>Ga0315315_10007290_pt1 | contig 10237 bp, 5 predicted proteins | sample M140m3416metaG_FD_203699 | JGI IMG/M metagenome (GOLD analysis project Ga0315315, IMG submission 203699) | Ammonia-oxidizing marine archaeal communities from Monterey Bay, California, United States - M1 40m 3416 | ecosystem: Environmental > Aquatic > Marine > Intertidal zone | place: USA... | reverse complement strand
GATGTAGAGAAACCTTGGACATAATTTGTCCAGACCCAACCGCCCGGTCCCAACCCACATTCAAACATATTATCGCATCCAGGTGGAAGCCAATTAGTACTACTAATCCATAAGCTGTGACTATTAGTATTCTGTTGTATTGAAAATACTTGCATTTCCCATCCATCGGGTTGACCATCTTCATCTGTATCATTAATCAACGGATTGGTAGCTGCTTGCCACGGTCGTGGAATGAATAATACTTCTCCACCATCATCTAATCCATCGCCATCGCTGTCTGCATTATTACCATGAGTGATGTACTGATCCTGTCCATCTACCACTTCTTCTCCGTCAGCTAATCCATCATTATCTGTATCAAATGAAGAAGCATTAGTGAAATATTGTTCAGTGACATTCCAGTAGAATCCATCCATGGCTTCAGTAAAATCTTCCAAACCATCGCTATCAGTATCTCTATCCGTAGCATTAGTAAACGTTTCATAATATTCAACTGCGTCAGAAAGACCATCACTGTCTGTGTCAAATACGCCAGGATCGCTACGAACTAATACGTCTTTGACGCCATTATCAACGACTCTGATTGTCCAACCAATAACCTCTATGCCATCGATTAACCCGTCATTGTCAGTATCTGCTACGAGAGGATTTGTCGACCTCCCGTCAGAAATACCATCTCCATCTCTATCTCTAGCGTTATACTCATCTAAGTTTGTGAACCTTTCATCCTGTTCTACAATAATAGCTAAATCTTGAGTTCTAGTGAGTACCTCATCACCTACATCAACATTAATCTCATAAACCCAGCCTTCGGTTTGTGTTTTCACAGGAATATTTACATAAACACTGTTTTGAACTGTTCTGACCCAGAGAATTGTTTTATTGACAGGGACATATTCTCCCAATTCTACGGAAATCAAATGAACAGTACTCACCCCTACAAGATCGTCATAACGAACCCCGCCATCACCATCAGAATCATACCCATCAAAATCAGGGTCTTCTAAAGCATTGGCACCATCATCATTAGGGTGTATTCCATTCAAATGCTCCCAACCATCGGGCATACCATCATTATCAGTATCAGACATTAATGGGCTAGTGAAATTTTCAGGACCCCATGTGTATGCGACTTCATACTCTTCTACATTATTTAGACCATCTTCATCCCTATCACCGTAGGCATCTGTTGCATTGGCAGGATTAAGGAATCTCTTATTTTCTTGATCTAGTGCATAACAATATTCGTACCCATCAGGCATTCCATCGCCATCAGAATCCCAATCTCCGGGGCCGTTGAGGCGACCATCGCCATCCATATCTTCCTCAAACCAAGTCATATCTCCGGGACCGCTCATATATTCGTGATATGGTGCCTGTAATGTCAAGGTACCAAATTGTATCACTCCACAATGGACTGAAAGATCAATGTTACCGAATGCTATTTCATACCTATCAGCAATCAAGTCACCATCACTATCTTCTTCCAATGGATTAGTATCATATCTTTCTTCTACATAATTTCTGAGACCATCTGGTTCAGGTTGTTCCAAATCTAATAATGCATCACAAGAATGGCCGAATTGATTACCCATCTCATTATATGTACTGGCTCCAATATCTGCCTTGATTTGTGCCTTGACTTCAGGAGTTAAAATGTAGCAATCCCAATTTCCATCGAGAGGGTCAAGAAGCTTAATTGTCCCTTGAGGTGTCTCTACAGTGTAAGTATAGAGAGATTCCCAGCGGTCATTCAACCCATCTCCGTCAGAATCTTGCAAATTTGGATTTGTACCAAGTGCTGCCTCATCCATGTTGATTAGCCCATCTCTATCTGGGTCTCCAAATGGGCCATTATCTGGATTAGGGAATGTTTCATTTAACTCAGTATTTTCATCGTTCTCATCCGGATTAGTAGTTTGTGGATCAGGCTCAGCGGCTTCACCACTATCTAATGGATCTAAGCCATTTTCAATCTCCCATCCATCCTCTAAGCCATCATTATCTGAATCGGAGAGTCTCCAATCAGTGCCGTAAAGTGTCTGCTCCATTCTGTCAGGTAAACCATCACCATCTGTATCTTTACCTTCTATGTGAATTTCATCATCAGAAGTTTCTATGTCTACTGAACCATCTTCCCATCCAGAAACTGTAGCTAAACCGGCTCCAATAATTGTGTAAAATCCTGCTAAAATCAAGGTTGCAGCAATCGCTGCAACGGCATATTGGTTGTGTGTCAAAGCCAATTAATCACCTCGCGCCCCCAAGGGGGCGTACAGTTGACTCCAAGATATGATATAATGTTTCATTACTGATGTGCTGAGATTAATCAAGACAAATCTCGTTCATAGATACTAATCTAATTGTGTTAGAGTTTTCCCCATAAGAAAAATTGCATTTGGCACTGCGTCCATACGCTCTTTCCCAACAACCGCTCATTATCCCTGAGAATATTGCTGGATGATAACATGAACTGAAAGAAATTTCTATTCCGCCAAACTCATCTATCGAACTAACAGAATCTATTTTTCCAAGACCATGTCTCTCCAAATGACGTTTGCTAACGTAGACCCAATCTGTATTTCCAGAAATTAAAATATGGTGTTTTTGATTATAGAATATTTCTCTAATAGTATCTGAAAATATTGTCCATAATAGACTTCGCTTTTTATCAACACCAACCCAAATAAAAGAATCCTTACGGCCTTCGTGAATCTCTTCCAAATATGGTAGGAAATAGTCTTCAAAACGAAGTATGAGATCTTGATTAATCATTGCAAATCTCCTACCCATTATTGACCAAAATTTACCTGACTCAACTTCTAGTGAATCCCAAAAATCATGACCGTCGCTTTGTAATACAATTGGCTTTTCATAAAACCAAGGTAAAGAAATTCTACTTGGTTGAGGTATTTTCATATCATCCTCTGAAATCATTAAGATTAAGCTTTCAATATTATTATGATTCCACCTGAACCTATGCCTTTTACCAGTTGCCCTTTCCCAATTAGCAGTAAAAATACCCGAACATAACGGCCCATTAAGCGGATATTTTACAAGGAACCTAGTTTCATCACTATCATCTAATAGCTCAAAGTTACCAATACCTCTTTCTAACCAATCTAATCTTGTTTTTTTCCATCTTTCAGGGTTTCTTCCTTTGGGAAAAGAATTATTCGAAACTATGGAAATCCATTCTTCAGATTCAGAAGAAGCATGTGCTAAGCGTCTTCCTAAACTAAGTCCACTGCGTCTTTCAATTCCTGAAAGAAAATCATCAAAAAGAATCGAATCTACCCTCCATACTGGATGAAAAATTCTTTTAGAATCTAAAATTAATCCGCAATTACTAGTGAGCCATCTTTTTCTGATACCTGAAATCAGTGACTCGTCGGAAATTTCTCTACCGAAAAACCTCATATTATCAACTACTCAAGAACCTTTCAATCCTTTGAAATGCTTCTTCAAGTACTGAAATAGGGGGTAAGCAGACCATTCTAAAATGACCCGAACCGAACTCAGGAGAAAAACCAGAACCATGAACAACCAATACATGCTCCTGATGTAAAAGATCTAACACCCATTTTTTATCATCTCTCTGATCTTCAAGATTAGTTAATTTAACAAATAAATAGAAAGCACCTTTTGGGCTCTCACAAGAAAGACCATCAATTTCTTCTATTCTTTTGAGACAAAAATTCATTCTCTCCTCTGTCAATTTACGGTGTTTATCGAGCCAGTCTTTAGACTCTCTTAGACCTGCTAAATACCCATATTGAGCTGGTGTTGATGCACATAGACGACTCCTGAGAATTCTCTCCACACCATCTCTAACCAATCTGAGGCGATTATTAGGATCATGCCAAGCCATGTATCCAATTCTCCAGCCTGGGGCGAAATACACTTTAGAGACACCATTTAGTGTAATTATTGGTACACTCTTTGAACGAGATGCTACTGAGATAAAATTATCTGAGAAATCTAATCCATCGTATATTTCATCTGCTATAATTGTACAATTAGGCCATTTCTCGGCGATATTAATTAATTTATCAATCTCACTTCCTGTAGCAATATTCCCAGTAGGATTGTTTGGATTTATGAGAACTAATAATTTGACTGAATCATTCATCTTGTCACTGATATCATCTAAATCAATCTTCCACTTGTCAGATGATTTTAGCCTATATTCTACTGTCTTAGCACCGTACATCTGTGGGTAAGCCATGTATGGGGGGTAATGAGGACCTGGAGCTAATACTATGTCATTTTCTTCAAGAAATGCTGCAAAAATTACTTGCAATGCCTCAGTAACTCCGTGTGTCACGTATACATCATCAGGACTACAGTTCCAACCCTTAGATAACTCCGATTGAGAAATTGCTTCTCTTAATTCATCTAATCCGTATGATGGCCCATAACCATTGTCTTGCCTGTCTAGAGCATTCTTGTATTTTTCAATCATGTGAACTGGTGTTGGGAGTCCCTCATAAGCTAGTGGATCACCAATATTTAGTCGGATAATATCGTGGCCCTGGTTCTCTAATTCGATAGCAGGAACCACTACATCTCTTATCGCATATTCGATTGAAGAAGCGCGATTTGATACCTTGACTGGTTCCGACATAACCTCGGGAAGAGGTGAAGTTTGATGAATCAAACGGATAGAGTGTCAAACATCTAGCATTTTTTTAGCGGCTTCAAGAGCCGCAGGAATCCCCTCTGGATTTGACCCCCCCCCTTGGGCAAAGGTTGGTCTTCCACCACCTCCACCATTGATATGAGAGGAAATTGCATTCAGAATTTCCACTGAATTATACTTCTCAGAGGCCTTCGTATTCTCAGTAGTTGCAACAATTATTTTGCCTCCACCATCCTTGCTTCCAATTATTGCTAATGTAGGTTTAGATTCATCTCTTGTCAATTCAGAAAGCATTTTCATTAATTGCTTGGAATCTCCTGAAGATTCCATAATCACATACCTGATTCCATCTTTATGAATTGCTTCATCACCTCCTCCACTTGTTCTTAACCTGACAATTTCTGCTTCTAAATTAGAAATCTTTTTTTGTTGTGATTTCCATTCTTGGAAGAACTTCATTACTGCCTTTGGAAGATCGTCAGACTGAACTCCCAAAATCTCAGATGCTTCGCTAAGAATACGCTCTTGTTGCCTCGCATGGTCTCTCGCCGTATCCCCTGCCACGATTTGCAGACGCTCTACTCCGTCTTGGACTTGACTGGAACGAACTATCCTTAATTCTCCAATACTGCCTGCTTCATCATGGTGGGTCCCCCCACAAGCTTGGACATCAAAATCTCCAATCTTGATAATTCTAATTTCCTGATGTTTTGGAGGGCCTCCCTGATATATGTCAAAACCAAATCTAGAATCCGCTTCAGCCCTATCTAGAATTATCTTCTCTACAGTAGGATTTAATTGTACAATATCATTTGCCCTGTCTTCAATTTTATCCAGCAAATCTCTTGACATTCTAGAATAATGAGTCAGGTCAATTCTAGCGTATCTTTGTCCTTTGTTAGAACCTGCTTGTCGGATGTGAGGACCCAGAATATCCCTGGCCGCTCCACCAACAATGTGTACAGCAGTGTGGTGATCCATTAATTGTCTTCTTCGAACATTATCTACTTCAGCATCAATTCGCCCATTATTTAAGAAACCATCTGTAAAATGAATTATTACACCTTCCTCTATTTTAGTATCTAACACACTAATCGTTCTTGTTCCATCTAGATGAAAATATCCTTGATCACCTAACTGACCACCCCCTTCTGGATAGAAAAGTGTTCTGTCGAGAATTACAAAGTGAGTGGGGGTGGAAATTACTTCATTAGAAAATGAAATCTTATTAGATTCATGATTTATTTCACCACAATGTAGTACTTCAGCAGTGAAATGTGTCTCATTTGTGTCTAAATAATAATCTTGAGAGGTTACTGGGAATACCTCTTTGAGAAAATTATTTTTATCTCTAATTTTTGCTGCTTCTTTAGTCATTCTAGCATTTCTATCGGCCATATCTGCAGAAAATCCAACTCTTACAGATAGATTTTCCCAACCTAAATCATTAGAAATAGCCATAACCATATCTGGATTGATCCCTCTTTCTTCAGACAATCTGAATAAAATTGAATCAGGTACTTCGGTTGCATTTTTTGGGAGATTTTGTAAAGCAGTGTTAACAGCAGATTGACCTTTTCTCAACATTTCATAGTAACGTGATTCCTCTAATTCCAACAGTAAAAGTATTCCGTCTTCATTTTGTGTAAAATTTTCTAAGTCTAGATGTGTTTCAATGTGATGCTTTCCAAGTTCTGCTAAAGTCAGATTTAAATTTAAATCCGATTTCATGCGACATACTCTTCTGGCAAGCATTCTTGCTAAGTAACCGGCTTTTGTATTACTGGGTATCAATCCGTCCCCCAACATGTTGCACAACGCATGCATGTGGTCAGGTATTGCATAAATAGCAGATAATGGCTCTGTAAGGCGTTTCAAATCAGAAACTGATATCGTAATATCCTGAGCATTCAATCTTTCAATTAATGTGCTGTAGAGTGAATCAACATCAGTCCCTACATCGATATTTAGTATCCCTGCTAATCTGGATAATTCAGATAATAAAGCCGTCGAATCAACATTTAAATTTAAATCGTTCACCATTGATTCAAAGCCAATAGTTTCTTTTAACCAAGATACAGATTCAGGATATATCGCTTCATAAATTGTTGGAGTACCTGCTGCTGCCCAACAGAATCTTTCTAGTCCATAGCCTGTATCAATTATCTGTAAGTCCATCTCTCGGTAACTTAAGCCTTTGATTACAATATCTCCATCCTCATGTTCTTCTAAATTCATGAATACGAGAGTTGCTAATTCCAACCCTCCAACAATTACTTCGAGTGCTGCTCCAGCATTTCCTCCTCCTGACCAAGGATTCTCGACATAAGTAATCTCAATAGGGTTGATGCCAAAGCTATTGACTAGCATGTCATCACAAAATCTAACACATTGGTCAATCCAATATACTACCTCTCCATCATTTGGTCTATTGAAGGCATGATGAGCCATCATTTCGAAAGTCGTCAAGTGCCTTCCTGAACGCCCAACTGCTGCAACATCAGTCAACCTTATGCACGGCTGAGAAATACACAATGGATTAGCAGGTGGAGGGACCTGCCCACTAGTCACATGAGGCTGAAAATCAGCAATACTCGCTATAGTTAGGTGTATATCATCTCTCCATCTTGCTATTACTGGATAAGGATCGATTTGGGTGTGACTATTCTCAGAGAAATAATTCAAAAATGAAGACCTCATAGAATCTTTAAGTTCTTTACCCCTCATAGGAAAACCATCAATTATTGGACTTCCTATGAATGTGTATGGATCTTCATGAGTATCTCCAGAAGTTGTTCTGTTATTATCTCGGGTCCAAAAGTAAAGCCCTGTTACTGAACAAGTTCTTCGCATGTGCCCAGATTCATCCCAAAACGGAATATGAACTTCTCCAAACACCATCTCATGCACAACCTTACATGACTCGGAATAGTTAAACTAACTTTAATACAATTGTTGAAAGACCTGTCCGACCTATTGAAATGTACGCTATAATTCGGAAGGCTGTGTCAGGGGAGTGGAGAGAACATTTGCAGCCTGATGGCCCTGGAAGAATGCGCATTGGAAAACATGGTTCAATGAAAACAGATGCGATAATGGTTGCAGATTCGGATCATCTAGATGAACATTCAGACGATAGATCTCCTAATCAGTTAGTTAATACTGCATCATTAGATGGCATAGTAGGTAATGCTTGGGCTATGGCAGACTGGCATTTTGGATACGGTTTTCCGATTGGAGGAGTTGTCGCAACTGACATCAATTCAGGGAATCAAGGAGGCGCTATTTCACCAGGAGGGGTCGGATTTGACATCAACTGTGGTGTACGATTGTGTGCTCTTGATATCGAATATAGAGATATTAATCCTAAATCATTAGCTAGGAAATTAGCGGATTCAATACCTGCTGGGGCAACAAGCAAGGGAGGAGTTATTTTAGATTCAACGGAAATTGATAAGGTACTTTCTGAAGGAGCAAATGCGGCAATTGAAATGGGTTGGGGAGAATCAAGAGATGTTGAGCTTATTGAATCAAATGGAGTTCTGGAAACTAATGAAAGAAATTTAGGTGAAAGGGCAAAAAAAAGAGGAAGCAAATCTATGGGTACATTAGGTTCAGGGAATCATTTCTTAGAGCTACAAGTTGTTGATAGGATTGTTGATGAAAGGGCGGCTAAAGCATTTGGAATTCGAGAGGGGCAAGTCACAGCAATGATACATACTGGATCTAGGGGTTTAGGACATCAAGTTTGCTCCGATCATGTTTCAAATATCGAACAAAATTATACAAAAAAAGATAATATATGGTTCGCTGAAAAATGGAATATGTCGATACCAGACAGACAATTAGCGGCTGCACCAATATTCAGTAAAGAAGGTCAACAATATTTCGATTCCATGTCCGCAGCAGGTAATTTCGCCTTTGCAAATCGTTCAACCTTAACTCAAAGATTAAGAAATATTCTAAGAGAAGAAATTAGAATGGATAGTGATCTTGAAGTAATCTATGATGTTAGTCACAATATAGCAAAGATAGAAAATCACAAAGTACATGGAGTTTCATGTGAATGCTGTGTTCACAGAAAAGGCGCTACAAGAGCACTTGGTGGAGACCATTCAGAGTTGGCGGGGAAGTTTTCTGGCATAGGTCAACCAGTCCTTGTCCCAGGCGACATGGGTACCGCCTCATGGATTTTATCTGGTCCGGAAAGTGGAGGCAATGATGCTTTTTCTTCATCATGCCATGGCGCAGGAAGAAAACTTTCTAGAACCGCCGCAAGAAATCAAATTAATTCATCAGAATTGAAGAAACAACTTGAAAATAATGGAATTAATGTTCATACAAAAACACCCAATGTCCTTTCAGAAGAAGCGCCAGATGCATACAAAGATGTTGACGAAGTAATTAGATTAACATGCGAGGCAGGACTAGCTAGACCAGTAGCCAGAATGAAACCATTTGCAGTAATTAAGGGATAATTACTTATTCTGATAATGTATCTCTATTTCATCATTATTTAACATCTCATAATTTTCAAAATCTTGATTGATTTCTCCATTAACAAACATCACAATTTCATGATTAGAGTCTACCTTATTATCGAGAATCTGTTCTGAATTGAATACCTCACCCCAGATATTGAAAAATGCACCTATTGGAGCAGATATTTGACTGGGTGTTTCGATATGTAATTTCCCAGTATCATCATGAGTATGTATGCCCCTCATCCCATCAGGACATTCAGAATCTGCTATCCCTACATTATTTGGTATATACTGTTCTGCTCCATTGACTACAATAGTTAGATAACTGTGAGTATGACTAATATCTGTTGAATGGCTTCCAAGACAGGTTTCTTCTATAGCCCAAGATTCATTTTCTATCAAATCAGTATTTCCAGTTGTACTTAAAATGATAAAAATTACAGTAGCAGCAATTGCACCACCGAACATGATTTTCTCAAAATCCATGATAATGCGAACACGGTAGTTCTCTTGAACTATGAGGTCATAGGAGTTTCAATGACATTGTTGGGAGATAGCCCAGACTATTGGGAAACAGCGAAAAAAGAACTATCAGATAATGACATAATACTTTCAAGAATAATAAATAAATTTGATGATTTAGAATTAATTTCAAGAGGCGACATTTTTTTCACATTAATTAGATCAATAATCGGCCAACAGATTTCTGTTAAAGCCGCATCGACAGTGTGGTCAAGATTTACTGAAAGAGTTGGAAATATCACCCCTGAGAATATACTATCAATTGACTTTGAAGAATTGAGGAGTTGTGGATTATCTCAAAAAAAGGTAGAATATGTAATAGGAATCTCTGAATCTTGGCATGAATATAGTTCGTTTAATTGGGGAGGAATGGATGATGGAGAAATTATAGAAAAATTGACCAAATTAAGAGGTGTAGGGAAATGGACTGCAGAGATGATTTTGATATTTACTCTACTCCGCCCGGATGTATTTCCAATAGGAGATATAGGTATGATTAGAGGTATTGAAAAAACCTATAATTCAGGTGTGAAAATGTCTAATGATGAGTTATACGCTATTTCAGAAAAATGGAAGCCGTGGCGTACTG
>Ga0315315_10007289_pt1 | contig 10238 bp, 8 predicted proteins | sample M140m3416metaG_FD_203699 | JGI IMG/M metagenome (GOLD analysis project Ga0315315, IMG submission 203699) | Ammonia-oxidizing marine archaeal communities from Monterey Bay, California, United States - M1 40m 3416 | ecosystem: Environmental > Aquatic > Marine > Intertidal zone | place: USA... | reverse complement strand
TTTTCCAATGACTTTTGGCGGTGAACACTCTATTACTCCTGGGTGCATTGCTCCATTTGTAAAAAAATATAAAAAAATTTGCTTATTACACTTTGATGCTCACGCAGACTTAAGAGAAAGTTACAATGGTGAAAAATTTTCGCATGCATCAGCAATAAAAAGGTGTCTGGATCATAAAAATGTGTCTGTTGTTTCATTTGGTATCAGGAACATTTCTAAAAGTGAAATACCTTTTTTAAAAAAAAATAAATCCAGAATTAATATTTTTTGGGCTAAAGATAAATTGAAGTGGAATTTAAAAAAATTTAAAGAAATGATTAAAAATAAAACTATTTATATAACATTTGATGTCGATGGATTAGACGCGAGTATTATGCCAGCAACTGGGACTCCTGAACCAGGTGGATTACTGTGGGATGAAACTTTAAATATAATCAAAATCGCAGCAAAAAATTCTAATATTGTTGGTGCCGATATTAATGAATTATCGCCAATTAAAGGATTTAACACTTATAATTTCTTAGTTGCTAAACTCGCTTACAAAATACTATCGTATACTTTTGCATTTAAACGTTAATAAAAATATTTGGATTCCAGCTTATAACTATTAACGCTCCTCCTAATTTACTATTTCTTTTAAATTGTAAATTTGCTCCCTGTCTTTCTAATAAAGTCTTTCCTAAAAATGTTCCAAGTCCTAAACCAGAATTAGAACTTAATTCTTTTGATTTTGATTTTATATATGGTTCTCCAATTTTATTTATTACATCTTCAGGAATTCCTGGCCCGTCATCATTTATTTCAATTTTTATTATTTTTTCATCACTTTTCAAATTAACTTCAACTTTACTTTTAGAGAATTTTACAGCATTGCCAATAAAGTTTCTAAGTCCATAAATTATTTCTGGAGTTCTTTGTATGTTAATTTTGTTTTGATCATTATTATTTAATAAATCTATTTTTTTGGATGATGTTTCTTTAAATGAAATAATAATTTCCTCTAATAAATCATCGAACTTTATTAAATTGAGAAAACTATCTTCTTCTATTTGTTTATTAGAGATTTTTTTTAGAATTTCACTACATCTTTTTGTTTGACTAATAAGTAAATCAATATCTTTAGAAACTTCTTTATCATTTCCAAGTTCTTTTTTTAATTCTTTAGCTACTACACTTATTGTTGCTAAAGGTGTTCCCAATGAATGCGCAGCAGCAGCAGCTTGTCCTCCAAGCGACTCTAGTTCATATTCTTTTGCTATAACCTCTTGTAATTTATTTAATGCTTCAGATCTTTTTTTTGACTCTCCTGAAAATCTAATTCCAAAATAACATAAAAATATCAAACCAATTAAAATTGATATTAAAATACCAAATTTATAAAAGCTAGGAACATTAAATGTATTTTCATTCATTCCTGGTAGCGACAAATGAAAATGAGTAAGCACGAATAGCATTAGTGATGTAAGTACACTTAATATTATAGTTGTACCCATACTAAGAAATGTTGAAGAAACTATCGCAGGTATAATAAGCAACAAAGAAAACGGGTTAAAAATACCACCAGTTAAATACAGAAGAATACTTAGTTGTATAAGGTCATACAAAAGAAAAAGCGAGGCGTAAGTGTCTTTAAGCTGATTAACTTTGACCCTAAATTGTAAAAAGAGATTTGTAAGCACTCCAAAAAAAATAACTATATAGCTTTCAATTATGGGGAATTCGAGTTTCAGATGAAAAAAAACAATGTTTATTGCAAAAAATTGACCAAAAATGGCTATATATCTCAATATTGTAAGAGTATTCTTATCAAGATTTAAATTCTCTTTTGTTCTAAAGAGAGTGGACAAGTTCATTATGAATTTAAATATCTAAATTTACTACATCCAAGGCATTATTTGTAATAAATTCTTTTCTTGGTGCTACTTCATCTCCCATCAAAACTTTTATCATTTTCTGATCATCTTTTGATTTTTCTTTTGTTCCTTTGGAATATTGAACTCTTAACATTGTTCTATTGTCAGGATTTAATGTTGTTTCCCAAAGTTCTTCTGGATTCATTTCACCTAATCCTTTGAATCTCTGTATGGATAATTTTTCTCTTTGTTCTTGCACAAAATCATTAAAAGCTTTTGTTCCTTTTTTAATTTTTTTATCTCCATTTACCGATTTAATTATGTAATCCTCCAGTTCTTTTTCATCTTTAATATAAATACTCTTATTGGCTTTGGTAACTTTAAATAATGGTGGCTGGGCTAAATATATGTGACCATTTTCAATCAATTGATTAAATGGGTGATTGTTAAAAAAAGTAAGCAATAAAGTTCTAATGTGTGATCCATCTACATCAGCATCGGTCATTATAACTATTTTATCATATCGTAAATTTTCAATATTAAAGTCTTTAGAACCTGTACCCAGTGCATTGATTAGAGTAACAATTTCATTTGACGACATCATTTTAGATAAAGCCTTTGTTGAAATATCTTCTCCATTTGTTTTGCCATTTACATAGGTATTCAGAATTTTTCCCCTTAAAGGCAATACAGCTTGATACTCTCTTACTCTTCCTTGTTTAGCAGAACCACCGGCAGAATCTCCCTCAACAATATATAGTTCTGTGCCTTCTCTTTTTTGTATTTGGCAGTCAGCAAGTTTTCCAGGCAAACCTGATAATTCAAAAGTTCCTTTACGTCTTACACTATCCCTGGCTTTTCTAGCAACATCTCTTGCCATTGCTGCTTGGCTTATTTTTTCTATTACTGTTTTTGCGACCGAAGGATTTTGATCGAACCACGTAGAAACTTTTTCACTAATTATATGCTCTACTATATTTCTTATCTCCGAAGAAACTAGTTTATCTTTTGTCTGAGATGAAAATTTCGGATCAGGCATTTTAATGGACAAAACCGTCGTAAGTCCTTCTTTAATATCTTCACCTGATACTGTAATTTTATTTTTCTTATTACCTCTATCTGCTGTGAACTTATTGATTATTCTGGTTAAAGCACTCCTAAATCCTAATAAATGTGTTCCACCATCTTTTTGGGGTATGTTGTTGGTAAAAGGTAAAACTTCCTCCGAATATCCAGCGTTCCATTCAAAAGAACATTCAACAATAACATTATCTTTAGTAGAGGTTACGTAAACAGGCTTTTTAAATACCTCTTTTTCGTTTTTATTTAATAAAATGGGTTTTTTATTATTAATATGTCTTACAAACTCAATGATTCCTCCATCATATTTATGCAAAAATTCTTTAGGCTTTTTTGATGTGTTATCTGTTAATTTTATTGCAATACCTTTGTTTAAGAAAGCTAGTTCGCGAATTCTTTTTTCAAGAATTGAAGGGCTAAATTTTATTTTAGAAAAAATTTCTTTTGACGGCAAAAAATTAATTTTTGTACCGTTTTTCTTGGTTTTACCGATTTTTTTTAATGGTTTTAACGAATTTCCATCCTTAAATTCAATTTTATACTCATTTCCATCTCTGAATATATTTAATTCCAATTTTTCTGATAATGCATTAACAACTGAGACTCCAACACCATGTAAACCACCTGACACCTTATATGAATCATGGTCAAATTTACCTCCCGCATGCAATTGAGTCATAATTACTTCTGCAGCCGACATTTTTTCCCCTTTATGCATATCGACTGGTATGCCTCTACCATCATCCTCTACAGTTATAGTGTTGTCAGAGTTTATTGTTACATCTATTTTTTTACAATGACCGGCTAAAGCTTCGTCTATCGAATTATCTATAACTTCAAACACCATGTGATGCAATCCAGAGCCATCGTCAGTGTCTCCGATATACATTCCTGGTCTTTTTCTAACAGCATCAAGTCCTTTTAAGACTTTTATCGAGTCTGCACCATATGATGCCTTATTTTTTAATTCAGAATTTTTTGACATTTTTTTTAGAATTGAATTACTATATCATTTTTTTAAGATAATATAAAACCTCGTAAACTCCATATGGCTCAGAATGATTAAGTACCAACAATTTTAGAGCTAAAAATAAAAAAAAAAACAAAACTTGATAATGTTAGATTTTCATTGGCATTATAACGTAATAACTATTTTTGTCAGATTTATCTTCAATTAAAACAGGTGAAACAGAATCTTTTAAACTCATTTTCAAATTTTTATCTTCTACTTCAGAAGCTATATCTATTAAATACTTTGAGTTGAAACTAATATTGATGCTTTCAGAGTTAAATTCTGCTTTAATTTTTTCATTTCCCTCACCTGAGTTGGCGCTGTTGACTGATAATTGAATATTATCTTTGTTGATTGCCAACTTGACACCTTCTTTTCTATCTAATGAAACACTGGCTACTCTTTCAATGGAACTAATAAAGTCTTTAGATGATACAATCAAATTTTTGTCATTCGTTGTAGGCACTACCTTTTTATAATCTGGAAATTTTCCGTCTATTACCTTGGATATTAGTTTCATTTTACCCAATGAAAACTTTACCTTATTTTCACTTGAATGCATTGATAGCTGTGCAGATGTTTCTGATAACAAAGAACAAAGTTGGAAAACGGTTTTTCTAGGTAAAATTAATGAATTAAAATCTGATGTTTTTTCAATCTCAAGACTACTTGACGACAATCTGTGACTATCTGTTGCAACACCTGTTAAAAAATTTCTCTCATGAGCTTCCGTCAAATGCAAAAATACACCATTTAAATAATGCCTAGTGTCATCATTAGATATTGAAATTTTTGTCTTATTGAGAAGTTTTAAAAACCTATTGTTGTTTAAAGTAATTGCTTGACCTTCAAACTCATCAGCAAATGTAGGGAAATTGTCTGTTGGTAAACATAAAAGATTAAAATCAGAATTTTCACTTTTAAGGCTTAGTTTATTTTCAGATTTTAAATCAAAATTTAATTCTGAATTTGATGATATCTTTCTTAATATATCATAAAGAATAGCCGCTGAGGTTGTCGTGCTGCCTTCATTAACTATTTTAACATCATCGATCTCGTCATAAAATATTATATCTAGATCAGTCGCTACTATAGATAATTTTTTATTTTTTAATTGTAAGAGAACATTTGAAAGAATGGGTAAAGTGTTTTTTTTTTCAACAACGCCTTGAACAAAATTTAAAGATTTTAATAAAGTGTCTCTTTTTACTACAAATTGCATTAACTTACTGTTCTAATAATAAACTTTTAATTTGACTTATATTTCTTTTCATTTCATCATCTTGCTCAGATAATCTAGTAATAGTTTTTACAGCATGAATGACGGTTGTATGATCCCTGTTAGCGAACCTTCTGCCTATTTCAGGTAGTGATCGTGTAGTCAATTTTTTTGCTAAAAACATTGCTACCTGTCTAGGCCTAGCTAGAGGCCTGGATCTCCTTTGAGAAAGCATTTCACTTAACGCTATATTAAAATAATTCGAAACAACGTTTTGTATTTTATCAACTGTAATAACTCTAATTTGATTAAAAACATCTTTTAAAATATTTTTACAATCACTGATAGTCAGATCTTTATTGTGCACTCTGCTAAAAGCAATTACTCTGTTCATTACACCTATAAGCTCCCTAATGTTCGTTTTACTCTCGCTAGCAATGTAATTAATTACCTCGTCACTTAAATTTATATTTTCTTTAAATTGACTTTGAATTTCTTCAATTTTTTTCTTAATAATTTTTACTTTTAATTCTAGGTCGGGAACATCAATATCTACGACTAAGCCTCCGGCTAATCTTGATTTAATTCTATCTTGAACTCTATCTAATTTCATTGGATCCCTATCTGCGGAAATAATAATTTGTGATCCCTTATCCATCAAACTATTAAATGTGTGAAAAAATTCCTCTTGAAGGCTTTCTTTGCCGCTTATAAATTGAATATCATCTATAATGAAAACTGAAGATTTTCTAAAGAAATCTTTAAAATTTACCATATCATTCTTCTTAATTGATTTAATAAAATGATACATAAATCGCTCAGCTGAAATAAACATAACATTATTATCATTTTGTAATTCCAAGCCAATAGCATTTAACAAGTGAGTTTTGCCTAAACCTACACCACCACGTATATAAAGAGGGTTATGTCTAGAAATATGTTCACAGACTTTTTTTGAATATGATAAGGCAATATCATTACTTTTTCCTTGGATAAAGCTATTGAAATTTAAATTAGGATTAAGCCTATTATAGTTTAAGATTGAATCTTTAATCTCGGTAACTTTACTTAATTCATCAATTTTAATAAATTCTTCATTTTGCTTGTTTTCTTCTATGATTTTGAATTCTATTCTATTAAGGCTTAATTTAAAAATTTTTACCTGCTCTAAAATCTTATCTAAATACCTTGAAACAATCCAATCTCTAAAAAAACGAGTAGGTACTCCTAAAACTAAATAATCATTATACTCTTTAACCAAAGAAATTTTTTGCAACCAACTGTTAAAAACTTCATTGCCAAATGTTTTTTTGAAAGCGTTTTGAACATCATCCCAATTTAATGTTTTCTCTTCTTCTGAGACGTAGGCGTTTTGCTTTTTTATATTATTATTTTCCATAATGATTGTCTTAAGATAATTCTATAAACTCCCTTTTAAAAAATTTTGCAAGAAATTTTTTTAATAAATAAAAAATTTATTGATTAAGGTTGTACAACTATCGTCTTGATAGAATTAGAAATTTTTTTTTACAACTCAACATAAAGAGATTCTACATTTTGATTAATCAAACTAAATGTAGAATTTCATACAAAGGCTTATCAACTTGAAATTGATAAATTCGTATTAAATCTTGTTTGAAATTTTAGAAATTTTTCTTGAAGCTGTTTTTTTACTTATTGTTCCAGATTTGGCAACCTGCATTAGAATTGATTGGAATTTAGAAAAATATTTTTTTGCTTTTTCTTTTTCCTTGGATTTCAGTAAAAGATCCATTTGTTTCACAGCTTTTTTATACTTACTTTTTCTTATTTTATTAATTTGGGTTTGCTTTTTAACTCTTCTTACACGTCTGATAGCTGATTTTGTATTAGGCATATTTTTCAATTATATATATGGGCAACCTATACGGGTCAACTTTATTATTTTTGGCATTTTGAACAAAAAAAAGTTGCCCGGTTAGAGATTAATATTTTAATTATTTTGCTCTTACAGCCAGTGCTAGAACAATTATTTCCTTTTTTTCCATAAACCTTAAAATGCTCTTGAAATGAACCCTTTTTTCCATTGTTGCTAGAAAAATCCTTTATAGTTGATCCTCCAGACTTAATAGCTTTTTTTAATATTTTTTTTGTGAATTTTATAATTTTATTTACCTCCTCAAATTTGAGGGTTTTAACATTACGGTTTGGTCTTATTTTGCTTAAAAAAAGAATTTCATTAACGTAGATATTACCTAACCCAGATACAAATTTTTGGTCCATTAAAATATTTTTGATTGGTCTATTTCTGCCTAAGATATACTGTTTAAAGTAAGTATTATTAAAACTTTTTGCCAAGGGTTCTGGCCCTAAATTTTTAAGATGAACATTATGTTTAAGATCCTTTTTAGCTAAAAACTTAATAAATCCAAATTTTCTTACATCGTTATAAATTAATTTTTGTTTTTTATTTAAAAAGAAAACTATGCGATCATGTTTTTTATCTTTTTTATTATCAATATTGTAATAAAAGCTTGTTTTAAATTTAACTTTTTTTTGATTAACAAAGAAGAATTTACCTGTCATTCCAAGATGAACCAGCATTATGACATTATTATTAAAATAGAATAATAAAAATTTTGATCTTCTTTCTATTTTTTTTATGCTTAATCCGATAATCTTTCTTATTTTATTTTTATCTACATAATATCTTAATCTTCCATCGTTTATTTTTACCTTTTTTATAATTAAATTTTGAACTTTGTTGGTAAGAGACCTTTTAACAACTTCAACTTCTGGTAATTCTGGCATATAATTATATTATGAAAAGTACTATTCTAGATAAATCAAAATTAGTCAATTCAGTATTTTCTAGCGTTTATAAGAAATACGACCTGATGAATGATATAATGTCATTTGGTGTTCACAGGTTATGGAAGCAAAAATTTATTGAATGGATGAACCCTCTTTCAGATTCAAGGTTAATTGATGTAGCTTCTGGAACCGGTGATATCGCAAAATTATTTTCAAAAAGAAATAACAACTCTTCACAAATTACTTGCGTTGAGCCAAATGATGGAATGTTTGAAGAAGGGAAAAAAAATTTAAAAGACTTCCCTAACATCAAATGGATAAAAACCCATGCTGAAAAATTACCACTTAAAGATAATTTTTTCGATTTTTATACAATTAGTTATGGCATAAGGAATGTTACAGATATAAATAAAACTTTAAGTGAAGCTTACAGGGTTTTAAAACCAGGGGGTCGTTTCATGTGTTTAGAGTTTTCCAAAATAGACAATGAAATAATTAATTTTTTTTATAAGAAATACTCAAACACCATTCCTATAATTGGCAAATATATTGCGGGTACTTCTCAACCTTATAAATATTTGATTAATAGCATAGATCAATTTTATAATCAGAATCAACTAATAGAGTTGATGGTTAATAACGGATTTTCTAATACGGAGTACCGTAACCTTTCTAATGGGATATCAGCTATTCATTCTGGATGGAAAATTTAAATGTTTAAAAGAATTTTTAAATTGTTCCAGATTGCTAGAAAACTGTCTACATCTGGCACAATTGAAACTATAAATAAAATTCACGAAATTCCGTTACCTATTAATTTATTTTTTAGCTTTATATCCATTGGATCAAATACAAATTATTTTGAAAATAAGAAAAGTACAGGAGAAAAACTTTGTATAGCGCTTCAAGGTATGGGAACTACTTTTATAAAACTAGGCCAATTTTTAGCTACAAGACCTGATATAATTGGCGAAGAGATGTCAAAAGATTTAGAAAAACTTCAAGATAAAGTTCCTGCTTTTGACATTTATGAAGCCAAAAAAATAATAAAAAAGGAAATTGGTGAAAAACAATTTAATAATATTATTGAAATAAGTGAACCAATTGCTGCTGCATCAATAGCTCAAGTGCATATAGCCAAAATTAAAAATGAAAATCAGGAGAGACAAGTGGCTGTAAAAATTTTAAGACCCGATATTGAAAAATTATTTAATGAAGAATTAGATGCCTTAATGTTATTTGCATTCATAATTGAAAATACTATTTCCAAAGTAAAAAGATTAAAATTAGTTGAGGTAGTTCATCTTCTGAGAGAAATAACAAATATTGAAATGGATTTAAGATTTGAAGCTGCGGCAGCAAATGAATTATATGAAAACACTAATCACGATCACGGTTTTAATGTACCAAAAATTTATTGGAATTATACCACTAAAAAAATACTTACCTTGGATAAAGTTGATGGCATATCAATTAGAGAGCACAACAAGCTTGAAGATCTTGGGGTTAACCTACAAAAGTTAGCAGAAAATTTAATTCAACATTTTTTAAAACAAGCTGTTCGAGATGGTTTTTTTCATGGAGATATGCATCAAGGAAATTTGTTTGTAGATAATAAAGGAAACATTATTCCTGTAGATTTTGGTATCATGGGTAGATTGGACAAAAACAATAGAAAATTTTTAGCTGAAATTTTATACGGATTTATCAAACGAGATTATGTCAAAGTGGCTGATGTTCATTTTCAAGCAGGTTTAGTCCCTCAAGACGCTTCTAAGGAAGAATTTGCTCAAGCTTTAAGATCTGTTGGAGAACCTATATTTGGTCAAACTATTAAAGATATTTCAGGAGGAAATCTATTAGCTCAATTATTCGAGATTACAGAAAAATTTAATATGGCTACACAGCCATCACTCTTATTATTGCAGAAAAATATGGTCGTTGTAGAGGGTGTAGCGCGTAAACTATTTCCTGAAACAAATATTTGGGAAGTTTCTAGACCGATATTAGAAGACTGGTTAAAAAATGTTAAAAGTCCAAAATCTACAATTGATACAGCTTTAAATACTTCTGCAGAAATTATAAAAAGAATTCCTGATTTGCCAGAATTGATGGATAGGGCTGATTATGCTTTGCAATTAATGGCTCAGGGGAAATTGAGTTTAGGCGTTGGTAACAATAAAAGTTTAGAAATGGAACAAATGCGACTAAAAAATTTTAGAAATAATATAATTATTGGTTTTTTTGGTGTTGTAATTATCTCTTTATTGGTATTTTAATC
>Ga0315315_10007288_pt1 | contig 10238 bp, 16 predicted proteins | sample M140m3416metaG_FD_203699 | JGI IMG/M metagenome (GOLD analysis project Ga0315315, IMG submission 203699) | Ammonia-oxidizing marine archaeal communities from Monterey Bay, California, United States - M1 40m 3416 | ecosystem: Environmental > Aquatic > Marine > Intertidal zone | place: USA... | reverse complement strand
GGCTATAACATTAAAGAACTTAATGGAAACATTATGACTAACTGTGCAACCGCACAAGACCTGTTGGTGTCTATGAGAGTAGAGTTCCAAAAGACAGTAGATGAAAAGACTTCATTTAAGGGTCTATACATAATGAACAAGGACGAGATACAAAGAGCCTACGATAGTTTGGATGATGGTGATAAGGAAACCAAGAAGGGATTTCAGTCATTAATGGAACTAGGAGAGTCGTCATGAATAAGATGACACTAGAAGATTGTCTTTATCAGGTTATGAAAGATGGGGGGTGGTATAGCTTTTGGCAACTACAAGAACTTATCTCAACTAAATTTGATAAATTCTATGGTGAGCCAACCATTTCTGCAGGGCTTAGAAGATTTAGGCATCAAGAAGAACGCTTAAAGTATAATCTTGAAACTTACGGAGAGGTTTTGCAGAAAAAAAGAAGGGCATCAGGTAAGGGCTATGAATACAAACTGGTTCTTAAACAACAACAACACGCTTTATTTTAGGAGGTAAAAGTGGAAAAACAACAATACGATAATGAAAAGACTGGGTTTTTGTGGCATGAGACTAATTCAACAGTCATGAGAAAGGGCTCGCTAACGCTCAATGGCAAGAAGCACTATGTTGCAATCATAGAATCATACAATGACAGAGGAGAGCCTAAGTATGAGTTCATGATGTCAGCAGGTCTGCTCCATGTTAATCAACAACACGAAAAGGTATCTGAGAATAGTCCTGATATTGGAGGTGCTGTAACTATCAACGAGCAAGTATTTAAACTTGGTGGTTGGAAGAAAATGAGCAAGAACAATCAGGAGTACACCTCTATTAGCATCAAGCCCAAAGAAGAACAAAAAGAGTATGCTCACAAAGAGGAAGATTTGTCTGATGTGCCCTTTTAATGGCTAAACGCTTTGTAGATAAAGAGCACCTGCAATGGATTAGGCAAAAACAATGCTTAATCCAAAGGGCAGGGTTTTATTCATGCGAAGGAATGGTGGAAGCACACCACTTACTACAACCTAACACTGGATTTAGGGGAGGAGTAAAGGCAGGGGACAATGATGTTGTCCCACTGTGCCGATACCATCACTCTTTGCTACACACCAAATACGGAAAAGAAAAAACCTTTTTTGAGAACTATGGTCTATCAGAGGACTATGGCAGAGAACAAGCTAAGGCATTGTATGAAAGTAAACAATTCTATTATGAAAATGATGATGATTTACCCTTTTAAAAAAAGTTTAGAAAGGACTTGTTTTATAATCCATTTAGGACTAGAATAGATATATTAAGTTAATAAATTGAAGGAAATAAAATGACAAAAAATAATCAAAAAATACAACATGAAACAGTAAAATTATTTGAATCTGCATACAGAACATTCATAAAAAAAGTTGCAGAAGTAAATGGGGTTACTGTTGAAATGATAGTTAAGGCTTCTAACAGCCATGATGAAGTGAGGAAAGAGTTAGAAGAAAGATTTTTACTTAGCATCAAGGAGCAGGCATAAGCCTGCTTTCCTTTATGGGAGATAACATGATATACAAAATAAAAATAACAGACATAGCAGAAGAAACTTTATTCGTAGACGCTAGTGATGAAAAACACGCTAGATGGTTAGCACAAGGAGAGTTTAAAAGAAGAATGTCTAGGGGCAAATATGATGGAAGGGCAGAGGTTGTAAAAACCAAAAGAAAAATAGAAGTTTTGGAGACAGAGCAATGAAAAGAATGGCAACTAGAACTAAACCAATATTTCCACACTTACATGATTTCTTATATAAAGCGGCTTACTGCCTTCTCTTATTAGGATTTATGTTCTTATTTCTTTTTCAATTAGGGGGGTAAGCAAAAAGCATGAACGTGGGTGGATTGATTAAGTACATAAAATATCTGCCTGTTTTGAAGAAGGTAGAGAACTCATTTTCCGAGTACATCACATCAGTTAAAACAGAAACTAATCAAATAATATATCCATCTGACAGGGCAGTTACAGCAACATCAAGACTGTTAGGCGATACCAGTACAGTCACTTGTATTCAATGTAAGAAAGAATTTACTTATGAAAATAAAAATTCAAGACGCAAATACTGTTCTGATGCTTGTAGAAATATTGTTATAAAACGCAGGAGAAATTATGTAACTAATGAAGAAAAAGAAAGGTTTTGTATCGTTTGTGAAAATCCTATGCCGTTAGGAACGGATATTATTTGTTCAGACGAATGCAAAAGCATTAATATCAAAAACTACAAATACACCAAAAACCCTTTTCCTTTAAAAAGTTTAACAGAAAACAGATACCCCCACGAACCAAACGTAATGCCAACCCATTACGTTGACCCAGAGATATTAGAGCAAGCAATACTTTATACAGACTGTGCAACAGATATGCAAAATAATGGTCACGCTTGTGCAATATACGAAGATATAGAAGAACTAGATAGAATAATGATGTATGAGTTAGGTATGAAACCTACACATTATGAAAAAAGACCTAACGCTAAATGGAGTGGACGTAATTACCAATCAGTAAAAGCAGCAAGGAATTATCGTAGAAAACAATTAGGCTTACCTAAAATACCTTCTATAAAAACCAGTAATCTTGAAAAGCAACTAGCGGAAACAAATGAAAGAAGGAGAGGTCTTAGACCTAAACTGCAATTAAGCGAAAAAGAATTAATGTACCGAGCAGAAGAAGCAGGGATAACAGGGTTTGCAACAATAACACCCATGAAAACAAAAAAAGGTAAGTTGGTAAACGAATTATTGGATGAAATAAGTAAAAAAAAAGCAATAGGACAACATTAAGCGAGGAGTAGATACTATGCCAGATATGATACTAAATAAGATAACTGTAAAAAACCAAAGGGAGCAGAATGAAAAACTGTCTGATTTTATGTGCGAGGGTGCAGAAGATTGGAGTTTTGACTTCAACAACATTCTTCCAGTACCTGAAGAACTGTTAGGAATACAAGCCATATCAGACTCTAAAGGACAGCACTACTATAATATTGACGATTTAGATGCAGCCAACGATGATGCAATAATGATTCCAACAGGAATGACCTCAAACTTAGCAAGAAGTTTCTCTTTCCCTACTACGGAATGGATAGAAGAAAACAAAATAGATGAATTTACCATCAGAAGATATAAGAGGGATTTCGGTTCTGCTTATTGGTATGACTGGTGCAGTAAATATTGGGGAACGAAATGGAATTCAAGACTTGAGAGTTACAGTTTAGAAGATGAAAAAGTAGTATGGGAAATATCTACTGCTTGGAGTCCGCCCTTCCCCTTAATACCTATGTTTTTTGATATAGTAGAAAAGTTTGAAGGGGAAGCTGTTTGGGAACACGCCACACCTAACGGAGATGACATAGAGAACTTTGTAATAAACTCACACGGATTAGCAGCAGAGTTAGCAAGCCTGCATCGTATACAGTACGAAAAGATGATGGAGGAATTTGAGAAATAATGTCAGGGTTTTTATACAGCAGAAACGAATCCTACGAAGATAACTTCCAAAGGTGGTGGTTGGCTAATAGCCTGTTGGCAGAAATGCACAACCAAGAACCTTATACTGAGGATTACGCTAGGAAATTATTTGATTATTATTTTGGAGTAAAGAATGAGAAAAGCAACACTTAACAACATTGGCTTCCAATCCAACACTGGGTCTAGGGGAAAGAAAACAAGCATAGGCAGGAAGAACATCGGCACTTCCACCATGAACAAACACACTAAACGCATGAGGAAGAAGAAATATAGAGGGCAGGGAAGATAATGAACCCATATAAAATACCTGAACCTGCATTAATTAGTTTTAGCGGTGGCAGAACGTCAGGTTTCATGTTGTACCAAATATTACAAGCCTACAATGGAACATTACCAGATGATGTTTATATAGTCTTTGCTAACACAGGCAAAGAAATGCCTGAAACTTTAGACTTTGTAAGAGATTGTGGAGAGCATTGGGGCGTTAATATCACTTGGCTAGAATTAGATGTAGATTACACAAAACCGAAAGAAGAAATGATTTTTTATAAAGAAGTTAATTATAAAACCGCAAGCAGACAAGGTGAGCCATTTACTAAATTAATAGAACATTGGAATACACAAAGAGATGTAAGCGAAAGCAATAAAGAGTTTCAAAAAAAAGGAATGAGTATATTGCCAAACCCAAGAGCTAGGTTCTGTACTGATTATCTTAAAATTAGAGCCTTACAAGATTTTGCAAAGAAAAAAAATTATAAACAATGGACTAACATTTTAGGCTTGCGATATGACGAACCCAAAAGAGTTGGCAGCCAAAAAAATTATCAGACTAAAAATCGTATGTCGGAAATGCCTATGTATGATGCTAAAGATACAAAACATGATGTGCATGAATTTTGGTCTAAACATAATTTTGATTTAGGTTTGCCAATTATTAATGGAGAATCTCCACATGGTAATTGCGATTTATGTTTTTTAAAAAGTCATAACAAAATATTAAGTCTTGTTAAAGAAGAGCCTAAAAAAGCTAAATGGTGGGCAGACACAGAAATAAAAGCTAAAAATGTTTTTAGGAGAGATAGACCAAGTTATATAAAATACATTGAGATAACACAAAACCAACAAGATATGTTTTTAGACTTTGAAGATGACGACATGGATTGCTTCTGCCACGACTAAAAGTGTTGCAATAAATCCAAAAAGGATTATAATAAATAGTGTTAATTAAAAGGAGAAAATATGGAAAACGTAGCTAACTTAAAAACTGAAGTTTGGGTAGATAACTTCACTCTTGAACTTTTTGATAATTTCAAAAAGGAAAACTATGAAGGGTGGTTAAATACACAAGACCCATCATCTGAGGTAATAGTTGAAGAACTTATGAAACTAGATGCTCTTGAACAGGATGCAGAACAGTTCATAGAAATAGTAGGTGTACACTTCACTGGCTATAGCTGTGACCATACTGCTAAAACAATAGCAGAAGCATACGCTAATAAATATCTGGAAGAATAAGTAGAGATACTTAATAAGAGGGGGTCAATAGACTCCCTTTTTTTATGAGAAAATAACAACCGAAAAGTGTTGCATATATTCCTAAAAGGACTATAATAAATATATTAATTAAATGAAAGGAGATAAAATGAAAAACATTAATAATAAAATAGACCTAGACAAAGACTACTATCTTAATTACGAGGAGTTACCTTTGACTGCTGAAGAAGATGATATTAAAGTAGGCATGGGTGCTACTTACTCAATAGGTTCTGACTCTTATGCTTTTACTGTTGTAGAAGTGAAAGGCAAAGTAGGAAAAAGACAAGTAACACTTCAAAAAGACAATGCTGTTCCTACTAAAGACTCAGACTACTATGGACATCAAAAACACCTTTTCGTTCCTAACCAAGAAACTGACTGGTTTGAATATGTTCAAGAAAGAGACCTGATAAGAAAAGTTAGAAGTCACAGAACTTATAACCCTAGTAACTTAAACAAAAAGACAGGCAGGCTTAGAAAGCAAGGATTTGGTTTTGTTTATATAGGTGAAAGGTCAGAATATAAAGACCCACACAGATAAACACTGTGAAGAAAAAGGGGGTCAATAGACCTCCTTTTTTTTGTGTTTAAGAACAATCTGTAATATAGTTGGCAAAATTAGCTGAATAATTATTGAACAAACAGTGGATAAAAAACCAACAGTACAAAGAATAACAGAGGACTTAGCACTACAGTTAAGAACTGAATTTGTGCAAGGTGTAGAGTTAGAAAGCGGAGAAAGGCAGTTTTCTACCATTGTAGAATTAGTCAGTAAGCATAATGTTTCTCAAACTTCATTATTTAGATTGTCACAAAAAGAAAATTGGAGACAACAAAAAGAAGAATTTAAACTGCAACTACAAGCAAAGATAGACGAGAAAAGAACAGAAAAGATGGCAGAAGAATCAAAGGTTTTTGATTCAAAGAGTGTAAAGGTAGCTAATCAACTATTAGAGATTGTGGAAGGTAAGATATACAAGAACCTTAAAGCAATAGAGATGGACACCAAAACAGATAACCCAAGTCAAATACTAAGTCTTGCTAATACTGCAGTAGCAGCACAAAGATTAGCTAAGTTAGCTTTTGGAGAATCAACGGATTCAATAAATATAAATGCAAACATCCAAGAAACAGATGCCTTCAGAGAAGCTATGGAATTGCTTGACTCAGTTGCAGAATCAAGCAGAGATAGCGACAGTAAAGCTGTACACTGATTGGCTAAAGACAGCAAGACCTAAACAACTACAGCCGACAGTAGAGCATTATATATGGCTTATACTGGCAGGAAGGGGTTGGGGTAAAACAAGAACTGGTGCTCAAGACATCGCTCTTTATGCTTTGAGGAATGCAAATAGCTTATGTGCAGTTGTTGCTCCTACTCATGGTGATTTAAGGAGAGTATGTTTTGGTGGCAACAGTGGACTTCTTTCAATAATACCTGATGAATGCTATTTAAAAAGCACAGATGCAAAAGGTTATTCCTCTAGTGTTTCTGAAATAAGATTAGAAAATGGCTCAAAAATAGTGGGTTATGCAGCACAAGAACCTGAAAGGCTAAGGGGAAGTCAATTCCATAGAGCATGGGCTGACGAGTTAGCTGCTTGGAGATACCCAGAAGCCTTTGACCAATTAATGTTTGGATTAAGGTTAGGAGAAAATCCTCAGTGCGTTATCACGACCACACCCAAGCCAAGCAAAATAATAAAAGATTTGATAGTGAGAGAAGATGTTCAAGTGACAACAGGGAACACATTTGAGAATGAAGAAAACCTAGCTGACACTGCCTTAGCCATGTTAAGGGAGAGATATGAAGGCACAACAATGGGCAGACAAGAATTGTATGCTGAAATAATAGAAGATGTTGATGGGGCACTGTGGACGGCAAAAATGATAGAAGATGCAAGACTAAGAGAAGATGAAGAAAGAGATTTAAAACAAATTATTGTAGCTATTGACCCTGCAGTAACAGCAAATGAAAACTCAGATGAAACAGGTATCTTGGTTGTAGGTAAAGACTATAATGAAAGATACTATGTGTTAGAAGATGTTTCAGGTAGATACAGTCCTGACAAATGGGGAAGAAAAGCTATTGATTGCTATTACGACTGGCAAGCTGATAGAATAGTTGCAGAAGTAAATAATGGTGGCGACTTGGTAGAAAGACTATTAAGGGGAATAGATAATAATGTTCCTTATAGGTCAGTAAGGGCTACAAGGGGTAAACTCACAAGAGCAGAGCCTATAAGTGCCTTATACGAGCAGAAGCGAGTACATCACGTTGGCTATTTCGCAGAACTAGAATCGCAGATGTGTTCTTATACTGGTGAAACGAAACCTTCCCCTGACAGGTTAGATGCTTTAGTATGGGGTCTAACCGAACTAAGCAGGTCAAGGGGCGAAGTAAATTGGAGGATTAGCTAATGGCTATACTAGATAATATAAAGAGCGCATTCACAAGAAACCCTACAGATAAGAAGTCAGGCAATATGGTTGGCTACTTTGGTGTAGGTACATCTAAATCAAGAGATTATAAGTATGAAGATTTAGCCGAAGAAGGCTATATGAAGAACAGCATTGTCTATAGATGTGTTAATGAAATTTCAAAAGGAGCAAGTTCAGTTCCTTTTATGGTCAAGTCAGGGGATCAGGTATTGGAGAGTCACCCATTAATCTCTCTATTGTCTCGTCCTAATCCCCTGCAATCCCACAGTGAGTTCTTTAATAGTATCTTTGGGTTCTTAATGTTAAGCGGTAATGCTTACATATTAAGAGTAGGCTCAGAGCAAGGTGCTCCAAAAGAACTGCATTTATTAAGACCAGACCGCATGGTTATCAAGGGCGGTTCAAAGCCTATACCTGATAGATATGAATATATGGTTAATGGAAGAATACAAGCCACTTATGAAGTAGATGATGCTTCAGGGTTTAGTGAAGTTAAGCACGTTAAACTCTGGAATCCACTAGATGATTTCTATGGATTGTCCCCTATGAGTGCTGCAGCTATTGAAGTAGACCAACATAATATGTCAGGTAAGCATAATGTTAATCTATTAAGCAATGGTGCTAGACCTAGTGGAGCGGTTATATTTAAACCTCAAGATGATGCAGGCATAACTGTTAATCTTTCTGAATCACAAAGACAACAACTCCTTACAGACCTTAATAATAGATTTAGTGGAACTGCTAATGCAGGTAGACCTATGCTTCTAGAAGGAGACTTTGATTGGAAAGAAATGGGACTATCACCTAAAGATATGGACTTTATAAATCTGAAGCACATGGCAGCAACAGATATAGCACTATGTTTTGGTGTACCCAGTCAATTAGTGGGAGTGCCTGATTCACAAACTTATTCAAACGTAGCTGAAGCAAGGCTTGCCCTATATGAAGAAACAATTATTCCACACCTAAGAAAGATAGAGTCTGACTTAAATGAATGGTTAGTTCCTATGTTTGGAGAGGATTTATACTTTTGTTTTGATATAGATAAGATTCCTGCACTAGCTGAAAGAACTAAAAGGACTTATGAGAATATAACCAGTGCGGTTAGAGAAGGCATCATGACTAGGAATGAAGCTAGAGAGCAAATAGGATTAAGTCCTATTGATGGCGCAGATGACTTATATATATCAGCCAACCTATTCCCTATAGGAGAAGAACAAACACCTCAAGTACAAGACCCTATAGCTGAAGAAGAAATAGATGATTATGATGTAACTGAAGAATTTCCAGTTGATGATGATGAAAAGGCAGTGCTAGACATTAAGAATGTCGTTAGCTAGGAAAGAGTTTCGTAACATAAGAAGGGGGAGAATAAGTGCCCTCAGAGAAGTACGCAGACAGCAGAGATTAAGAAATAACTTAGAAAGACAGTTATACAAAAGGCTAACTTCTTTATTCCGTAAATTCGTTAGGACTAAAGCATATTTAATTAAAGAATATGGTGTGTTTGATTTGAACTCAGCCATACAAGACCTTAATGAAGAACTATTACCTACCATGTCCCAACATTATAGAAAGGTATTCAGAGCCATATATCAAAGTGCCAATGAACTACATGATAAAGGAAGTAAAGCAGAAGAAGTGTTTGTTATGGGTAGAAGCATAGACTTTGAAGCGGTAGTAGCCAGTTATTACTCTGGCAGGGCATTGGTGCTTAGTGGAATATCACAACGTATGGCTAATAGAGTTAATAAAATAATTATAGAAGGTAGGGAAAATAATTTAACTCTTTCGCAAATAGCTAAAAATATAGCAGACAAAGTATTGCCTATAACTAGAGGAAGGGCAGCTACAATAGCAAGAACAGAAACACATAACGCTGCAAGTTTTGCCAACCACAGCTATTATGAGAATGCACAAAGCAACTTAGGACTAACCTTAATAAAGAAGTGGGTATCAACTAGTGATGCTAGAACTAGGTCTGCTCATTCAGCAGCAAATGGGCAAACAAGAAGTATGGAAGAAGATTTTTTAATAGGTGGTGCTCCTATGGCTCATGCAGGTGACCCTAAAGGTGGTGCTAAGAATGTAATTAATTGTAGATGTGTCATTATTTACGCAGATGAACAAGATGTTGTGTTAGATTAATGATTCAGATACTATATATAGGTATAAATTTGGAGATAGCACTATGAACAGTGAATTAACATCTAATGAGCCTGATTTAGCTGTCCGTACAGACGAGTACGATTCCCAAGAAGATTCTATACAGAATGACGAAAATCATATAAAGGAAGTTGAAATAACCGAAAGTTCTTCGGAGGAAGAACTGGGCGTAGATACAACCATAGAAGAAACCGAAGAAAAAGAAGAAAAGAATTACATTGAAGTTAAGTCTGAATTAAAGGCAGAAGCTGAAGATGGAATCTTTGAAGGTTATGGTTCTGTATTCAACAACACTGACTTAGGAAATGACGTCATTAAAAGCGGAGCATTTACTAAGAGCCTTGATGAAAGAGGTCACAAAGGTGTAAAACTCCTCTATCAACATAAGTCCGATATGCCAATAGGCGTATTTGATGAAATCAGGGAAGATTCTCATGGACTATATGTTAAAGGCAGGCTTGCTTTAGGAACTACAGCAGGTAAAGATGCCTACGAATTATTAAAGATGGGTGCTCTTGATGGTCTAAGCATAGGCTTTAGAGTAAACCCAAAAGCAGTTTCTTATGATAAGCGTAAAAATCAACGCATTAT
>Ga0315315_10007286_pt1 | contig 10239 bp, 7 predicted proteins | sample M140m3416metaG_FD_203699 | JGI IMG/M metagenome (GOLD analysis project Ga0315315, IMG submission 203699) | Ammonia-oxidizing marine archaeal communities from Monterey Bay, California, United States - M1 40m 3416 | ecosystem: Environmental > Aquatic > Marine > Intertidal zone | place: USA... | reverse complement strand
GCGCCGGCGGCCGCGGGGCGCGCCCCCCCAAAATATTATGATAATCTCCAAAAAAATTATGCATATAAGATATTATGATACGCATTTTGTGTGCAAACACTGTACTAGACTAGAGTATGCATACATAGTACTCCTCCTTTCCGTCGGAAGTGTAGGAAGAAGAATACTCCATTTTGGCGCGGCATTGTCCAAAAACATAATAGCTCGTACTAGTAAAATAAAATAAAATAATAAGAAGTGAATTCAAGGCACAAGGCATTCGCTATATCTTCACCCTGGGACCTATTTTGGATCGCGCTCTATTGCAAGTTCGGTCGGGTCAAATTAGTAACATGGTCGCCTCATCCGAATCGCGCTTTCTTGGCTATTCTGGGCTTGTAACTTTTAGTCGCTCTACTCTGGGAAGATCATGGCAAATGTTACTCCATGCGATGGGAGGGCAGGAGTTCCAAAAGTTTGGAATATTTAGTCCACCCACTTCTTCAGAATGGCCTCCTTGTTGCTCTCGATCTCGCTGCTGACATCGGAGGCGGACATGGAGGCGTACTTGGAGAGATCGACGATCTCCTCCCAGGAGAAGAAGCGCATGCCGTCCTTGGTGTAGGGCTCACGGCCGAAGTGGCAGTAGGCGGCGGTGGCGTTGTACTTGGGCTCGCGAAGGGCGAGATCGCGGGCTAGGGCTCCGGGGCGGGCGTCGAAGTTGATCTTGACGATGTCTGTGATGGTCAGAGCGGAAAGGCCCTCCTTCTCGGTGCCGTAGGTCTCGACAAAGAGGGAGAGGGGCTTGGCGACTCCGATGGCGTAGGAGAGCTGAACGCAGGCGCGCTTGCAGAGGCCGGCCTTGACAACGGACTTGGCCATCCAGCGGCAGGCGTAGGCGGCCGAACGGTCAACCTTGGTGGGATCCTTTCCGGAGAAGGCTCCCCCGCCGTGGGCGCCCCATCCGCCGTATGTGTCGATGATGATCTTGCGGCCGGTGAGGCCGGCGTCTCCCTGGGGTCCGCCGATGATGAACTTTCCGGAGGGGTTGATGTGGAGGTTGCAGGTGGCCTTGTCGTAGATGGAGAGGGCGGAGTCGCCGGACTTGAGCTTGATGGATTCGAGGGTCTTGACAATGACGTTGTCGTGGATGAGCTCGTTCATCTCGGCCATGGACGGGGCGATCTGCTCGTCACCGGCGTAGGCGGGGCGGGAGTCCTTGCCGTCCTGCTCCTCGGTGCGCTTGGCCTTGGAGGGCTCAGCGTGCTGGGTTGAGATGACGACGGTGTGGATCTTGAGCGGGGTGACGGACCCGTCGGCGTGCTGCTTGTACTCGATGGTGACCTGGGTCTTGCCATCGGGGCGGAGCCACCAGAGGGAGCCGTCCTTGCGGACGTCGGTTAGCTGCTTGCCGAGCTTGGTGGCGAGCAGGTGGGTGAGGGGCATGGCGGAGTCGGTCTCGTCGGAGGCGTAGCCGAACATGATGCCCTGGTCGCCGGCGCCGACATCGAGCTCGTCCTTGCCAACGTGGACGCCGCCGGCAATGTCGGGGGACTGCTTGTTGATGCGGACGAGGACCTCGCAGTTGTCGCAGGAGAGGCCCTTGGACTTCACGGAGGCAAGGTCGTCCTCGAAGGAGTCGAAGCCGATCTCGCGGACCTGGTCGCGGATGATCTTCTCGTAATCGAGGTTGGCGGCGGTGGAGATCTCGCCGAAGACCATGACCATGTTGTCCTTGGTGGCGGTCTCGCAGGCGACCTTGGAGAAAGGGTCGGCCTTGAGGCACGCATCGAGGACGGCGTCCGACACCTGGTCGGCAAGCTTGTCGGGGTGGCCTTCATTGACCGACTCCGAGGAGAAAAGGAAGTTGCGCTCTTCGCAGACCATGGTTGCTGTTGTTGTTGATTCAACGAGATGTAATGTGCAACTGGGAGGATGAGGCACGCGGCTGCTTCCTGAGGCTGCAATTGGTCGGGGCAGCGCGCTAGCGGCTAGCGGCCGCCCAAAGCCCAAACGCCGACAAAGCGCCGAGAGCAGTTTGGAAGACGAAGAAACAAACGTACTTCTTTAGTAGATTGCTTACTAGATAGTAGTATACGTACCATGATACACGACTACGTATGCATAGCGTGTATCTTTCTTGGTATCGGCATTGCTCGAAACATCGGCACGCGCGCAGGATCGCAGGGGGATCGCCATCGCCACAGGATCGACGCCGCACGCGGCCGCGGGAGGAGCGTCAGTATCTAATCCACATGCTCACCTGACCAATGGAAAAGTATACCCCTAACCCGAATGGAACGTGCTATTTTTGCCTGAGCCTTGAAATTGAAAGAAAACGATGAACACAAATCGATCCTATAAAGATAACTCGGTGTTTTTAGAACTTTTTTTTCTTCGCTGCCTTGTGTACGTCGCAAGCGGTACTCTAGAGTAACTTGAACTGGCTGGTATGCATAGCAGGTAGCAGGTATGCATAGCGGGTATGCATAGCAGGTTGCACTCCACCCCGACACACACCGAACAACCCATCCATCACCCAATCGCCCGCAGATATCAGCAGGCGAATCCAGGTCTGATAGAGACCTACGCAGTACGCCGGGGGACCTGCTGGTGGGAATCCTGGCTATCAGCGCTCCACCTTCTACCGCTTGCTGCTGATTAGTCGCCTTATATAAAATGGGAGACTTCTCGGCCAACTTCCACCGCCCCCTGTCGGGGATCAACACGGTGGAGGGGAACGTGGCGGGATCGCGCGCGGCATCACTAAGCAGGAAGCGCGAGGCCGACCAGCTCGCATTCGAGGAGCGCAAGAGGAAGATCGTGGTTGACGCCGAAAGGGGAAGGAAGGGCATCGACGACAAGTTCGACGGGGATTCCACGATGTCCAAGGCCGAGGCAGACTTTCGGAGCAAGACGGTGGGACTTGTGTCGGCCGAGGAGTTTAAGAAGGCCACCCGCGAGGCCGAGGAGAAAGAGAAGAAAAGGGGAGGTGGGGGCGTATTTGATGAGTGCGAGGAAGGAGGGAGAGGGGGTGGGGAGGCGAATCATTCCCAGCTATCCGAAGATGAAAGGAAACGTCTAGAGAAGAAACGAAGGAAGGAGAGGAAGGAGGAGAGGAAGGAGAAGAAGAAGGCCATGGCGACCCTGAGCTTCGCCGGGAATGAAGACGCGGGAGTCTGGGATGAAAGTGTCGATGGGGACGTTGATATTGCGCTGGCCTCATGTAATGCTGGAGTCCTCGGCGGCGGGGGTGAGATCAAGAAGAATCCTGAGGTTGACACGTCGTTCCTTCCCGACAGGGATCGGGAGGCCGCCTCCGAAGCAGAGCGCCTCCGGTTGAAACGGGAGTGGCTGAACGAGCAGCGAAAAATCCAAGAGGAGACTTTGGAGATCACGTATTCCTACTGGGATGGGTCGGGCCACCGTCGGACGGTGCGATGCAAGAAGGGGGATACGATTGGCGAATTTTTGGAGCTGTGTCGGAAGGACCTTGCCAAGGAATTCAGAGAAATTGCCAACGTTGGTTCTGACGCCATCCTCTATGTTAAGGAGGATCTGATTATTCCCCATGACATCACCTTTTACGATCTCATAGCAACCAAGGCCAGGGGTAAATCGGGACCGCTCTTTCAATTTGACGTGCATGAGGACATTCGGATGGGAGCGATCGACATCAGGGTGGAAAAGGACGAGAGCCATCCCGGTAAGGTGGTTGAGAGGAGATGGTTCGATAAAAACAAGCACATCTTTCCTGCCAGTCGATGGGAGGTCTTTGATCCTGCCAAGGACTATGGTGGATATACTATTCACGGTGGTGAGGTGAACAAGAAGTGAAGCAGAGTCTAGCTACTACTCTAGAGTAGTAATCCTACTGTATGCATAAATATTTGCTACTCTAGAGTAGGTACAGCTTAGTATGCATACTAAGTAAGTATGCATACTCTCGTAGTAGAGATATTTCGTCTGCTCTTCGTACGGGGGTTGTAGATTTAGGAGCCCCACCCATTATTTTTTTACTCGACTATACACGGTAGTTAGTAACAAGATCTAGCTGTAGTACTAGCTATTAACTACCGACGTACGTACCTGATGGACAGTGTGCACATCCACCTGTCATGAAACAGCCATAAAGTCGTTACTAGCTAGTACGATGGCAGATGACAGGCAAAGGCTGCCAAAATGAAGCGAACACGTTATCAGACAATAAAAGAAGTGAGCCATGGCGGACCTCCTACCTTCTCTGTCTTCCGACGAAGAAGACAACACCGACATATCCACATCGAATGAAGAGAAAAATAATGGGAAAATGAGGCTTGACAAAGAGAAGACACAAAAGGTTGGGGAACGTGGAGACACCAGCGACGGCGATATCGAAGATGAAGACGAAGAAATGGATGACTCCTTTCAATTTGGCGGCTTGTTGGTAAGTCCACGATGGAATCTAGTTTCTAATTTTCTGCGTTTCGTTCGTTCCAAACTGTGCAAAAGTATTGGCCCATCAAGATCTATTTTGAGGTTTGCTTTGCCTGTGGCTTTTATCTAATGTGACATGGTTTACTTAATTCTTATTTTGCAACGAATTTATCGACAGGGAGAGGACGATGATGGGTCATCGTTTCTGCATTTAGCTCGTACATCCAATAATTCGTGGTCGTATAAGTCGGCCCTTCGTCTTCTAGAAAAGAATGATTCGAGAGGGGTGAAAAATCCAGAGCGGACCAACGTTGCATCGATTATTGCTGCAGCTCGAAGCAACCTGAAGGAGGAACGAAAGACCGCCGCAGACGAGGATGTCAATGCCGTTTCTAGAGATGAGGACACTGGAAGTCAATCCGACAGCGATGGAGAAGATGATCCTTCAGCATCCTCGTCGGACAACGAAAATACTAGATCGTCAAGCAGTGACAATGATGACAGCAATAGTAACGATAACAGTGACAGCGACGATAACAGTGACAGTGATGACGAAGTAGATGATGTCCAGGCTGCAGATGGTATGGAAGGTGATCTCCTCAAGGAGCGAAGACGAGAGCGGGGCGTTCAAAACAAGATCAAGATGCACAAATTGGACCAAAACGAGAGAGATGCTAATGACAATAATGATAGTGACCTTGATGATGAAGGATCCAGCAGTGATAGTGGATCTGACGATGATGAGCTGGACGAGAACGCGAAGCAGGAGGCTGCCAGAGCAGCGGCATACTTTGAGACCGTTGAATCGTCCTCAGAGATAACAACTTTTACTCAGCTCAACTTGTCCCGCCCTCTCCTTCGGGGTGTCGCTTCCATGGGCTTCGTACAGCCAACTCCTATTCAGGCAACAGTCCTTCCGCGTGCCCTGGCGGGCCGGGATATATGTGCATCGGCTGTCACTGGAAGTGGTAAGACGGCAGCATTTTTGCTGCCAATTATGGAACGAATATTACAACGCGGAGGCGGACGGGTGGCGGGAACGAGTTCGAAGAAGAAAGGGGGCTCATCGGCTGGTTTTGCCGCAACTCGCGCCCTTATTTTGACTCCCACCCGAGAGCTTGCTGCTCAGTGCGTCAGTATGATGATGGCAATGGCAAAATTTACTGGCCTTCGCGCAGCCCTTGTTGTAGGCGGTGCCAAGAATGTTGCCGCTCAGGTAAGAATCCAACTTGGTGTTGTTGACAAATGATTGGTCGCATGAAAGATGTATTTTGAATTGTATAGACGGCTGCCTTCTGCCATGGAGAACTATCCGCGCTTTTATGCGCAATGGGCAAATATCTCTGCCATAGGTACAAGCCAAGACAAAAAGTTGAGCCGAGCTTCTTTAGGAATCGCCCCATCAGGCTTTTGAATCGCCTCGGGGCGAGTCGAATGCTCGTGACATTCCCATTTGAACAAAAATGTATCATATTTTATCACTCCTTACCTCAACTGTCGCTCATAATTTTCGCAACCTACTATTCCTTCCCCATCGACGTTTAGGCTGCAGAATTACGCACTCGGCCAGATGTCGTCGTCGCAAGTCCTGGTCGCATCCTCGATCATATCACCAACTCGCCGGGCGTTGACTTTGACGATCTAGAATTTTTGGTTCTAGATGAAGCAGACAGACTCCTTGACCTCGGCTTTCAGGACGAAACGCACGAGATTGTCAAAGCATGTCCGGTGGAGCGACAGACCCTTCTCTTTTCTGCTACGATGGGAACCAAGGTTGACGAGTTGATCAAGCTAAGCCTCAAACGTCCCGTGCGTGTTGCCGTTGGAGATAAAAAGCGAAGGGGGGTGGCAGCTGACGGAGACTCTGGGCAGGATATGGCCAGTTCAGGTGTCGAGGTTGCCCATCGGCTGGAGCAGGAATTTGTTCGTGTCAGGACAGGCAATGAAGGAATCAACCGAGAGGGAATGCTTTTATCCATTCTCACACGTACCTTCAAGTCGCGTGTGATTGTCTTCTTTGATACCAAGGCAACAGCGCACAGGCTCATGATCATATGTGGTCTCTGCGGCATTAAAGGCGCCGAACTGCACGGAAATCTGACACAGGTGCAGCGATTAGAGGCCCTTGAAGCATTTAGAGAAGGGGATGTTGATGTTCTCCTTGCCACAGACCTCGCTGCGCGTGGACTCGATATTTCCGGTGTTGAGGCTGTAATCAACTTTGAGATGCCCAGTCGGGTCGAGACCTACGTTCACAGGATTGGCCGCACTGCGCGGGCTGGTAGACAAGGAAAATCTTGTACGCTGATTGGTGAAGGTAGACGATACCTCATGAAGGAGGTCATGAAAGACGCCGAGCAAAAGAGGCGTAAGGTAGAAATTGAGAGCAAGATGAAGAAAGGAGGCTCAACAAAGAGCACTTCTGGGGTCATTCGGTCTCGGACAATACCACCAGCTGTAGTCGCACATTTCGTAGCCAAGATTATCTCGCTCGAGCCTCACATTGAGGAGGTTCGAGCCGCCGAAGTCGTGGCTAAAATGGATCGCATCGCCGAGATGGAGATGATGCGTGCGAAAAATATTATTGAACACAGTGACGAAATCAAATCCCGGCCGCAGAGAACGTGGTTCGCCTCGAGCAAGGAAAAGCTGTCCACGAAGGAGGTTGCGGCTGAGAAGCAGCGTATAATAGCCGAAAAGGTTGGGACGGGCCTTCATCGAATGACGAGAAAGAAGCGTCGTCTTAGGGAAGCTAAGGAGGAATCCCTTGCTTACCAGAAAGAAATGTTAGAGGAGATGGAGGAAGGGGGTCCGAAACCCAAGAATATGGTGACTCTGGACTACGACTATGGAACCGCTCGTTCAGTCAAAAGAGAACAGGCCAAGAGGGAAGCCGAACGCTTCAACAAGAGTATTCACGAAGAAGATATGGAAAACGCCAAGAAGCAGAGGCGACGAGAGGCGAAGGCGAAACGACAAAAGGGTGCCTTTGCAACTGATTTCATGGGTGATAGCGGGCTCTTTGCTGAAGAGAAGGTTGCGTACGCTTCTAAGAAGGGTGGAGCCGAACAGAGGGTAGCTCCGAGCAGCAAGTATCAAATTACCGAATATGATCCCAACAAGAAGAGGCGGAAGTCGGGCAAGAAATCTCACAACTCCTTCAAGTCCAAATCGAAGTACAAGAGGAGATAGCCATAGAAAGAACAGAAATAGAAAAAGTAGAATGACTAGTCTAAGAATACAAGGATTGCCTCGACTTGGACTCGTCCAGGCTCTGAAGTGCCTCGGGCACCTCGACGTTGTACTTCGAGGCGAGTGACTTCAGCGATGCCGCCACTGGAGCGTGGAGGATAATGCCCCGCTCAGCGGCATCGCGTTCAAATTGCTTTTCGGGGTCCCCAGCGACCTTGACGTCGCCGTCCTGTCCCCGCATGCGGGTCAGGTACTGCCCAAGCCTCTCGCCGAAGCCCTCCTTAAAACGCGCCGGATCAATCACTACGAACGCGTGGCCATAGTTGAGCGGTCCCGAACGCGTCACCGACCACGTGCTCACCTCCGGCCCTACCGCCGCCCCGCTCAAGAGCGAGCACATGATCTCGACGAAGGCCCCTAGTCCGTAGCCCTTGTAGCCTGCCGTCTCCTCGCCGCCCCCCAGGGGATATAGCCCCCCGAACCTGCAGATCTCCGCGGCGTCCGTGCAGTCATTGCCGTCCCGGTCGACGCCCCAGCCCCCGGGAACTTCCTTCCCCAGACGGTTCATCACCTCGATTTTACCGATTGGGACGGTCGTTGTGGCCATGTCGAGCTGGAAGCTGTCCTCGCCCGCCGCAGGCGCGAAGAAGCAGAAGGGGTTGGTCCCCACCGCCCTCGTCTTGCCCCCCGTCGGCACGGCGAAGGGGGAGGTGTTGGTGAAAGACATGCCAATGCACCCCGCCTTCAGGGCGCGGTCGGCCCAGTATCCCGCCGCCCCGTAGTGGTTCGAGGCGCGGCAGGCCACGACGGCGACCCCGTGCTCCTCGGCCAGCTCCAGAGCCGTCTCCATGGCCAGCCGGGATGTGACGGCGCCGAGGCCGTTTCCCCCGTCGACTACGGCGCAGCATCCGCTCCTGGACGCTATCTTGGGCCTGGCGGTTACATCCACGAGTCCTGCTGAGATTTCGTTCGCGTACGTGTCGCAGCGGTTCGAGCCGTGGGAGGGGATGCCCCTGGCGTCGGCGTACGTCAGAACGTTGGCTACGAGGGCAGCGTCGGCCGGGGAGCAGCCAACGGCCTGCAGGATCCGCCCCAGGAATCCGTCGAGGTCGGCCCTGCCTATGCGGATGGACGCGGGATCGTCGAGGCCTGACCGGACCGCGTCGGTGGAGTTGGAGGTGGACTCGGAGGCGGAGGACCGACGCGGCAGGGAGCGGCGCAGCCTCTGGACGATCGATGGCAGGGCGAGGCCGATGGCGACTCCGACGCCGGCGGCGCTCAGCAATAGCGAGGTATCCCTGGAATTCATTCCTCTTTCGCGCCTTGCATGTCAGCTGGAGGAACGCCGTTTCTGAAATGTGCGTCGTCTGGAGCTAGGGGACAGGGCAAGGCTCGCGGATGCATCTAGAATAGCGAGGTGTTACACGGATGAAGTGGCGTGAGTTGGTTCTTGGTTCTGTCGCTTTGTTGAGGGGGACGACAATGGCGCGCCTTCGCGATCTGGTCGGCAACGAGCTCGTACTAGAGTAGTAGCTAAGTATTTAGAAAACAAGTCGTACGAGCTCGTACTCTAGAGAGTATGCATTATATATATATATATATACTTCTAGTATTTATATCCATACTCTATACTACTATTACTCTAGTACGAGCTCGTACTATGCATAGCTAGTGCTAATAGTAGTACTTAGTACGAGTCGTAGCACATCATGTAGGCATACTAGATATTCATAGTAGCTAGTAGTCTCCGCCCTCGAAGTGAAGGACTAGCTAGGAGGACAAACATAATTATTTTGTTATTTTAATTATTTTTGGCTGGTTGGTTTTTGGTGTTGCCAAAAGAATCCCACCACCCTCGCCGCCAACCATGTCACTTCTGAAGTTGCGCCCCGAGGTGGAACGGGTCCGCCAGACGCTGAACACCTTTGTCGTGGACCAGTGCCAGCCGTCCGAGGCGGAGTATGAGGCACACCTATCGGGCCGCTCGGGGCCGGACCGCTGGTCTGTCGGCGCCGTCCCGCCCTGCGTGGAACGGCTGAAGGCCGAGGCCCAGCGCCTCGGCCTTTGGAACCTGTTCCTACCCCATGCCATCCCCCAGACGGTGCCCGGTCACCGTTCCCTATCCCCCCAGATGTACCTGACGAACCGCGAGTACGGGATCCTGTGCGAGGTCAGTTGTATCTTCATGTTTGAATTGTATAGACGGCTGCCTTCTGCCATGGAGAACTATCCGCGCTTTTATGCGCAATGGGCAAATATCTCTGCCATAGGTACAAGCCAAGACAAAAAGTTGAGCCGAGCTTCTTTAGGAATCGCCCCATCAGGCTTTTGAATCGCCTCGGGGCGAGTCGAATGCTCGTGACATTCCCATTTGAACAAAAATGTATCATATTTTATCACTCCTTACCTCAACTGTCGCTCATAATTTTCGCAACCTACTATTCCTTCCCCATCGACGTTTAGGCTGCAGAATTACGCACTCGGCCAGATGTCGTCGTCGCAAGTCCTGGTCGCATCCTCGATCATATCACCAACTCGCCGGGCGTTGACTTTGACGATCTAGAATTTTTGGTTCTAGATGAAGCAGACAGACTCCTTGACCTCGGCTTTCAGGACGAAACGCACGAGATTGTCAAAGCATGTCCGGTGGAG
>Ga0315315_10007285_pt1 | contig 10240 bp, 7 predicted proteins | sample M140m3416metaG_FD_203699 | JGI IMG/M metagenome (GOLD analysis project Ga0315315, IMG submission 203699) | Ammonia-oxidizing marine archaeal communities from Monterey Bay, California, United States - M1 40m 3416 | ecosystem: Environmental > Aquatic > Marine > Intertidal zone | place: USA... | reverse complement strand
GAAAAAGCCAGCCAAGATGAACGCGAGCAGTTGGCGATCGCAAAACAGCGTTTACTGAAACGTGAAATTTCGGACGAGGAGGTGCTGGTTGCCCAATTGCAGAAGCGGTGGTCAGAGAACAAGAGTAAGGAATCTGTCGAACTGACGACCAGTATCAGTGCTGTTTTGCAAGCAGCCAGGTCTGAGCCGAAAAATGGCAGGCTGGATGATTTGATCGAGGAGGTGGGGGCACTACTCAAAGAGTATGTCGATGCTGTTGCACTGTCAAAACGTGTTTCCGCCGCGGAAACAGCGGCAACGCAGCGACTCGATTACTTGGAACAGGAGTACTCGCATCTGCAAACACAAGTTGAGATGCGAGATGGTGGAAGAGCAATGGCGCAGGTGCTCTTCGATCTTCAAGCTCAACTATTGAACCCAGCCGAAGACAAGATGATCAATTTTGGCAACTTGCCAAAATTGGATGATATTCGGATCAGCAACCTGATCGTTGAACGAGAATTGCGTGGGAATGCGCAAGGCGACGAAAAGTTTCCAGAGGATGCCTTGCCAGCAGCCAAACCGCTGCGTGAAGCTCGTCTCGAATTGCTTGAAAAGTTGAATCAGGAATACACGGATCTGTTGCCCCACTTATCGGCGCTGGGGGTGTCGAACGAACTGTTTCTGCAACGTGTCGATGAGGTCAGGTCTTACATCACGGAACAGTTATTCTGGATTCGCAGCGCATCACCTGTGAGTTTGACAACTATTCGCGACATACCCGCTGGCATGTCTTGGCTTTTCAATGTGAATCATTGGAGGGAATTTGCGAATAACTTGTTCACTCTTTTTGTGCTTCGTCCGGCGCAATGTCTGTTCTTGTTATTCACAGTGATTGCCTTATGTGTCACTCGCCCGTGGATCATTGCGGCTTTGACGCGAGTAGGTGTAGCCACCAAACGGGTATCCACTGACCGTTATATCCTGACGTGGCAGGCGTTTGGATTGACCTTGCTGTTGGCCTTGCCAATTCCACTGGTTCTGTTGTTCCTCGCCTGGGGAACACAACAGGCGGCAGAGCCCAGTGCGTGGCTGCGTGGGATGGGCTCAGGACTAGCCAATGGTGTTTGGGTTGCTTTGGTACTGGAGTTTGCTGGTTCTGCGAGTCGCCCCGGCGGGCTTGGAATCGTGCACTTTGATGCCAGGCCATCCACCTTGAGACTGCTTCGGAAAGTGTTGTTTCGTATCGGGCTCATCTACGTCCCTGCTCAAGTTTTGGCAGCCAGTACTCTGTATGGAGATGCCTCTGAATACTCAGGTACCGTAGGACGTGTTTTCTTCATTGTGGCGCATGTCTGGGTAGTCTTGCTGGTAGTCCGGATGTTCAAGTCATCGCAGGGCCTGTTAGCCGCATCAGCTGAGAAAAATAGCAACGAAGGACGGATCAAACTTCAGTACTTTCTGTTTGCCTTGACCTTGTCCGTTCCAACGGCACTCATCGTCTTGGCATGGCAGGGATATCTCATTACCGCCATCGAATTGAGCTTGAATTTCGTTGCCACGTTGACGGTGATGAGTCTGGGTGAATTGGCCTATTGGATGACGTTGCGATGGTTCGCACTCAAGAAACGTCAGTTGGCTTTGGCTGAGCGATTGGAAAATTGGCGTAACCGCAAGGCTGCTGAAGAGACGCCCGAATCTGAGGGTGACTTGTTGGTGCAGGAAGCTGAACTTGATCAGGAACTCGATCTGGAGGCGATCGGAGAGCAGACACGCCGCATGATGCAGTTCCTCTATACCATTGCGACGGTGATAGCTATTTTTGGATTGTGGTCGGGGACCATTCCGCTCATCGCAGTGCTTGAGGCTGTTCAGATTGTGGGTAGTTTGACTCTCTTGGGTTTAACCCAGACCATCGTTATTTTGGCGGTCATGACGATCGCTGTGAAAAATCTCCCTGGGGTCTTGGAACTGGCTGTGTTGCGGACCACCAGCGTCGAGTCAGGGACACGCTACGCCATCGTGACCCTGTGCCGTTACACTCTGCTGGCCATCGGCTTTGCTGCTGTCGCTAGAGTTCTTGAAATCGATTGGAGTAAGTATGCATGGATCGCCGCTGCGTTGAGTGTGGGTTTGGGATTCGGAATGCAGGAAGTCGTGACGAATTTCGTCTGCGGCATTATCCTGCTTTTTGAAAGACCCGTGCGCGTGGGTGATGTGGTTACCGTGGATGGCACCACAGGAACCGTCACGCGAATCCGGATGAGGGCGACGACAATTACCAATTGGGATCGGCAGGAATTGGTCGTGCCCAACAAAACTCTAATCACGAATACATTTCTAAATTGGACGCTCTCAGGCACAATTAGTCGTATTGTTGTCAATGTTGGTGCGGCCTACGGGTCCGACACCGATCAGGCGAGAGACATACTGGTATCTGTGGCTCAAGATCATCCCATCATCATGGATGAGCCAAAACCAATGGCAACATTTGAGGAATTTGCTGATAGCTACCTGAATCTCGTTCTGAGGGCGTACGTGCCCGACCTCGATAGCCGCCTGAAAACGATTACTGAACTCCATACCGAGATTGACAGGCGTTTTGCAGAAGCTGGAATCGAAATAGCGTTCCCTCAACAGGATGTCCATTTGAAAAGCAGTGTCAGTTGCCCTCAGTGTGGGGAGGACGCGGCTGTTTCTTTGGTGGACGAGGCAAGATGACCCACAAAGTAATGGTCTTTGCTAAGTGATGACCGGCTAAGTGATGACCGGCTGAGTGATAAACTGTCCATGCTCTTGGTGATTGGCAAGTACTTGTGAAGTTGTCAGGGAAACCAAGCAGCAGGGATGCAACCATCTTCTGTTAGATCGAGGAACAGGTTCAGTGCTCAGCTATCTCTATCATCCGACCACGGTGACGTGGAGTATTCACTTGGTCTTCGCATTCATACTGAGTGTTCGTGTGATCATGAAACGCCCCAGTACGGGAATTGCTTTGGCGTGGTTGTTGGTGATCAACGCGATTCCCATTTTTGGTGAAGTGATTTATCTGCTGATCGGTGAGAGGCGGATCAGCTGGTCACGGCGAGAGGGGATCAAGCAACTGCGCTCTGATTACTCCGAAGTGATTGAGCAGGCGGTGCATGCAGGTTTGCTTACGGTTGACTGGGAAAAACATGGTGAGTTGGCCAAGAGCATGGACCGACTCGGCTGGCAAATGGTGGGTAGCCCGACTGTATGTGGCAGCACTTATGAGCTCTTCGGAGAGACTGAGGAAATCCTTCGAAGGATCACACGAGATATCGACAACGCTAATCGAAGTGTGTTGATGGAATTCTACATTTGGGGTAGCGGTGGCTTAGCTGACGAAGTTCTGGCTGCCGTGATTCGGGCGCAGAAGCGTGGAGTTCACTGTTGTCTTCTAATCGACGCAGTGGGAGCACGGCCATGGTGGAAGGGCAGTCAGCCCGCAGAACTAAAGGCGGCGGGTGTGGAATTGCGACCGGCTTTACCTGTAGGATTATTTCGAACGCTGGTGGGTCGTACAGACCTGCGGCTCCATCGGAAAATCGTGGTGATTGACAGCGAACTGTCATGGACAGGAAGCATGAATCTCGTCGATCCCAAATTCTTCAAACAAGATAGTGGAGTGGGCGAGTGGGTTGATGCCATGGTTCGGCTCCAAGGATCTGTGGTGTCTCCGCTGGCTGCCACCATGATTGGTGACTGGACTCTTGAGGGCGACGATTCTCTTTCCGAGTTAGTCAGTCGACACCAATTGCATCTGGTTGATTCTCAGGGGGCAGCTGACATTCAAGTGATTCCTTCAGGACCTGGCGAAACGAATGACGGGCTGCTGCAAATGATCCTCACCATGATCAATGGGGCCCGCGAAGAACTGCTGCTGACAACACCCTATCTGGTGCCTGACGAATCCCTCTTGCGAGCCTTGCGCGGTGCTTCCGCGAGAGGCGTGAAGGTGAGAGTGATCGTTCCCCAGAAAGTGGACTCGGTTATGACTCGGTACGCCAGTCGGTCCTATTACGACGATTTGCTTAATAGTGGCATTGAGTTGTATCTGTATCATGGGGGGTTGCTGCACACTAAATCGATTACGGTTGACCGGCATGTCTCGATGTTCGGGACCGTCAACTTCGATATGCGAAGTCTATGGCTGAATTATGAAGTTGCATTATTCGTCTATGACGCGGGTTTTGGCGGGAAATTGAGAGATTTGCAGCAAAGTTACCTCGAGGAGTCAGTGAGGGTTGATCGCGACTCGTGGTCGAAAAGATCGTTTGCAAAGCGACTCTTGGAAAATACTTTGCGACTAGTGAGCCCGCTTCTGTAAAAGCCCTGTCAGCAGGGCTAACAGTACGGCTATCTTCTTGATTAACGAGTTTTTCTTGCTGTAGGTGTGTGGCATCCTGTTCTTCGCCATCCATCTTGGTAAAGTCTCATTTTCGCCATGCGTAGTCATTTGAAATGCAGCATGTGTGGTTATTTGAAATACAGGTTGAACAGAGGAATATAAGACCATGGTGCTGCACGAAAGAGATTCGATACGCGAACAGCTTGATGACGACGTTTATGCTGCAGTGGATCATGCCGTCTCGATTCCCAAGTACCGTTTTCCTCCTGAGGAGCAAAATCCGAGGAACGTATATTCAATCGTCCATGATGAATTGATGCTGGATGGCAACTCCAGGCAGAATTTGGCCACCTTCTGTCAGACTTGGATGGAGCCCGAGGTCCACAAACTGATGGATGAGTGCCTCGACAAAAATATGATTGACAAGGATGAGTATCCGCAAACTGCCGAGATCGAGGCACGATGCGTTCATATGCTTGGTGATCTATGGAACTCACCTGCGAAAGAAAATGCGGTGGGCTGTTCAACGACTGGGTCCAGCGAAGCAGTGATGCTGGGTGGCATGGCGATGAAACGTCGCTGGGAAGCTTCCAGAAAGGCTGCAGGTAAACCAATCGATAAGCCCAATCTGATCACTGGGCCTGTGCAGGTTTGTTGGCACAAGTTTGCACGCTATTGGGACATCGAGTTGCGAGAAATTCCAATGGAGAATGATCGACTGCTGATGACACCCGAAGAAGTGCTCAAACGCTGTGACGAAAATACAATTGGCGTGGTGCCGACCTTGGGCGTCACCTTCACGTGCCAGTACGAGCCAGTGAAAGATGTGGCAGAGGCGTTGGATAAACTGGAAGCTGAAACCGGTTTGGATATTCCTATCCATGTTGATGGGGCCAGTGGTGGGTTTCTGGCACCATTCTGCTCACCCGAGCTTGAGTGGGATTTCCGACTGCCACGTGTCCGATCGATCAACGCTTCCGGTCACAAGTTCGGACTCTCACCGCTGGGCGTTGGCTGGATCATGTGGCGTGATACCGAAGATCTTCCCGAGGAGTTGGTGTTCTGGGTGAATTATCTCGGCGGCAATATGCGTGACATTGCATTAAATTTCTCGCGTCCGGGTGGTCAGGTTGTTTGCCAATACTACAACTTCCTGCGGTTGGGTCGCGAAGGCTATCGCAAGATCCACGGTGCTTGCTATGCGACCGCGCAATATCTGGCTGAACAGCTTAGTAAGGTTGATTTATTTGAGGTGATCTACGATGGCCAAACCAATGAGGGAATTCCAGCGCTCTGTTGGAAATTGAAAGAGGGGGTTGATCCAGGCTTCACGCTGTATGATCTGGCCGATCGTCTCAGAGCACGGGGCTGGCAAGTACCTGCCTATTCACTTCCCGCGGATCGCCAAGACCTTGTGATTCAACGAATTCTCGTCAGGCATGGCGTGAGCCGTGATTTGGGAGTTTTGCTCCTGAAGGATCTCATGGAAGCCCTTGAGCACCTGCGAAAGCATCCTGTGTCGGCGCCTTTGTCTTCCGAAGAGGGATCAGGTTTTCATCACTAGGCGAGATAACGACAGGTGCTGAAGTTGATGCTGCAGCGTCCCCAGTTGACTCGATTTCGCAAAGCCCTGAATCAAGAACCTGAATCTTGAAGCCTAACAATGCTCAGGGCGACCAATGTCTGGAAAGTCAGGGACCGCCGCCGTTCATTACTCGCAGAGTCCATCGTTTAGACGATGGTTCTCTTGCGGTGTGGAGTTCGCGGCACCACCGCAAAGACCTTCCCCTGCCCGAGTCACTTGTCGCTGGTGCGATTCGCCGCGCCTGTCTTCGAAGCTGGCGTTTAGTGGGCGATCTCAATTGGTGGATTGGATTGGTGTTCGCAGTGGGCTCACTGCTGTTCATCGTTGGAAGTGCTCAGACCCTCTGGCCCGGACTTGCCATTGCTGCTGTGATTGATCCTGCGCATGTGTTCTTTGCTGGATCCTTGCCATTTACTTTGGCGGCATATTTGCAGTTTTATCAGGCTGGTAATGCCAGTGATTTTCCCTTGGCTGAGACCGTTGACACACAGTCAAAAACAGTCCGGAAAAAATGGTTGGGTTGCCGTGCAAGCGAACTGGGATGGTGGAGTTGTGGGTTGCAGTTGCTGGGAACATTGTGCTTCAATTTCAGTACCTACCAAGCATTGCATCCTGGCCCAAACTGGTTCTCTGAGGATATTTGGGTGTGGCTGCCTAACTTTGTCGGCTCTGTTCTGTTCTTACTATCGGGATACATGGCGCTTGCAGAAACGTGCCATGGATATTGGCGGTTTTTACCTCGCAATCTTTCTTGGTGGGCAGTGTTTTGGAATTTCGGCGGGTGTATCAGTTTTATGATTTCGGCATTTCTGGCGGTGTTTGTATCTGGTACGGATTCTGTGATCCGAATGCAATTGTCGACGTGGTTCACTCTGCTCGGTGCGGTTGGATTCTTTATTGGGTCGATACTCTTGCTACCAGAGGCAGCCACAGAGAGTGAAAAGCATCCGCCACAAGAGAAACCACTAGTGAAAACGAGCTGACTTTGCAACGTTTGGGAGATGATGTTGCAAAGCCAAGTGACTATCATGCTGTGCAGTTGTGTTCTTTGTCTGAAACAGAGTCTCGATGGAATACTTGAGTGAGCAACCAGAAGCAGAAACAGAACCAGAAAAACGCACGGCTACCCGCGGTTTGGGCTGTTCCTGAGGAGTTTCGTAATCGACTTGGCACGCATGTGGGTAGGCAGCGGATGATGTGTGAAGACGATCAAGTATTGCTTGTGCTGCATGCGCCACCTGGGCCAGATGAGGATGAGAGGCACGGACGTTTTTTCTGGCGAAAGGCAGATGGGACATGGGTCAGTGATCAGTTTGGGGAAGGGCCCGGTTCGATAATGAAGCACATTGACCAGTACGACCAGCAACTTGGCGAACTTGAAAAATTGGAGGATGAGGCGAAGACCGCGGAAGACCAGTTTTTGATTCTTGAGGCGTTGTCACCACTTCACCGTGCCATTCGCAACATGCATACAGTCATGCAGGATTTGCGAAAACGCCATCCCGAAGCCCGTGAGATTATCAACATGCGGGATCGGGCTTATGACCTTGAACGGATGGCTGAGTTGCTCGCTACGGGGACAAAAAATTCACTTGATTACAAGATTGCTCGCAGCGCAGAAGAGCAGGCAATCGCGAGCGATCGAATGGCCGTTTCGTCGCATCGACTCAATATGCTTGTGGCCTTCTTTTTTCCCTTGGCCACCATCACGACAGTCTTTGGGATGGAGATACGTAGTGGTCTTGAAAAAATGCCCCAACCGATAACCTTCATCGCTGTGATCGGCATTGGCTTGTTGATGGGCGTCTTCCTGATGCTCTTTGTTCGCTTTCGAAATGATAAGTGATCCCTTGCTTGGCGTGCCGAGTATTGATTTCTTCGATCCAAGCAGTGAAAGTCTCTGCATCCGTGGTTCCCAGTTTGGAACCAATGAAAACGATGCGGTGATGGTCGCTATTGCTGATCTGCGTTGTACGCAACGATTCACCCGGTGAGCATTCGATAGAGTCGGACGCTAATCAAGTCATGGTTCATGTTTTGTGACACGACTAGCTCAAGAGGGCATTGATTCAAAGCTCCGTTCAAATCCACGAGCCTGCGATTTTGCAGGTTGGTGCAGCAACGAAAAAAATGGTGCATCAAGGTCAGGCACAGTTTTCCTCGAAGGCGTTTCCAGCCTGAGTCGGGTTCCTGAAAGTCGACAAAGTAAAAATGGCCACCCGGTCGCAAGGTGTTTAGCCAAAGAGGTAAGTGTGTTGCGAGTTCTTGGCTAGTAAAGCAGTCGAGAAAAAACGCTGATACCAGCAGATCGAACTGATAGCCAAATCCCTCGAGTTCGCGAGCATCTTGTTGTCGCCAATTGACATTGTCACGCCGGGGGTGATGTGCAAGACGTTCTTGCTGAATCTCAAGCATCCTCTGACTTTGATCGATACTTGTGATCTGGCATTCAGGTTGGATTGTGAGAAGTGCCTCAAGAAGTCGTCCGTCACCATCACCCAGGACCAAAGCAGAACGACACTCAGGAATCGATGTCAGCAAAGCTGTGCGTGACCTGTTCAAATGGGAACCGAACATCAGTTTTTCGAGCAATTGATAGCGACCCGCTAATTGGTCATAGCCATGATCGGTGTGATTACGCATGTTGGTAGTTCGCCGTGGTAAACACGCCAAACAATAAGAGTGGCGGGCGGTAAGATGAGAGAGAGGTCTGCCAGTAATTCACGACCTTTGGGAGATTGTGCACTTGGTGTGCCTCGGTCTCGCGTTTGATTTTGCTCGTATCGTTTGTTGGAAAAAATGGTGATTGCAAGGCATGAGGTACTGCTTAACAAGCAGTATGAAATGAATGTGGGGAGCAACCCAGAATAAAGCATCACCAGAATGAGAGCGAACTCAAGTGCAAGTGCATATGCAATCGGAGCAAGTGTCGTGTTGCGTTGAGAGGTCCATGCCAAAAAGGTTTGAGCTGTATCGAGTCGTCGTTCCCAGTAAGCAACCGTGGCGCAGTTGATTGAAAAGAGCGAGCCCGTTACGAGCGTTGAAGCTAACAATGGAGAGGTAATTGGTTGGGCTGCCGCTGGCCAGCAAACAAGACTGACGCCAAAACCAAAAATTAAACCAGCCTGAAGCTCTTTTGGTATTCGCCGCAGCGTCGAATTGTTTTTCTGCGCGTTCAGTAAATACAGAAATACGAGCAGCAGGCAGACCATTCCCCACTTGATTTGATCAGCGTTGGTAAAACGCGTGATCAAGATCACATTCAATCCGAGGGCGAGTATCCACCAGAAGCAGACCCATGTTTGAAACTGATGATGGAAAGAATGTCTTAAACTGTGTGGCAGTTCGCATTGCAATCGCCGAGAATCGAGTATTCGATCAGCGGTATAGGCAAGCCAAATCGAGATTCCGATGATCGAGCTTTCGACCAGACTGGGAAAGCGATCAAAGAATTGCAGTGTGAAAACCAGTTGCCATGTCAGGCCAACCGTAACGGCATCAAGAGAGAGCAGATTGATTAGATGCCAGAGACGGATGCTGACAGTCGTGGCCGCCTGTGGTAACGCAGACGAGTTTGTAGTAGCAACCACAGCGTTGGACTCAGGTTCTTCCATTTCAAAAAGCATAGTTTTAGGCTCATTGCCCATCACAATGTCGGTCATTTTCAGATGAATCGAGTGACCTGTTAAGTGAGTGTTGGGCAAAGTTGAACCGAACGATCTTGGGAAAGATGCTCCGCATCTTTGTTTTGTGCAACCCAGAGGCTTCTGCTACCAAAACATCTTTACCACAACTTGGAAATCGGCAGAAGAGGCCAGAGGGTTGATCGTGGTTTGCAGTTCGATCGATTCCAGCCATTGGAAATGGGGCAGCTTGCTGACCGAGGGCGGAGGTTCGAACTTGTGATTGTGGTTTTTTAGTTCGTGATTAGTGGTGATTATTGCCCGTTTTCACACACTGAGATTTTTGAGCGTCCTACCATCTCGATTAAATGGTCGATAGACCGTAAATTAAGACTCTCGGGGCTGTAGCTCAGTTGGTTAGAGCTGGGGACTCATAATCCCTAGGTCGCGGGTTCAAGTCCTGCCAGCCCTACTTTTTTATCGATGGTTCCTTGGCAGCGATCGTGCTGCCAAGTTTCTGGCTTGATGCCGCGTATCTAAAGGCGACGGCCAGTTCGTCCGCCACCACGGCCCCTGCCATCTCGGGTGGCAGAGCACCTTGTCCATCTTGGGTGGCAGAGCACCTTGTCCATCTTGGGTGGCAGAGCAACCAGTGGTTCTTGTCTCTTACGCATGAATCTT
>Ga0315315_10007284_pt1 | contig 10240 bp, 10 predicted proteins | sample M140m3416metaG_FD_203699 | JGI IMG/M metagenome (GOLD analysis project Ga0315315, IMG submission 203699) | Ammonia-oxidizing marine archaeal communities from Monterey Bay, California, United States - M1 40m 3416 | ecosystem: Environmental > Aquatic > Marine > Intertidal zone | place: USA... | reverse complement strand
CCACTGCAAAATCTCGGTACACCGACACCTTTGCTCGAACTCTAAAAACGACTTCTGACTTCGCCTTTGCATCAATCATCCCGGTAAACTGTTGATTCCCCAGCGGCAACTCGGCTCGACCAATTGGTAGGATTTCAAGAGAATCCCAAGCAGCTATATCCGTTGGAAAGTTTGTTACCTGCTCTACAACCACGTGTAAATCGGAGTCGGTAATTGAATACTCTTTTAACAAGTTCCTTCGTAACATATCAGCAAGGTATTTCTCAGCCTCAAACGCTTTAACGCCTGCCGGTTTTAATGCAGTGAGATGCCTCGCTCTCAAGTCTGCTGGTCTCGCGTTACCCGCGCTCACATGATTCGCTTTGACCACCTTAACTGACGAGGGGCCAACAATTTCAAAATCGCTGGGCCGATACCCCGCAAGACGCAAACGTATTCCCAATTGACCACTCGAAATTGACAATTCGTTCTCGGTACTCGAAAACTCGTCAATATCGATTGCGCCAATTCGGTTAGCCACGCCAACCTGTTCACACTCGATCTCAGCAATCTGATGAAGATGAATGATTGAATCGGGAATCGCGACCACACTATTGCTAACTTTAAGACGAACCGGTGGTCTGCCTTCTTGCGCAAAGGCGACGGCACCAAGACTAATCAGTCCGATAAAAACCTGCAGGATAAATCTTTTACTACGCATCATTTTCCTAAACTATCGAACGATCTGACTGGTAGTGGAGAGCATTTCGTCACCCGCCTTGATTGCACGGGAGTTAATCTCATAGGCTCGCTGAGCTGTAATCAGTGAAACCATTTCCGAAACGACTTCAACGTTCGAACCCTCTAAACTATTTTGTCTAACTTTACCGAATCCATCCCGACCGGGATTCCCCGCAATCTCTTGACCTGACGCTTCGGTTACTTGATAGAGGTTTCCGCCAGCTTGCCGCAGACCAGTTGGATTCGCAAAACGATAAAGCTCAATCTGACCGACTGTAGACTCCTGTCCATTCTCCAAAACACTAACCACACCGTACTCGGAAATCGTCACTTCCGTTGCTGTTTCTGGAATTGTGATCCCCGGTTCGAGCCGAAGGCCAGCTGCATTGACCAATTCTCCGGTGACATTTTTTGTAAATGATCCATCTCGGGTGTAGCCAATCAAATCAGCAGTGTCTATCACCTTGAAGAAACCTTCGCCCTCGATAGCCATATGGGTATCGATGTTGTCTGTAATCGGCGCACCCTGAGTAAACACGTTGGTGGTTCCCGTGGCTCGAACACCGTTACCAATTTGCATCCCTATCGGAGCAAATTGGCCATCGCCTATCGGAGCTCCTGGCGCTTTAGAAACATCGTAGATCAAGTCAGAAAACTCCACGTGACTCTTTTTGAATCCAGTGGTGTTTACGTTGGCAAGATTGTTGGCCGTGTTATCGATCAACAATTCCTGAGCTCGCATTCCAGTTGCACTGGTAAAAAACGCTTTCAGCATAACTCAATCCTTACTATTAACGCGTTTGTCTTCGTTGTTATGAATTAATGTTCTCTTTGACTGCATCTGAGATTGCGCGAATCGCTCTCTGAGCTGATTCGACTCCTCGTGATCCAACAATCAGACTGATCAGCTCGGTCACGGGGTGAGCATTGGAGAGTTCTCGGTACCCCTGCAAAACGCTGGCATCTTCGGCAGGTGCCAGCGTCGCTTCGCCAAGCTTGAAATAGATTTGACTATTAAAATCAAGTTCACCACCACCAGTATTCAGCAATTGATTGTTATCAAACTGCACCACATTTAATTGACCAATGACGATTCCACCTTCCGCAGTCGTTCCGCCCTTAGAAATCGTTCCACTCGGGTCAATATAGAGATCGAAGTCCGAGACATCCGGCGGAATTACAATCGGTTGGTTTCCTTGCCCCAAGACCGGCAAACCGTCACCGTTTACCAATTGACCTTGTGGATTTCGAAATAACACACCATTCCGCGAATACAACTCTGCTTCTGCACCCTGATAAACGAAGAAACCATCACCGGCAAGCGAAACATCCAGCTTTCGATCTGTTAATTTTTTGGGGCCAGCTTCAAAATCAGTCGACACCGAACGAATACTCGATCCAGGGTAAGAGCCCACGACTCCATCGACTTCCGCTACATTTTCTTCAAACGTAAGAAACTGTCGCCGATAGCCTGGAGTGTTTAAATGCGCAAGATTTGAAGAGACAACCTCCTGCTGGCGGCTGTAATTCTGGAGGGCCGTTGCTCCGCTATAAATTCCATTGATCATGATCTGCTCGTTTCCTATTGGTCAGCGACGCAACCAATGCAATCGAGAGGCCAATTGAAATCATTTTGGGAATTTCAGCGCAGATAATTCCAAAATCGCCTAGATCAAAGGAAATTGCCCGCTAGCACTCTTCACTTAAACGATTTGGTAAACCTTAACGATGGAAAGGATTTCCTAGATGAGGAAAACTTTACCAATCCGAGAAGAATCAATGGGCGTAGCCAACCTAACTTAATACCGAGCCGATAAAATCGGTACATTCTGTCTAATTGCGGGAACCCGCAAAATCTATCGGCATGTACATTTCAGATACATGATTTTCCGCCATTCGTCGATCATCACTAGTGGTTAGGGTCACTTTAACGGTTACGTTGAATGCGAAAATAAGATTGCACCAACCGGTTTTGGTCAATCACTAACCACACCTTTTCTTTTGTTTGCGAGCATCCCTAGAAGCATGTCAGAGCAAGATTCACAAGACGATAACGCAGAAAGCCAAACGAGCAGTCGGCGCGGGCTAATTTTAATTTTAGGCGTCGCAGTCATTGCAGTCGCAGGCGGAGCAGCGGTTGCCTTCTTGAGCCCAATCGATTTCAGTAACTTTTCCAAAACAACGGTCGCCGCCGACGAGAGTGGCGCCAATGAAGAAGTCGACTACATCGACTTCCCCGAGATCACAGTTAATCTCAATGAAGCACGCCATGCAAGGTTTTTGAGAATCCATTTCTCACTGCAGGTACCAGCTTCTCAGAAGTACAAAATTGAACAGGATGTGACTAAGAAAGCTCCTAAGTTCAACAATTACATTCAGGTTTATTTGTCTGACAAAACTCTGGAAGAACTCTCTGGCAGTTTTGGCCGAAACCGCGTTAGTCGCGAACTTAGGGACTATTTTAACGAAGTTCTATTTGAGGACGGTATTGAACGCGTCCAAGATGTTTTATTTAACGATTTTCAAGTGCAATGAGCCAGGCTCCCCTCGAACGCTATGATTTCGCCGCATCCGAACGCGTCAAACGACCGTTGCGGCAGCAACTGGATATTTGGAGCGAAAAGGCTAGTGAATTTTTCATCCAACAATGGCAAACCGTTTCGGAATCAGAAATTAAAGTCTCGGCAAAAACAGTCGATGCTCATTCTTTTGTAGATATTCAAGAATCTTGGGACAACCCTTGCTCCGGTGCTGAAATTGGATTTCGACAGAATACGGTTCGAGGCCAACTTATCATCGAGAACCAACAGTTAAGAGTTCTCTTGATGGACATTCTCAAGGGAGACGACACGGCTGATGGCCATCGGGATTTAACGCCGATCGAATCGTCACTGGCAACGCTGATTTTTGAATTAATTGCTGTCAGCTTCAGCGAAGGTTGGCAAGAGCAAGAACCGCTTGAGTTTGACCTAAAAGAATTCGATCCAATCCCGGAACGAAATCGGCTTTTCGCGGCTGATAAAAAAGTTTTGATTTGTGGACTCGAGATTGAGTTAAACGGTCGCAGCGCTGTTATGCACCTGCTAATTGCCTGCAACGAAACGGCAGCGCTTTTTGGAATCGATCCGATGGCTGTTCCGGAAAGAAAGACGGGACAACGAATCTCGCCTAATATGATTTCAAAAATAAACATCAAATTGGATGCTGAACTCGGATTCGCCAGACTGGACATGACCGACTTGGTTGGTCTCTCTGCTGGCGACATCATTATCCTCGAACAATCGGTACGTGAACCGGTTGCTGTTCGAGTCAACGGCGAGGTTTTATTCCACGCTTGGCCAGGTAAGCAGTTTAATCAGCAAGTCCTCAAAATTGATTCGATGGTGGAGTAAAACATGAGCCTTGATACTGAAAACCAGAAACCGACCGAAAGTGCCGCCGACCCAGTCGACTCAAGCGCCGCAGGATCCGACCCCGCTGACACCGAGCAGTCTGACAATGACGCCACAGACTCGGATTCGTCACCAGATATTAGTGTCCCCGAATATCAGGAATTCACCGACACTTCCGGCAGCAGTCGTGCCGAAGATTTAGCACGCCTGCAAAACATCCAGATCACCGTCTCCGCGGAACTGGGCCGGGCGACCATTCCGATTCAGGAATTAATGCAACTCGGAGAGGGCACCGTCTTGGAATTAAATCGAGAAATCGACAGCCCCGTCGAACTCATGGCACAAGGTGTCAAATTAGCATCCGGCGAAGTCGTCGTAGTGGATGGTTGTTTTGCGATTCGCATCACCGAAGTGGAAGCTCAAAACTGAGGCTGGCGCTGACGCCAAGAATCCTATGATCTCAAAAATCACAATCATCGCACCGACGCTCCTCTTGTTTTGCGCGACGTTCGCAAATGCACAGAACCAAACGTCCGCATTCACTCCTCCATTGCGGATGGACACTCAAACGTTGAATTCGTCGTTACGCCCAATACCCGTCCCTGAAAAACCACTCACTGACCAACACGTCACCGGCGCCACGCATCTCGAACCATTAAAAACCAACATGGATCCTGTCCTTGGTGTGCTCGACCAATTGAGCGAACGTGCGGAAAGCCAAACACCAATCACTCCCACCACTGGATTTAACGCGGGTCTAACTCCCGTTGCAAACGACACTCTTGCGACGCCACCGAGCCCGGCTGAACTTCCAGCCGATGCACCTGGCCCTGAGGTTCGCTCAGCTGATTTTATGACAGTCGTCAAAGATCTAGCCTACAACACCATGATCGTCCTTGCGTTTGGCGTAGGATTTATCTTTGTTGCCAAAGTTTGGTTCACTAAGAAACCACAACTGAAATCGCCCGAAAAGAATGTCAATTTCGATGTTCTTAGTTCGCTCAAAATCGCGCCTAAATGCAACTTGATGCTAATTCAAATCGGCCAGGATCGACTCGTCGTTGCCACCGACACCCTCGGCGTTAAATCGGTGGTTCGGCTTACCGATTCGTTCGGCAGCCAGCTCGACGCCTTTGATACCGAACCGGATGCGCAGGACATCGATGTCCCTGCTCCAAAGTTATATAGAAATGACAGTCCCGCTGACCCAACTTACTCGCTGGCTTCGATTGGAAAACCCAAGGCAAGCCGGGAAAAACTTCCGCCACGACGGGCGAAGTCAGAAAAAGAAATACAAAAGGACATGGAAGCCGCATTAAAAAAATTCGGCCTCACTGACCTGATGTAAACAGTCACTGCGTTGCAAGAGACTGGTCGGCAAGGAGGCTGACAATGGACATCCAAATTTTACTCGCTCAAGTTGAAGCCACCGATGCGTTTGGTGAGCTAGCGCCACCGATGCAAATTGCGATTTTGCTCGGCGCGTTGAGCTTTGCAACCGCCGCCTTAGTCAGTTTGACGGCGTTTACACGAATTATCATCGTACTTTCGTTTGTCAGACGAGCGCTTTCCACGACGGAAATCCCACCTAACCAGGTCATGCTCGGACTCTCATTCTTTCTGACACTGTTCGTCATGGCTCCCACTCTCGAGGCGATCAACACACGAGGCGTCCAGCCTTATTTGGCGGCACAACAGTCCGAAGGAACGGCACCGGAGTTTGGAGTGACAGAACTTGTCACGGTTTCCACCGAGGAAATCCGACGCTTCATGACAGTGCATACACGTGGCAATGACCTGCAACTATTCGTTGATCTTGCCAATCTGCCTGAGACAACCGTTGCCGAAGAAACACCTCTTAAAGTACTGATACCAGCGTTCATTATCAGCGAATTGAAGACCGCATTTATCATGGGCTTCTGTATTTATATTCCGTTTTTATTAATCGATTTGGTCATTTCTACCATCCTGATGTCCCTGGGAATGATGATGATGCCGCCGGTCATCGTTTCTACTCCCTGTAAGTTGCTGTTATTTGTGCTCGTCGATGGGTGGCAACTTATCTCCAAAGCACTCGTCAGCAGTTTTGTTATTTAAACCAATTCATCAGAACCAATTTTTCACTCCAACAAAAACCACGTTTAAACGAAAGTCCAGCACTCTCAACTACTTTTAATGGCAAACAAAGCAACCGACAAATCGAAAACTAATTTTAGTTTTGCCCAGCAAAGCGAAACGTGGCTGTCCGCCGCATTTCTGTTGACGCTCGCGGTGTTGATTGTGCCGTTACCAGTTTTTCTACTGGACATGTTTCTGGCGACCAACATCGCCATCGCGGTATTGCTGCTTCTGGTCACACTTAACGCCAAGCGTCCTCTCGACGTTTCCGTCTTCCCGTCACTCCTGTTGCTCATGACGCTCTACCGTTTAGCGTTGAATGTCGCGACTACGCGCTTGATTTTGCTTAACGGCGATGCCGGTATGATTGTCGATGCCTTTGGTGGCTTGGTCGTCGGTGGCAATCTTGTTGTCGGTGGTGTCGTCTTCCTGATTTTGGTCACCATTCAATTCATTGTGATCACCAAAGGTGCCACACGTATCTCGGAAGTGAATGCGCGATTTACGCTCGATTCCTTGCCGGGTAAGCAAATGGCAATTGATGCCGAGCTTAACATCGGCGCGATTAACGAAGCTGAAGCAAAGAAACGCCGGGATGACCTAGCCGCCGAATCAGAATTCTTCGGAGCTATGGATGGTGCCAGTAAGTATGTCCGCGGTGACGCCATCGCCGGTCTAGTCATCATGGCAGTCAATGTTCTCGGCGGTGTAATCCTCGGAATGAGTAGCGGCCAAGGACTGATGGAAGCAGTTCAGGTGTACACAATTTTGACCATCGGTGACGGCCTGGTCTCCCAAATCCCCGCATTACTGATCGCTTCCAGTGCCGGTGTTTTGGTTACCAAATCTTCTTCTGACTCCAATCTGGGGGAGGAAATTGGCAGTCAATTCGTCAAAAGTTATCGTGCCATGTTTACCGGCGCTGTCATCCTACTATTCATCGCCTGTGTCCCTGGCCTGCCCAAGCTACCCTTTATAGGCATTGCCTTAGCCATCTTTTTAATGGCTCGGTCGGCAAAGAATAATACAGAAACAGAGAGCCAAAGAGAATCACAAGAGCAAGAGGAAGGCCAAGAAGAAGGGCCTTCTCCAGACGAGCAGAACCTCGACAACTTCCTTCAGAATGATCGCATCGTAATCGAGGTGGGAGTTGGCCTCATTAACCTTGTAGAACCAAAAATTGGCAAGAGCATTGTCGATCGCATCTCAACTCTTCGGACTGACCTCGGCACTCAATTTGGCTTTTGGATTCCCAAAGTTCGAATCCACGATAATTTGAAAATTAATGTGCTCGAGTACCGAATCAAGATCGGTGGCCGGCTTGTTGGAAAAGGTGACATCCAACCGAATGAGTACCTGGCAATTAACCCGGGCAATGTCCATCTTCAAATCGAAGGCCGAGACACGACAGACCCTGCCTTTGGATTGGCTGCCAAGTGGGTCACTGAAACCAACCGGCGAAGCGCCGAAATTGCCGGGTTTACTGTCGTTGATGCAGCCACCGTTTTAACAACTCATCTAGGCGAATGCCTGAAACGGCATGCCGATGAGTTACTAAGCCGTGAAGATATGCAAAAGATGTTAGACAAGCTCAAAGAAGTTTCCCCAACCGTTGTTGGGGAAATAAAACCGGAGGGCCTGAGTGCGAGCGTACTCCATCAGGTATTGATTCGGCTCCTCAAAGAATCTGTTTCCATTTCTTGTTTGGAACGAATCATAGAATCCTGCTCACACCACTATCGAAATGCCAAAACAACTGCCGACCTTACCGAATATGTACGTGGGGACATCGGCGCCTTAATTGTCGAACATTTTCGCGATGAAACGGGAAGAGTCTGCGTCGTTCTTTTAGAACCAAAAGTTGAGCATCAATTCCGCCAGTCTTCCAATGGGGAGATGATCGCCATGCAACCCGAACATCTGGCCAACTTAGTAGACAAATTTAAATCAACCTGGGAATTAGCTTCGATGCAAAACAAACCCACCGCAATTCTGGTGGATTCGTCACTGCGACTTGCGATGCGGCAAACCATCCATCGCTCGCTTCCTCAAATATCGATTATTTCATACAACGAGATTCCCGGCGACCTCTTAATTGAACCGGTTGCTGTGATTCGGGGCGAAGACATTTTTGGGACGGAAACAAATCCTGCTGCCCCCACGAACTCACTTGATCCTAACGCCCAGGAGCAATTCTCTTGAGCATTAAAAACCAAATTACCAATCGAAGAATTAAACGAATTGGCCCGATTGGAAAAATCATCGGCCTTTTGACGGCAAGTTTCGTCGCATTGATCGGACTGGCAATGGGACTGGAGCCGCAAATCATCCTGTGGCGGGCTGTAATTGCTTCCTTCCTAATCGGGTCGGTTGTCGCCTTCGGGGTTAGCGTCATTCAGGTTGCAAACAATAAAAGGAGCTAATCCGCACCTCAAACGACATTTTCTGAACTCACGAGTAACAAAACCAAAGTAAGTTTTCAATAACATGGATCAGGCGATAAAAGCATATCGAGACGCCGCCGTTGAGCAGTTGCGCAATCAACTGATTCTCGACAACGTCGATTATGTGCGCAAAATCCTGAGCACCATGACCTCGGTTTTGCCCAACAATTACGATCGCGAGAACCTCGAACAGGCTGGAATCGTTGCTCTCGTAGAAACTGCAAATTCATTTGAGCCCGAACGTGGCATCAAGTTCCGCACTTATTGCTTCCCCAGAATTCGCGGAGCAATTGTTGATGAGATGCGGAAAAACTCACCCGTTCCTCAGCAAATGCTGGCTCACATCAAGACCGTCAAAAATGCCTACATGACTTTGGAACCACCGGTCACTCCCGAAAAGCTGGCGGAAACAACCGGCCTTGGGATTGAAAAAATCCTCCAAGTTCTCGAAGCCATGCGATTTTCGAAACCGCAAAACTGGAACGATCTTTACTGCAACATTCATTCGACTTGGCGATCAGGAGAGGACAGTCCTGATTCAGCATTAGAAAACGAGGAACTTAAAGGACTCGTCGCAGACTGCATTGAAAAGTTACCGGAACGGGAACGACTCGTCCTGACCCTGTACTTCACCGAAGATTTAAGCCTTACGGAAATTGGCCAGGTAATCGGTGTTTCGGAGTCAAGAACGTCTCGCATTTTAGCCGCAGCAAAATTCCGTCTGAAAGAACTAGTCAAAGTCAACATTGAGTAATGGCAACAAATTGCACAGGCCTTCCCGGATCGCCTATACAAACCATCAAGGAAGAGAATCGTGAGTACTGAAGACAAGCCGGTCAAAGGCAACATTTTAAGATCGAAAACCGCGAGCGGAACCACTGCCAAACAAATCATTGGGCCGACGTCAAGCAATATCATCAATGACCCCAAAGGCCATTCAATCAAAGTCAACAAACTTAACGGCACCGTCGATTCTATCGAAGTGAATTGCTCGTGCGGTGAACGAATTATTGTGAAGTGTGATTATGAATAAAAAATTGCTGAAACAAAAATGCAAGACAGCACCTCTCTCCAACAGGTCACTGTCCAAGCATTTTTACAGTCAATCCAAACAATATTTAACCCGCGCCGTTTGTTCTCTAACTATCGGTAGTCTTGTCTGGTTTAGCGGCTGCGCGTCCAACCCGATGCAATTTCTCGAAAGCATGTCACAACCGACATCGCTCCTTGATTTCCCAACCAACGACAAAAGCTCGGCAATTAGGATACCTGCTGCAACCAAAACGAAATCCTCACTCGGCACAGAAACCAAGTCCTCTGTTGCAAAAGCCAGTTATCAATCGGAAAACCCAGCCGCAATCCCCCCCCCTCAGGATGAAACTCAGTCACCGACACAACCCTCAAATGAGCCTCTAACTTCGCCGGGCACAACCTCCGCGCCAATTCCCGCTCCAACTTCAACGCCAACTCAAATAGCACAACCCACTGATACCCTCGATTTAGGTTTGGAAAACAGTTTGGAAAACGCCGAATCTCTCAAAATGCCGGACGAAATGTATGCGCGGC
>Ga0315315_10007283_pt1 | contig 10241 bp, 9 predicted proteins | sample M140m3416metaG_FD_203699 | JGI IMG/M metagenome (GOLD analysis project Ga0315315, IMG submission 203699) | Ammonia-oxidizing marine archaeal communities from Monterey Bay, California, United States - M1 40m 3416 | ecosystem: Environmental > Aquatic > Marine > Intertidal zone | place: USA... | reverse complement strand
CTCAAGGACCAAAAACGGCCCCAGCCAGCGAGGCGGGATACTATCCACGCCATATCACAAGGTCAACTCACTCAGACTGGATTTTTGTGGAATCCGTTTACGCCTGCTGCATGCTGACCAAAGTGGAGACGATCGGGCTCGAACCGACAACCCCCGGCTTGCAAAGCCGGTGCTCTCCCAATTGAGCTACGTCCCCGAAAAGCCGAGAGCCAAGAGTCCAGAACCCAGAATATGGACTCTCGACGCTGGACACTTGACTCTCGACAGCAAAGTGGGCGTACCTGGATTCGAACCGGGGACCTCAGCTTTATCAGAGCTGCGCTCTAACCAACTGAGCTATACGCCCTTCGCTATCTCATAATTCTTGCGTTCTGGATGTTCGATGTCCAGCGATCGCGAGAAGGTTTCTTGCATCGACAGAATGAATCGTTGCCCTGAGCGAAATCTGCAATCGTGCGAGGATTTGCCAGCACCGGGAACTCGTCCCAGGACTCGAATCATCGGATTAACATTGACATCAATGGACAGCCTGCCCGGCTGAGCGGTTAACGCTTTACCGCTAAACTCCAGTATGAAACGGCCACCAGAATTACTTCACTCCCTTAGTCGATTCCAGACTTGCTATCGCCTCAACAGGCTCACGTATGCCATTGGATCGAAACACGCCCGTCTTCAAGTAACGCGAAACAGCATCGATCACTTCAGCGTTAAACGGCAGAAATGAATGAAGAACCGGCAGCGTAATCGAATCCTCAGCCCCTTCGAGCCGAGCACTTGAAACAGCAACAAGCCCATCATCATCGCCAGGAATCAGCGGATTGTACCCCTCGTCGCCCCCTTTCCCGCCAGCAACGACCGCAAACGGAATCTCAGGGACAGGCAACTTCGCGATAGCCCCCGACTCGTGTGCGACTAACTGCTGGCCAGCCGGCCCGAGAATGAGGCGATAGAGATGCCAGTCCCGCAGAATGTCAGCGACTTCAGCCCCCTTGTTTGGAGTCCCCATCATAACAAGGCAACGGGCACGGGAATCGCCGCCGCCCCCAAGCCATGACCGCACCACCAGGCCTCCCATGCTGTGCGTGACGAAGCTGATTTTCTCCACACCCTCCAGCGATTTCACGACGTCGCCCAGCATTTTCGCCGATACCGCTATGTCGACCCGCGTACTTGGGTAATCGAACGGCACGACTAGGTAACCGTCCTGTTCAAGCCGATCCTGAACCCGCTTCATTGCCTTTGAGGATCGGAATATCCCGTGCAGAAGCACAACCGCTTCGCCCTTCATCGGAGCAAGCTTTTGCTCCTCACGAACCATATCGAGCTTCTTTTTACACGCATCAAAACTTCCCCACGCGTGTCGGACATCGCGAGGATCAAGCAGTCGAAAATGCCCCGTGAAAATATTTCGCTGAATCGTCCAACCTTGAAAAAAGTGAACGTCTCCCCACAATTGTCGGCCACCAAGTGTTTTCATGGGAACATTAACCTGAGAAAACTTTCGTGTAAGAGCAGGCGTTTTCTCATCAGCGAGGACCAGACACTGCTGACTCGCCAGAAACGCCATCGACAGCACAAGGCATCTTTTCCAATTGAGCGAGCGATTCATAATCCATCCTGACCTGATCACCCCAAACGCTGCCCGACACCGATCGCTTCCTGCAACGGAGGCTGAACTTCGCCCGCAAAGAATCAATTGCAAAGCTCTATCGGATGATTGAAGAACATGATTTTTGTGGGCTAACTGGGGCGGCGTTGACGTTAAGCAGTAAGTGAATACAGCAGCGGCGGATACGGTTTTGTGAGCGTAGTGTGATGATGGACCAGTAGAGTTGCCTGGTGGCAACCTGCAGGGTTGGAAACGCCGCAAACGGCATCCTCGGAATCGCCGTGAGCACTCTGAGTTTGCCGCAGTCCAGCATTTTTGGCAGGATCAAACCAGGACCGACGAAGATCATGCGGAAGTAGCTACCCGTTGAAATGCCCCGACGACCATCTTCATTTGCACAACGCCTCAGCAAAGTTGTCGAACTTTTCCTCAAGCAGCAAACGCTTGAGCACGTCGTAAAACACATGCCTGATCGAGACAGGGAACTTCGCCGTCGCCACCCAAAGTTCCTGCTGCCGTTCTGTACGACGCAGACCAGGAGCCATCGGCTACCCCCCATCCCTGAAAATCAAGAGAGGATGCAGGATAGCGCCGGCTCAGCTTTTGTCCAAGGCAATCTGCTACGTTCTTCAGGGCCGCTAGTGTGCTGAGTCAACGATTCGTTGACAATCTCTTTTGACTCAATTGAGTATCCGGTCCGCGGTAGCGGTCCCTTGAAAGGGCTTCAGATTGGCGTTGTACTCTTCGAGGTAATCGGCGATCGCCTGTTCGAGGTGGCGAACGCTGTGGAATGCACCACTACGGATTCGTTTCGAGGTAATCTCCGTAAAAAAGCAAAGCATCCCACCTGATTCAACCAGGCAGCGGATGTCGGCTTGAAGTGAACGTGGTACCACAGACATGAGACGCTCGAATATATCTCCCCAACAAGTGCGAGTTACAGTTCTACAAGCATGCTACGGATGCGTCTGAAGACACAACGGACAACGCCGCTGTGACAGCCGTCTAAAACAAATCCGTCCCTGTCTGTTTTTCGGGGGCGACCGCACTTCCACATGCTCATCAGTGATCGTGCGAGGAGCACCCGACCGCGGCTAATCAGACAAACTATTCCGTCGGTGTTCAACAAAACGACGATTTCACTTTCCGACAGTCGCTCCGCAGACCTTCAACTTCGCGGCGACAGCCTGATTGGACAGCCTCACGGTACAGTGCAGCACGATTCGGCACCGCATTGCCAGCGACGTCATCCACCGCCGCGACCAGCGAGCCAACGATTTCAGCTCCTTATCCGTCAGAACCAGAGCAGCCAGCGGTCTTCCTGGCCATCGTTTGCCTCCTTGCACTACAAAACCAGTTCGCCGGAGACTAAACACCATCGCAAACGCGCGCAAGCCACTTTTTAAGCGAATCTCTGACTCAGGACGCTAGCAGCCAGGCCGGCGAATTCTTCGTAAAGTATAGAACTTCTTCACATCCGTGCTTTGCATCCGCCGCGAGCCAATCTAATCTCCCGACAATATACTGCCCACATCAAATTAACTGATGGAAAGCCAAATCACGCAAAGTCTCCTTCACCCGAAGATGACAGTTGCCGACTCCAGGGTCACGTATGATCTGCCCGTTCTGCCGACATGACGAAACGAAAGTCATCGACTCTCGCTCCAGCGAACCGACGGTCATCCGCCGGCGTCGCGAATGCATGAAGTGCGATCGCCGTTTTACGACTTACGAAAAAATCGAACAAGCTCTGATTAAAGTCATCAAGAAGGACGGATCACGAGTCCCCTTCAATAAAGAGAAGATTCGATCCGGGCTTGAAAAAGCCTGTTACAAGCGACCGGTCAGCCAGGAACACATCGAGTCACTGATCAACGAAGTCGAATCCGACATTTACGACGACTTTGAGAACGAAGTTCCCGCTCGCTACATCGGCGAGAAAGTGTTCAACCTGCTACGCCAGATCGATCAGATTGCTTTTGTTCGATTCGCGTCGGTCTATCGCGAGTTTAAAGACGTCAATGATTTCGTCGAAGAACTCGGGCCGATGCTCGACGACCATGGCCCGCTCCCTCGCTGAGCACTCGCGAGTCCGTCACTCAGCCGAACGCTCAAGATGCCCGCTCTTGCCGCCGGACTTTTCGAGCAGTTCCATCGGCCCGACCGACATCCAGCGATCAACGGCTTTGCACATGTCGTAAATCGTCAACGCGGCGATGCTCACGGCAGTCATGGCTTCCATTTCGACACCTGTCCTACCGTGATTGCTGACTCGGGCTTCGATACGAACTCGGCGGTCATCGACGAATTCGTAGTCAATCGAGGCGCTGTCCAGTCCCAGCGAATGACACAGCGGGATCAAATTCTGAGTCTGTTTAGTAGCCATAATGCCGGCCAGACGAGCCACTTCCAGGACGTCGCCTTTTGCCAGTTGACGATCCTGAATCAGCTTCAAGGTCGCCGGCTCCATCGAAACAAACGCCTGCGCGCGAGCCATCCGTTCGGTAATTTCTTTCTTCCCGACACTCACCATCCGGCTCGCACCGGAAGAATCGAAATGAGTCAGTTCACCAGACATTTGCGTTAACCTTCGCTAGCAATGGCGGAAACAATGTTCGCTGGGAAGCAGCAAAGGGAATAATGATTCTCCAAAGCCGCCACAACATAGATGATCGCGAATTCGCAGATTGATCACGAATCAACATGGCCCATGATCGTTGGCCGCTGATCTGCTCGCGAACCTGGAGAGAAGCCCTTGTCCCTCAAAATCGATCACTTCCAAGTCGTGGCACCACTGAATCGTCCGACAGTACCTCGATGGCATCACCAGTTGTGAAATCCTGAAAGGCAATCTCGACAAGATTAGTTACATTGTTTGAATCTGCTGATCAATTGGCTTGAACAGCGTCAGTTAGTGGAGACGCGGCATTTCGGTGAGATGCTGAATTGCGGCTTCGGAACAGTCCTCACCCAACGTCATCCTCAATGGTTCAATATCACGAAACCTGGATGTTTCCATCAGTTTGCTGATGCTGGCTTCCGAGCAAGACAATCGTTCGAACGGCAGGTCACATCCAGAGAATTATCGGAATCACACCGTTCATCCGTCGCCGCAAAGAACCACACGGCAGCCAACCTGGCGGACAGCGATGGGTAGTCGAAAACCATCAGTTGGCTCAAAGGCCTCCGCCGGATGCGAATCCGCAACGATCGCCGCTTCAAATTTGAGGACGTCGGCAGACAACGACTTTCGTTCTGCCGGCCTGACGAGTGTAGATCAAAGTGCCAACGCTCTGCCCTTTCATGGGCAGTTTTCGGCGTACAGCTTCGGCTTGAATTGGAACGTGCCGACATTTCACTTCGGCCTGACCGAATTCATGGCGACCGAATGCTCGTCGGACATCCCGGTCATTGTTCGGCAGGTTCTCGAGAACTTCAAACGGCCGCACAAACGGCGAATTTACCAGGGTGTCGCCGGTTAGATATTCTTCGGCATCGTCGATTCGTCGGAGTCCGAGCCGTTCGGCAAGTACATCGACAAGCCCTGATCTAACGACGGCGGGATCAGGATCGTAAATCCACGCGCCAAGTTCTCCGACGTTCGTCCATGCCGAAAGCGGCTCCGCAGATAGTGTCTCACCAGACGGAAGAACTGTTGCTCGAGACGGAGCGTCACCCGCGAGATCACCGAACCAGATCGTTGCTTCGCGGCATTCTCCGTCGAGACTGATCAGTTCGACTTCGCAGTTCGCAAACTTGCCACCGAAATTGCTCGCCGGACTCAGTTTGATCGCGCCGCCTCGGAATTCGTCGATCAGCTCAAGCAGGACTGGCAAGCCCGGCTGACAGTCTTCGATTCTTCTCACACGACGCCATTCAACTGGCCGTCGATCAGGATCGATGTGCAGCAGGCCGTCTCGCGAAACTACGTCAGCAATGTCAGAACAGATTGGTTTCACTCGATCGGAGATTCCATGCGCAGCCACGTTCCAGCTGGTCATCAGGCAGCAGACTGGTGACAAATCCACGCTGCTGACATTACAGCCCTGCATCGCCAACGCGACCGAATCCGCGCCGATCCCACAGCAGAAATCCTGCACGGTTCCAGAAAAACGTTTTGCTTTGTGAGCGGCCACGGCTTCCGATGTCGCCTGTTCGAGGCCTTTCGTCGAGAACCACATGTCGGCCGCTCGAGCGAATCTTCCGGCCGCTTTCACTCGCAGTTCGGCCTGAGTAATCGCTGCTCGGACTACTTCCGGGGAATATTCAGCTCGAAGTCGCTTCTGAAGCCCCAGTTCTGGCCCCGTGTTTTCTGCCAATCGATGAAAGAGCTCGGGTGTCGCCTTTAGCTGCTCAAGAATCCTGCAGGCTTCCTCGGCAGCAGAAATGTCAGATTCAGCAGACACAAACACTCTCTCCGAACGAAATTAAGCAACCGGTGCCACGAAGCAGACCTGAAACCCGCCTCGGCTTCAACTAACTACCCGAGAGAACGTCCACTTCAGTCCTTGTCGTGGAACACGGAATTTTTCTGGGCTGCAAGGTTTACACAATCGGAACGACTGAAGGCACTCGCATGGCCAGCCGCCGCTTCTGCCTGATAGGACGACCGATCCAGCCCCACCAGGCCGATAGATCGGACTAAACGCTTCGGTTCATGCAAATACGAAGGAGTTTCTCTCGGATGAATAATAAACGAATTATCCCACTCGCCACCCTGGGCGTTATCGCTGTGGCCACATTCACAATCGCCGGCCCAATTGCCAGCATGTTCCAGTCGCAGCCCAAAGAAATCCAGTGGCAAACCAACCTGAACGAAGCTCACCAGGACGCCGTGCTTGAGAATAAGCCGATGCTCATCGTCTTTGACGCCGACTGGTGCAAGTACTGCGAAAAGATGGACGACAAGACGTTCCACGATTCCAGTGTTTCGAGCTATGTCAACGACAAGTTCATCCCCGTGCGACTCGACCTTGCCGAAAATGCAAAGGTCGCTGAGATCCTCGAAATCGAGCGGATCCCCTGCACAATCGCACTCAGCCCACGAGCCGACCTGCTCGGTCGCGTTGTCGGTTACGTTAACACTGTGCAATACCGTGAGACACTTGGCCGAGTCCGGGCATTGCAGGCCCGAGTCGAGAGAAAACTGGCTGCCCGAAGCAACTGATCACCGAATGACTCAACGCTTTGGCGGATCGCGATAGTCAAGGGAAGGCTTCTGCCCCTTGACCATCAGCGATCGGTACGCCTGGTCGCCGATTCGCCGCTCGTGCTCAAGTTTTCCATCACGCAGCAGTTCGGACTTCGTAAAGAGATCCCAGGCCGATGCTGCCATAACTCGAGCAGCAAGATTCAGCCCTTTGCGGCCAATACTTGAGCCTCCCGCCGCGACGGCCTGCCAGGAATGAGCGGGCGTACCGGGAACCCAGCAGGCGGTGGTGAAGCCGGTCGTCGGAACCTGCCACGAAACGTCGCCAACGTCTGTTGAGCCCTTGCCAACGGTCCCGCTGCGGTCTTCGATTTCGCGAATTGAGGATAGGGGACCGGGTGAATCGAGCGTCGCTTGCAGCTTAAGAGCGAAATTGGTTTCAGCTTCGTTGTACTCAAGATCGCAGATTTCCCGCAGGTTCTGCATCGTGACTTGTGACAGCGCGTTGTTTGGCAGGATCTCTCGGATGCCGCCTTCAAAGCGAATTTCAAGCCGGGTCTCCGTCGCGAGTGCTCCACCCTGGGCACACAGAACGAGTCGTTCGTAAAGCTTCCGGACAACTTCGCCCTCAGGATGCCGAATGTAGTAATAAACTTCGGCGAAGTCCGGCGTGACGTTGGGTGCGCGGCCACCGGCTGTGATGACATGATGAATCCGAGACTGATCAGGGGTGTGCTCGCGCATCAATTCGGCGGCGTGATTTGTAAGGGCTACGGCATCGAGCGCCGATCGGCCCTGTTCAGGAGCGGCGGCGGCATGCGCAGCCTTTCCGTGAAACCGAAACTTCACAGCCATCCGAGCCAGCGTCGATCGATCTCCGGCCGTGTTGACGTGACCAGGATGCCAGTGCAGCACTGCGTCACAGTCTTTAAAGGCTCCCGCCTGAGCCATGAACACTTTGGCGCTGCCACCTTCTTCGGCCGGGCAACCGTAAAACCGAACGGTGCCTTTGATCGTTCCGGTTTTGATTTGCTCACCAATCGCAATGGCTGCTGACGCCGACGCAGCACCAAAGAGATGATGTCCGCAGCCGTGTCCATAGCCACCTGCTTTCACCGGTTCCCGATAGGGCACCGCCGCCTGGGAGAGTCCGGGTAAAGCGTCGAATTCGCCAAGAATCCCGATGACCGGCTTACCGCTTCCGACCGTCGCCGTGAATGCCGTCGGGATTCCTCCGATTTCAGATTCGATTCGGAAGCCCGTCCCTTCGAGCATCTCTTTAAGAATCGCGGACGACTTCGTTTCCTGATACCCCGGCTCAGCGAGGCTCCAGATTTCGCGAGCGACCTTCCAGACCGCTTCGTCGCGTCGATTGACCGATTCAAAAATCGCCGGTTTTCCACTTGCTGGATTGTCGGCACGAGCCTCGTTTGAGACGCTGACTATCAACGCCAGTAGACTCACGGCGACAACAAAACAGTAGCAAGGACGTCGAACCATCAGCCGCGAACTCCTGTATAGAGTAATGTGCGGCGCGATGATGAAGAGGCTAAGACGCGGTTGCAACCGGGGAACTTGCAGAAGCAACGTCGGACGAGACTGCAACGCAGGTCTCGAAGCCCGAAAGCAGCTCTGAACGGACAATCGAAATCTCCTTCGGAGCGTCAATCCCCAAACGCACTCCGCCACCTTTAAGCGAGATCACTTTTATAGTGATCTCATCGCCGATTCGAATCTCTTCTTCCTTTTTCCGTGTGAGTACCAGCATTCCCGTCCCTCCCTGACTTGTTGAACAGAGTTCGTCCAGGCCCGATTCCCAATCACTCTCCTGCGTCAACTACGGATAAAATCGGCCCCGCACCAACAAATTCACTGCAGCCCGTGAGATTTATAGGATTTTCACGGCAGTCGACCAGAATTCACGGCGGCAATCTGCCGTGAGAGCTGGGTGACGCTCAGATTTGGTAAAATTTACCGAGTTCGCAAACTTCCTCACTTACGCCGACTATGTGTTTCACAACTGTGAAACCGAGTTCCGAAGACCGGCTCCAATCACCCAGCAGCAGATTTTCGAATCTTTCGACAGGAAGTTCCCGCTGCGTGTAAAGTCTTGCAGAGTCAGAAATGCCGACTACCCTCGCTGGATAAGCGGGGGCTTACGAGAAACATCTCCAGACTATTTGTTCGTCTTCCAGAACGAATCGATTCATGATGCATCGTCGAGTTCTCCATCTCATCGCTTTTTCCAGTCTGCTGGGTACGCTGCTTGGCGGACGTCCGATTTTGGCCGAACAGGCTGAGGCCGAACCGGTGGACTCGGGTAAAACATCGCCCGCGGCTTCAACGAAAAACTCATCGAAGAAAACAGCGGCACTCGTTGAGGTCCAAATCAGCGGTGGGTACATCGGAACGTGGTTTACCGAGGAAGATGACGAAACACGAATTCTGCTCCTGAAGGTTGTCGTCACAAACCGTCACAAAACTCCGATCACTGTTTCACGCAAAGCCTGGAAATTGAGCACGGAAGGCCGGAACCGATCCGCGATTGAAGTCCCACCTGAAATTGCCGGCGTCACGGTCTCAATAAACGGTGAGCGGATTGCGATGAACGGTGTAAAAACCGAGACATTGAAGATTCAGCCAACCGAAAACGCCACGGCGTGGCTGCTGTTCAAGAATCTGCCGGACAGCGATCAGATTCCGGAAATGATGCTGACTTGCGATGTCCCGGATGTTGCCGTCGTCAAAGTCGACGTCGACGAAACATTTGCCAGCCGCTTGAAACTCAGCAGCCAGCTCATCGGTCCGGCAAGCTCAATCGCGTTGCTGACGATCGACGGAACTCTGGATACAGTTAACGCTGGCCAGTTGGCACAGAAAATCGATGAACTCGCAGCGACACAAATCTGCCGATTCATCGTCAACTTCGGCCCATTCGCGAAGTCTCCGGATCAGAATGCTGCTGGGTGGCTTCGCACCGTTGCTGTTCAGTCCGGCCGGGCACCGGTTGAGAACGAGAACTTTCCGCCACTGCCATCGGCGGTTGTCGACTTTCACGTCGTGAACTACCGAGTCCTCAACCCAAACGCCGCTCGCGCACTCCTGCATGCCAGGATTCGCGGACTCTGCCTCAACCTGGATCGCGGCCTACCAGCCTCGAGAAACTCGCACTCTGAACTCGTCGCGGCGGTTGACTCGGCTGTCGCTCCGCTGTGCGAAGTCCTGCCGCGTGAAGAACTACTTCGCTCCGTTCGAGAAAGCAGCAATACCACCAAGGCGGCCGTATTGCGACACGCGGCCGAACGGCTTGTCCAAAACAACCTTCCGCTGATTCTGTCGCTGACCGAAAACAAAAACCTCAACGTGTCCGCCGCTGCAATTTTCGCATTGCGAACTTCCAACGATTCGCGTGCCTCGGAAAAACTCGTCGCGATCGCTCGAACGAAAAACCTTGCAGCTGAAGCCGCCGCTCGATCTGTTTCC
>Ga0315315_10007281_pt1 | contig 10243 bp, 4 predicted proteins | sample M140m3416metaG_FD_203699 | JGI IMG/M metagenome (GOLD analysis project Ga0315315, IMG submission 203699) | Ammonia-oxidizing marine archaeal communities from Monterey Bay, California, United States - M1 40m 3416 | ecosystem: Environmental > Aquatic > Marine > Intertidal zone | place: USA... | reverse complement strand
GGTTCCTGTCGTGGTGTCAGATGTCAATATCAGTCGGAAGGCTTGGGCGACGTTCGGTTTTCGATGATCGTGCCCTTCATTAGGAAGGGTGCGGAGAGCTCGCAAATTCATATCGGAATCGACGCGCCGACCGGCGCATTCCGTCGTCAGGGCGGTACTGCGATGCGGCTTCCTTACGCGGCACAGCCTGGAAACGGCACATGGGATCTCGAATGGGGCTGGACCTATAAGGGCGAACTCAAGCGCTTCTCTTGGGGTGGGCAGGCGGTGGGCCGGCATCCTGTCGCACGCAACGGGCTAGATTACCGCGAAGGGTCTCGCTTTACGGGACGTCTCTGGGGCGTCGTTCGAGTGTTCTCAGGCTTCGATGTTTCACTTCGGATGGAATGGGAAAAACAGAATGAAATCGGAGGCTTCGATCGCAGTCTTCGGCCAACAGTTGACCCTCTTGAGAATCCTGAACTCTACGACCGGACCAGCATCACTCTGTCGCCGGGCATGAGCATCGAGATCCCTGCGCTCGGGGGACAGCGAATCGGCATTGAGATCGGGGTTCCCGTTTATCAGGACGTCGACGGTCCGCAGCTTGAGCGCGACTGGACGATTAAGACGGCATGGCGATGGGTGTATTAATGAGAAAATGGCGGCGACAGGCCGGACTTTCTGACGCGTCTTATTCAAGCGCCCCTTGCTTCACGCTGCTCTCTTTGGTTTTGCTCGCGGGTTTCGGGCTGGGCTGTGACGCGGGTGAGGGCGGTGGTGGTCCTGGCGTTTATTCCGCGCGGGGCACGGTCGAAGACGTGGACCAGGAAGGTCGCCAAGTGTTGATCGATCATGGCGATGTCAATGGCCTGATGCCGGCGATGACGATGAATTTCGTGGTGCCCGACGACGACGTGCTCGCGAGACTTGCGACTGGGCAGGTCATCGAGTTCGAGCTTCGTTTCACGGGGCGCAGCTACGAGGTCGAAAGCTTCGAGGTCGTCGGCGAAGCTTCGCACGAAGCTGGATGGCGGCGCCTCGGAGACGCACTGGTTCGGACGAGTCCGGCCCCCGATTTCGATCTCATCGATCAAGCGGGACGCCCTGTAACCTTGGCGAGCCTCGCCGGCAAGGTGCTAGTCGTCGACTTTATCTACACCGAATGCTCGGGGCCGTGTCCAATTCAAACCTCCAATCAGGTCATGCTTCAGAAGCGAATCCCTAAAGAACTCTCTCAATACATTCAGTTTGTCTCGATCAGCCTCGATCCCGAAGTAGACCGGCCGGAAGTCCTAAAAGCCTACGGAACATCGCGGGGTGCGGAGCTATCGAACTGGTCCTTTTTAACCGGTGAGCGCGGTCCCGTCGCGGCCCTCGTGCTGAAATGGGGAGTGGGATCAGTGCGCAAGGAGGACGGCACGATCGACCATACACTGCTCACTTTTTTGGTGAAGGATGGGCGCGTCATGGAGCGCTACTCGATGCAGAACGCCACGGACGACTCGCTCTTCGGCGATCTTGTGACGCTCGCCGAGGAGCGAGCTCGGGAGGCTACGCAGGAAGAGCTTCCGGACGGCGCTCGCTCATAGGGTGAGCCAAGCGAACGCGTCGGGGGCGCAGAGGAGCGGCCAGGCGCCCGAGCATTTGGATGGATCCTTGGGATGTCGCAATTGCCGCGTCCGACCAAAATCGCAGCAATGTCTTTCGCTTCTCTTTCGCGTACTGAAATCGCCCGCTAGTCTGGCCTCCCGCGTGCACTCTTCGGGCACTCTTCGTGCAGATTGAGGGATGAGTATGGACGAGAAGAGTGCATTGTCCGCATTCCATCCTGCCGTTCGCCGATGGTTTGAGAGGCGTTTTCCGCTCGGCCCGTCCGAGCCCCAAGCCGCAGGCTGGCCCGCGATTCGCCGCCGCGAGAACACCCTCATCGCCGCCCCAACCGGGACTGGCAAGACACTTGCCGCTTTCCTCGTATGCATCGACGGCTTTTTCTTTCGCGCTCAGGAGGGCGCGAGGGCCGGAGCGCCCGGGCTTTCGGAAGCCGGGGCAGAGGACGACGGCGGCGCGTCTAGTTTCACGCTTAACCCGGATCCTGAGCCGGTGCGCCCGCGCCGCCGCGAACGCGGCTATGTCCCGCTCGATGCGAAGCCGGGAGATAGACCATCCGGGGTTGAAGTGGTTTACGTTTCACCGCTGAAGGCGCTGGCGGCGGATATTCAGCAGAACCTCGAGAAGCCTTTGGTGGAGATCGAGGAGGTCGCGCGAGGGATGGGGCTGCCGGTGCCCGAGGTTCGCGTGGGGATGCGCAGTGGAGACACGCCGGCTTCGGCACGAGCGGCGATGCTCAAGAAGCCGCCGCAGATCCTGGTGACGACCCCGGAGTCGCTTTACCTGCTGCTGACCTCGGCGCGTGGGCGCGAGATCTTACGGCCGGTTCGCACGGTGATCGTGGATGAGATCCACGCCATGGTTCGGGACAAGCGTGGCTCGCACTTGGCACTTTCGCTTGAGCGGCTCGAAAACCTCTGCGATGAATCGCCGACTCGAATCGGATTGTCGGCGACGCAGAAGCCGATTGAACTGGTTGCGAAGCTGCTCGTAGGCGTTGGCCCCGATCGAGTGAATGCGGAAGGCGGGCCGCGCTGCACAATTGTCGACGAGGGACATCGCCGAGCTCTTGATCTCGAAACCGTGTTGCCCGGAACCGAACTCGAAGCCGTCGCCTCCGCCGAACAAATGGGCGAGGTCATCGACTCGATCGCCGAGTTGGTCGGGCAACATCAAACGACGCTTGTCTTCGTGAACACGCGGCGCATGGCGGAGCGACTCGCCCATCAGCTCGCCGAGCGTTTGGGCGAGGAGGGCGTGGCCGCACATCACGGCAGTCTCTCCCGCAACCGTCGACATCGCGTCGAGGCCGCGCTGCGAGAAGGAAGACTTCGTGCGCTCGTCGCAACGGCGTCCCTTGAACTTGGAATCGACGTCGGGCCGGTCGAGTTAGTTTGCCAAATCGGTTCGCCGCGAAGTCTCGCCACTTTTTTGCAGAGAGTTGGGCGCTCGGGGCATTTCCGTGGCGGGACTCCGAAGGGGAGGCTCTATCCGCTGACCCGCGACGAACTCGTCGAATGCGCGGGGCTTCTGCGCGGGATTCGAAACGGACGGCTCGATCGTTTGATTCCGCCCGTCGCGCCCCTCGATATTCTGGCGCAGCAGGTCGTGGCCGCGTGTGCGGCGGAGCCCTGGAAAGAATCCGAGCTCTATGACCTCTACTCGCGCGCCGCGCCTTATGAGGGACTGACCCGCGAGACCTTTGATGAGGTGGTTGAGCTCGTTTCCGAAGGCATCGAGACCGGCCGCGGCCGCCGCGCCGCCTATGTCCATCGCGATCGAATCGGCGGACAGCTTCGCGCACGGCGCGGCGCACGCCTTGCCGCGCTGACCAGCGGCGGGGCCATCCCGGATGTTGCGGACTACCGCGTTGTCGCCGATCCAGACGAGACGTTCATCGGCACAGTGGGCGAAGATTTTGCGATCGACAGCATGCCGGGCGATGTATTTCTGCTTGGCAGCAGCACCTGGCGCGTTCGCCGCGTCGAAGCGGGCAAGCTTCGGGTCACCGATGCGCAGGGTGCGCAGCCGAATATCCCCTTTTGGGCGGGAGAAGCGCCGGCTCGAACCGAAGAACTCTCAGACGAAGTTTCGAATTTGCGAGCGGACCTGGAGCCGATCCTCGAGACCCACGACGAAGCCGCGGCGATCGAATGGCTCATGTCCGAGGCGGGTGTTGGCCGCGACGCTGCGGAGCAAATCGCACGTTACCTCGGCGTCTCTCGGACGGCGTTAGGCGGCTTGCCGACGAAGGACCGCCTCGTCCTAGAGCGCTTTTTTGATGATGCGGGAGGCATGCAGCTCGTGATTCATACACCGCGGGGCGGTCGTCTTAATCGCGGGCTTTGTCTCGCCCTCCGAAAGAAGTTTTGTAAGAGTTTTAACTTCGAATTGCAGGCGGCGGCGAACGATGACGCGATGGTGCTCTCGCTTGGACCGCACCACAGCTTTCCCTTGATCGATGTGCCCTTCTTTCTGTCGACGAACGGGATTGAGGAGACGCTGTCCCAGGCGGTGTTGCCGCTGCCAATCTTTACGACGCGCTGGCGCTGGAATCTAAATCGCTCGCTGGCGGTTTTGCGCTTTAGGGGCGGAAAAAAGAATCCGCCCCCGATACAGCGCATGGAATCCGATGACCTGATGGCCGCAGTTTTTCCGCAAGCCGCGGCTTGCCAGGAGAACGTCGCCGGACCCGTCGAGATTCCGGATCATCCGTTAGTTAGGCAGACTTTGCATGATTGTCTTTATGAGGCGATGGATGTCGAGGGACTGAAGGATCTCATCGAGCGGATTCGCGACGGACGGTGCGAATTGCTCTGTGTGGATACGACGGAGCCTTCTCCGCTGGGGCACGAGATCCTGAACGGTAAACCCTTTACAGTCCTCGACGACGCGCCGCTTGAGGAGCGTCGGACGCGCGCCGTACAGATGCGACGGGGATTGCCTGTCGAGGAGCGGGACCTAACGCGGCTTGACGCCGATGCGATCGCGAAGGTACGGGCACAGGCGATCCCTGAGCCGAGAGACCGCGACGAATTACATGACCTGCTCTTAGGCGCGGGCATTTGGCGAGCGGATGCGCGGTGGGACGGTGCTTTCCGGGAACTGGAAGCGACGGGGCGTGCGTCGGCTTTCGAGGTTCGAGACAAAGAGGATCGTTCTGATCTTCGTGATTCGCGGGGTTGTGGGGTCGCCGTTTCGGCTGGGGCTGTCACCTTCTGGGTCGCGACGGAGCGATTGGCTTGGGCGCGGGCCATCCATCCCGCCTGCTTCGATGATGATGTTGACGTGGACGGATTGACTAGATCTGATGAACTTTCGGCTCAGGATTTAGCCATCGATCGTTGCCGCGAGGCCGACGTGGATGAAGGCGCCGCGATCGCGCATGTCTTGCGAGGCCATTTGGAAACGACGGGACCCATAGATGCGGTTACCCTTGCGGCGCGGCTATGTGTCCGTACGGGCCTGATCGAGATTGGCCTCGCATCGCTCGAGTCCGAAGGTTTCGTCTTGCGCGGCCGATTCGAGCCGGGCGATGTTGGCGAAGGGTCGGAGCAGTTCTGCGCACGTCGACTTTTGGCGCGGATCCACGGCGACTCCCAATCTCGCCTGCGGGCTTCGGTCGAAGCCGTGTCCGCCCAAGACCTGATGCGTTTCCTTTTCGCCTGGCAGCACGTTGCGAAAGGCACGCAAAGAGAAGGCGCACCGGGCGTCGCGCAAGTGATCGAACAGTTACAGGGCTTCGACTTGGCAGCAGGGGCTTGGGAGAGCGAAGTTCTGGCGGCACGTGTTCGAGGCTACCGACCTGAATGGCTCGATCCGCATTGTTTATCGGGCCAGGTTTCGTGGTTGCGTATCGCCCCCCGCGCCGAGCAGGTCGATGCCGACGAGCGCGCGGGCGCACGGCGGACACGCGCGACGAGCAAATCGACGCCCCTCTCTCTGGTGTTGCGCGGCGACTTGCCGTGGCTCTTACAGGCACATCGAAAACCCACGACGTCTTCTCTTAAGCCACCGGATCCTCGGCGAGAAATGGGTTGGGGGGGGCTCGCTAGTCCGGTCAGAGAAACAAAGCGATCGAAGCTTACGGGCAAACCCGCGAGTGCTTCCGAAGCCGAAGCACTGGCCGGACTGCGTTCGCCAGAAGAGCGTGCAGATTCCTCGGCGGCTCCAGCGACCGAGAGTCGCGAATCACTTCCGGATCGGATCCTTTCGCTGCTTCGAGTTCGAGGTGCGCTCTTTCATGCAGAGCTCGTTGCAGCACTCGATGCCAAGCCCCTCGAAGTCGAGGGCGCGCTCTGGGATCTCGTCTCCCGTGGACGAGTTGGAGCGGATGGCTTTCAGGCTTTACGGTCCTTGTTGCAGTCGCGAGATCCGAAGAAGAAGGGGCGCGCGGAGACTAGGGCGCGTCGAGGTTTGCGGCGCGGGCTCGCGGCGGGTGCGACGGCGGGAGCTGAGGGGCGTTGGAGTCTGGTTCCGGCGCGAGAAGAGCCAGAAGAAATGGACGGGCTCGCGGAAGCGGTTGCTGAACAGCTCTTGGTGCGATGGGGCATCGTTTTCCGCGACGTCGTACTCCGCGAAGAGCTGGCCGTTCCCTGGCGCGAGGTCGTCTGGGCGATGCGGCGACTCGAAGCGCGTGGCGTGATTCGCGGCGGGCGGTTTGTGTCGGGGTTTACGGGCGAACAATTTGCTTTGCCCGAGGCGCTGGATGAACTCGCGCGCGTGCGGAGGCAACCCCGGGACGGCGAGCGGGTTCGGATTTGCGGTAGCGATCCACTCAACTTGGTAGGCATATTGACGCCAGGGGCGAGAGTCTCCGCTGTACGAACGCGTGAGATTGTCTTCGTAGACGGACTTCCGGCAGAACTTGAGGACACCGAGAGCGCGCGCATAGCAAAGGCGACTCCGGTTGATGCGCAGGCGAACGTGATTGCTCGGGTGGCACGTGCGTCGGATATAGCGACCGCGATCTCTGGAGGGACCAACCACGTAACGCGTGCGGAAACGAACGGTCCTCCGAAAGCCGCCGCGAACAGGGCGACTAAAACTGGAACCAAGACCCAGGAGGGCGGGACGGAACGTCCGGTTTCCTCCACACGGATGGAGCTTCGATGAGTGGGCACCCGAGCGTCGCGTTTTTGTGTTTAGGGGTGATGGGAAGCCCTATGGCTGGGCATCTCGCTCGTGCTGGCTATCGCGTCACGGTCTATAACCGCACGCGCGAGGTCGCGGACGCTTGGGGGAAGACCTACGAGGCGCATTCAGTCCGGGTTGCGGCGAGCCCAGCGGACGCCGCGCGTGACGCACAGATTGTCTTCGCCTGTACCGGAGCTGACGAAGACCTTCGCGAGATCACACTCGCGGAAGCGGGTGCTTTTGATGCCATGGCACGGGGCTCGGTATTCGTCGATCACACGACGGCGTCGGCCACCTTGGCTCGAGAACTCTCTAGCGCGGCAGATGCTCGGGGCTTGGGCTGGCTCGATGCGCCTGTTTCGGGCGGACAGTCCGGGGCGGAGAAGGGGGCGCTCACGATCATGGTCGGAGGAAAGAGAGACGTCTACGAACGAGTCGTGCCGGTGCTCGAATGTTATGCGCGCAAGCATGCGCTGCTCGGGCCTGCCGGCCATGGCCAGATGGCCAAGATGGTCAATCAGATTTGTATCGCCGGTCTCGTGCAAGGACTTGCGGAAGGGCTCGGGTTTGCGCAGAGAGTGGGCTTGGACGCAGAGGCGGTGGTCGACGTGATTTCCGCTGGCGCCGCCGGTTCATGGCAGATGGAGAATCGCGCGAAGACGATGCTCGAAGGGGAATTCGATTTCGGTTTTGCAGTGGACTGGATGCGAAAGGACCTCGGCATGGCCATAGATGAAGCGGCTCGATACGGCGCCGATCTGCCGATCACCGAACTCGTCGATTCGCGTTATGCCGAACTCCAACGTCGCGGAGGCGGTCGACTCGATACGTCGAGTCTGATCCTGGCTCTCCGCGAAGACGACGGCGAGGCCTAAGAGCCGGCCTAATTTCCCGGCGCGCGATGTAGTGCTAAGCGTGCGATAAATAGGTCGCGCTCGTTGATCTCGCCATCGCCATCGAGATCGTGGTTGGGGTCGTAGAATCCGCTGCGTGCGGAGAGCGTGATGGCTTCTAAGTCTCCGCGCTGATCCATGGGATAGATCTGGCCGTCTGAGCGACTGACTAGGCCGTCGTTGTCGACATCCGCGTCGCAGCGATTTCCGAATCCATCGTCGTTCGTGTCGCGCTGATCCGCGTTCGGTTCGAGCCAGCAGTTGTCAGCAGTGTCTCCGATCCCGTCCTGATCACGATCGAGGAGCTCGTCTTCGGGAAGCTGGAATTTAGGCAGCCGCCTAAGCGGATCGCCGACAAATAGATGTTGTCCGCCAAGGGTTGGGAGCGACGAAAAATGCGCTTCGATCGCGCTTGCGCCGTGGGCCCACGCCGAGAGTGCGAGGGCGGGGCGGGCTACGCGTGCGAGTTCCGCGTCTTCGAGGGTGAGGGAGATCGCCGTGGCCCCTCGTGCAAGCCAAAGATCGACGAAGGACTCGAGTGGGGAGGGGCGCCCCTTCCTTTTTGTGGTGGAAGGGGCGGCGAGTGCGAAGACGACTCCGGGCTGGCCGACTCTCGACGGATTGCCTTCGCCCTTGAGGTCGGCTCTGGTGGGAAAGACGATGCCTGCCATTTCGGGCTCTCGCGTTTCGGGATCGCAGTGCGAGCAGACGCGATGGCCCGCAAGCGGGAGCTGGGCTTCGATCGGAGCCAGCAGTAATGCGGTGGCGGTGGTTCGCTTTGCGGGAGCTGCTCCTGCTACGAACCAATGCGGCTTGGCTAGCCCGTCTTCTGTTTCGAGGGGCAGCGCGTTGGGGCGCTCAAGGAGGCTGATGATTGCTTGTGGTGTCCTTCCTCGTTCGCTTTTTGGGTCCGGAGTGGCGGTGAGTCGCGCGACAAGGAAACGCAAAGGCGAATCCGGATGATTCTCCCGGAATTCGATGAAACGCTCGAGGGATCCAAAGAAGGGGTTCGCGATTGGCGTGGGTGCGGACGTGGAAGAAAGAGAGGAAGACAAATTAGTGGGCGCGCCCCCGAGTTTTGAAAGCGAACCATCTAGGGGGCGAAGTCTGCAATCTGAGATCGAGGCCCGCGCGGAGGGGTGCGACGGGACGACCGCGGCTGTGCCAGAGGAGTGCGCCGAGGGACCCGGAGACTCGGCTAATTCGGCGGGATCGCTAGGCGGCCGGAGCTCGACGGGGACGACTTCACATCCTCGTATCATCAGGGGGAGTCCGAGCGTGGGGACGAGCAGCCAGACCTCATCGTGCGCTTCTTCGAGCGTCAGATACCGGGTGATGGGGCCGGCGATCTCTCTCTGATAGGTCTCGGCGTCCATCTCACGGGCGTTCGGTGCCGTCGTCAGGCTCAGTTCCAGGATTCTTTCGTCGGGGACGTCGTAGTGCTCCGCCAGGGTTTCGGCGATCGCGCGGGAAGTGGCATCGCCGCGTCGCGCGAGAATCAAGATGCCATCTCTATCGGGACCGCCCAAGAGGCCGCAGCCGCTAGCAATCGAGAGGAGAAGGCTGAACGAAAGCGTGCACGCAAGGGCTCCTTTCGGCATCCACTTTTGGAGCACGCGCACGAAATCGGCTGAAATATTGGTGTTCATCCGCCGTAGCGGCCTGAGACTGCGCATCCAATTGGGATCCAATTAGCGGGGGAGGGGGCCGGGAGTCTACGCTGCTAGACTCGGCCGCGTCCACATTCAGGGAGAGATCGTCAGTTGGCTCACGAATTTGTCTATACAATGAACGACCTGCGGAAGGTGATCGGGGATCGCACGATCCTCGACGGCATCACGTTGTCGTTCTTTCCCGGCGCCAAGATCGGCGTGCTCGGCGCAAACGGCTCCGGTAAGAGTACGCTGCTCCGCATCATGGCGGGTGTCGATGGCGACATCCTGGGAGAGGCGAAGCCAGCCAAGGGGTTACGCGTCGGTTACCTGCCTCAGGAGCCGGAACTCGATCCCGAAAAGGATGTGCTGGGCAACGTCGAAGAAGGAGTTGCTGAGATCCGCGGCTTGCTCGACGAGTTCAATGCAATGTCTGAAAAATTCGCAGAGCCTATGGAAGACGATGAGATGAATGCGCTGCTGGAGAAGCAGGGCAAGCTTCAGGATCGTATTGACGCCGCGGATGCGTGGGAGATCGATCGCGTTTTGGATGTCGCGATGGAAGCGCTGCGTTGTCCGCCGGGCGATGCGGACGTGACGAAACTCTCTGGTGGTGAGAAGCGTCGCGTGGCACTTTGCCGATTGCTTCTTTCGAAGCCAGATATGCTGCTGCTCGACGAGCCTACGAATCATCTCGATGCCGAGAGTGTCGCTTGGCTCGAACGCTTCCTGCAGGAATATCCCGGGACGGTCGTAGCGATTACGCATGATCGCTACTTCCTCGACAACGTGGCCGGTTGGATTCTTGAACTCGACCGCGGAGCCGGCATCCCATGGGAGGGAAACTACTCCTCTTGGCTCGAACAGAAGAACAAGCGACTCGAGATTGAAGATAAGCAGGCGGGCGCGCGTGCGCGCACACTGTCTCGTGAACTCGAGTGGATCAAGATGAGCCCGCGAGCACGCCAGGCT
>Ga0315315_10007280_pt1 | contig 10243 bp, 6 predicted proteins | sample M140m3416metaG_FD_203699 | JGI IMG/M metagenome (GOLD analysis project Ga0315315, IMG submission 203699) | Ammonia-oxidizing marine archaeal communities from Monterey Bay, California, United States - M1 40m 3416 | ecosystem: Environmental > Aquatic > Marine > Intertidal zone | place: USA... | reverse complement strand
GCGGAAGAGCCGGGGGATGATGACGGATCCGTGGGTGGGCGCGAGCCGGGGCGCGGGGGCGGGACCCGACGCCGCCGGGAGGGTATCCACGCGGATGAGCGTGATACGCCGGTCCGGAGCGCCCAGGGCATCGAACGCGGGTTCATCGGAACCCAGGCAGAGCAGGCGGATACCCGTGGTGGAGGCGGACGAAGCGACGGGCGGTGAAGGCGACGAAGGCGACGGCGAAGGAGGGGAAGAAGGAGCTGGCGACGTGCCCCCGCTCCCGCCGCTCCCGCCGCTCATAACCCCCACCACCGAACCCCCGCTACGCGCGGAATCCCCCGTATCCATTCGGGTCGAGCGCACGGATGGGGACGACCCACACGGACGGTCGGGGAGCCCCGCACTGATCGACGTCAATGAGACACAGGCGGACCGCGGCGGCTCCCCGGGTTTGGTCCCCAGCGCCAACTCCGCGTTCATGCGCGTGAGCGGCGAGACGGTAGGTGGCGGCGATGGCCCGGTGTGGGCGGCGGGGGGCATGCGTGGCAGCGGCGCGTCCGGCGGCGCGTGGTTCGGCACGAGCGACGGGGGCAGCACGCGGGTATCCATGGGGAACAGTTCGATGCGGTGGAGCGTCGGGTCGCGGGATTCCGTGTCGTCGCTCGCCGCGCAAGCCGCCGCGGAGGCGGCCGCGATCGTCGACGGCGACGTGAACCCCAACCACACGCACAGACTGAGCCACTCCAACCTCGGACCCGCGTTCCAGCGGTTCCCGCTCTTCGTCGAAGGCGACAGCGCGCCGGTGTCCCCGGCGGCGGACAGCCCGGACGCCGAGAGGGAGTCGCAGGTCGGTCCTGACGGACACGGACACGCCCCGCGTGCGTCGACGTCCGAGACGGACCACGAGGACGGCGACGAGGTCCTCCGCGCGTCACGCGATACCCTCAGCGTGGTGAGCACGAGCCAGGCGGGGTCGTTGAGCCTCAGGGGGGGCATGGGCGGCGCAGACGGCGACGGCGCCAGCACCGTTTTCGACGACGACTATTCGGATTCCGACTTTGACGACTCGGGCACCGCGGTGACCGGCACCACGACGGGGCGGGGCGCGGACTCCGATTGGACCCCACCCACGCGATGGGGCCTACAGAGGATGTCGGAGGCTGCGATGTACGACCCGAGCGGCGACGACGCGCCGAGAAAGCTTCAATCGCCGGGTACGTTGGAGGATGGGGGTAAATCGGGGGATGGGACCCAAACCGCCGAGACGCGGGAACGGCTCGAGTCCGTCGCGGTGCTCGAGGGTATGCCCACGATCTCGTACCAGCCGTTCTCGGACGACGAGGACAGCGAGGACGACGAGATGATGGTGGAGCTCATGAAGAAGTACGGAGTCTCGGCGCCCAAATAGGCGTGTTATTAGAAGCGGGTTTGAAATATATGTGGCGAGCGTAGTCGAGGCGAAAACCGGCACTGTACAAGATGATCGCTCGTCGAATGCAATTCGTTGAATGTGATTACAAGGACAAGAGCTCGGAAAGGCGGAGATGCCAATCGTGATCTAGCTCACTGTCCGCGCCATCCAGCGCGATCTGCAGGATGTCCAGAGAGACGAAGCCTCTGGTTCAACGCGAGAAAACATGAATCGACGGCGGCGGGGGCGGGGGCGGTCTCTTCTCACCACTCACCACTGCCTCGCCGCGCCCCACTGGAACTCCGCCATGAGCGCCACATGATCGGACGAGCACTGGGTGTTGGGCAGTCCCCCGTACTTGTTCCTGCACTCCTTCTCGGAGGGCAGCTCGAGCAGCGAGAGCGGCGCCAGGGTATCGTCGGTGTAGAAGATGTAGTCCAGCGTCCCGAAGAATCCGTCGGTGCAGTTGGTGAAGATGGGTTCCCCCGTACCTTGCGCGTCCATCCGCGTCCGTTGCCGGTCCGCCGCCTCGCTCTCCAGGCACGGCTGCTTGGACAACGCCGTGTACGCGGACACCAGCGGCAGCGGGTGCTGCAGCTTCGAGGGCGGTCGCAGGATACCGAACGGATCCGTGGCGAGCTCCGGGTGCGCCCCGTCGACTCGGCCGTTGCTCAGCAGGTTATGCGCGGCGCTCCCCGGCACCGAGTTGAAGTCACCGCAGACCACCATGGGAATCTCCGCGCTCGCCGCGATCTTCTCCAGGCCCTTGAGCAAGGTGTGCACCTGCCAGAGCTTCACGTCGTTGAGCTCGGTGTTGGCGTGGATGTGGGTGTTGGCCACGCAGAGCAGCTGACGCTTACCCTGAGGCGCCTGGACCCCGGGCTGCTCCAGCGCCTCGAGCACGACGATGAGCGCGACGTTGTCCTTCATCAGCCGGTTGAGCGCATCCTTCTTCTGGGACGACCCGCCGAGCGACTCCACCAGCGAGAGCGCCGCCTTGTTGAACTCCACCTCGTACTTCTTGATCAGGGTGAACCTGTCCTTCTTGAAGAAGATGGCGCACCCGTCGATGACGTACGTGCCTTGGCTGAACACCTGCGCCGTCTTCTTCTTGTACACCGCGGTGTAACCGTGCTTGGCGAGCTCTCCCGCGAAAAAGTCCTCAAAGTGGTCGCTCTGCACCTCCTGTAAACACAAGATGTCCGCGTCGTGCATGACAATCTCCTTTAAGATGTTCTGCCGCCTGTAGTTCCAGCTCAGCGCCCACTGCGGCGTGTACCCGTACATCTCAGTCGTGGCGTAAAGATCGGCGAGGACGTTGTAGGTGAGCACCGTGAACGTCCCGCCCTCGCTCCCGTCGTGCCTCGCCACCGGCACCAGGTTACGCCGCGGGGGTGTGGGCGCCGGGATGACGCGGCCGGTGGTGAAAACCTCGGGCTTGCCGCACCCCGCGCCGGTGTTAACTTCGACGGGGCAAACCTCGAATTTGAGCAAGTGCCCGACGTCCTCCGTCGTCGCGCTGTAATTCTTACCCTTGCCAACCTCCGTCCACGTCTCCGGCTCGTCCTTGGAGGGCGTCACCTCCGCCGCGTGCCGCGCGGGCCTGTGCTGCTTGTGCTGGCCGCCGTCCTGGTTGTTGTTGAGGTTGTGGCTCGAGCCGTGGGGGGAGTTTGCGTGGTTCGCCTGGTCCTTCAGGTGGGGCGGCCTCCACAGCGGGTTACGCTGCTCCTTGTCCAAACCTTGGGCTATGCGGTCGCGATGCCACTCCATCCACGACTGCGTGAAGCACTCCTCATCGCAGTGGTATGACTTGCTGTGCACGTTCTGCAGCACCGCGGGCTCGCCGGGGTGGACGCTGCACACGGAAGCCTTCCTGTGCGATCCGCTGCGGTACCACCGGTACCGCAGGTACGCGCCGTCCGCCGGATCCGACTCTGAGATGTCGGCGGTGGTCGACGTGCCGTCCCCTTTGCGCGTGACGACATACGGCGATAGCTCAACCCTGATATTGAGTGGACGGGGGAGGAGACGGGAAGGTCAGCGGGGCCCGTAGATCGGGGCGTCGGGACGCGCGCGACGCGCGTGGCCAGATTAGTAAGGGATCCGAGAAATTTGGGCGGGGCGAGCGCTCACCCTGAGATTGGCGTGTCGTTGTTGAGCGTCGCGCGGACGACGGTCAGGCCGGAACCGTACATGGCGCCGGGACTGAACTCCAATTACCCAAAATTAAGCAAAGCACCCGCGATCGGACCTCCCTCCGTCGCCCCCCGCCCGGTGTCCCTGGGCGAGGTCAGACCGTCGCACCCCACAAAACCTCACTGCGAGACGAGAGATCGCGGACGCTCCAGATGTTGAAGGACCCGGTGATCACCGCGGGGCGCGGCCTTCGACCACACCGAGACCACTACGAGAGCGCCAACGCCTCGTCAGCGCACTTGACCTGCCGATTACGTCGGCGCGGTCGCGTATGACAAGTCGCGTGCGTCGGGGTCGACGCCCGAACAGAGGCGAGCGGCGCCGGGAAAACTTCGAGGCACGCTACGGGCCAACGGAGGACGCGGGAAACTCATATGCCGTTAGGAAGCTGTCCATTAAGCAGCGCGTTTATTCATCATGGAGGTGGAGACCAACCTAAAAGCTCATACGTAGCTCGTTTTTCTCGTTTTTCTCCCGTCGTGCAAACTCCCCTCACCAGCCGCAGGGAAGCCCGTCAACTCTCGAGGGAAGCCCGGCGAAGTCCTCGGCGAGCCTGGCCGCGGAGACGGGGGTGAGGAGCTGGATGATCTTCGGCCCATCCTCGGACCTCCTCGGCGGCCTGCACGCCACCCGCAGCGGCGCGCGAGCCGCCCTCTGCGACCCAACCTCCTCTCCAGCCGCCTCCTCTCCAGTCGCCTCAGTTTCCCCCGACGCGCCCTCGAACGGCTCGCGCTCCGTGGCCACGGTGAGCCGTCCGTAAAGGTCGGAGAGCACCCTCCTCCGCGCGGGGCTCTTCGCGAGCTTCGTCGGCGTCGCGCCGCGTCGCTCGTCGCTCCCAGCCTTGCCGCGCTTCAGCGGCGAGCGCGGGGTCTCAGCCCACGCGCCCCTGAAAGGCGCGAGCGGAGGCTTCGTGAGCGGGTTCGCCGTCGTGGTGAAGAGGCTGGACTCGCCGCCGCCGGGCGTCGTCGGCAGGTCGTCATCCTCGTCGAGGGGCGCGGGGTATCGGAACCGCGGTGACGCGGGCGGGTCGTACATGCCGGCCGAGTCACTCGTCACGGCGCCGCCTCCCACACGCGCGCGCCCGAAGAGTGACGGTTTGTTCACCCGAGAGGACTTTCTCTTGGACTGAACAACTTGAAACCGAGCTTGTGCACAGCTGTGTCCGAGAAGACGCGCATGACAATAATGGAGCGCGCGGGCGAACGCGTGACGCATCGGCCGACGTACGTCGACGTACGCCTGCCCGCGTCGATGTCACCGCCGTCGAGCCCCGATAAACCGACGCGGCGCGCGTCATCCGGCGACCGGCGGGCCAAGCAGCGCCACAGCTGTGGGTTGCCGAGGAACTTATCCTTCTGGGCCTGTATCGTGGTGTTCTGGGCATTCACGTGCCTGCTGTTCACCGCGGTTCCCGTGGACAGGCGACGCGCGATCATCTCCGAATCGCGCGACGACGCCTGGCGTGAGCGCCTGTCGCTCGTGACGGCGGGCATCTGGGACACGGTGTCGAGTCTCAAGGACGCCGCCGCTGGAAACTTTCTGGGAAGAGACGCGAGAAAGTGCGCCTCGGTCGGGACCCGCGGCGTCCTCGGCCTCCCAATGTACGCCTACCGCGACGCCATGGCAGACAGAACCACGTCCAACGTGCGGGACATCGCCAGGCGCGCCGCCGAGGACCGACGCGACAGCAAACACCACGAACGCGCTGACTCGGTGACCAACACAGCTGTGCGCAAAAGCCCCCGCCCGCCCGGCTCGCCCGCCTCCCTCGTCCGCGTCGTCTCCACGCACCACAAGACGGGCACCGCGCTCATGCGCGACGTCTTCTCGCACATCGCGTCGGACCCGAGGTGGGCGGCGAAATACGGCCCGTTCGCGGACATACGGCAGATGGAGGACCACCCGGGGGAGGGGAAGAAGAGCGGGATGAAGTCACGAGACGCGGCGGCAAAGGCAAACGTCATCCTCGACTACCACCTCGGGAAGCAGCTCCCGGAGTTCATGCTCGGAGTTCGAGGGCCCGAGGACAACGGCGACGATGGCGTCGAGGGTAAGGGCGAGGGCAAGGGCGAGGGCAAGGGCGGCGAGGGCGAGGGTAATAACTCAGTTCCCCGCGAGTGCGCCAGCTTGGTCTCCACATTCCCTGACTACCGAGCGGTTCACGTGGTCCGTGACCCGACGCAGGTTTTGATCTCCGGGTACCTGTACCACCGACGGCTACCGGAGGACGAGACTTGGCTGTTCGAGCCGTCGGTGGAGCTCGGCGGGGGAACTTACGCGGAGCGGCTGGTGCGGGCGGAGGGTGCCGGGCCCGGGGACGCGATGTTGGCTGAAATTTCAATGGCGGACGATGAGCTCCGGATGCTGGCGCTGGCGTACCGCGACGTGGAACGCGACCCGCGCGGCATGAACGTCAAGCTCGAGGACTTCTTCAAGGATTTCGATCGGACCATGGGAAAGGTTCTCAGGTTTTTGGAGTTTGACGAAGGGGACGTCGGCGAGATGGTGAAGCTCGCGGGTGAGTTTGACGTCGGGCGGTGGAGCCGGGAGGAGCTCGCGGCGAACGAGCACTTCACGCAGAGCGAGGACAGGTCGCCGTACGTGCGGGCTATCGAGCGTGACCACTTCCTCAACGCGACGGTGAGTTACATGCGATACGCCATGGGGTACGTGGACGACTTTCCAATCTTTGAGTGATTGAAGGGAGCGACGGATGAGTCGAGTTGGATACGAATGTAAAATGAATTCGTTTGACTCTCGTTTCAACAAGGGTGCTGTTGTCACGTGTGCTTCCGCGTCTCCACGCGGAAATAATAAGACGCCCCCTCCTCTCGTATCTCTCTCTCTCCCGTTCGGATCCTCCTCATCACCTGAGGTCCTCTCTCTTCCCGTTCTACTTCGGACCCGACCTCTTTCCTTTGTTTACTCAGCCTGCGGGATCCCGTTGGGTGACGCATTCTTCTTGATCCATGGGTGGTCCAGCAGCTTGCTCAGCGGCAGACGCGCCTTTGGATCCTTCACCAGCAGCCCGCTGATCATGTCGCGAGCATCGACGCTCACGTGCGCAGGGAAGTGAAGGTCCACCCGCAGGATGCGCTTGTACGTCTCGCTGTGGCCCTCAGCCTCAAACGGCGGCACACCGCACAGAAACTCGTACGCGAGGACGCCTAAGGACCACACGTCGACGGCGGAGTCGTGGTCCCTCCCTTCGACCATCTCTGGGGGCAGGTAGTCGAGCGTACCGCAGAGCGTCTGCCGCCTCGAGTTGGGCGCGTGGACGCTCCAGCCAAAGTCGGCAATTTTCAGCTCACCCTTGATGCCGATGAGGAGGTTCTCGGGCTTGATGTCGCGGTGAATCACGTGCTTCTTGTGGCAGTACGTCAGCGCCCTGGCGAGCGACGCGATGTAGGTGGCGGAGCGCTTCTCGCTGAACCTCTTAGCCTTCTGGAGCTCCTTGTACAGCTCACCGCGGGCGGCGTACTCGAGGATCAGGTACACGCGGTTCTGTTCGATTGGTGGGAATGGAGGGGGGGGGCGCGTCAGCGGCAATCGCGAGGGGGACAAGTTTTCTGTTGCGTCGAAATCATGGCACCCCCATCCGACTCTCGCGTGGGTGCCACGGGACATCAAAGGTTGGAGGGTCGGATCCCGGGGATGGTACGCAACGGCACGACTCTCACCTGATCGTAAAAGTACCCGTAGAGCCTCAGGATGTTGGGGTGCCTGAGGTGGGACTGGATCTCGATCTCGCGTCGCAGCTGGTGCTCGACGTGCGACTGCTGCAGCTGCTGTTTGAACAGAACCTTGAGGGCGACGATGTACTTGCTGTTCTTCTCGCGAGCCAGGTACACGTTGCCGAACTTGCCGCGGCCCAGGGGTTTGCCTATGTCGAAGTCGCTCAGCTGCGGGGGTCGGGAGCGGGGTGGATGTCAGCACGCGAAAGATGGGGGGGGTTGCGAGGGTGCCCCCAATTTCGTTTTTTGTGTATCCGTTTGCGACGTCCGGGGGAACCCCCCGCGCCGGAGACGCGCGACTGCATCGCGGTTGGGTCGTGGGAGCGCACTGTCGCGTGGGTATCGGGTCGACACGTACCTGCCAACGCTTCTCCTCCTGCTGAACGGGCGCACTGGTGCTCGCGGGCGCCGCCGCGGCGCGCGAGGCGGTGGCGTTCTCCTTGCCGGCACCGCCCGCGGTCGTTGCACCCGGGGCCTGCATGACGGGCGCCGGCTTCTGGAACGTACCGGCCGCGTTGGCCGTTCCGGTGGCCATTCCGGGGCGGTACGCGTTCCCCTGGTGTGTCGCTAACACGCCCTTATCGCCGGATCCGTTCATGGTGGTCGAGGTGTGGTCTCAGGCGCGTCTGCGCAGCCTGCGGATGCGAAGCCGGGGAAAGATGTTTAGCGGGGCTGATTCCTAAATTTCGCGTGCCGCGACGCGAACGGAAACGGGCGCGTAGGGGTATCGAACGCGGGTTCACGCACCTCGAACGCGAGCGAAGTCTTCACTGACGACGCTGTGATCAACTCGCGGCGGTCGCTCGCGGCTGAACTCTGTCGAATCCCACGCGTAGGCGCGAGTGCTAATGGCACCCGTTGTCTGTTGCTCTCGAAATAACAGCTGTGGTACCCCTGTTTGCCGGTGACAGCTCGTTCAAACGCACTCGCCGGTCTATTAGACTGGGCAAATAGGGGACTTGCCGAATACCTGCCGAATACCACAAATAACTCTTTCCGAGACCGCTCGCAAGTGCGATTCTGTTCACGACACCGAACGAAATTTCATCTCGAAACCAGCGTGAACAGTTTTCAAACAGCCCGCTCTCACCGTGGGTGCACCCCACACGCCGAGCACGCATCGAGGGGGTCAGCTCACTTTACACTTCGCACGCCTCCAGTTCACGAGCATGTCGGTGGAGGAGAAGGTAGAGGCTCGAGCCGACGGCGACGCCGTCGTGGGCGAGAAGAAGAAGCGCACCGACGACGAGGGCGGAGATCTCGCGGGAGACGAAGATCGCTCCGCGCAAAAGGCAAAGGTTGACGCGTCGGAGTCCGACGCGGCGCTCGCCCGCGCGCTCGGTGGCGTGCCCGACGCGGACGCCGAGCCCTCCGCGCCGCCCGACCTGGGACTCAGCGAGGTCCGTCCCGTTGATTCCCACCCGAACGCCCCACGAACCGCTCGCTACTCGCCCCTTTTGAAATCACATCTGACATCTTTTTCTCCCAAACAAACAACGTCAGGGCGACCGCCTGGAGGTTCGCTGGGTCATCACCGACGACGACGACACAGACACCGTGGTCTGGTGGCCGTGTACACTCCGCGCCATCGACCCCGCGTCGTGGGAGCTCCACTACGACGCGAAAGAAACCCACGACTTCGCCGCCGAGGTTCGGCAGGTCACATTCACAAACGCTCGGTGGGTGCGCGACGCCGGCGAGATGACGCACCTGCGCTGGCGGCGCGAGGGCTGCGATGACGACGACGACGTGGACGACGCCGACGCGCCGAACGACGACCCGAACATCGTGTACGCCGCGGAGATCGACCCCGACGGCGGGGACATGTCGCTGGAGGACTTGGTGAACAGGCAAAAGGTGGTGGATGCGGAGAGGAACGGGGGCGAGGGCGGGTTGGAGGCGGCGGGGATGGAGAAGTTCGCGTCGCTGCCGATGGAGCGGCAGCACGCGATGGCGGGTGCGTTTCTGAGCATGAAGCAGAAAATCACGGATACGCTGGCGGAGCTGACGGCGAGGCACGGGCCCGGGTACGTGGTGACAAAGGACGACATCGAGGAGGCGTTGGGCAGGAGATGACTGTGAACCAGTCTCGTTTTCGAAATAAATGCACGATTTTAGACGACCGACAGGCGTAATCACGAGAATGCCGAGAACTGTCGCTGCGGTCCCGTGTGGACCGCGGTCTATAACCCGTAAAGACCGAGACCAAATAATATCCAGACTGATAACCCATGACCAAATCAGGGGCAAAAATGTGGCTTCGAGCGCTTCTCAGCGTGTGTGAGAGATGTTCCTGATCCTGATGCCAATTGCGGGGCCACAATCGACGGTCGCGACCGCGAATCGAAGCGGCCAAAGCGCCGGATCGGATCCGCGTCGAACCGAGGGAACCGGACTTAGGTCGGAACTCCCCCGAATCGCGGCGCATCTCCGTCGCACGCGGCGAGGAGCGCACCCGCGTGAAGAATCCCCATTTGGCCATCGAGCGCCGGCTGAGGAGGTGAGCGGGTGAGAGATGCAGGTCCACCCCGATGTCTACCGATGGCTCGGGGTGCTCGGCATGATGGAGGCCGGCAAGCTAACGCCCCCGGCGAGCAAGAGGACCGGTAAAGTCATGGTCCCGGACGATCTGTCGGATCACTTCGAGAACGGACAGGTGCGCCCCCACCTCGCTTCCTGCAACACATGCTCGCGGATCCGGGACGCGGAATTGATAGTGGCGTCGTATCGCACGCGTTCGACGCCCCCATCGTCGCATCCGATGGGTCCAGGAGCGCGATTACGCGTGATCTCGACCCGGTATCATCCACACGATCGCGCGGGTCGCGTCGCGGACCGCGGGACCCCGCCCAACGGGTCGCTGACCGAGCCCGCGGCCCGTTGACCGATATTGACCGCCCCAATCGCGCCCCGCATT
>Ga0315315_10007279_pt1 | contig 10244 bp, 7 predicted proteins | sample M140m3416metaG_FD_203699 | JGI IMG/M metagenome (GOLD analysis project Ga0315315, IMG submission 203699) | Ammonia-oxidizing marine archaeal communities from Monterey Bay, California, United States - M1 40m 3416 | ecosystem: Environmental > Aquatic > Marine > Intertidal zone | place: USA... | reverse complement strand
GACAAAAAATGGATAACAAAGATAACATTCTTTTTTTGGGTACAACAAATTATGGATTTAATTTATCAAATAGTGATAAGAATAAGTTTAAAGAACTAAATTCAATGTTGAATGTATTTGTTTTCACTTATGGGAAAGAGGCGAAAGAAATAGATTTTGAAATTGTAAAAATTAAATATTTAAAAGAGCCAAAAATTCTGTTAATGAAATATTTAAAATTTTATTTCTTTAGTATTTTCACATTAATGAATTTCATTAATTCAAATAATATTTCAATAGTTTCAGCTAAAGAGCCTATTTCTGCATTGAGTCCAGTTTTAATTAAATTGATTTTTAAGAAAGATATAAAAATAATTATTGAAAATCATGGTGACTACAGAGTTCAACTAGTCCAGCAAAGAAACTCATATATATTTTCTAAAATCCTTTTTTTAACTAAATATATAAATAAGTTTGTTTTTAATCATGTAGATATCCTTAGAGGTGTAAATAAGCAAAATTCAAAAATATTTGAAAAATATAATCCAAACTTAAAAAATTATAATTTTCCTGCATGGATTGATAATTCAATTTTTAAATACTCCAATATGGAAAGGGGGAATGACATATTATTTGTAGGAAATATCATAAAGAGAAAAGGGATAGAGTTTTTAATTAGTTCTCTCTCCCCTTTCTTGATTAAAAATAAAGATGTCATTTTTCGCGTAGTTGGTAAAAAAGAAGATATAAAATATTTTCAAAGCCTTAAAAAGATTATTAAAAAGAATAATTTAGATGATCAGATATTATTTTTAGACCAATTAAATCAGAATGACATTTCAATTCTCATGAATAAATCAAAGATTTTAGTAATGGGAAGTACCTCAGAAGGTTTACCAAGAGTTCTGATTGAAGCAGGGTTCTGTAAATTACCATCTGTTGCTACAGATATTGATGGCATCTACAGCCCTTTTTTTACTATTGGAGGGACCTTAACTTACAACTTAAATTCTGAGAAAGATTTTATTAATAACTTTAATAAACTTTACAATGATGAGAATCTTTGGAAAATTCAAAGTGAAAAATCTTACAAGCTTTCAAATGAAATAGCAGGAAATGGTAAATTCGTTAATAATTGGTTAAAAATAATTAGTATGATTGATTCTGAATTATGAGTGGAAAGCTACTCATTCTAAACCTCAGTGTAGATAGTGAAAATACATCCTTAGCATTTACACAGACATGGATTAATGAACTGGCTATGTATTATGAAGAAGTTGATGTTATTACTCTTCGAGTTGGTGAAAAATATAGATTAAATAAAAATGTAAAATTATTTTCAATTAATAATGTGAATTCTAATTTTTCAAAAATAAGTCAACTCTATAAGCTATACAAAAAAACTAAATATCTAATAAATAATAATGACTATGAACATTGTTTTGCTCATATGTCACCACTCCAACATTTAGTAGCGAAATATTTCCTTTACAAAAAACAAGTCAAATCAACACTTTGGTTTACTCATGTTGGACCAAAATTTGGAATAAAATGGCTAATTTTGTGGTGTTCCTCTTTTTTAGCAAATAATATTGTAACTGCATCAAAGAATTCATTCCCATTCAAATTTAGTAATATAAAAGTTATCGGTCATGGAATCTTATTTGAAGAATTTTTTAATGAAAAAGTAAATTTCACAGGTAAAAAATACTTAGTATTAAGCAGAGTCTCAAAATCTAAAAATATCGAAAATACATTGGAAAATTTCTTAAAAATTAAATATTTTGAGAATAGTAGTATTGATATAATTGGTGGTGTTTTAAATAAAAACGATAATGAGTATTTAAGTTATTTAAAAAATAAATATAAAGTCTATGGGAATATAAATTTTCTAGGTAAAAAATCCCATGAATCTTTACCGCAAATTATTAAACATTATGATGTAAGCATTAATAATGCTGAAAAAGGTTTTTTTGATAAAGCTGTTCTTGAATCTATTTCAGCTGGTAATGTCTGCTTTTATAAATCTGAAGATTTCAATTTTCTATATTCTGATGCTTTTAAAAATATTTTACTTTTTGAAGATAACAACCTTTATGAAAAAATTGATTTATTACTACAACATGATAATGATTCTATAGTCAATGAAATAAGATATTCTCAAATTGAAGCAGAGAAACATTCACTTAATAACGTAGTATCAAAACTAGTATCAATTTTTAATACAGTTTAGATCTAATCCAATCAATAGTTTTTACTAATCCTACTTCTAATTGAATTTCAGGTTTCCAATTAAGCTTTGTGATCGCTTTTTTAATATCGGGCTTTCTCTGCATTGGGTCATCTTCTGGAAGATCAGCGTATACAATTTTTGAAGAAGATGAAGTATGCTTTATTACTAATTCTGCAAGCTCTAAAATTGTAATTTCATTAGGATTTCCAATATTAAATACCTCAGCACTTTCTGATGACATTGCTTTAACTATTCCAGAAACTGTATCACTAACATAGCAAAAACTTCTAGTTTGTTTTCCCTCTCCATAGATTGTTATGTCTTCTCCTTTTAATGCTTGATGAATGAAATTAGTAACCACCCTTCCATCATCAAGCTGCATTTTTGGTCCATAAGTGTTAAATAATCGAACTATTCTAGTGTCAATATCGTAAATTCTGTTGTAACTTGAAACAGATGCTTCAGAAAATCTTTTAGCCTCATCATACATGCTCCTAACTCCATTGGGATTAACTCTTCCCCAGTATGTTTCAGGTTGTGGAGATACTTCAGGGTCTCCATATACCTCAGATGTAGAAGTCAATAAATATTTAGCTCCCTTAGCTTTAGCTAGACCTAAGGAATTAATAGTTCCAAAACTTCCAGCTTTAAGAGTATTGATTGGATGTTGAGTATAAGCTTTAGGTGAAGCAGCACTAGCAAGGTGAAGTATGTAATCAATATCTTGTTCTATATGAAGATAATTCTGAACATCTAAATTAATAAATGAATAGTTTTTATTTTCACAAAAAATATTTACATTATCTTCTGAACCAGTCAAAAGATTGTCTACAACTATAACATTATCATTTCTGTTCAGAAATAATTCTACAAGGTGTGTTCCAATAAAACCTGCCCCTCCCGTTATTAGAATATTCATACTCAATCCCACATTTTAAGTACTAAAGTGTTTTCCAAGGATTCAATACTAGAAATCAATACTTCCCTATCTTCTGATTCATCAGGAAACATCTCTACGTAAAGGCAGTTTTCTTTGAGGTCTTCAATTGTAGAGATTGACATGTATTCACTTCCTAAGTTTACTCTTGAATCAAAAATTGCAATATTGCTGTTCAAAGACTTGAGTTTATTGTAAATCTTGAGAGTAGGAGATTCCCTCAAATCATCAGTATTTTCCTTAAATGGAGCTCCAATCAATACAATGTTTGTTAGATTTTGTTCTTTAGAAGTACGATTCAAATATTCAACAAACCAATCAATTTGAAGGTCGTTTGATTTAAGTATGTTAGAAATCAATGGTAACTCGTACTTATCCTGATAAGAGCTTGCCACTTCTTTGACGTCTTTTGGAAAACAAGACCCCCCCCACCCTGGTGATGGTCTAAAATAATGATTCCCAATTCTCTTGTCTAACCCTATTGACTTAAGAACCATCAAGGGATCTCCTGCATTTTCCTGTACTAATTTATAAGTTTCATTTACGAAGGAAAGCCTCATCGCTAAGTATGTATTTGATAGATATTTAATTAATTGTGAACTTTTTGGGTCCGTAACAACAATTTTGCATTCAAATTCATCATATATTTTTGAAAAGTCATCGATTGTGTTTTTATCACATCCACCTATAACTATTCTATCTGGATTAAAAAAGTCATAAAATGCTGACCCCTCCCTTAGAAATTCGGGATTAAATATTATTTTATTAAAGTCAATATTTAATTTTTCACACAATAATTCAATGAGTTCACTTTTAATTGTTGACTTAATGCAAATATTGAAATTAAGATTTTCTAGCTTTTTAAGTTTTCCTAGTGCGCTTTCAACAAATTTGGTTTCTGTATATCCCGAATCTAAATTTGTAGGGGTTTGAACGCAAACAAAAACTAATTCTGTATCTTTCGATATTCCAGATTCATAATCTGAATAAAAATTTATATTTTTACTGACAGTTTCGTCTTTCAAATAAGACTGAAGGTCGGGTTCGTAAAATGGAGTGATATTATCTCTTAATTCACTAATTAGATTATGGTTGAGATCTACAACAGAAACTTGGTTATTAAGTTTCGCAAAACCTACCCCAGTTATCAAACCTACATAACCTGCACCAATAATTGTTATGTTCATCATATTTATATTACATAAAAATATTAAATAGATATAAGTTAAAATTAATAAGGAAAACTTATGATTAACTTTATAGCACATTCTGATTGGATTCTTTATAATTCCAGAAAAGAAATTTCGTTTGAATTAATGAAGTTAAATTATAAAGTTAAAGCAATCACAACAGAAGAAGACTACTCCGAAAAATTAAAGAATTACTTTGATTCATTTTCTGAATGGAGTGTAGATAAAAATAAATTATTAGATATAAAAGGGGTTGTAAATCTTAGAAATATCATAAAAAATTTTACAGCTGAAGATACCGTCCATATCTTCAGCTTAAAGTCAGGTTTGTATTATCTTTTTGCTTCACATTTTTTAAGTAAGAAATATAAAGTTGTTTTATCAATAACAGGACTTGGTTATTTATTTTCAAAAAGTATTAAAAGTAAAATCTTAAGAAATATTCTTAGGCCTTATATGAGATTTCATTTTAATAAAAAAATTGATTTAATTATTTTTCAAAATAAAGTTGATAAAGAAATTCTTTCAAATTATATAGACTACAAAGGAAGAAAAGTCTTAATAAAAGGTAGTGGCGTAAATACAAAAAATTTTTTATTAAGGCAAGAACTTAGATCTAGTAATGAAAAAATAAAAATTATAATGTGTTGCAGATTACTTAAAGATAAAGGGATTGAGGAATATTTAAAATTGTCGTCTTTATTTGATAATGAAGAATTTCAATTTTATTTAGCAGGGACTGTTGATCCGGGTAATCCAGCCTCATATACACAAACTGAAATTAATCACCTTGTTAAAAAACATAATATCAAATATTTAGGTTGGCTAGAAACATCTAAAGAATTAAAAGATTTTGATATTTCTATATGCATGTCATATCACGAGGGGCTTCCAAGAATTGTATTAGAATCTATGTACGTTGGATTATATACATTATCAAATAAACTACCAGGGTTAATAGCAGTTATTGAAGAAAATGATAATGGAAAATTAATTCCAAATAACTCATTAAATGAATTTAAGAAATATATTTCTTACTATAGAGATGCCCAGCAGCATGAAGAAAAAGTTGCTTTTTCTCGAGCAAAAATTTTATCAAATTATTCAACTAATAAAATTCTTAAAGAATTTGTAAAAGTTTATGAACAACTATGAGTGAATTTCAATTACCAGTTTTATTCGTATTTATTTTGTCTGGAATTCTTTCATTTATGCTGAATAAATTTTCACTGAAATTGAGGAACACAAGTAAAGATAGGAGGCAATTGAATGAAGTAAGATTGTCAAAATTAAAAATACCAACATATGGGGGTATTTCAATGTCACTGGCATTTCTAATTTCTACACGCCTATTAGGAAAAGCAGATTACGAAATCATACAAATTGCTATATTTGCAGTTTTTATAACTTTAATAGGATTTTTTGATGATAGGTTTAATTTAAATTGGAAACTGAAACTACTTTTACAGATTTTAGCTATAGGTACACCAATTATAATATTAGGAATATATTTGAATATTGAAGTAGTAGTTGGGATAAATTTAAATAATGGTTTGAATTTAGTTGCTACAATTTTTTGGATTGTTTTACTAGTAAATTCACTAAATTTTCTTGATAACATGGATGGTTTAGCTGCTACTACCGGAACAATGATTGCTATAAGTCTTGGAATTCTTAGTTATATTTCAAATCAGTACAAGTTAACTGATATCTCTATAGTTTTAACAGCTTCAATGCTTGGTTTTTTATATTTCAATTTACCAAATGCAAAATTGTATATGGGAGACTCAGGAAGTCTTTTTATTGGATATTGTTTAGGTTTTATTAGTATTTTATTTTCTTGGAATAGCAACCTAGAAAGTTCTTGGGTTTTCCAATTACAACCAGTCATACTATTTTTTACAATTCCAATTTTAGATTTTTCCACAGTATTTATATCTAGAATTAAAGAAGGAAAATCTCCAATGACAGGAGGTACTGACCATATTTCTCACAGATTACTCAATAAAGGTTTTAGTACTAATCAAGTTTTGATAATCTTTGTTTTAATGTCTATTGTGATTCTCATTATTACTATGGGAATAATATTTCTAAATCAAACAGCGTCATTCATTCTTTTATTAGTATTTTTTGTACTAGTTATATTTTCATTAATATACTTTTTAAATTTAGATCCATTAAATTAGTTTTTCGAGATTTTCTACTGACTCAGGTGTACCTGCATCAACCCACCATCCATCAATAATGCCATAATTAAGTTGCTTTACATTCATATATTTTTCTAAAAGGTTTGTAATCTCATATTCTCCCCTATCTGACTTTCTAAGAGTTTTAATTATTTCAAAACAGTCATAATCAAATAAATACAATCCTGTACCAATAAAGTTTGATTTAGGATAATTTGGCTTTTCTTCTATTGAAATTATCTTATTTTCTCTTAACTCAACAACACCAAATTCTTGTGGATTAGAAACTTCTTTTATGAACATATGAGCTTCGTCAGATTCAAATTTAAATTCCAATAAAGGATTTGATTCAAAGAAGTTGTCTCCAAGGATATAGAGTACTTTTGAATCTTTTTGGATAAATTTTTCAGCTTGTAAAAGTGCATGGGCTACACCCAATTGCTCTTCTTGTACAGAAAATTTGACATCTAAATTAGGAAATTCTGCTTTTATTTCACTTTTTATTAAACTATCAAAACTTGGATTAGTAATTACAATAAAATTTGATAATTTCCATGACAATAACTGATTTATTTGATTGGTAATCATTGCTTGATTTTTAATCTTTAAAAGCATTTTGGTACTTTTATTACCTCTATAGTCTTTTAATCTTTTTCCCAAACCACCTGCGGCTATAACTGTATAAATTTTTGACATAATGTATCTTTTAGTTGTCTTCATTGATTATAGTTGTTGTTTGAATATGAAAAATAAAAATATAATCTTAGGTTTTATTATTCTTGCAATTTCTGGAATTGGTGTATTAATTTACAATTTAATTCCTCAATTTGAAACGACTGAATTTAATAAAGAATTAATCTTAGATATAAGTGAAGGTGCAACTACAACATCTGTCCTACCTGATACATCCACAACAATAATAGATAATGAATTTGAAGACAATATTCAAATATTACCATCAAAACTAGAAACTTTACTAGAAAATAACAATACTGAAAATATTTCAGAATACTTTGAAACTTATTTATTAATTGGTACTGATAGAAGGAGTGAAAATAGTTCACTTTCAAGAGGGTTCGTTGCAGGACAGAGGTCAGATGTAATCATTCTCGCTCTAATTAACAAAGCGAACTCCGAAGTATCATTAGTTTCACTCCCAAGGGATTTATTGGTTCAAAATCCATGTACTGAAGAAATTCAAAGAATCAACTCGACTTTTGAAAAAAATGATTGTGGCAATGCTGCTGAAAACTTATCTGCTTCAATTTTTAATATTACAGGACTACTAATTGACCACTTTGGTTTATTTACGTTTGAAGGGTTTGAAAAAATTATTGATTCATTAGGTGGTGTAGAAATTTGTTTAGATGAAGCCCAAAGAGAAGGTTTTTCTTTTGAACTTAAAAAAGGATGTCAAATAACTGAAGGAAAGATCGCTTTGAATTGGGTTGTCTCAAGAAATACTGAAATTTTAGTTGGTGATAAATTAGTAGATGAAAATGGAAATGATGCATCATTGTGGGAGCCTATGTCTGGTGTAAGTGATCTTTATAGGGTAAAAAAACAACAAGAGATAGTAATTGCTCTTTTAAGTAGATTAAATGAGTTTAATTCTTACACTGATTTGTATAATCTGATAAAAGCGCTTGAGCTCACTTTTACAATTGATGAAAATTTAACAATTCCAAATGCAACTCAAATTTTGTGGGGCTATAGAAATTTTAATTTTGAAAATATTAATAAGTTGACAGTTCCAACTAAGCCTTACAGAACTGAAGACGGAAAAGAAGTTTTAATTCTGACCAGTAGTTTTTATGATTTTATTAAAGCTCAAAATCTTCTTGATGAATAAAAGCATCTTTTAAGCCTAATAAAATTACAAATAAAATTGTTGCGTCTGGTGAGTATATAAGATCATTTGTAAAATTGTGAATCAAGTAAAAAATTAAGGCGAGAGTAACAAGTAGCAAATCATGATGAAAGGAAAATTTGTAATTTCTAAGGACTAAAAATATTAGAAATGAGAAAAATAATAATCCTTGAAAAAAGCCAAATTCAACAAAAAAAGTAAGATATCCGTTATGTGCGGTTGTTAGTTGACTCAAATATGATGTACTTACTAATGGTGGTTGTTCATTGTCAATTTTTCCATTTTTTTGAACTAGTACCCCTGAACGCAAACTGAAATCACCAACCTGATTTTTATATTCTCCATTATCATTTGTCCATTGAAATAGAAGTCGCCCATCATCAATGTTGACTTTCCAAGATTGAACATCTTCAGTGAATGAAGAAGTGTTTGAAACTAAAGTTTGAGTCTCCCATGGAATTTCTGGTAATATAAGTTCAATAACAATTTCGAAATCATCATTAAAATTATAATTATTCTCAATTGCTAACCAATATTTGTTTGGGTTAAATAGTTTTATTCCACCATCTTGAAATGTAATTTTAGAATTGTAATTACTTAAAGTACTTGGCTTGAAAACATAATAATCTATATCAAGATATTCTTTACTAAATACTATTTTTTGTAATTTATCATTATCCTGAATTGAAATACTTTTTATTGTTGAATCTAAAAATGTATTACCAAAAGATTGTCCATCAGCATATCCTCCAATCTCAATCAAGCCTCTATTGAAATTCAAATCAATAACTTCTCCCGTGTAGTGGGGATATCCAACAACTTTCCACTCCACACCATTGTTAGAAGTATAAAAAGTAATTTTTGACCTAGGGAGAATAGAATCATATCTATCATATTTAATTTTGATAAAACCATCAATATCCCTAAATTTGCATTCGTCACACAATAATTCTAAGTTTGATTGGGGCAATATATTATCACTTATAAAAAGAGATTCGACTATTACGCTTAGCTCTCCAATCGCTAGAGGTCTATTCGGACATGCATATTTTTTTGACTCTTCACACTCTACAAATAAATTGGAAGATTTAAGGTAGCTGAAATAATCTGCATTTAAAGAATCATTGGCTAAATCTGTAAATTCAAATGAAGCCGAATTAGATTTTATTATATTCAAAATATGTGCTAAACATGCAAAATTGGCACGAGTAATAAGTGCGTCTTGGTTAATTCCACATTGATCATTCATAGAGTTTTCAATCTGAATTTCATCTATATTAAATATTGTAAAGAATTTTACCAATGTATTCGAATCAACTCTTAAGTACTGACAAGTGTTTCTATCATCTGAACAAGGTTTTGCTATAAAGTACTGCTGCAAGACTTCATAGCCTCCACCAGAGGTACCAATAAAAAAATTTATACTGGAATTTCTATATTCTTCAGGGGTTATCCCTAACTCTACCTTGTTCAAAGAAATTTTTAAATTTTCTTCAAGAAGTTCAGGGTTTACAGATAGAAGATAGGGCTCATATATTTTTTCAACATACTTGCCTCCTCCAACCCCACTAGTGAGCTGAATGTTAGATACAGCAATATTTGCTAAAAGAGATCTATCATTTTCTTTTAAAATATAGCTCGAAGGTCCAAGGTACAACAAAGCAAAAACTGAAATTAGTATTCCTAAGACGTAAAAAATTTTTGTTTGTCGTGATTTTAAGTTTAAGAGAATAAATAGTAAAGAAACAAGTAAAAAAGCTACATAGCTTCCCCTAGAATATGTTATAAAAAAAAGAAATAAATTTAAGATTGTTGCAAAAAAGTAATATCTTCTTTTTGTGATTTGTAA
>Ga0315315_10007278_pt1 | contig 10247 bp, 14 predicted proteins | sample M140m3416metaG_FD_203699 | JGI IMG/M metagenome (GOLD analysis project Ga0315315, IMG submission 203699) | Ammonia-oxidizing marine archaeal communities from Monterey Bay, California, United States - M1 40m 3416 | ecosystem: Environmental > Aquatic > Marine > Intertidal zone | place: USA... | reverse complement strand
CATACTAATTTCTGTGGTACTTCTTTTTTCATGAGTATTATATTCTTTAATAGTTTTTGGATTTTCTATATCACCATGAACTTGTTTCTCAAAATATTCATGTGATAAATCAAATAACTCTTTTAGTGTTAGATTATACTTTTCACCATATGGACCAAAATACTTTAAAAAGGTCCATAATAAATCTTCTTCATCTCTAAAACTGTCTACGTACCAACCATTGGTGTTACCGTCTTTATCACCTATGTAATCCTGTATAGCTCCAAGCATATCTCTTGTATGTTCTAAACCAGCTGAACTATTTAAATTTTCTACATATTCTAATAACTGATGTGTTTCATCCGTAATCTCTTCAATCCAATCTTTAGTTCTTACTATGTGATGTAACCATTGTCTATCAGATTTAACACCATACGACCCACTTTTTTTCATTAAACTGGTTGATTCTATCCACTCCTTGAAAGTATCCATTGGGTCTATCTCTTTAATCCAATCAAAGTCTTCAGGATTAAAATCCTCTTTTAATATTTTTTTAATTAAATTTTTCATTTTCTTAAAATTTCATCTAATAGTATACAAACTGTTAAAAATAAACATACCGACACCACTAATATTAGTTTACACCACATTATTTTTTAGCCCAAACTTCTCTTTCATTTTTCAACACAACTTCGTCAGCACTAAAGATAGGTTTTTCTGTTCCGTACTCAACAAATGAGTCGTGTTTGTATGGGTTATAAGTTATAAGTGTCCAACCATTAGTATCGTAGTCTCCACCAGAATCAATAATTTTACCAACAACACCAGCGTGAACATTTTTTCTTTTTTCTTTTCTAACTCTATTCAACCCACCTTTTTGTACTTTAAATAATACATCTTTTAAATGAATATCTGTATCGTAACCAATAACAGGTCCACCACTTTTTCCCGCTTTAATAGAATAATAAGGGGGTCTGTTTAAGTTTCTATGAATAAAAACCCAATCCTCATAACCTCTATGACCTTTTAATGATGTTACTTCATCATATTCTGAACCAAATTCAGTCTCTTCTTCTTTAATAGGTCCTAGTTGGTCTCCCTTAAGTCCCCAATAATTTAAATCTTCATTTTTTAATTCTTGTCTGATTCTATCTCTTAGACCACTTTTTTTGTTTTTATTCATTTCTTTAGCTTTTTTAATTTTATCATACAGACCAGATTGTCTGTTTTGCTTTAAAGCTTCAGCCGCTTTTGAACCTTTGGGTTGTGAACCATGGATAATTAAAGCGAAGTTATCATCCGAACCCCAAGCTAATGAATCATCTACATCAATTGGTAGACCCATCTCTTTAGCTTCTTCAGCTGAATTAACAACAGTAGAATATCTTAAATTATTACTTAATATTTCTTCTTTATTGTTTTTATCCATTGAAGCTATAATCTTTAAATTTTTTGGTAAGTTGTTTTTTCTACTCATCCAAAAAGGTAAAGAAACTGTGTAAGCGTAAAACAGTGTGTTTGGCATCCTTTTAGCTACTTCAACCCAAGCGTCAAAATATTCTTGACTAAAGAAATCACCCGCTTCATGGATTCTTAATATATCTGTATTAGATAAACCATGGTAATTCATTGATTTAACAATCAAATCAGCCATTTTATCTTTGGTTTTCATTTTCTTTAGTAAATCCAAATTTTTAAATGCTTGTACATTAGCTCCTGGGTATTGACCTTGTGCTCTAGCCGCGTAACACATCATTTCAGCTTTCGAACCAGGTTTAACATTTTTGTCCCAAGAAGAAGGTTTATTGAATTTACCACCTTTAATTGGACCTTCCCATTTAGCGGGAAAGTTTTTACATACAGTCGCGAATGGACATGTGTAACCGGCTGGTAATGAAAAATAAGGCCATTCTAATTTTGCGTTAGCTTTTGAAAAACCTAATACACAATCTTTTTTAATATCGAAACCTAAGTCACCAAGTTCTTCATCATCAACACTATCTATATGACCAAATGGGTCAAACTCTTCTTCATCATCTTCGAAGATGTTATAAACCTCACCTTCAGTGATTGTTTGGTCATCCCTCTCTACCCATAACCGTTCTGTATAATCTAACCATATCATATATATGTCAGCCTTATCCTTCAAACCAAATTTTTCCTTACAGTATTGTGTAAACTCTTTAAATAAAGGGGTATAAGCATTACTCCCTAAAGCGTCAAGAGCAAAACGTGTTGGGAACCATTTGGTGTAGACATTATCGTTTTTATCCATTCTTGTATCACTAAGTAGTTTACCTAAAATGCCGTCTCCTTTATTTATTTGATTTTCAAGTTCATCTGATTGTTTCTTACTTTCAGCATAATCCTTCCAATAATCAACATCAGACTCTTTTAATATTTTTTTAATAATTTCTTTCAAAATATATTCATTTATTAATAAATATCACGTATATTTGTAATATGAAAATTTTATATCTACACGGTTACCAAGGAAGTCCAAACTGGGATAGAATTGGTTATTTAAATTCTTTTGGTCATGAGGTTGTATCACCACAAATTGATTATGAAAATGAACCTAATTTTTTTGTAGATTTATTAAATACAGACTTTGATTTTATTGTTGGTAATTCTTTAGGTGGGTTTGTGGCTTTTTATTTATCATTATATAAAGGTAAACCTAGTTTATGTATGAACCCACCACTATATATGGATTTAAAAATAAGGATGAATTTACCACAAACTTACGATATTAAAGGTTGTAGTCATATACATATAATTTCGGGCACAGAAGATGACGTTGTAAACCCTTTTAAAACATTTGATTGGTTAACTGAGAATAAACCTACAGCTGACTTTAAATTAATAAATGGTATGGGTCACAGATTCGATTTGGATAGATTTATAAGTTTTACTAAACCTATAATGGATAATCTTACCCTTTAATCCCCATTGACTTTAGTTTCTTAATAGTAGCACAAGCTGCCCAACCTAAAGCTAGACCAGCGTAAAATTTGTAACCATAAATTAATAAACCAACACCAAGTAAACCTGCTGCAGCTGAATTAATCCACCAAGAACTTAAAATTTCTAATACTTTTTTCATTTTATTTGGTTTTTATTTTTATTATATCCCCATCGATTTCAACTTTAAAATCGTTAGGTGATAAATTTTCATAATATATCTTTAAATAGTCTATTCTATTTTTAAATGTTTCTGGAACCTCTACTTGTCTAACGAATGGACCCTTCTTAGGTTTTTTTTCATCCCATTTAACTAGATTGTTTCTATTAGAGTTTTTGAAAAAATCTACCTCATCTGTAAAAGCCCATTTTTCCCCTTTATGACGTTTATAATAAGTAGGGCCACCAATGTCTCTTACTTGATACTCTACTTTACTAACTTCTTCTAATAATATATGTCTAATTAAACCTCTCATCTTTTTCCACCATCATATTTAACACCGTGACCTTCATTTATTAATGTTTGTTGTAATGAAGTCTCACCTAAAGTATCAATAAATATCTCACCTAAACATCTGCCGTATTTACCGACACCATGTGATTTTAATATAAATATATTGTTATTTTGATTTAATAAATCGATGACTCTTTGTTTGGCAGCTAAACCTTTTTCTTTTTCCTCTAAATCCCTAGTCCTACTTTCATAAGCATCAATACCATGAAACCTTATTCTAACCTTTTTCCATGTATCAAAACCAAGGTCTACTAAAGCGTCAACTGTATCACCATCAACAACTCTATCTAATTTAGCGTTATAAGTATACATTATTTTAATTTGTGGATTCTTACCTTTAATTCACCATCACCTTTTACAACTCTGTGGTACATCTCTTTGGGTATGTATGTTGTTTCCGTTAGTGGTTTCGGTAATTTGTTATCTAATTGAATCATCCAATTAGTCTTACCTTCTGCTTTAACCACTCTATCTTCTTTGTCACGATGCCAAACTAATTCACTTTCATTTGTATCTTCAGAAAAAGTCCTTAAAGTGTAATTACTCCCCTTTTGTTCATGAAATGGTAAACTATTTTCTTTTTCCCATTTCTCTAAAGCTTCTTCATCAAAATCTTTTATCTCTGAATCATAACCACATTTATGACATAGTGTGGGTCTATCATCATCAGACTCCATCTCCCAATCCCATAAACAAATAGGACATTCTATATTACCACCAAGTTCCACCACCAGATAATCCTAATTTTTTAGCGTAACGTGGTAGTCTACAAGACCAGTAACCAGCTTTACACTTATCGTTATGTCTTCCTTCTGAACAACCATGTCTAGCGTTATAAGACTTTTTAGCTTGTTTATTACTTAACTTAGCTTTTAAACCACCAGAACCAAATCTAATTAATTTAATACCTCTTGGGTTAGAGTCTGTTTTCTTTGAACAACCAGCAACATAAACTTTATAAGCTTTACCACCAGAAGTATCTCTAGTTGGTGAACCAGACTTTTTACCTTTAAACTTATCATCCTCAGATAATACTTCAGTATTTTCCATTGGGATGTCTAACCAAACATCTTTACCCTCAAACAAGGATTTCTCACCTATATTTGTTTGAAGTAATTCTTTATCAGCTAAACATAAATCTATCTCACCTTTTTTATACAATTCTCTAGTCTCATTAATAAGGTTAAAGAAACTTTCCGAACCATATCTATAAATGTTCTCTACTAGAGGTATGTTATGGTCTATGTGATATTGTAAACTTTCAGATATGGATTCTTTCTTGGCTTTCTTACCCCAAGATTTACCTTTACCTTTATCTTTACATGCTCCAGGTGTGGGTCTACAAGCTGGGTATTTAGTTCTTTTTTCACCACTTTTTCTACCACATGATTTATAACCACCTTTACCATCTGGGGCATTACAATCAACCCAACCACCAGAAGAACCTTTAGCTCCTTTTCTTTTGAACCAATCACCTAAGTTTGATTCTGAACTAGCCTTTTTAGTTAACTTTCTTTTACCTTTCTTTTTTTCAGTGATTAAGTTGTGGTCATCTATTTCTTCAGATTCTTTCTTTGAGTTACCCCAATTAGCCGCCCCAACCTTTCTACATTTAACTAAAGCTCCTGAAGCATAAGCTGAAGGCCAAACATCATATCTAGACCTAACTTTATGATAACAAGCATCTCTTTTAGCTTTCTTCTTCTTTTTCTTTTTAGCTTCAAGAAGTAACTCCTCTAATATAATTTCTTTAATTTCCATAACTACTTACTAGCGTGAAACGCATCTAATATTTCTTCACAGTGTTTTTTGGAGTCACATTTTCTCCAAACACCACCTTTTTTGTTATTTAAAATAACCCAACCAGATTTTCTTTTTCTAATACAACCCTTTTCTGTGTCAGCACAATTCTTACCACCACTATTTTCGATTAATCTTTGTTCACCTAATTTTTTTCTACCTTTCTTACCTTTTTTCTTATTTAATTGACAATCAGTTATTGTTTCATAAATACAACCAGTCTTATCAAATTTTAAATTAGGACTTTTAATTTCATCATCACACGCATGTTTAAATTTACCGTTTTTACATTTTTTACAACACATAGTAGACCTTTTTAGTGTTGAGGTAAAACTACCTGTTTCATTACCGTAAGTTGGTGCTGTTATTGGCATACTAACTGGTTTTCTGGTGTTTGATGGTGGTTTAATTGGTTCTGTATCTCCATCCCCATCTCCTTGAGGAGGGAAGGATATTCTAGTACTAATACCTGGCCCTTCATAATCATCATAACCACCCAAAATATTTGGTTTCTTCCCATTACCTTTCCCAATCGGTTTTACATATGAACCAGAAGACGAGGTTGTTGTCCCACCGAGGTTAGTGGTGGGTCTACCTCTACCAGGTCTCTCCCTTTCATTTAAGAAAGGCTCTGTAAAAGACTCAATGGATTCATCAAAAGATTTCTTGTTTATCTTATTCATTAAAAAATCAAACACTTGGTCTAAATTTTCTTTTGAACTTGAAATATGGTCTTCTGCCCAATCATGACCATCTTCTAATATAGTGTTGATTTGGTTTCTGTCGATATCTAATAAAAGTTCAGCTTGTCTTTTAAGTTGTTCTAGATTTTGAAAAAACATATAGTTTAACGCTCTTTCATTTTCGTTAACTTTGTTTTTCTTTATTTTATTGAATTGTTTTTCAGTGATTCTGAATCTTTTCATTTTATTTATTTATAAATAAATATTACTCAGGTCGTTTAAATTTCACTATGGTCCACAATAAATAACAAAAGGTTATAATAACATTTAAATAAGGTATATAAAAAAATTTACCGAGGTCGGTTAATCTTTCTTCAGTTATATCATAATCAAAAACCAAAGCTTTTTTCATAAAAACATGTGCTAAGGGGAATGTGATTAATATTGATACTACTATTAATATAATGTTTGTTGTCATCTATTTATTTTTAACTATTTATTAGTATATAAAATATAACTTAAAAATAAAGGGTAATATTTATAATTAAATGGAAAAAGTATCAACAATAAATTTAAACTTATTAACAGAAAAACTATACCTTGAGGGTGTGACGAATTCTTTATATGAAAACATATCTAATTATGGTGTGGGTGATATTGAGGCTTCTGTTTTGGTGGAGGGTTTAATGACTGAGGAAAAAAATAAAGACATGTTGAGGGATTTAGTTAACGACTTAAAACTAGCTCCAAAATTAATTTTCACTTTTGGTTCGGGTATAACAGCTTTTTATGGACCAATAAAAGAGTTACTAGATAGTGGTGGTTTAAATATAAGTGAAGAAAATATTATTTTACTTATACTAACTTCTCTTTGTTTATTAACTGGTCAACCAGATATTAAAAAACTAGTAGACAAGGTTAAAGAAGAAGGTCTATACTCAACACTAAAAGGTGTTAATGATTTTATTTCTGAAACAAAAAATTTATTGAATAGTGTAATTAAAAACACACTAGGTGTTTCACACTCACTTTTAGATATATTAGGATTTACGTTTTTATTAGTACCTACAATGGGTACCTTGAGTAAATTAATAAACGAGTATGGTTTAACCATTGGTAACGTCAAAACATTATTTACAGGTTTATTACTCTCTGTAGCTACTTATTCGGTTAAAGCTGTTATTAATAAAGTTAAAAATAAATTTAACTAATTTTAGAAACTACTTCCTTTACGAAAGCTCTAACTTTACCATCAATAAAAACTTCAAATACAGGTACTTTCTTACCTTGGTATTTCCTAATTAGAGTTATATTATTCATAGGTACTTGTTCAAAAGGTAATTCATACATATCAGCTATCTTTGCTTTAACTGGTGGGTTATAAGAATTAATCATAACTTCTTCACCTAACTTAAAATTTTCTATATTTATTTTATTCATAATGTTAATATAAACCTATAAACAACTATTTGTAAAGTCTTTGATAAAAAGTACTTAAATAATTTTTATTTTCGAATAATTATTCTTATATTTGTTTATTAATAATTAAAAAAATACACCCTATGAAGAAAATGAGAATATTATTACAGATTTTTATTGTTGTTTCAATCACACTTTTTACGTCTTGTAAAAAAGAAACAATACAACCAGATAACACTATTGTTAACATCGATAATACAGTTTACGATTTTATTGGTATTGATTGGGTTTTAACTGATGGTAGGTTTTATACCGAAAACTTGGACAATGGTGAAAAATTTTTCTATGACCACTTTGGTTCATCACAATTCAATAGTACATTGGACCCTATTAGTGGGGTGGATATCCCATTTGATAGTATAACACAAGATGTCACTACTTGGAATTTTGGTAACTCTAATTTTATATTGAATGGTACTAATTTCTATAATTTTACACACACCAACAATACTGTGTCGGTCATTGGGATGGAGAATGGTTCTTCTAGACCCATAACTATATTAGAGTTAGATGATACTAAAATGACTGTGAAAGTTCATGAGGCTTACGGTTCTTTGAATGGTAGTAATTACGAATATTACACAACATTAACTTTTATTAAATCAGGTTTAACATGTACAAATTGTCAACCAGATGCTGACTATGGTTATGTTTATCAAGGTGTTGTGAATAATAATACAAGTGTGAATGAAATTGTTGGTACTAAGTGGGTTGTAACTAAATACTATGATGGGTTCTCAAATAACTACCCTAACGATACACTTCATTTCGTATCTAATAACCAATACACAATAAATGGGGGTACAACGACTAATTATACATTGACTAGTATATTCGGTAACAATATGTCTGAAATGACCTTATATGGTTTCTATACCATTGGTGGGGACTTTAGTGGAATGGTTCCGAACAACTTTGTAACTAATGGTCAAATTAATTCAGCTTTGTTCACTGACATCTTTAATACTAACAATGATAAGTTAGTTTGGATGGATAGGATTCAATAAGTTTTTAAAGTTCATATAAATAAAAAAGGGAAGATTAATCGTCTTCCCTTCTTTTTTGTTGTTTATATTTTCCTTTGATTTTTTCTTTTCTTCTTCTGGATGATGGTTTCTCAAATTCTTTTTTTTCATTGAGTAACCTCATTTGTCTAGTTCTAATAACCTTACCCTTATACTCTTTTAAGGCTCTTTCAATATTACCTTTTTTTATTTTTATTATTAACATCTTTTTAATTATAATTTTTTTATCTTAAAAAATCAATAGTCTTTAGGGACATGTTTTTCTTTGTCATAAAAGTTTAATACATTTCCATCTATTTCCCTATACCCATCCCTAATCTTATCTTGGTATTTATCTATTCTTCTCTCTACCTTATCTTGTTTCTTAAGAAGTTGGTTTCTAAATTCTTCCGATTTCTTTAAATTCTCACGAACCCATTTATTTATTTCTGGTGTGTTATTTATAAACTTAACGTTGTCCTCATCTTCTAAACCATAATCAACATACTCTCTTAAGTTATCACTAACATAATCTAGTTCACCTGCTCTATCTTGTAAATAAGTTGCTTCCTTTTGGAGTTCTTCTTGTTTCTTTTTCCAATTTTTAAGTTTCTTAGCTTCATCTTTTAAATGTTGTACAGTCCCCCAATACCTACTCATATATTCAGTAGTGTATTTCTCCATAATTGGTATAATAGTTGATAATACTTTGTTACCTCTTTCTTTTTGTCCTCTTCCTGGACCACCTAAATATTTTATAATAACATCTTCATATTGTGGTCTATCCACAGAATCCCAAAAATCTATTTCCACATTATCAGCTTGACCTAAACTAACAAAACTATCTTTCTTCATTTTTGTCGCTTGATTAAAAGCCGTTCTCCCATTACTAGAAAAATTACCATAATCTGGTTTATAATGTACAGCTATCTTATAGAAATCTTGAGTTTTCATACTGTTTGTAGGCGCAATTTCTCTTTTATCTATTAAAAAGAATATGGGACCATTTGTGTAGTATTGTTCAAAATACTGAGAATCATTTCTTTGTGTTACACACCATTTGGTTTTGGAACCATACCTACAAGCCGCTTTATGTGTTTTTGGTAATAATAGTAAAAAATCATCATCCTCATATAACTTATCAACTCCAATATTTTTTTCTTCTTTCCTAGACAATTTTTTCTTAGCAATTTCAGAAGCTGAAGCTAAATCGTACTCACTATCGTACCCATTTATATCTTTTATTTCGTATTTTGTGGGGTTTTGATGGAAGTGTTCTAAATTATCAATTAATTCCTCAATATGGTTAGTATTAGTTCTTAATCTATGTTTATCCCATCTATCCTCCTCCCATACATCACTATCCCATTCATTTGGTACTTCTTCAGAAGTCCAATTCTCCTCTTCCCAATAACTGTCGTGTGGGTTTTCCTTATACCACTTTATTGTGTATGGGAATAAAATTTTTACTAACCAAGCCAAATATTTGTTGTTACTGGAAGGGTCCATTTCTACTAATTCATCTATTATGTGACTATATATTTTAGGGTATTTTTTCTTAATATCCATTATACGGTTCTCCAATAATAGATTTTCTACATTTTCTAAGACTAGTGTTGTAACATCTTTGATTTCCATACTAATAAATATACTTATACTAACAAAAAAAAGGGGTTTAAATAAAACCCCTTTAAAAATTATATAAAGTCAACACATCAGAACCAATAGGTGTCTTCAAAATCTGTTGTACCTATTTTCTTTTGATTAAAATTATGTCTCATTTTTCTACCAGTGAATCTAACTAAAATGTTGTTTATACAATTT
>Ga0315315_10007275_pt1 | contig 10247 bp, 7 predicted proteins | sample M140m3416metaG_FD_203699 | JGI IMG/M metagenome (GOLD analysis project Ga0315315, IMG submission 203699) | Ammonia-oxidizing marine archaeal communities from Monterey Bay, California, United States - M1 40m 3416 | ecosystem: Environmental > Aquatic > Marine > Intertidal zone | place: USA... | reverse complement strand
CGAGTTGTTTCGATCGAAGCCATCCTCAACGGTACAAGCAACTTTATCCTGAGCGGAATGCTGGGCGAGCAACGGCAGTACGACGACGTCCTATCGGAAGCTCAGGATCTGGGATACGCCGAATCCGACCCCGCAATGGATGTCGACGGGACGGACGCCGCCCAGAAACTCATGCTGCTGACACAACTGGCTTTGGGTAAGAAAGTCGAACTCAACGAATTTCCGCGACAGGGTATTAACACACTCGAACTCGCTGACATGCTGTACGCCGAGGAACTCGGCTACCGAGTCAAACTGCTCGGTGTCACACGCGTCGTCGGCGACCAACTGGAAATGCACGTTGAGCCAACTCTCCTTCGCCTCGAACGAGCAATTGCCCAAACGGACGGAGCATTAAATATCGTCGAATTCCACGGCGACGCAGTCGGCCCACTCATCCTGTCCGGAGCCGGTGCGGGCCAGATGCCGACTGCATCCGCCGTTGTCGCCGACCTCGTGGAAGTGGCAATTGGCAGGGCTCAGCATACGTTCCCGCAACTCAATCTCTGGCAGGACGACTCCGGCCTATCGGTCATGCCGGCTGATCAGATCCAAAGACGTTACTTTCTCCGCTTCAACGTCGAAGACAAGCCACGAGTCATCGCTGACGTCGCTGATATTCTTGGCCGCAATGAAATCAGCCTGGCATCAATCATCCAGCACGAAGCTCCCGAGGTTGAAGATGCCGCAAACACCGGAACCCCAATCGTCCCGCTTGTCATCATGACCCATCGTACAACCGAAGGCCGCATCCGCGCAGCCGAATCCGCGCTGGACAAACTCTCCACAGTCCACGCCCCACACATCCGCATGCCAGTCGCGGATTAGCGCAAAAGTCCGTACTGGCTATCAATATTTCTTCTTGCGGCGCCACTGGCACACGTCGGACTGGCGTTTCAACGCCGTCGTCGAATCAGAAAGTTTCCCGATAGTCATAGCGAGTATGGCACGACGATTGTCGAGCCACACTCTTTGCACTTGAGCTTGCGGCCGGCTTGCTCTGAGTGGATTCGATATCGCTTGTCGCAACCTTCACATTGAATGAACGAACCGGCGACCTCGGTACTATTCAACTCGGACAGAAGTGTTGCCGGAGTTTCGTGGCGATCACGCGGTGACTTCGACAGAAGCTGCTGAATAACTCCGACCGACGTCTGATTGAGACCGACGTCGAGGAGTCTGCTCCAATCGGGTTTGACTGACTGGTGCGAACTTAACTTGGTTGGCGCGTCGGTCACCGGGAATACCGGTTGCCCGGTCGTCAGTTCGAACCAGATGCAGCCCAGCGAGTAAAGATCGCTGCGAATGTCGGTCGTGCCGCCTGCTTCGACGACTTCTGGTGCAACGTAGTCTGCAAATGCTCGACAACTGTCCGGCGTCTTCGGGTCCGTAATTCGCCGCGCGATCGGAGTTCCAAATGCGAGGTCGACCAGTCGCGACATTCCGATTCGATAGATAACGTTGGACGGTTTCAGGTTTCCGTGACAGAGTTGCAGTTCGTGCAGCGTCGTTAGTTGTCGCGCGATTTGCTGAACGATTTCCAACGCTCGCTGTGCAGGAATTACTTCGTTCTTTTCAATCAGCTGCGCAAGGCTCATGCCCTGGACATATTCGCGAACGGTGTACCACTGCGGTCCGTTCTGTTCAGCGACAAGATACGATGCGATGCCGCCCGGTTGAGCTTCGCATAAACAACGACCTTGATTAAGAAATTGCTCGGTCATGGAGGGCGTATTGACCAGGTACGGCTCCAGAACTCGGAGTGCCACTTGATGGCGAGACGTGCGTTTAGATGCGCCGTACAAAACTCCGAGCGATCCGTTGTCGAGCAGCTTGTTCAATACGAAGTCACCAAAGTTCTCGCCGACCATGCTGTCGGCTTCGCTCTGTTCCTTGAACTGAAAAGTCGTGACTCCGATGCGGAACTGGTCGCCCGGTTTCAGCTTGAATTTCTGCTGAGCCTTACCGTTAAAGTGAACGCTGTTCTGTGCGGTGGTAAGTTTCTTGACGACAACCTTGCCACTCTTGGTGACAAGCTCAACGTGCTCACGGGAAATCAGTTTGTCCCACGGAACTGCAAAACCATCAGCGGGTTGTCGACCAACGCGAATGACATCGCCGTTGTTGATCCTCTGTCGTCGCTGTTTTCTGTGTTCGCGCGAAATTGCTACCAGTTCGAACACGCTTGGCCCTTTCGGCACGTCGCCGGTCCTTGGCAAAACTATCTGTGGTGTGTGCGAATAATGCCAGGTTATTCGGTTTCTTCACAAAACTGCAAACGAGCATGAGTTTCGGGCAGTCGTTAAGTTGGAAGCGGACAGGTACAGACAAACGTGGCAACTCCAGCAGTCCGTTCCTGTCGGTTTTCCGCAATGCTGGTCGACGATTGCGAAACACGATTCAGGTCAGGCCAGCATCTCCTGGACGACGTCGTTGTTCTCAGGAACGAGCGGCACTGGCCGATTGCCGCGGTCACGCAACAGCGTGTGAGGATGAATTCCCAGCAGGTGGTACATTGTCGCCAACGCGTCTTTCGGAGACACCGGTCTCGACAAAACTTCTCCCGCGTGACGATCCGTTGCTCCGATGACGTTGCCTCTTGCGATGCCGCCTCCGGCGAAAATTGCTGAGTAAGCCTTCGACCAATGGTCACGCCCGCCACCGACGGCCTTATTGATCTTTGGCGTGCGCCCGTGTTCGCTCAAACAGACGACCAGCGTGTCGTCGAGCATACCTCGCTGTTCCAGATCAAGGATCAAGCCGGAGTAGGCCTGATCAAAGTTCGGCATCAGCTGATCCTTCATACGTGGGTAGTGTTTGAAATGAGTATCCCAGGCATCGCCCGCCAGGCCGTACTCATCCCAGAAAACTGTCGCCAGCCGAGTGCCGGATTCAACGAGTCGTCGAGCCGCCAGACAGCCCTGTCCGAACAATGTCATCCCATATCGGTCGCGCGTAGCGGTTGATTCCTGCCGAGTGTCCAGCGCTTGCGACACGCTCGGCGAACTGACCAGCGAGAACGCCTGCTGCTGAAATTTGTCAAGCGACGCGCCAACCTCGGTCTGAGCAAAGTATCTTCGCGAATCATCGAACTGTTCAAGCAGACTCTTGCGGCGATCAAGCCGGTCCAGCGTGACACCGGGTAACGGTTTAGTTGATGAGATTTGAAAATGGGTGTCGTGTGAGCAGCCAAGGTACGGCTCCGGACCGCTGTACGAAAACCCGCCTCCTCGGTCCTTTTCAATCTGAACCGTGCCCTTGCCGTTGAACTCAGTCCACGTCGGATTGAAACCGGAACCGAGAAACGCGCCGTACGGCCCCGATCGAAATGGCTGGTCGGTCCGCTGGCTGCTGAAGTGAAACGGCAGCGCGACGTTCTGAACAAACTCGCTGGCTGAGCCGCGGCGATGACGATCGATGTACTCGACGACCGATCCGAACCACGGATGGTGCCGAGGATCGTGCGGCGCCAGTTCCATCGCGACATCGATCGTCGGAATTCCGGTCATGGCATAAGCCACACCGTGAATTGGATAGGGATGTGTCATTGAGCGAACGACCGTAGTTCGGTCCATGATCTTCGATGTTTCGGGCAGCAACTCGCAAACGTCGAGGCCGGGCACGGACGAAGCAATCGGCTCCATTGTGCCGCGTATTTCAGCCGGCGCGTCCGGCTTCATATCGAATGTTTCGAGCTGACTCGGCGATCCATACAGAAAGAGCAGGATGCAATGCTTCGCCCGGCCAAACGAGCGGTCAACGACCTCGTTGGTTGCCTGCGCTTCCGCGACAAGCAAATCCGACACCCCAAGCCCGGCGACCCCCAGGCTTCCCGCCTGCAGAAAGTCCCGCCGGCCAATACCGTTACAGAGTTTACGATTAGAGCCAAGAACACGAAGCATGCAATGCACCGTTTAGTACGATAGAACCGCGAGGAACGTCGGGCAATTAGCCTACCTTCTAATCGGAGCTGAGCAAACCCGATCATTACACCAAACTCGAACGGCGATAACGCACTTTGAAAAAGTAGCGATGAATTGTCTGTGGCTCAGATCAGTTCTGGAATCGGTTGTCGGTTTTCGTCGACGAGGTATCTCGGCCGGCCGTTGAAATCTGGAATCTTGATTGCGTTGACGTCGATGCCTAGTGTTCGGTAAAGCGTGGCGAAGACTTCCTGAACGTGGATCGGACGTGAGATCGGGACGCCTCCAGTTCGATCGGTTTCTCCGAGGATCTGGCCGCTGCGAAGCCCGCCGCCGGCCAGCAGAACAGACTGTGTCGACGGCCAGTGATCGCGGCCACCTTTTGCGTTGATGCGAGGTGTCCTGCCAAATTCTCCCCACACGACAACCGAAGTTGTTTCGAGCAGACCTCGTTCGCCGAGATCCTGTAGAAACGTCGCCAACGCGTGATCAAAAACTGGCAGATACTTTCGTGAAAGCTGTTCGATTGGGCCTTCGCGATTCGAGTGCCAGTCCCACGCACCAAAGGCGACAGTCACGCAACGCACGCCGGCTTCGACGAGACGTCGTGCCAGCAACAGATGCTCGGGACTTTGCGGCGCTCCACCGAAGCTTGGATCTGTCTTTTGAACTTTGCCGTAACGCTCTCGAACTTTCGGGTCTTCAGATTCAAGATCCAATGCTTCGGCAAGACGGCTCGAGCCAAGCAATCCGAAGGCTTGTTTCTGGAAGCTGTCGAGGCCGCTTTCTGACGCTTGTTGCTCGACTTGTGCCAGCAAGCTGAGCAGCGTCTTGCGGTCCCCCAGCCTGTCCAGATTAATGCCGTTCAGTACGAGATCTGACTTCACATCGCCGGCCAGTGTAAATGGGACATGTGCCTGGCCGGTGAAGCCTGGCCATGAGCTCTTTCCGGACGGGTCATGAATCCCCTGATTGTTGTACGGCCGGTAGCTCATTTTTGGCGCGGCATCGACGTAGGGAATCATGCCGGAAGAGCCCAGACCAAGAATGTGTGAGGCGCATGAGCCAAGCGTTGGCCAGCCGCCGGAAGGTTCTACGTCTTCGCTGCGACCAGCCGCCCGCCCGGTGTAACACTGGAAGGATTCGTGCCGGTTCTTCATTCCGACCAGGGTTCGCACAATCGAAAAGCGTTCGGCCATGCGCGACAGCTTCGGAAGTAGTTCGCAGAACTGAACACCGGGCAGAGACGTGCTGATCGGCGAGAACGCTCCACGAATCTCAACAGGCGAGTTTGGCTTTGGATCGAACGTCTCATGCTGAGTTGGTCCTCCGGGCAAATAGATCATCACGACGGAATGATCGCGTGCCGAAGAGCTGGCCGACTCGGCTCTCAGAATCTCAGGCAGCGACAAGCCGCCCAACGCCAGGCTGCCCGCTGACAGAAACCGACGACGGGAAATACCATCGCAGAACGATCCGTTCGATTTACCATGAATCGACAGCACTTAAATCTTCCTGCAGCTTGAGGACGGCAACGCTCGGACGAAAGATTGGTGCCGTGCGAGTTGAGAACGACAGACTCGTGATCAGCAGTTGTTTTTCAGAATGTCTTCTGTCAGTTGACGCGTCAATACTGAAGGCCTCGGCCGTTGCGACCTGCTTTCACATCGTGTTTGAACCAGGGCAGGCAGAACGTCGTGCGTTGGCAATGCTACGAGCCACCTGCTTTCTGTAAACTGTCGAGCCGCTCGCGAATTGGACTTGCCTCGTTTGGCATCTTCAGACGTTCTGCTTCCTTGAAACTGGCCTGGAAGTATTTCTTCGCTTTGTCATGGTGCTCTTGTATCACGGTACCCTTGTAGTCGTGCGACCTATCCGGCTTCGCGGAGAGCGTATGGACGTTCAAAGGGATAGCTCCACGCGATAAACCGAGCAGTTCGGTCGGCCCGTTTTGCGTGATGCAGAATTTAGCGATTCATCTTTCCGTCTTTTGTTTCAGCTTGAAGCCGTATTCGCAAAACAGTCGTGTGCCACGCGTAAACCGGCGCGACGTAAACGCTGCGCAGCAAGTTCTTGCCACGTTTCAGTGCCGTGTCAGGTGTTAATTGTCGGGTAGAGTGACCCGAGTTTGATCCGAGCGTCGTCTGTAGTGAACTGCCAGTTGGCTGTTGCCTGGAGTTTGTTGCGGGCTTCTTACCAATTGGTCACCCGGGTCTGCATGACACTTATCTGGTCAATACGATTGGCCAGGCACTGTCGAGATAAAGCACTCAGTTTGATCCCTGTCATATTGAGCCAGTTGCCGTATTTTGGCGTGCAGTGGAATTCCAGGCGATTGAGCAGCCTCCGTGTTTCGTCAGGCTTGAAGGTTTCGTAGACCATAGTGCCGATGCTGTATCAGTCGGTGGCTGGTGACGCCACTCGACCGGCACACTGCTCGGATGACATGAAAGCCGGCGTCAGCCAGAGCTGGAGACTCCGACAAGTGGCACCTGACCGTCCGGCCGCTTTCAAGCGGTTGGTGGTAAGACGCCAACTTCTTCAGCGAGTTTTAACAGAGCGTTCCAGTTTCCGTCGTCGAGGGGGATTCCTTCGGCGGAGCGCTTGGCCAGCGTTCGTTGTTCAGGGTCGCCCGGGAGAAAGATTTCTGCGACGCCGTCGATGCGTGGGACCGTGCGAACGTATTCTTCGAGCGATGAAACTTCAGACTGCAGATGCTCGAAGCCGGCGTACTGTGACGGATTGATTACGATGAAGAATGCAGCGTTACCGACTGGTGCGGGCGGATTGGGATACGCGCATTGACCGCCGGACAAAGCTCCGCAGAGCATTTCGATCATGAAAGACAGACCGAAGCCTTTATAAGCCTGATCGCCGCCCATTGGGAGAATCGTTCCTGGAGGATCACCGTAGAGTTGGTGCGGATCGTTGGTCGGATTGCCTTCCGGATCGAGTACCCAGCCGTCGGGAACTTTTTCACCAGCAATCTTTTTGACTCGGACTTTGCCTTCCGCTGTCGCGCTGGTCCCAAAGTCCAGTATGAACGGTCCGTTCTTGCCGCCAGGCATGCCGATGCACAGCGGGTTAGTGCCGAGTCGTGGACGTTTGCCGCCGACAGGGGCGACTCGCTGCGCAGCTCCGTGAGTGTTCGCGCAGATGATCGCCGACATGTTTTTTGCAGCGGCCATTTCAGCGTATTCGCCGAGTCGACCGATATGAGCTGACTGTCGCAGCGAGCCCGACGCAATGCCGGCCGTCGAAGCCTTGTCCATCAGCTTTTCCATGAGCTGTCGCGACAGCACCTGCCCGAAGCCCCAGTTTCCGTCGCCGACGACCGTGCCTGAAGTTTCCTGCACAACATTCAAGTCAGATCCGGCGTTGAGTTTCCCGTCCTGTACCTGCTTGACGTAGAACGGGATCCGCATGACTCCGTGAGAATCGTGTCCTCGCAGGTTTGCCTGAACTAGGCTACGACCCACGATCAGAGCCTCAGATTCGTTCGCTCCACCGGCGGCCAGCAGAGCGACTCCAAATTCCTGCAATTGCGTTTCCGTCAAAATCGGCACAGCTTAACTCCTCAGGAGAAATATAATTCGAATGTGAGACTCCACATAATCTGACGCAAAGTCGCGAAGACGCAAAGGAACGCAAAGAATCTCAGTACAAAACCCAGAGTAAACATTGGCGACATTAGTGTCTGACGCACGCCTTTCAGGAAGCACTTCAGTGATTCTGCAATACAATCGGCGATCGGATCGATTTTCTGGACCGGTCGTACCGTCGGTTCGAGTTATGGAAGATGGTGAGCCTGGTCAGTCTTGACGCGTCCTGCTGGTCGCAAAGCGGTCTCCGGTCACAGGATACTTTTGGATCCACACCGCCGATACCTTCTGAGCCGACCGCAACGGCTGCCTGGTTCAGACCAGTCAGGAAGAGCAGCTACTAATGGTAAGGACGACAGCGGCCGGGAGAACTGACATATCTCACTAAAGATTGACGACAGAGTTCGCGCACCGACCACCCATCCTACAAAGTCGGCGAGTTCTGAGACTTTTGCATTCGTGAATTTCTAAGAACATTCCTGCGGAAAGATCCGCTTCGTCGCCGCAAAGGTTCATGCGCACGTTCCCCCGAACAACGAGGCTGTCCATGAGCAATGCTGCCGCCGGAATTGCACCGTCCGACATTTCGACCATCGAAGATCTGCGCAAATTTGTTCACGCGACTTTGTGCTCGAAAGAAAATCTCGTCTCGGATCAGTTCAAAATGATCGAACGCGAGTTGACGAAGAGCGGCCGGCATTGTGGCATCCAATTCACGATTCATGGCCCCCGGCAGGTGCGGCTATCGGCGGTGTGGGCTGCGGATCGAAATTTGCTTTACTTTTATGACACAAGCGGCGTCCGATATCTGAAAGTGCCGCTGCGAAAACGCTTTGCGACAATCACCGCCGCCTGAGCCTGAAAATTGGCCACGTGAAGTCCGCTTCCTGAAACTTCGCCGAACAATTCAGCTACCACGCTCTGGATGTGGTCGTTGATTTAGTTGTTGTGAGACATAAACGAAGCTTACGTCGGCCTGATAGTGTTGGTGACTTCTGACTGTAACGATGTGGCGCCACTCGCAAACAGCATGGATATCAATGTGTACCGCGATTTAATTTCCGAGTGCTGATTGATCGACATCTGAGCCAGATTCTACAGACTGGATTTCCGAGAAAGGTTGCAACCGGCCTTCGTCAATCGCAACAATACACGAGAATTATGTTCCCGCAGTGGTTTGACGAGTTATTAGTTATTTCTTGCGGCATTAATTGAATGCTGGCATTACGGAACGATGAGTTGCTTCGTCGTGGCTGACAATTCTGGCACAGATAACGGACGCTTTAGAAAAGGCGATTTCGAATGATCACACTGTTAAAAAGCCGGCGGGCATTTACGCTAATCGAACTTCTCGTCGTCATTGCGATCATTGCGATTCTGGTCGCTCTGCTGCTGCCAGCGGTTCAACAGGCTCGAGAAGCGGCTCGCCGCACTCAGTGCAACGCCAACCTGAAGCAGATTGGCATCGCCATGCACAACTATCACGACGTACACGGCAGATTCCCGTACGGGTACTTTAATTCCAACTCCTACCATGGTCGCGATACCTGGATGCAGCAGTTGATGCCGTACTACGATCAGGCAGGAGCTTACGAAGCCTACGCATCATCAAACGTTCGATGGGTGATGGACACACCCAGGGAGATCAAAGATTTGAAGATCCCGGTGCTGATGTGCCCCAGCGACCCATCGCGTGGAGGGTTCGGCGGTGGCGGCGGTGCTCGAGCGGGCGGGAACGGGTTCCAGGGGAATTACGTATTGTGCGCGGGAAATAACGTTATGACCCGCGGCAGTAGAACGTTGAATGGGATTGCCTTCCGGGAGTCGTCAATACGATTTCGAGACGTGGTAGATGGAGCATCAGTTACGTTGATGGCCGGTGAAGTAATCCTTCGTGGTAAGAGAACAGGTGGGTGGGGTGGTGCCGGAGGTTACTGGGGCGGCGGAAACCACGGAGCCTACGGATTTACTTCGCTGGAGACACCAAATACGACCGTTGCCGACCAGGTTTATTCTTGTAAGAGTACAACTTGGCCTGGCGCACCATGTACGTCGATCGGGGGCGGCCGTCCACTTCGTAATTTCACACGTAGCGAACATGCTGGCGGATCGCATGTCGCCATGGTTGATGGAGCATCGCGGTTTATTTCAGAGAATGTCGACATTGATGTCTGGCGTGCCGCAGGTAGCCGAGACGGAGAAGAAGTCTTCGACGATTTCTAGGATTGTTTCTGGCCAGGTTGTCGGCACCAACGCCGTCCCGAATTCATCGGATACACATCTCTGGGCCAGTTCGTCTATAGCTTTTAAAATGAATCTACAGTTGCCGACTGAATCACAGTTGCCTACTGGGGTCTCGCACTTCGCCGCTGACATCCAAATACACAGAGAATCTAATGCAACGGATATCGCACATCACTTTAACATTGTGTATGACAATTCTGGTTGGCTGTGGAGGAGTTGACGATGCCCCACCAACTGTGATGGTGACGGGGGAAGTAACGTTCGACAGTAAACCTTTGCCGATCGGGGAAATCATTTTCCGTCCGGCCGATGGTAAAGGGCGAGCAGATGCCGCGGCGATACAAGATGGTAAGTACTCACTTGAGTGCACACTGGGTGGCCGAACCGTGACAATTACGGCACTCCGTGAAGTTCCAGGTGCTGTTGTCCAGGAACTGGA
>Ga0315315_10007273_pt1 | contig 10249 bp, 8 predicted proteins | sample M140m3416metaG_FD_203699 | JGI IMG/M metagenome (GOLD analysis project Ga0315315, IMG submission 203699) | Ammonia-oxidizing marine archaeal communities from Monterey Bay, California, United States - M1 40m 3416 | ecosystem: Environmental > Aquatic > Marine > Intertidal zone | place: USA... | reverse complement strand
TGGTGTTTTGCTGCTTCCCAAAGACCTGCTGCCGGGCGAGAAGCGGCCTGTCGTGGTGTGTCAGCATGGCTTGGAGGGCGTGCCAATGGATACTATCAGTGGTCCTGAATCACGAGGGTACCGCGCGTATAAATCGTTTGCTGCGGAACTGTGCCGACGCGGCTTTGTCGTTTATGCACCTCAGAATCCTTACCGCGGTGGTGATAAGTTTCGTACTCTGCAGCGAAAGTCGAACCCGCTTGGGCTGTCGCTGTTCAGCTACATCATTCCGCAACATTTAGTCACTTTGCGATGGTTGAGCAGTCTGGACCACGTTGATCCTGAACGCATTGGGTTTTATGGGCTGTCTTACGGTGGTAAGACCGCAGTGAGGGTGCCTCCCATGCTGCCAAGTACTAAAGAAGAGCCCGGTTATTGTCTTTCGATTTGCAGTGCTGATTACAACGAATGGATAGCGAAAAATGCATCGGTGGATGCAAAGTTCAGTTACATTTGGACGGGTGAGTACGAGATCTTTGAATGGAACATGGGGCATGTCGCCAATTATGCCGAACTGTCCATGTTGATGACTCCTCGTCCCTTCATGGTAGAACGGGGCCATGATGATGGCGTCGGAGTCGATGAGTGGGTCGCTTGGGAATACGCCAAGGTCCGACGTCATTACAACAAACTCGGCATTGGGGACTTAACCGAGATAGAGTTCTTTGATGGCCCGCATACCATTAACGGGAAGGGAACCTACAAGTTTTTGCATTCCCACCTCGGTTGGCCGGAGTCACGTTGAGTGAGGTCGGTACACGATGCTGGTTACAGGGACTCAAGATCCGCACGTGTTTGTTCATAGGTTTGATTGAAAGCGAGTGTGGTGGGATCCGGCGCGACTCCTCGTTGCATACAGATTTTTGAATAAAGTTCTGGCCACCAGTTGTGGTGCTCTGTTAATCCCTCGTCTTTGTACTCCTGCCAATTGCTGAGGACCTGAGACCAACATTTGTCGCCGTACGCCATTGCTTCCTTGAGTGACTTATAGCGTGGGACGTACCAGCGGCGTCCGATCTGCGCGTGCAGTACTTCATCGGCCCAGTCAAAATCTTGGAACAGCTTTGCCAAGGGATCGCCACTGTCGGTAGCGACTTCCCATTCGTAACGCTTTCCAGTTTTCGGCATCAGGCCCTGCTCGATGAAGAAGAGAACCCCGTGCCGTTCACGTGGACTAAGTTGGGTATTCAAGTTTTTTGACCAGGTAAAATTGATCGGGATTTCTGTCCAATCGATGTTTTGTGCTGCAAATCCAATTTCGCCCATCATGGCATGACGCGCCTCGTCCCACAGTTGACGGGACATTTCCATGTGAAATTCCCATGGCTCTTCTTCGGCCAGGTCGGTCAGAATGGTGGCCATTACCTCGGGAACGTCTAGTTCTCGGAGACGCTTGTAGTAGATCATGAGCGTTTTGTCGGCCGCTGCGTATTGTTCGTCATACAGAAAGGCTTCTGGATTGACGCCGGCGTTGTAGGGGTCGCGGAACCTCTCATCCCGTTGAGGTTCATGCTGATACGTTTTTGCCGCGTTTGGATACCAGAGCTCTGGTGTAACATCCTGCTTGGGTGAGGTTCCATCGATCGAGCCGCAAGAACTCAGGTACGCCCGGAGATGTGCTTTCCAGTCGGTGATTGCCGTGTCACTTTCATCGGGAAGTAGACGATCAATGTATTGCCGGCCGGTCTCACACATTTCTTTCAGTTCGTAGGCGATCAGTTTGGCGATGCGTACGGTGGGCGCATCCGCGATGGGATGAGCATCCATACGAAGACGTTCGCATGCAACGAGACACTCCGGCAGCGCAACCGAGTAGAATCCAGTTAGAAACGGAACTGTGTCGGGGCACCGTGAAAGTTCATCAAGGGTAGACTCGAGTCCTAAATCTGGAACCTTGTCGAGGCCCAAAGGGGGCTCACGCATCTCGCTGACACGACTACGGATTGAGGTGACCTGCTCAGCGCAAAGATAGGCGTGGTGACTGTAAAGCGTTTTCAATTCATAGATGGGTTCGCCCGGAATTCTTGCGAGCATGGTTTCATGGAGCCGACGCAGGACATAATGGATTCGTTTCAGCCGTGTAACGCTTTCGTCGAGAGACCAGTCAGACTTGATAGCCCGAGGCATTCCACATAATCCCGCCAGTGACGGTAGATCTCGGTAGGTCTTGTACTGTTCAATTCCAGTCATTGGATCCATGTTCCTGAACGGTTGGTTTTCGGCGAGACTACTGCTTTGCCGATCGTTGCACGCCGATTCATTTCCAGTTGGAAACGTTATGCTATGGCAAAGCAGAGGTGGTTTCTGCAGGTTTGGTTGCTGAGTTGCCCGTAGAGTTTAGGATGAGCGGCTGGGTTTTGATTGGATAGATCACGCCGTTTTTTGTATAGAACCTTCGTTTTTCGGGATTTAGTCCGGCAAGGGGGCGAACTGCCGGCGAATGTGTGTGGAGGCGATCGCGATCTGCTTTCAAGGCTGCGAAATAAACGCCTGCTGTGAGCGAAGCTAGACAAAGTGTGCCCATTTGGCGCGAATCAGCTATAATCGTTTTCCCCACGCGGGAGATGACGTGCTCCGCTTACGTTGGTTTTTTCCAACAGGTTAAACCCTCTCTCGTTCTGCCAATTTCCCACTCGTTGCCCCCAGAAGTTTTATGAGAGTTTGTAGCCTGTCACTGATTCTGTTCTTTTCAAGTGCGGTGTGTGCTAATTCGGGTATTGCAGAGGAGAACTGGCCTGAGTTCAGGGGACCGGAAGGGGATGGACATGCAGTGGGAGCTGACTTGCCTGATAAAGTGGACGAGTCTGTGGTCAAGTGGAAAACAGCGATCCACGGCAAGGGTTGGTCTTCGCCGGTGGTGTGGGGTAATCAGATCTGGCTAACCACTGCAGCAGCAGACGGCTCAAAGATGTCAGTACTGTGTATCGATCGCACGACGGGGAACGTGATTCATGATCAAGTACTCGTGGAAAATGACTCTCCCGCGTTTTGCCATCCGATGAATAGCTATGCAACGCCCACGCCGGTGGTTGAGGAGGGCAGGGTCTATGTGCATTTTGGAACCTATCTCACCGCGTGTCTGGATACGGCTACTTGCAAAGAGATTTGGAGTCGTCGGGACTTGGCGTGTGACCATCATCGTGGTCCGGCTTCCTCACTCATCCTTCATGATGGCAAACTCTTTGTTGCATACGACGGATTCGATGTGCAATATGTTGTTGCTTTTGATGCCGAAGATGGCTCCACGCTCTGGAAGAAAGATCGTAGTATTGACTACGGTACGGACAACGGAGATCGCATGAAAGCGTATTGCACGGCGCAGGTGATTGTGGTCGATGGCAAAGAACAGTTGATCTATCCTTCTGCAGCAGCAACGATCGCTTACAATCCAGAAACAGGGGATGAGCTTTGGACGGTGTACCACGCTGGAATGAATGCCTCGGCCAGACCGCTTTTTCACGATGGGTTGCTGTTCATTACTAACGGTAGTGGATCCATGGTAGCCGTGAAGGCGGATGGACAAGGGGACGTTACCGGGACGCACATCGAATGGTCCGACCGAAAAGGAGTTGCCAAGAAGTCATCTCAGTTGATGGTCGACGGCTTGTTTTACATGAACAGCGATGACGGCATCGTTTCGTGTCGGGAACCTGGGACTGGCGAAGTTATCTGGCAAAAGCGAGTGGCCAAGGAGTTTGCAGCATCTCCGATCTTTGCTGATGGGAAAATTTATCTCTTCGGGACCTCGGGAGAGGTCGTGACGATCTTGCCAGGCCGCGATTATAAATTGCTCCACAAATCCGAACTCGGTGATGGATTCATGGCTTCACCTGCAGTGGTCGGAAATGATCTGGTCCTGCGCAGTAAAAGTGATCTCTTTTTGATCCGCAAGTAAGTGTTCTTGCGTGACTTCCCGAGGTCCTGCCGCGGTGAGGAATGAAATCGGACCATGAGTGCGTGTTGGCGGCGCGTATTCAGCTTTGTTGTGCACGATTGAGTTGACAAGTAGGTTGATGACAACTACTTTGCATTGCAAAGTGTCTGTGCGGGTGGGGTGGTTCTTCGTTCGTCCGTTGCTTGATTTCTAGGCCAACTTGAGTTTGAGAGCGAGAAGATGGGGAACCCATACGAGTCACCAAGTGTTCCAGCAGACAAGCAGATGGGTGCCCCGGGAAAACCTGGCGTGTCGAGAAGGCCCGTATCCATCTGTTTTTTGCTGGTTTTGTTCAGTTGGACGGTCTTGATGGCGTTTATCAACTCGCTTCAAGAGGACTCGGAAAGTCGAGGCGGTCAGGATCTCGGTTCGATTTTTTTTAGCGTCATCCTTGCGGGTTTTAGCGGACTCAGTCAGGTGCCCGGTCTTGTCATTGGTATGTGGCGTTGGAAGGGGAGCGCGAACAGTGTGCTGCCGATGTTGTTTGCATCGTTCATCATTGCCTTGACGGGGGTGGCTGGGTTCACTGTATTCGCGTTCCGAACGGAACCATCGGATTCGATGAACAGTGCCGCCCACATGCACATTTTTATGTTTCCTCTATTGCACTTTTTGTTCAGCACTATCCTTTATTTTGTAGCGTTTCTGTTCACCATGGGCTGCGTGGTTTGTTCGCGTTACAGGCTGGGAAGACGCGTTCCGTTAGGACGGGAAGAAATACAGGGCGACCCCCAGTGAGGTCGGGGGTGTGGTTGTGATGTGCCAGTGTTTGTATTGGCAACAAAGACGTTTTGCTTTGGGATCAAAGAGTGGGGCGTTCCGGCTGTGGATTACAGATTTTTATATTCTGAAACGCTTAGCGATTGAGAGAAGTTGATGACGCCATTGCAAGAGATTTTCATTCCGATTTTCGGGGTGGGAGCTTCCGTGTCCGCTGTGCTGGCATTCATTGGAGGACGTGTTTCGGGGATTGTCGTACCTCTCGTTCTGCTTTGTTTGAGCGCATTGGTTTGCTGGCTGGCACTCTTTCTAGGGTTAGAGATCGGGTATCAGGTTTGGCAATCGGGGCCTGACGTGCCCCCTGAGGCATTCAGTGATACAGCGCCGATGGGGGCTTTGTTGGCGGGTTGGATCCCTGGCGGTTTTTTCGCCTGCTTCTGGTTTGGAGTTTCTTGGTTGATTAAAAAGTTTATTTGGAAACCCAAGACGGTTTTATTGGACAGTGACCACACAAGCATGGGGTATTTGGATGCTGAGTTGGTGGAGACCGGTAATGCTTACCAGCCGCCTGCCTCCTGAAAGTCAGCGAGGGGGCCCAGATTGGCAAAAGCGTCCTGTAACGATGTGGCATGGGAATCAACGGTGTATCGATACTTAACCTTCTGTCTGCCGTGCTGGAAATACAAGGTAGTGATTGGGTTTGTGGATTCCCTGAACTTGGCTTGCTTTCTACCGGGAAACCTAGCGACCGGAAACGCCCCTGAGGTGACGCCAGGTTTTTCCAAGGTTTGCCGGTGGCAACCCCAAAAAAAACGGCCCACAGGCATGTCCTGTAGACCGTTCTCAGTGTTCCATTCCGTTTCTTCGTGGCGAGACTGCGACGAAGAGTTTGGAAAAATGTTGCTGGTAGATTCCAGTGAGTTTAGCCGCGTCTGGCCCTCGTTGAAAATTACTTCGCGAACCGGTAGATGCTTTCACCACGAGTACTGTTGGTGAGGTAGTAAACCTCTCCATTCTGGTCTTCGCCAAAGGCCAGCACAGCAATGCTTTCCGGGACAACCTGCTCGTTGCTGAGCAGTTTTCCACTATTGGTGTCATAGTGAAGTGCCCAGATTGAACCGGTGACATAGTCGGCGTAAAGATATTTACCAGTCAATTCAGGAAGGCGTGAGGCGTTATAGACACGACCTCCGGTAATTGATTTTCCGATCTGATGATCGTATTCCCAAACCGGTTCCAACGGTTTGGAGACATTGGTTGTGGGTTTTCGGTTGCCGAAGGTATGTGATCCTTCCCGGCCACTCCAGCCGTAATTGCCACCTTTCTTAACGACGATGACTTCCTCCCACAATTCCTGTCCCACGTCTCCGACCCAGAGGGTTCCGTCTTCTTTGTTGAAGGCGATTCGCCAAGGGTTGCGGATCCCGTGTGCATAGATTTCGGGGCGTGCACCAGCAACGTCGACAAAAGGGTTGTCAGCAGGAATGGTGTAGTTCTTGCCATCGCTGGATTGATCAACATCGATGCGCAGAATGGAACCGAGTAGAGTTCCAAGATTTTGTCCGTTCCCGTGAGGATCATTGCGGTCACCGCCATCGCCCAACGCAACATAAAGAAATCCGTCGGGGCCAAATTCGATTGGGCCACCGTTATGATTCTGGTACGGTTGGTCGATCTCCATCACTACCAATTCGGAGGCAGGATCAGCTTTATTTGGGTCTTCTTTCGAAACGTTGAATCGTGAGACGATCGATTTCGGCTCGGTCGGATGTGAGTAGTAGACAAAGAACTGGCCGTTCTTCTTGAAGTTTGGATGCATGGCGAGTCCCAGCAGGCCCTGTTCGTTTGATCCACGCGTTGAGAAGTCTTTGACTTTGCCGCGCAGGTCGAGGAACAGGCTTGATTTCTCAACGTCACGGTTGTTGTCGAACGTCCAGATCTCACCGAACTGTGAGGCTGCAAACAAGCGATTGGTTCCGTCCTTCGCATAGGTGAGTTCCATCAGACGCAGGGGCCTCACTTTGCCGGCATCATTCACAGGTTCCCATTGATCCCACTTCAAATTAGGAAAGGCCAGTTCACCCTTCAAATCCAGTTTTCCATCAATTGGCTGCGGAACAGTGCCATCTGCGTTGAAATCCCTGAGTTTGATGTTGCGATATGCGACTTCGTTCCCGTGGTCCTGTAGGCAGATGTGGCCGTTGCCCGCGGTTCCAAAACCTTCAAACTTCGCAAACTTGCTCTTCGCAATACGACTTTTCCAGTCGGCGTTGTTGAGCTTGAAACGATAGTAACGCACTCCGTTCATGCAGACTTCACAGTCATCGTTGTTGATCCGGATGTACAGTTGGTTCCACTCACCTGCAGGTCGTGTGGCGTCAACAGGCTCTTTGTTTGTTGCCCACTTGGGAACCGTGGGTTGGTGCAACTGATAAAGCCAGCCAGCTTTCTGGGGATCGTGCCCGTCAACATTGTCTTGGACCTGAATTTCTGGACCAGTCCGCCAGGGGGGGCCATCACCTTCAACCACATGGAACATCACACCGCTGTTACCGCCTTTGCTGATCTTGTACTCAAGTGACAGCTCGAAAGCGTCGTACTTGCCCGCCGTCATGATGTCACCGGCCCCGCGGGATGAACGCACCAAAGCACCGTCGACCACTTTCCAGCCGTCAGAAACATTGTCTTTTTTGTAGTTCCGCCAGCCATCGGTTGTTTCACCGTCAAACAGCAACGTCCAGCCGCTTCGCTTTTCGGATTCTGTGAGTTCGTTCAATGTGTCAGCGAATGCTGAGGGCATCAGCAGCAGTGCCAATGCAAAAGGCATGAGCTTCATGTTTGAGTTCCGGCGATAGAAAAAGAGAATGACAGTGTCAGTGCGAAAGGGGGTGACCTGTGCTCTGAGCGACTGAAGTTAAGGGACAACGGGAGTTTAGGCGGGAATGAATCCAGGAAAGGACGGGCCATAGGAGGCCGGGGGGACGATACATATGCCTAATTCCTAATGACACATTATGATTGATATCCAAGAGCCAGACAACAGTGTGATTTCCGCCTACGCTTGAGCGTAACTGAGTTGCTCGAGAGTTGAGCCTGTCGGCGTAAATAGGGGACGCGCGAATTTGCTGAGGTGAAACAACGCGGTGACGTGAAATCTGTTGTTGCCGCTAAATGACTCTCTTAACCATGATGCCGATGCGTCGAAAAGTGCCGTTTACGGTCAGTTCAGCTAGCCCTTCGTTGGGCGGTTTTGATGAGAAATATATAACTGAAATGGATTTGGCATGACATTGAATATCCGACTGAATTACGGCCGCGAGGGACTGCAAGTTAAGGTGCCAGTAGGAGTAGATGCGGAGGTCATTCGAAAGCCGACGATGCCTGTGTTGGACGATCCCTCTGAGGCAATTGAGCACGCATTGAGTTCTCCGGTTGGTCTTCAAGGTGACCAGACGCGGTCAGATTTTGAAGATGGTGCCAAGAGTTACGCGTGGGCGAGTGGTCGTAAGAGCGCCTGTATCGCAATATGTGATATTACGCGTCCCGTTCCTAACCGACTATTTCTGAAGCCAGTGATTGATATTCTGTTGGCCAACGGAGTTCCCCAAGACGAAATTTGTGTTTTGGTGGCAACGGGTTTGCATCGCCCAAATCGAGGAGCAGAGCTTCAGGAGTTAATCGGCGATGAATGGGTGCTTGAGAATATTCGTATCAAAAACCACGACGCAAGAAATGATGCTGAGCATGTATTCGTTGGAAAGACTCCCACCAGGGGTACCGTTGTAAAATTGGATCAATCCTTTGTGCGGGCAGATCTGAAGATCGCGACGGGACTGGTTGAACCCCACTTCATGGCCGGTTATTCCGGGGGGCGTAAAGTGATCGCGCCCGGTGTTGCGCACGCTGAAACTATCACTACCTTTCACAGTGCCAGGTTCATGGCCGACCCGGCCGCCGTAGCTTGTAACCTCAGGAATAATCCTTTGCATGAGGAACAGCTTGAGATCGTGAAATTAATCGGTGGCGCGATGGGCTTGAATACGGTCCTTGACGAACACCGCCAACTCTCCTTTGCAAACTTTGGTGAAATCATCACATCGCATCAGCAGGCGATTGATTTCGTTCGGCAGTATTGTGAAGTGAAGGTACCGAGAAAATACAGGACGGTTGTCACGACAGCATCTGGTTATCCACTCGACAAGACCTATTATCAAACCGTCAAAGGGATGGTCGGTGCCATGAATGTACTTGAGCGAGGTGGCGATTTAATCATTGCGTCTGAGTGCAGCGAGGGGTTCGGGTCGAAGGAGTTTAGTGAGTCACAGCGTCGGTTGGTTGAGGTGGGGCCTGATGCGTTTTTAAAGCAGTTGTTCGGAAAGTCTCATGCAGACATTGATGAATGGCAAAGTCAAATGCAGTTGAAACCGATGGCGGTTGGTGAAATTCATCTTTACTGTCCTAATCTGTCTGACGAGCAGTGGGCAATCACCGGGGTCAATCGAATCGATTCGGTAGAACAGGCGATTTTGGAGAGTGTGCAACGGCAAGGGGATTCCACCATCGCCGTGATTCCGGAAGGGCCCTACGTTGAACCCTCGGTGGGGTGAGATGCTGAGGAGTCCGAGGGATCACGGGTTGTGTCTTTTTCGTTCAAACAGTCCTAGTTGATGGGAACGTGTTCTGTGGCAAGAAGCAATGCCGTGTGCCATTCCACCTCCTTCACATGGTGGTACAATTCCCAGAGCGGCATCATCTTTAAATTTTCTAAGGAAGTATCTCTGATGGCAAAAACGATTGGGTGGAGTTACCACCGCAAGGGCTGAACGTCTTGCACCCGTGCGCAGGAGTTTCTTGCGCCTCGTAATGTGAAAGTGACTGAAGAAATCGACGCCAGAAAAGTTCGGTACGGTGACTCAGAGGCTCTGGAGTTGCTGGTTGGTAAATCCAGTCTGCTTGTTGCCAAAGGCAAAAAGGTAAACAAGGTTGATTTACGCAAGGATCGCCCGGAGGATGCTGCGCTCGCAGGGATGATGCTTGGTCCAACCGGGAATTTGCGTGCCCCGACTTTGATTGTCGGGAAAAAGGTAATCGTTGGGTTTAACGAAGAACTTTATGAAGAAGTGTTCGGAGGCTGAGTGTAGGTCGTCGGCGGGTTTGTCATCGCTGTGCCGGGTAGGATTGATTCCTCGAATTGCGCTGTGGTGATCAGCCGCGGTACACCCTCACCGAATCGTTGCCGATACCACAAGGCTTTGCCAGACTCTGGGCCAGCAAAGCTCTGTTCGACCGTGGTCGTGGAATTTCGCTGTTGGTGCGAAGGAATGGGGCTCCCTCCCATTTTTTAAACCCATTTTCAAGAAGGATTTTGGGTGCGTGGCTGGGTATTGGATCACAAATGAGTCCACCAAGCCAAGGCTACGCTTACCGACTAGTGGTTTCGGGGCCGTGGTGAGGTTGTGCGAACTGCTGAGCGAAAACTCAACTCAATTGGATACGGCTAAAGCTCAAGATTTGAGCTAGCTTATCGAGCCTGACACTCGGGAGGCTTTGTCGCTA
>Ga0315315_10007272_pt1 | contig 10251 bp, 3 predicted proteins | sample M140m3416metaG_FD_203699 | JGI IMG/M metagenome (GOLD analysis project Ga0315315, IMG submission 203699) | Ammonia-oxidizing marine archaeal communities from Monterey Bay, California, United States - M1 40m 3416 | ecosystem: Environmental > Aquatic > Marine > Intertidal zone | place: USA... | reverse complement strand
GCGTAGGAGTAGCTAGACTCTATGCATAGCTCCGACTCCTTATGCATAGTACGAGCCCGTACTGTAGTATCCATAATACTAGCTAGTACGAGAGTAATAATGAATTTTTGGTATGCATACTACTAGAGAGTATGCATACAATACTACTCCTAGTACTAGAGTAGTAGTCCCACTACGACTCGTAGTATGCATACTACGGCACGTACTACTACTAAAAGAGTACGAGCTCGTAACTTACTTGGTTGGTGACACTCTACGAGTCGTACAGTATTACCTATATTAACGTACAAAGGACGGACTTCACTTCCCTTTTTTGATATTACGATTACGTATGGATACTACGAGCTCGTAGTCATTACGAGCGTACGACTACTATAGTAGTACGTATAATGTGTGTAAAAGCTTGCTCGTACGCCATACGAGCTAACATTATGTGTCCATACAGTATGCATACTAGAAGAGTAGTATGCATACGACGTAATAATATCATATTATTATACTTAGCTAGTATTATATTATATTATATTTAGTACAGCATGGTAGTTCAAAGAGTAACCCATTCCCAATTATATAAATACAAGTTTGTTGTAGAATCATGCCGAGGACTGGCCTTAGAGTCAGCGGAGGAGTCGAGTTGTGTCGAGTCGATTCAGTCGAGTCGATTCAGTCGAGTCGATTCAGTCGAGTTGGCCAGTTGAGTCAGTGGAGGAGTCGACGCATCAGTCGAGGAGTCCAGGAGCCGTCCTCGTCGTAAGTCGTACTCGTAGTCGTAGTCGTAGTCGTCAGCACAATTGTGCATCGGTGCGTGTAATCTCGACGTCTGACTCCTCTGTCGCTACTCCCTCTTCGTCGCCCTCAATGTCAAACCCGTCATCCCCGCCGCCCTCACCACAATTCACGAAAATGAATCCAACCAGCACCGAACAAGCCCCCAGAATGGATCCGACGTTCGAGACGTCCTTGTTGCCAATGATCCAGTCGCTCAGGAACGCCAGCGGTATCGTCAGGCCTAGGCCGACCGTAGCAACGGTCGCGCTGGTTAGGATGACGGCCCTCGCCCACAGGTAGTCCGACAATACGTTGTCCATCAGGGCCTTCCCGACTACGTAGGCGAGCACGATCAGGGATAAGGTAGGGCAGATGTGGAGGGACATTGACAGGAGGCCCGTCTGCGACCCATCCTGAAGCAAATACCTCGGCAAGGGCGACGGACCCGGGCTTGGGCTGTCATCGTCTGCGGGGCAGCCGCCGAAGAAGGCCTCCTTGACAGCGATCGGGGAGAACAGCGCGCCGCTCAGGAGACCGACGTAGCCCAGGAGGAGCTGCATGCTCATCCGGCTCTCGTCCCTGGGACAGAGGACACGGATGAGCACGGTGTAGGAAGCGTAGCCCATGGCGGAGACCAATCCAGCGAGGTCTCCCGCTCCCGCCCTGGAAGAATCCGCAGAAAGGAGGCGAACTGAACCGCTGCCGCCGCCCTCTCCAATGTCGCTGATTCCGGTGAGGACGCTGCCCCCGAAACAAAGGAGGACGCCCAGAAGCTTGTATGGGGTGAAGCGCTCGTCCCCACACGAGACTGCAAAGATGAAAGTGAAGAGGGAACCTGTGCTGGCGAGCACTGTTGACGACGTGATAGAGGTGTACTTCAGCGACACGTTGTAAAAGTAGTTGGACAGGAACCAGAAGGGGGTGATTTTGGCCGCCATGCGGAGGTGATCGACGTGGCTCAAGATGCCTCCGCCTCCCTCCCCAACCCCGGTGGGCGGTCGGCGGTATCTCCCCTGAAGCTCTGGGTCCGCCGCGTCCTGGTACCGCGGGCGCTGACCCGGCGCCATCTCCTCCTCTTCAACGTAGGCGGCGGCCCGATCTATCGATCGCGCCGGCATTGGCATTGGGCTCCTCCAGGGTATGATCCTGGCTTCGGCGCAATCCTCGTCGTCGGTGATGGCATCGGTGATGGCGTCGGTGATGGCGCCGGTGATGGCGCTGGCGTTCGCGCTGGCACCGTCGGCAGCACTCTCCTCCACCTCCGAAGATCGGGCAACCCGGTCATATTCCGCTCTCCCAAGCCCGGACCGTCCCCATCGGTGCCTCCTCTCAAGCGCCAGCCGGGTGGGGATCCAAAGGACGAACAGGGATACGGATATGTAGGTGAGAAGAAAGGGGCTTTCGAAGTCCATGTCCCTGTACAGGTGCTGAACCACGACGCTGGCGGCCGCCCATATCAGGGTCACGCACAGGAGGAAGGAGAGGCCGAGGGCGTACGAGGGCGTCATTTGTTGTTGTTGTTGTTTTCAAACTGACGGCTATTGATTCTTCCGCGCGTCGGTTGGAATGTCCGTGTACCCGTCACGTGACAGGTGTATCTCTGCTCGGGCCGCCGCTTGTCCCAGCGTGCATTGCGGGTCGCATCCGGTGGGGTGGTCGACAGTTGGCAGAGGGCTGCGCGCCGTGGGGGTTGGGGGTTGTGTTGGGTGCTTGTCGTTTGTTTGTGCTCACTGCTCGAGCGGAAGTCCTCACCCAGTAGTTGCTTGTAAAGCTCTTCAGGCTATTGCTACGCTCGTAGTATTATACGTACTAAAGTATTTGCATACCTCCCAACGTGAGCGCGTAACGTACGAGATACGAGCTATTATGCATACTACTATCGTAAAGTACTAGCTAGTTTAGTACTCTAGTAATAACATGCATACATACAGTACTACGAGCTCGTAACTAGTGTGCATAATATCCATACTACAAGAGAAGTACTAGAGCATGGTATGTTGTGCATTGTATGCATAGTACGCATATACACCACGTACGGAGTATGCATAATATACTGTAAAGGCAGGTACTACTACTAGGAGTACTCTAGTACTACTAGAACTAGATGCATACATCATTTTTTTGTGAACACAAGTCTCATTTTCTCATGTTCCATTCTTCACAAAATCTCTCTCAGATCACGTGAACATAGTTGGTGCCGTCGGAATGAAGGCCTCCCTTCACGGGCCCAACCGCAGGCGGAACCGCCCGGGTGACCTTTCGGTGGCGTCCGACCTGACCGGTGGCGGAGGGCCGCCGGCGCCGGCGTCCGCCTCCGCCTCCGCGGCCTCCTCTTCCATCTTCCTGATCAGGCCCGTTGAGCGGCTTCCCTCCCAACACCTTTGCCCACCCGGGGCCTGCGCATTCACTGCTCGGGGCGAGGGTGGGAGGGCGCTGCTGCGGAGGCACGCGGAGCTGGCGGGGACGGCCGGTGCCGACGAGCCAATCCTGGTGCACTTTCACGACGTGCCGGTCCTGGTGATGCGCGCCGTCCTGCTCCCTCCCGAAGCGGAGGACGGCGGCGCCGGGGGCGACGGCGCGGACGCCGCTGACGCGATCTACCTCTCAAGGGTCCAGTGCCACAGCCATAAGGTCTGTACAGATTCCACCATGGAGATCCGGTGCGTTTCTGGAATGGGCCAGTACCCTCCCCTCAGCGCCGTAGGCGTCGAGGTGTTTCGGCGCAGGCTGCTGCGGGGTGGGCAGGATGAGGCTGGGGACGGGGACAAGGACAAGGACATGGACATGGACATAGATGCAGAGATAGTGATGGGGCGCGCTTGCGGTGACGGTGAGGGCGGCCCCGGGCCGGCGCAGGAGCTCACCGTCTCGGCCAAGGACATATGCCGGCGGCTCGTGGCCCAGACGGCGGACTCGGTCCTGACCAACAATGAGGCGGTCGTGGTGTCGGTGGAGGGAAACGAGCTGGTGTGCCGGGTCGTCGAGGTGCGGCTGGACGCTGCTGCGGATGGCGGCCCTGCTGGGGGCGGAATTGCAGATGTCACTATGGACGATCCGTACCGGGGACGGGTCACCGTCGGCACCGAGTACTATGTGTCCGCGTCGGATCCCCGCGACCTGCGCATTGAGGGTGGCCGGGAGCTTCCCAGAGGGGTGCTGCCGGACGACGTTGTGCACGTAACCACATCAGACGGGGAGTGGTTCCCTGTGCGGCGGGCCCTGCTGGCTCCGTGCATCGCCCTCACCCGATATGTCCAGGCCGGCAGGGGCAAGTACGGGAACGAGGTACCGACACTACCGGACGAGCAGCGGAGCGAGGACGCCCCGACTGATGACGGTTGTCCGCACTGCAGGGTGCCGATGGACTGCTGTACGTTCGACCGGGTCCTGGTATTCATAACCTCGATGCTGTTCCCTGAGCAGCGGAGCTTTGCCCTGGACCTGTCGGAGGTGAACGCCCTTGCCGATGCCGCCGACGCCTTGGGACTGCAACCCCTTTCAGACATCTGCGCATCGCAGGTGTCGTCATTTGATTCCCGCGTCAGGCAAGACAGGCACATCCGGTTCGCCGAGGTGAAGAGGAGGAACAACGAGAACGATGAGCTCCTGATAATCCTCGATGGCATGGTCCTCGACATAACCCGATGGCTGGGCGAGCATCCCGGCGGACCCTCCATCATCCCCACCCAGGCCCTCAATATAGATTGCACGATCTTCTTTGAGATGTATCACGTGTCCCGACAGTCCTTCCTGTATCTCAAGTCCTTCTACATAGGAGAACTGGCGCCGGAGGACCTGGCCAACCTCCCGAGTAGCGGGGAGGGTGTCAAGGCCTCGGAGGGCTTCCTTCAGTCGCTCCGCTCGTACACCAAGGACTGGCGCGTCGACATATCACCGCAAATGCAGGTCGAACGGGTGCACAAGAGCCTGTGAACCGATCAAAAGCAGCACATGAAATATAGACTCGATGTTTTTTTTAAAAAGTTGCTGAAGTGATATTATCCGTACACGCTTTGCATACATTAGAATTCTCCGTCTGTGAGCAGACTGCCACATCCGTTGCCGGATGGAGCAATTTTGTATCAATGGTGTGCATATGATTGCTGCTGAGACATCATCCATTCTAATCCCGAGAATAAGATCAAGCTTCTCCGCAAGTGCTAGGGCCAAGATTGGGCCTTGGGACGGTGGGGATAGCCTGGCGCTGGTGCCCATGCTCGTACCGTCCCCATGCTTAATCCTGGCCGTATGTTCATGTCATTTGTTGAGGTCAGACGCTCACGCACCGCAGACCTTCCTAAACAAGATGTAAATAATCGTGATGGCCCAGAGCACGAAGGAGATGGCGCCTAGGCCGAGGGCAGCATTGAGCCGCGCAGCGTCACCTTCGGTATACTGGCGAGCGTCGGAGGTCGATTTGGCAATCGAAGAAGAGGTCCCGGCCTCCGCCATGGCGGCCTCGAGCTCGGTAATCTTCGCCATCACATCGGCGATGTCCCCCACGGTACTCGAAAGGGCGTACTCGCCGTAGCTGCGGCGCTTGTGCGAGATGACGAAGTCTCCCTGGCCGGCGCCAGGGGCGGTGTCCTCCTCGACAGTCCAGGTAGGACCGTCGGCCTGGAGCATGTCAATGCCACTGAGAGCGACCCTGCGGACGTTGGTGGGGGCCTTGACGAAGCCGAATTGGCCGCACTGCTCGATGGCCTTGGGCTCGTAGAGGGTCTTGAGGAATGCGATGAGGAGTGTTTGCGACTCAGGCTCCATGAAGGACAGGTCCTTGCGCACATAGACGTAGGACATGGCGACGATGGGCCACGTGTACGGGCCGGGCTTATTCAGGAGGTCGACGGAGCCGAAGTCCATGTCAGCGGAGCTGGGAACGTCCCCGGCAGCAGCACCGATACCACCAAAGGCCGCAGCCTCTTTGCTGGACAGGTAGTTGCCATCGAGGTTCTGGAGCTCAATCTCCTTCAGATTCTGGCTGTGGCCATGGCCAGAGTCTATGTAGCCGATGGCTCCGTCGATCTCCTTGAGGCAGCTGGTCATGCCACCGGATCCCTCACACTTCTCAGTATCAGCGGGCCAGTCGATTGTCTTGCCAACAAGACTCTGGGGCCATTCGGCGGGACATGCGACGCCGAGGTACTTGGTGACGGAGGAGGTGGAAGAGGAGCCGTGAACGCGGCGGGAGACAGTGATGGGGAAGTCATCGTAGGGAAGGGCATCCTGAAGGTTGGGGTTATTCTCGAGGATCTCGTCGTCGTCCCACACCGTGATCTCGCGCTTAAAGATCTTGGCGAGGTTGCAGGCGGTGAGGTTCAGGCCCTGGGGACCGGACTCGATGTTGGGGATGTTGTGGAAGATGGAGATAGCGCCCAGGACGAAGGGGAGGTGGACCATTTCGCCGCCGTTGTCCGTGAAAGCGTTGTACGAGGAAGTTGAGATCGGAATATCACCAGCGCCGAAGTCGTTGTGGGGGACGTATGCGTTGACGCCGGTATTGTTGACGCCGAGGAACTCTTTCTGGCCTGTGGACGAGCCGACGGCACGGTAGGTCACATGCGTGGGAACCTTGGTCCGATCCATCAACTGCGAGGCGAGCATCCATAGGCACTTAGACGGGTTGGTAGTTCCGGAGCCGTGAAGGCCGATGGTGTCGGCGGAGGAGAGCGCCAGGACGGCGCCGGTGGTGACGGCGAAGATCCACTTCATGCTTGGTTTCGCTTTCTCGTTTGTATTGTGAGGCGGGGGGGAGTTCGTATAACGAGCTCGTATATTATCCTACGAGCTCGTGCGTTGGTAGAGTCTAGTAAATCCGCAAAAAGCGGCCCGGCGAGCCACTGACCTGCGGACCGCGGAGGATCGGCGGATGGGATCTTTCCCTTTTTTCCACATCCACCGAATTCCATCGGTAACATTAGTACGAGCGTATTAATCTAACCCACACGACTATTGTTGAATGTTATTGATACTTCTACTCTATGCTACTCTAGAGTAGTAATATGCAATACTGCTGGCCCGATTTCAAGGCTTTGTGTACTTTAATTTAAGTAGTAAGTGCTAACAGGTACTTTTTATCCACAGAGCGTACACGCGCTATAGAACTTGTCTCACTGGTCTTCTTTACTCTGTGATGTGAGCTTATTTCCTTATATGTATATATATATTCAAGTCTTAAGCTATCGTAATCGTAAAAGTGTATGACGTTTAATGGACTGCGCAATTATTAGCTCAGCTCATTGTGCTTGGAGGCACGCGGCTGTCTAAAATCGCGCTAGGGCTTAATGAGGAATCCCAAAGAGCGCCACAGTACCTCTGGTTCCAGAATCCATCCGTGTTAGTGAAGCGGTCGGGCTGGATGCCCCGGACGGTCACTCCGTTCACACCGCCCCAGCTTAGTCCCAGAGCATACATCTCCGGGTTGTCATTGACATGATCGACGATGAAGTCGATAGCTGTGTCATCCACTGCGAACTCTTGACAGTAAAGGCCGACGGAGAGCTCAAAGTATTCCTTGTAATCCTGAATGGTGCTCCCTCGGTGAGTCAGACCATCGCCATGCATGTGAAGAAGCAAACTCCCCGCCTCATAAGAGTCGCTCTCGTCGTCAACTTCGTCACTGTCGTTGCCGGCACTGCATCGTCGAACATTACGAATCTTCGCATGCGGCTGAAGTTTGTATTCCCTCTTGAATGTTTCCGGGTCAAAGTACACAAAATCCAACATGGCGTCCCAAAGGTCATTCATTTCCCACAGATTCCTCTTATGCCAAATGAGACTGCCGGCGTTGAGAAAGACTTTGTCACCGCGCCTTAGCATACCGCGGTGGCAGGCCTGCTGAATGTCCCCGGCAGAATGGAAGAAATAAATCTCATTCAACTGGGAGGAACAGTACGAGCTTATGTCTCGAATCTCCGAGACAGTGAACGACGCGATACCCTCGACGCGCGCCCCGGCGTCGCGGAGGGCGTCGACCACCAACGCCCAAACGCGATGAGATATGTGCCTTGATTTGATGTCAAGGACCAGGCCCAGCGGCGCGTTGCATCTAGTGATGGCCTTCAGAAGGGCGATGGACTCGACTATGGTCGTATCTGGCACGGAGGACATTGCAAGGGCGCTAAGAGACTTGTGCGGCTTGTCATGGCCAGGAGTCGCACTTCTTGGGGAAGCCCTCTTCTTTCTCGGGCTGGAGAGTGGCGTGTTTGGCTTCACTTGATGTTTCGTTACATTCATCAAGCTGCCGGTGCTTGCTGACCGTCTCAGATTTGTACCCTTGCGGTTACGAAAGGCTTGGGGGTGATGAGCAAGCCCAACGGCATCATATTTGGATGGGACAGATTCAATCCGTCCCGTTCTGCCCTGCATCGATCCCAGATCCATTGCGGAAGAAAGAAGGGGGGTTTCTTCCTCCTCCGCTTGGTCGACATCGTCCTCGTCAACAGAAAGATCGGGAATGTCAAGGAATTCACCTGAAGAATCGTCAACATCATCCGAGTACGAGGGCCCAACATCCAGCGATATGTCGTTGCCGTCCACGTCCTGGTAGCCCATGCCCATACGCAGGGCTTCCGCGTACAGCGAGAGCCACTGCCGCGCGAATATGCCCCCGCCCAGAGTCCTCCGTGTCCTTTTGATGCGGCCGAAGTTGTACTTTTTCATATATCCAGTCTGTTCCAATATCAGTTGCGTTAGGTTGCCGTGCGCGATCAGCATCCTCTCTACCAGGATGACGGTCCGCCTCGAGATTTCATCATTGTAGTACTGCAGGGTCGCCTTCTCGGAGGGATCGTCGAGCAGCCCCTCGACGTGGGTTCGACGGTGCATCGGGAGCAGCGTTTTGTCCACGGGATGATCGCTCACATTACCGTCGCCGCTGCCATTGCCGTCGGCGCCCTCGCCCTCGCCCCCGCCCTCGCCGCCGCCCCGGGACGCAACACACCGGCTGATGAACTTGTCCCGCTCCTCGAGGACGACCTCAAGTCTGTGCACAAGGTGCGGATCGAGGAAGACGTCCCACTCCAGAGTGGAGACCCGGCCGCTGAATTCCATCTCGTGCGCCGTCCCGAACGCGGCGACGACGGGATTGTTCTCGGCCCAGTGGATCAGCTTGGGCACGGGGGCCACCAGGACGCGCTGGCTGATCTCGACGTACACGTCCGGCATGAGCGAGCGTAGGACGTCGATCCAGTAGGGGTTGGCCAGCATGAAGGGCGCCGCGCCGAAGAAGCCACCGTGCGCGTAGGGGATCGAGTTGATCTCCCCCGAAGGGAAGAAGATCTGATCCTGCGCCACGGAGCGCATGGATCCCGTCGGCATCGTGTGGCTCTGCCACCGGCTTCCGGGGGCGATGCTGTTGGCGGGGGTGACGCTGTTGGCGGGGGTGACGCTGCCGTCCCCGTCCCAGTCCCCATCCCGGTCCCCGGCCCCGGCAGCGTCCCTGGCAGCGTCCCCGGCAGCGCCCCCCCCCCTGGGGACCAGGTTCACCATCCGGACCGCCCCCTCGTCGCCGTCGCCGTCGGCCTCGTCCTCGCCCTCGCCCTCGCCCTCGCCCTCGCCGCCCCTCGCCAGGGCCCGCACTCTGCGGTGGTGGCGGCCCTCGGCGTCCGGCACCAGTCCCCCGGCGAAGCCCCCGCCCCCTCCGTAGAGCCCCCCCCTGGTCCTGTTCCTCCTCTCGAAGCGGCTGGTCGCCCTCTGCAGCTTCCTCTTTAGCTTGCGGGCCAGGTACCCGTCCCTCCTCCTTCCCACTCCGCTCCTGAGCCTCCCCAGGAAGCTGTGGCGGTCGGCTGCCTCGACGGACTGCCAGCGCCTCCGGGCCTCGTGCCCCGACCGGTACCCCTCGGACCCGTAGTCGTTCCTGAGCCAGACTCGCTTCCTCCTCCGGACCGTGCGGAAGGCCGACACGGCCGACAGGGCCGAGAGCAGCCCCCTGAGCAGTGCGAAGGTGGCGTAGGACAGGCCCAGGATGGGCTCGTACTGCGGGGGAGTCCTGCGGTGGAAGACGCACCCCCATCCCCCCCCATCCCCGGGGGCGTCGCAGCCCTCGCCTCCGCCCTCGCCTCCGCCCTCGGCCCCCTGGGCCCTCCTGAGGAAGGCCCACGTGATGGCCCAGAACACGACGGAGTATCCTCCCGCCGTGTAGAGGATGTGGCCCACAATGTCGGAGAGGAGGTGGTTCCACCCGAAGACGTTCTCCTCCAGGGCCAGGCGGACCGGGAGCGGGACCAGGTCGTTGTAGGTGTTGACGTCGAGCTCGTCCTCGAGCTGGTCCATGGCGTCCATGGCGTCCATGAGGGGATCGGCCTCGTCGTCGGAGTGCTCCTCTGCGATGGTGGGAAAGAAGGTGAGGCGCCGGAGGCCTCCGCCTCCGCCTCCGCCAGCGCCTCCGCCAGCGCCTCCGCCAGCGCCTCCGCCACTGCCGCCCCCCGGGGGGGTGGGCGCGCCCTCCGTCCCCGCGAGGGGGGAAGAGGGGACGCTGCGGCC
>Ga0315315_10007270_pt1 | contig 10252 bp, 7 predicted proteins | sample M140m3416metaG_FD_203699 | JGI IMG/M metagenome (GOLD analysis project Ga0315315, IMG submission 203699) | Ammonia-oxidizing marine archaeal communities from Monterey Bay, California, United States - M1 40m 3416 | ecosystem: Environmental > Aquatic > Marine > Intertidal zone | place: USA... | reverse complement strand
ATATTTAATCATGAATTATTAAGTAATAATTAAAGTAATAATATCAATATCAAAATCTACTAACTTCTATAATCAGCATTAATTTTAATATAATCATTCGTTAAGTCCATTGTATAGGCGGTAAAACTTTTGTTACCAGTATGGATTTCTATTTCTAAATCGATATTTGGAGCTTTCATATAGTTTGTTGTTGCTTTTTCATTATAGGTTTGATGTAAACTTCCATCTTGGATAACTTTTAAACTACCAAATTTAATAGATAATTTTTTTAAATTAATTTTTGGACCTGCTTTACCTATTGCCATTATTATTCTTCCCCAATTAGGGTCTTCACCTGCTATTGCAGTTTTAACTAAAGGTGAATTAGCTACTGAAAGAGCAATTTTTTTTGCATCAATTTCATTTTTACATTTTTTTACGTTAATAGTAATAAACTTAGAGGCCCCTTCACCATCTGCAACAATTCTTTTTGCTAAATTTAATAAAACGTTGTTCAAAGCAATATCAAAATTTTTGAGCTTTTTATCATTAAAACTTTTTATTGAAGAATTTTTAACTTTATTAGTCGCAAAAATTGTAACCATATCATTGGTGCTAGTATCGCCATCGCATGAGATTGCATTAAAAGTTGACGTAATATTTTTTTTTAATAATTTGCTTAAAATGTCATTTGATAAACTAGCATCTGTAAAAATATATCCTAGTGTTGTTGCCATATTTGGATGTATCATTCCCGATCCCTTAGCCAGACCATAAATTTTAATTTTTTCTTTTCCAATATTACATTCTTCCATGGCTAGTTTTGGTTTTGTATCTGTAGTCATTATTCCTAGTGCAGCTTTCATCCAAATAAATTTATTTTGTGTATATCTGATTTTATTTATTAAGCTTGGAATTTGATTAACAATTTGTTCATAAGGAAATAATTCTCCAATAGTACCTGTGCAACCAAACATGATTTCTTTAGAAAGAATCTTTTTAGGATTTTCTTCATCTTCTAGCTGTTTTTCTGTTAGTTTTTTTGAAACTATACTGGCTATTTTTTTTAAACTTTCATAGCCCTGACTTCCTGTAAAAGCATTTGCATTTCTTGTATTAACTAAAAGTGAATAGATCTTTTTATTACTTTGATTTAAATTCCATTTAATATTTTCTGATACTATTTTAGATTGAGTATAAACTGAAGCATAATTGGCACCATCTCTAAAATAAAACATTGTTAAATCGTCTCTGTTATCCTTATATAGATTTGCACTTGTAACTGAAATTGAAACACCATCAACATGATCTAGGTCTTGAAAATCAATCATTCTGGCGTTTTTTGATTTTGAAGATAAAAAATTAGTTAAATTAATTCCCATAGTATTTAAAATATTTATTTAATACATATATTAAACAATATAAGTAAAGAATAAATCAAATAGTCATGTTTAATCCATTAAATATAATTTCAAAATTAATTAAATCTAGCAATCAAAAAGAGCTTGATAGAATTGAAAAAATCTTAGCTAAAATAAATTTATTAGAAAATGACTTTAAAAATTTAAATGATCTAGATTTTCCAAAGAAAACACTAGAATATAAGGAGCAACTTATACAAGGGAAGACTTTAGATGAGCTTTTACCCGAAGCGTTTGCTTTGGTTAGAGAGGCTTCTAAGAGAACACGTAGAGAAAGACATTTTGATGTTCAAATAATTGGTGGTGTTGTCTTACACGAAGGTAAAATTGCTGAAATGAGAACTGGGGAAGGAAAAACTCTAACAATCGTACTTGCTGCTTATCTTAATTCTCTCACTGGAAAAGGAGTTCATATAGTAACAGTTAACGATTATCTTGCAAAAAGGGACTCGATTGAAATGGGTCAAATATATAATTTTCTTGGCTTAACATCGGGGTATATCAATAATGATCAAGATGACGAGATGCGTAAAAAAAATTATAACTGTGACATAACTTATGCAACTAATAGTGAATTAGGGTTCGATTATTTAAGAGATAATATGAAATTTTCAGAATTAGAAATGGTACAGAGAGAGCATTCTTTTTCAATAGTTGATGAAATTGACTCTTGTTTAATTGATGAAGCAAGAACTCCTCTGGTAATTTCAGGATCTGCAGAAGATAAAACATTTCAATATCTTGCTATCGATAAACTTATTAAACAATTAAATAATAAAGATTTTGAAATTGATGAAAAAGATAAGAATATCCTTTTAACAAATGATGGTATTAACAATGTAGAAAAAAAATTTTCTGATGCAGGAATTTTAAAAAATAATAATTTTTATGATCCTGAAAATTTAAATCTAGTCCACCATGTTAATCAAGCTCTACGAGCCAATCATTTATTTGAAAAAGGTAAAGATTATATTGTAAAAGATGGTGTTTTGAAAATAATTGATGAACTTACTGGCAGAATTCTTGAAGGTAGAAGATTTGGAGATGGATTGCATCAAGCGCTAGAAGCAAAAGAAAAAATTGATATACAAGCTGAAAATCAAACTTTAGCTTCAATAACTTATCAAAATTACTTTAAACTTTATAATAAAATATCAGGTTGTACTGGAACAGCTGCAACTGAGGCAGAGGAATTTTTTGAAATTTATAACTTGCCTGTAGTTGTAATTCCTACAAATAATGAAATGATAAGAAAAGATCATAATGATCAAATTTTTAGAACTGAAAATGAAAAAAATGATGCGATTATAAATAAGATTATTGAGTGTCATAATTTAGGACAGCCTATTTTAATATTTACATCAAGCATAAATAAATCTGAAATTTATTCAAATTTATTAAATAAAAAAAATATTAAGCATATAGTCTTGAATGCCAAAAATCATGAAAATGAAGCTGAAATTATTGCTAATGCTGGAAAAGAAAATTCAGTAATAATTACCACAAGTATCTCTGGAAGAGGTGTAGATATTCAGCTTGGAGGTAAAAAGGGGTCCATTGAAGATGATCAGCTAAAAATTAATAAAAATAAAGTTAAATCTTTAGGAGGTTTATTTGTCATCGGAACAGAAAGAATGGAATCCAGAAGAGTAGATAATCAAGCTAGAGGAAGAGCGGGTCGCCAAGGAGATGAAGGTAGTTCTATATTCTATGTAAGTTTGGAAGACGATTTAATGAGAATTTTTGGCTCTGAATCTATGAATAATATGCTTGAAAAGTTGGGACTTAAAGATGGTGAAAGTATTGACCATCCATGGATAAATAAAGCTCTAGAAAGAGCACAACAAAAAGTTGAGGCAAGAAATTTTGATATTAGAAAAACTTTGATCAAATTTGATAATGTTCTTAACGATCAAAGACATGTAATTTTTTCACAAAGAAAAAATGCCATGGAAAGTAAAAATATTTTTGAGTATTCAGATGAATTTTTAAAAGAAATAATTCAAGATGTTCTCAAGTTAAAAAGTCTAAAATTATCAAATCCAAAAAATAATGAATTTGATAATCGTCTAAGACAGATTTTAGGTAAAAGTTTTGATGAAATCGAATTAAAAGAATTGATTGAAGACAACGATGAAGAATTTAAAAACAAAATTATTGAAAGATTTAACAACAAAAGAAATGATAACACAAAGGGTATAGATGAAGGATCCATGAAAGAACTTGAAAAAAGAATTTTTCTTCAATCAATTGACCTTAATTGGAAATCACACATACAATACTTGGAGCAATTAAGACAAGTAATTGGACTTAGATCTTATGGTCAAAGAGATCCTTTAATTGAATACAAAAAAGAGGCCTTTAGTCTTTTTGAAAATCTTTTACAAAAATTAAAATTAGATTTTGTAACTATTTTACTTAATATGACAGTTACCGAAGAAATAAAGGAGAAAGAAAAAGAAACAGATCAAACTATGATAAATAAAATTAAAAAAGGTAAAAAAATGAGAAGAAATGAACCATGTTATTGTGGTTCAGGCAAAAAATTTAAACATTGTTGTGGGGCTTTATAGTATCGACTAAAATAAACTGTATACAGCAACCAGAAGAATAAGACCCAAAATAGCTGATCCAATTAAAACTTTTTTTGATTTTAAAATTTCATCAATTTTATTTGTTTTTATGGTCAATGTGCTTAAATCATTTGAATTACTTATAAAACCTCTATTTCTTCCAATTTTTAAAAATTTATTCTTTCTCTCATTGAATATTTCTTCAGAAGATAAATCTTCAAAATAATTTAAATTTTTTGAAATTGAATTTTTAATATTTTCTAACATTAAATCTCTGTCTCTATGAGCTCCTCCTACAGGTTCTTGAATTATCTCATCAATAACTTTTAATTCCAATAAATCTTTTGCTGATAATTTCATCGCTTTAGCTGCATCAAGCATTTTTTTTGGGTCTCTCCATAAAATTGTTGCACATCCTTCTGGAGAAATAACGGAGTAAATAGCATTTTCAAGCATTATTACTTTATTTGATGAAGCTAAGGCTATTGCTCCTCCTGAACCACCTTCACCAATTATAATCGCAAGGGTGGGAACTTTGAGTTCCATGCAGCATTCAATTGATTTAGCTATTGCTTCCGCTTGCCCTCTTTCTTCGGCACCAACTCCGGGATATGCCCCGGGTGTATCTATAAAAGAAATTATTGGAATATTAAATTTGTTTGCTAAATTCATTAATCGAATAGTTTTTCGATAACCTTCTGGTCTCATCATTCCAAAATTTCTTTCAATTCTACTTTCTAAGTTTTCTCCTTTTTCTTGTCCTATTACTAATACAGATTTTCCATTGAATTTTGCAAAGCCTGTTAATACTGACTTATCTTCACCATAATATCGATCTCCAGATAAAGAGATAAAATCATCAAACAAATTATCTATAAAAAATTTTGATTTTGGTCTGTCTTCATGTCTTGCAACCATTGTGGTCTGCCATGGATCTAAATTTGAGTAAATACTTTTTAGTTTTTCATCTAATTCAACTTGCGTGTCAGATATTTTTTGAGTGTCTACCTCAGATAAACCTTCTTCGTTAAAAGGATCTTTCAACTTTTCAATTTCAATTTCCAAATTTTTTATATCATTTTCGAAATTAAGATAATTTTTCACGATTAAATTATAACGGAGAATTAAAATATAAAAAAGGCAATAAAGTGATGAAAAATATGGTATCAAAATCTTATTAATTGACTTAATCTTTTTAAGAGATAAAAATTTGTATATCGGGAGAGACTAATTAATAATTTAGCGCCGAAGGAGCAACCACCCCGGAAACTCTCAGGCAAAAGGACCGGTTAAAGCATAACACTCTGGAAAGAGATTAAATTCCGCCGAAGGAGCAAAACTCTCAGGCAAAAATACAGATGGGGTAAAAAGTGCTATGCAAGAGAAATATATAAAAATTAATAGTTTAAAAGTCTCAGAAAACCTATCAAAATTTATAAATGAAGAGTTACTAAAAGACCTGGATATTTCACCTAAAGAGTTTTGGATTGGTTTTGAAAAATCAATAAATGAACTTGCTCCAAAAAATAAAGAATTAATTAATTTTAGACAAGATTTACAAAAAAAAATTGACAGTTGGCATGTAAATAATAAAGGCAAGGAAATAAATTTAGATGAATACAAAAATTTTTTAATTGAAATCGGGTATTTAAAAAAAGAGGGACCAGATTTTTCAATTGAAACTAAAAATGTTGACGATGAAATAGCAAAAATTGCTGGTCCTCAATTAGTAGTACCAATTATGAATGCAAGATACGCTTTAAATGCTGCTAACGCAAGATGGATGAGCCTATATGATAGTCTGTATGGAACTGATGTTATTGAACAATCTGAAGATAGTGTCTCAGAGCGTTACGACCCTTTAAGAGGTGAAATGGTAATCAAATACGGTAGAAATTTTTTAGATAAGTATTTTCCTTTGAAAGATTTAAGTTGGCATAAAATTACAAGTGTTGCAGTAAAAGATGGTAAATTAAAGATTTTAAAAGGTGCAGATATATTTGGTTTAATTGATGAACAAAAATTTATTGGTCATAGAGGAGAAGCAGATAACCCTACAGCTATTATATTAATTAACAACAACTTGCATATAGAAATTTTAAGAGATCCAAGGGCTTTTAGTGCTCAACAAGATCATGCGGGTATAAGTGAAATTATTTTAGAGTCAGCTGTATCTACCATATGTGATAATGAAGATAGTGTCGCTGCAGTTGATGCTGAAGATAAAATTATTTGTTATAAAAATTGGTTGGGATTAATGAAGGGTGATCTTAAAACAAAATTTGAAAAAGATGGGAAATTATTTGAAAGAAAACTTAATCCAAATAGAAGTTATATTTCTAAAGATGGGAAAGGACTTAAATTACATGGAAGAAGTCTTTTATTGATAAGAAATGTTGGACATTTAATGACTAATTCCTCTATAATTTTAAGTAATGGAAATGAAATACCAGAAGGTATTTTAGATGCATTTATAACAACAGCTGCTGCTATTCATGATTTGAAAAATAAAAACAATTCAAGAGCCGGCTCTATTTATATTGTCAAACCAAAGATGCATGGGCCAGATGAGAGCGCATTTACTGATTTAATTTTTTCAAAAGTTGAAGAAGTTTTAGGCTTAGAGAAATACACTTGCAAAATTGGAATTATGGATGAAGAAAGAAGAACCTCTGTTAATTTAAAAGAGTGTATAAGATCCCTTAAAAATAGAGTTTTTTTTATAAATACTGGATTTTTAGATAGAACTGGAGATGAAATGCATACCTCCATGGAAGCAGGACCAATGATTAAAAAAGGAGATATGAAATTATCTAAATGGATTTTAGCTTACGAAAATAACAATGTTGATATTGGATTAAAATGTGGTCTATCTGGGAAAGCGCAAATAGGAAAAGGGATGTGGGCAATGCCAGATAAAATGAAAGATATGATGGAACAAAAAACTGGACATCTAAAAGCTGGTGCTAATTGTGCTTGGGTCCCATCTCCAACAGCAGCTGCTTTACATGCTTTGCATTATCATGAAATAAATATTTTTAATGAACAACAAAAAATTCTTAGTAGAAAAAAAGCAAAAATTAATGATCTTCTAACAATCCCAATAGCTAATAGACCAAATTGGTCAGTTAATGAGATAAATAATGAAATTTCAAATTCTGCACAAACATTATTAGGATATGTAGTGAGATGGATTGATCAAGGAGTTGGGTGTTCTAAAGTGCCAGATATAAATAATATTGGACTTATGGAAGATAGAGCTACACTTAGAATATCTTCTCAACATATTGCCAACTGGATACATCACGGAATTACAACTAAAATTCAAGTAATAGAAATCATGAGAGAAATGGCAAAAATTGTTGACAATCAAAATAAAGATGATTCTAAATACATTAAAATGAGTGACGACTTTGAACGATCTTTGGCTTTCAAAACTGCTTGTAACCTAATTTTTATGGGTAAAGACCAGCCATCAGGATACACAGAGCCTTTATTGCATCAAAATAGATTAAAAAAAAAATTTAATCTGAATTAGAATTTAAATTAGCTCTATTTTTAAAAGCAGAAAATAAAGTTCCATCATCTAAACTTTCTATTTCTCCACCAACAGGTAAGCCTTGGGCCAATTTAGTAATTTTAACTTTAATATTTTTTAAACTATCCTGAATATAATAAGCTGTAGTTTGCCCTTCAATTGTTGCACTTGTTGCAAGTATAACTTCTTCTATACTATCTCTATTAACTCTCTCTACTAAAGAGTTAATTAAAAGCTCTTCTTTTCTTTGTCCAACAGATGCTATAGTTCCACCTAAAATATGAAAATATCCTTTGAAGATATTTGAATTTTCAATTGACCATTGATCAGCAATATCTTCTACAACGCAAATTTTTGTATACTTTTCATTTGTATTTTCACAATTAGAACATCCATTTGCATTTGATTTCAAAGACCCACAATAGTTACACCTTGTTACATTTTTATAAACTTGAGCTAAAGTATTAGCCATAGGCTTGACAAGTTCATCGCGATTATTAATTAATTTTAAAACAATTCTTTTTGCTGATTTAGGCCCTAAACCCGGAAGCTTTGCTATTAATTTAATTAATTCCTCAATCTCATTGATGCTTTGCATTAATTATAATGGCCATTTAAAACCTGGAATTCCTAAGCCACTTGTAGCTTTAGAAATTTCATCAGTAGTTTTTGATTTAAGTTGAGATTTAGCACTATTATGAGCTGCTATAATTAAATCTTCCAATATAGTTTTATCTTCTTTCATTATTTCTTCCGATATCTTAATATTTTGCATTTCACCTTCGCCATCTAGTATAATCTTTACTGAATTGGATCCAGAAATACCTTCTGCTTTTATTTCTTTAATTTTTTCTTGGCTTTCTTTCATCTTTGCTTCTAATTCTTTTGCTTTATCCAAAATTTTAGTAAAATCAGTCATTTAAATCCTCTTCTTTATTTATTTTAACATCTAACAATTCAGCATCTGGAAATTTTTTTTTTATATTTTTATAAATTTCTAAATCTTTAACTTCTTTTATCAATTCTTCTTGTTTATTTTTTTGCTTTTCCTTTACAGATATTTCACCTTTAGATTTACTAAATGTAATTATCCATCTTTGATTAGTCCACTCAAAAAGTTTTGATGATAAATCTTTAACAAAATCTTTATCTAAATTATCGTTAAAAGAAATCTCTATCCTATTTTTTTCAAATTTAACAAGATTAACATTTTTTTCTAATTCATATTTTAATTTAATCTCTTTTTTTTGGGAACAAAAAATAAGCAATTCATCAAAAGAATTGATCATACTATTATTCATTGCTTCAGTTTCTATTTCAGGCTTATTTTTTTTTTCTTGAGCAATATTTTTTATTTGATCAACAGTTTTAATATTATTTTCAATTTCATTTTCTTCTTTAATTTTAGTATTTTCAGAACTTTTCACTTCAAATTCTAAATCAAGTTTTTTATTTAATTTTATTGAGCTTAAATGCATCAATCTAATTAAAAACATTTCAATTGATAAATGTTGATTAGAAACTATATCCAATTCTTCAAGCGATGAGATTGCAAACTGCCAAAATAAAATTAAAACTTCTGAATCTACTTCTTTGGATATTTCTTTAATTTTTAAAAATTCCTCATCATTTAAAGAAAAATTTGTACTTTCTAATGTTAATGAATTTATATTTTTAAAATAATATAGAAGTTCTAAAAAGTCGTTAATAAAAACTTTAGGCTCAACTCCTTGATCATAAATCTTTCTATAAATATTAATTACTTTATTCTCTTCGCCACGTAATATTAATTGAAATAATTTAATTAATTGTGATTTATCAAAATAACCAAATATTTTTTGTGCAGCATTTAGGTCTAATTCTATATTTTCGTCTAAACTTAATAATGCTCTATCTAATAAAGATAACGCATCCCTTACTGATCCTTCCGATATCTTAACAATCAATTTTAATGCATCGTCAGTGACTCTACCTTTTTCCTTGTTTTTTATTTTTTTAATAAATTCAAATAATTCTGTTGATTTAATTCTAGATAAATCAAATCTTTGACACCTTGATATAACAGTAATTGGAATTTTTTTTATTTCAGTAGTTGCGAAAATAAATTTAAGGTATTCAGGTGGTTCCTCCAATGTTTTCAACAAAGCATTAAATGCTTGTTTACTTAGCATATGTACTTCGTCAATTATAAATATTTTATATTTTGCTGAAGTCGGTCCATATCTTGAAAATTCAATTAAATCCCTAACATCATCTACACCAGTTTTGCTTGCCGCATCCATTTCAAGAACATCAATATGATTTGAATTTGTTATAGATTCACAATTGTTACAAAAATTTTCTTTGCATAGGTTTTCGATACCATTTGAACAATTAAGAGCTTTAGCAACTATTCTAGCAGTTGTAGTTTTGCCAATACCTCTTATTCCAGTAAATAGATAGGCATTTGGAACTTTATTTGCTTTTATTGAGTTGGTTATTGTTTCTACAAGAACTTCCTGACCAATAAGATTAGCAAAACTTTGTGGTCTATATTTTAAAGCTAGTACTTTTGAGTTATTATTCATTTTTAAAATTTTAGGAGACTAGAACCTGAAAAACTGTCTCTACGACTGCTTCCGTTAAGATCTGGTCGGGTTCAAGCAGCATCCACCTCTAGCCTCCAAAACTATTATAGCAGTTATATTTTCTAATCTACAAGAAAAGATTATTTTTTTTTATCTCTTAACTTATCAGCCTCA
>Ga0315315_10007269_pt1 | contig 10253 bp, 6 predicted proteins | sample M140m3416metaG_FD_203699 | JGI IMG/M metagenome (GOLD analysis project Ga0315315, IMG submission 203699) | Ammonia-oxidizing marine archaeal communities from Monterey Bay, California, United States - M1 40m 3416 | ecosystem: Environmental > Aquatic > Marine > Intertidal zone | place: USA... | reverse complement strand
GAAAGGGAGCAAGAATCGTGATCTTGCAGTCTAAAGGCAGCGGAAAAGGCGACTTCTTCGACTATCGATGGGGGCCAATACAATGTTATTTGATTTAGTATACCATGTCGTCTTTGATTCGATCCATGTAGCGCAATACAAAGTATGCGTCTAGTATCGTGATCTAAACTATATACGGCTCGTAGTTATGTATATTATATTGAATTCGAGTTTAAAGTAGTATGCACTTTGATGTCTTGGCTGCGACTTGAATTGAAAATAGAAAGATCAAATCTTTCCTATGACCCAAAGAGAATTGCGATGCCAAAAGGATATAGTTCGTCATGTATTTCCCCCTGGTACACATATGTATGTATTGACATGTTAGTTAGAGGAAAGCTGCGGAATTGTGTCAGCGATTCCTCCGCCGTTTTCCAGAATGCGAGACACTTCCCCCGTCAGCTGTAAATACCAATCGCTGGGGACTTTGTTGTACCCGAGGTCACCGTCGAGAGTCAAGAATTTGCCTTTGGTAGGAACTTGATCTTGGTTCTCGGCAACCTTAAAAATAGCAGTTCCTTCATCGGTCTCGTCATACATGGCGACATAAATCATCTGACTGCCGGCACGGATTATGTTTCGGTACTGTCGCCACAAAAAATTGCCGCCAAGACGAGGAATTTCGTTGAATGGCTTTCCAGGCTTGAGCGCGTGCGAACTGAATCCTGGGAAGGCTACGGGTAAGTAATCGATACCTAACGACTCGCATTCGGCAAGGTCCGGAACGATGTAGTTCTTCGTAAAATAGTCTACGCTTGCAGCATCGACCATGCGGCCAACAGTCCAGGGACTGATAACATCGAAGCTCCGGTAGATGCTTGCCCATGCACTGTTTGTCCTAGAATCACGAGTGAGTGTTCGCCAACCTGCAGGGACCCCACCCATAACGGTTGCGCGATAGCGGGGCTCCAGGTTATTCTGAAACCAATCGATAAGCTCAATAGCTTGGCTTGGAGTACCAATGCGGTCGTGAAATCCAAAGCCCCAAATCGCGACAATTGGCTTTTCCCGGTGATGAAGATAGCTTTTGCTCCTAGTAATTTGCTCTTCGTCTATCAGATGCATCCAGTCGTTCTTCAAGTCGTTGACTAGCGTGCTTTGTTGCCCGTTGGATATATCATACATGTTCACAAACACCCTTCCGTATTTTTCTGAGGCAAGGCGAACGTTGTGGGTCACCTTGTCGCGAATATGAGGCCTGGCAACGGCATTTCCAATGAAGCGCTGTACAAAGAGCCCCGAAATGTCATAATCTTGAAGCCATTTGACGTGCCTATCGACAGTCTTAGCATTGTAAGCGCTATAGAGACCCGCATTTGAACCGTTCGAATACTCAAAATCGGTTGGTGTAAGCTCGTCTGCATCATATTCGCTCATGTCGGGCCACATGTCGATCGTGATTGTGTTCTTGCTTGGGGTTGTCCTTGAATGAGACCAGTGTTGCCATCTATTAAGACCCCCGTCAGAAGAAGTCATGAACCATCCTTGGTAGCCAGCCATTACCTTCTTCTCCAAAGTGCTCGTGTCGACAAGCATTCCATTTGCAGCAGCACTGGACCAAACATAGAAACCATCAGGAGTGGTGATTGTTGCAACCCCATCGTCGTGAACTTCAATGAACGACCCAGTGTTTCCATTACCATCCGAGTTGGACGACCAAAGAACACTATCCACGGATCGCACAATTAAGGTTCCATCGTCCCTCAGTTTCGCTGAGATATCTAGATTTGGTGATCCCGATTCTGCCGACCATTTCTTGTTGTCGTGGTCCCACAAGGAAAGGTCTCCGTCATTGTCCAAGCCAAAACGGTAGCGTTTGCTTGTGGAACAGACAAACTGACCAGGAAAGATATCATTGCCAGTATCTGGATTGATGCAGCCTCGGATTGAGGTGGGCGATGAGGACAAACGTATAACAAAGGGCTGGGCTGAAGGAAGAAATCCGGTAGGTATTGGTGTCGGGTATATAGTTATTGGCGATGATGTAGGCACAAGCGATTTGACACTGCGATCATCAAAGGCAGTGGCGGATGTCCAGATCGAGAGTCCATCTTTGGTCAGAATATCGACTATCCCATTGTTTCCGAGCACCAAGGAAGACCCAGGATTGCCTCCTGTGCGAGAAGACCAACTGACATCGCGATTCTTAGACTTGACCACCATGCTTCCTCCTAACTGTAACTTGGCGTAGGCACCTTCACCTGCGGTGCCAGCAGACCAGATGAGCACTGATCCCGCAAGGAGAGCAAGGTCGCCATCAGCAGTTAGTCCGAATCGATAATTTCCGTCCGGAGAGCAAATGAAGTTTCCAGGAGAGAAATATATCTTTCCTTCGACCTGATTCATGCAGGTACTACCGTTGGATGGAAATGGAGTGGGGTTGTATTGAGACGGAGCAGGGCTTGAATCATTGTCGCCATTTACGATCCAGATCTTGCTTTTATTAGCACTCTCGATGGCAACTACTCCATTATTGCGGAGGATCAACGATGCCCCTCGATTGTTTGGGGTGTGAGACGCCCACAGGACTTTTCCAGAGTTGCTCCTGACAATGAGGTTGCCCCCCACCTGCATTCTTGCGTTTGTTTCGCCAAAATCCGTACCGGCAGACCAAATATTATCATTCTCGGCCCACAGAGAGAGATCTCCGTCACTCGCAATACCAAATCGAAAAATTCCGTTGGGAGAGCAAATGAACTCTCCCTGCTTCAATTGGAGCTTACCCTGGACCTGCTCTATACAGGAATACTCGTCCTTTTCGTTATCATTTGATTCGGGCGCGAGACTGTCTTGAATTCTGTTTAAAGCAAGTTTGTCCTCCTCGAACATTGTCTCACCCGTAGACCAAACTACTTGACCTCTGCGGTTCAAGATAGCAGCAATACCTCCATCACTGAGCAACAAAGATGCGCCTGGGTTACCATTAGTCTTTGATCGCCAGCAAGCTACTCTTGGTTTTGTACAGACAATGAGGTTTCCGTCCGCCTGGAGCTTTAAGTTCGCTTTTCCTTCTTCACAATAAGTGTTGGCAGACCAAATTTTCTCTTCGGTCTCCCACAGCGAAAGATCTCCATCGCGATCAATCCCAAAACGATACATCCCGTTGGGAGAACAAATGAACTGCCCAATGTGTAATCTCAGTTTTCCAATCTTTTGGTTCTCGCAGGTGATTCCAATATCTTCACGCAGCCCAGATTCAATTGCGGGCCCTACATTTTTTGACGATTCCAGAGAATATGGTCGGGTTTTCCATATCCTATTTCCGACCCGATCAATAATTTCGACGACCCCATTGTTGCGAATTCTCAGAGAAGAGCCATCATTATTCCTCGTTCCTGAAGACCAAACAGGCCAACGTGAAGAATGTCGCACGACAAAATTACCATCTGATTGCATCACAGCAAATATTCCTCTTGTGCCAGCCGACCAAACCTTCTCGGTCCTATACCAAAGCGAGAGGTCGCCGTCGTGCGACATTCCGAAACTAAATTTGCCATTAGAAGAGCAAATGAATTCTTTTCGTCGTATGATGATCTTTCCTTTTCCTTGGGCTAGACACCTCGGTGTCTCTGTTAGAGTTGGGAAGTTGATTGAAACACCATTCCCAGGGTCGGCATCAAGAAGGCTACGAAACTATGTACATAGAGGGCATCACAGTCAAAGATGTTGAGATGGAGGCCATGGCTGAGAACGAAAAAGCAAATGCGTTGGAAATCTTGAAAGAGATTATACACACCTTGGAAGTTGTGAAGTTACCATCGTATCGCTGATCCGTCGCGGAGTCATAGAAGGCATCTTGAGTTGAAAAGGCTACTTTCACCAATGACTGGTATAGATTTGACTCGCTTTGAGACCTCATTGAAATACTCGCTATGTGCCGAATAGTTTCGATCCTTGTCTCGATGATTTTATAGATATCACTGGCTTCAATAGAATCGATGCTACTGCCTTCACAATGAAAAGATGCTTTTCCTTGGACGATAATGTTCGATAGGTCGTGAACTCTTCGACTGGCAGTGTCAGAGCCACTCATCACGCTAGAAACATTGTAATCTCTGATCCTCCGGACATCGTCATTTGGAAAGCTGGGGTCGACAGCATTAAGGTCTAGGTCGATGCCGACCAAACAATCTCCAAATTGAGCACTAAGGAGCCTTTGGAGAGCACTTGTTAACGCTGTTTGCACCCGACCAATGTCCTCGGTGGAGGTGGTGCAGTCATTGATCGAAATACTAAAGGGTGGAACTGGAAGACGCCGTGTCGCGATCGATGCCTCGGAGAAACGAAGAAGAAGCAGAACTATAGCACCGAAGAAGTACCGAGATGGATGCAGCCGATGCATGTTTTAAGATGCACTTGATGTAGATTTTTTTCGATGGGTAGATTGATAGGCCTTCGGAAGTGGGCTGGTTTGATACATTCACAAGGGGAAGGCGCATACGTCCAAAATGGATACATTTCGTTGAAGAGAATCTTAAGAAGAATTAAGGAGAACGCATGCAACAGAAACGAAGCAAATCTTTGCATCCAGACTGTGTTGAGGGCAATTCAGTTTCGATGGAATTCATCATTTGACTTTACCTTACGGAATGCGAAAGGGCCCGTTAGAGAAAAAAACAACCCCAATCTTTCGATGAAAATACAATGGAAAATGAGTTCTAATCAAAACCGAATGAATGCAGTGAAACGTTTTTTATCATCGGCGGAAAAAATGAAAATGAGTATCGAAGGAATAGCGTAAACCTGAGCTATCGAAGGGCATCGCTGCTCCCTCCACTTATGTATGTGGCGATCAAAATATTGTTCCTGCATGTTTCACATATCCTGGTCGGAGTAACGATACACATTGGATGAGACGGATGCTTCTTTGCTATACAATACACTTCTTTTACTCTCGTGTACCAGCCGAGATCGCAAACAAGACAGAAGGCTGAAAATTCTTCGGCGGGCGGGAACAACTTAAAATGATGGTGATTGGCTGGCTTCGGCTTCCATAGAAACGGAGTAGCTGACTGACTCACGACTCGACTCCTCAAAACATACATTTACAAACTATTTGGGGGAGTGGAGCGAACTGGCCATGTGGGCACATACAAACATAGAGACTGTCTTCCTACCATTTGTCTCTAAGGCTCAGTCGGAAGATCAAGGGAACTGAAAAGTTTAGCACCTCTGAGGATGGCGGAGGTTCTGACGATGTCACAAAATAGAAACATGCTTGCTGCAAAATAATGAGGAAAACAGTTTTGCTGATCAGCGAACTTCGAAATCGACAAACCTTCACGGACACTTTTTTGTAGTCAGACTTTACCATGGCAAATAGAGCGACGACCCCTGGTAATTCAAACCTTTCGCTGCCTTATAAAGTGTCTGCGGTCATTGGTTGGAAGCTCGGCACCCTTCGATCTTCTAGAATCTCGACCAATTAGTCCATCGCCTCCAGCGATAAACGAATCTTGGCACCCAAATAGTCGAAAGTTGACAAGGAGGGGCGATTGCAGCTACCACGTTAGTCCACAAGAGACAGAAGCATGCCGCCGATAAGCTTGGCACCCTCGCCCTCAATCCTTGTCTACGTTTTCCTTCTTGTGGTGTCCAACCTCGCTTGTGTGACGTCCATAGAGAGTAGCCCGCATACCTACCGAGAAATTCAGCCTGACGGAAAGACCACCCCACCACTCAAGATTAGAGGAGGTCCTCAATTGCATTATGTCACCGATGCAAACGGCTATACTGTGATCCAAGATGACGATCGTTGGTTCGTGTACGCAGACGAGGGAAGCGACGAGACGGGAAGATTGTCATCGAGCGGGATGCGTGTAGGAATGGGAGCACCGGAGAAGAAAGGGATTCATAAGGGAATTCTGCCTGGCCACTCTGCACAGGTTGAACAATGCGGGCGCCTCTGCGACTTGTTCAATGACGACGGGATCCACTTACGCCGTCTATCACCTGACCAAACTTCGACGACCAAAGAGCCCGAACGCAATCTGTCAACCCCGACAACGGGAGTCCTAAAGAATTTGGTCGTCCTTATGAAGTTCTCTGACCATCAAGATCGCATCGTTCCGTCCAAGGCGGATGTTGATCTGCTAATGAATGCTCCTGGTGGCGACCCAGACCTTGCGCCGACGGGGAGCGTTAGAGATGTCTTTGCTCAGGCATCTTACGATCAACTCGTTGTTGATTCGACGGTCTATAATTGGGTGATCCTCCCCAACACGGAGCAATATTATGCTGACAACGAAAGCGCCTTCACCGACGTCTTTGTCGAAGCCCTGCACGACGCATTGGACATCATCGATTCGGATCCTGCATTTAGCTTTTTGGATTTTGACGTCAACGGAGACGGTACTATAGATGCAGTCACATTTCTGCACTCAGGCTATGGCGCAGAGTGGTCGGGCACAGACTGCTATGGCAACGGGCGATCTCATCGAATTTGGTCCCACAAGTGGACTATGCCATCTCGATTCCACTGGTATAGTAGCAACGGAGTAAGAGTCAACAAGTACTATGTCAGCCCTGCGGTCTGGGGTACCTGCGGCTCCGACATAGGACGGATTGGAGTGATTGCGCACGAATTAGGTCACTTCCTCGGCTTGCCCGATTTGTACGACGGAAAGGGCGGTGAGGGCGCTGGATCGTTCGATCTCATGGGTAATTCGTGGGGTTTTGATGGGAGTCAGTACTACCCACCCATCCTTTCGGCGTGGTCCAAGATTCGACTGGGGTGGGCGTCCCCAATCATTCTTGATGTCGAGGGCCAGTACTCCCTCGCTCCATGGGCGTCGTCGCCCGCAGTGTACCGCATCGACAAGGGATTCCCAGAAGGCGAATATCTCCTCATTGAGAATAGACAACAGCTCGGCTTTGATTCTCAAATTCCGCAGGGTGGACTTGCAATTTGGCACATAGACGAATGGGCACCATACAATAACGAGGGCCATCCTGACCAAGATGACTGGCCTTTGAACGGTAATCACTACAAGGTTGCCTTGCTCCAAGCGGATGGCAATTACGACCTTGAAAAGGGGAATAGCCGAGGTGATAGTGGCGACTTGTGGCACAGCAATACAGGCTCTGTTGTAGCCCTCGCGCCCTCCATGGGCAGAGTAGATGGGCCTTATCCTAACTCGGACGCCTACAAAGGTGGAAAAATCATTTATACCGGGATCAGAATCTACAACGTAAAAAGTCTTCCGAATAAGACGATGTCTTTCCAGCTCAGCTTCGACGACAGCGTATCTGATAATGATGCGACCGAACCAACACAAGCCCCTCCATTTGCCTTGACGCCTTACCCAACCAGTGCACCAACAGATTCTCCTCCTACATCAAATGAAATCGTTTCAACATTCGCCAATGGTAATGGATCAGCTGGTAATTGTTTTGATGTCGTCTCCAAAACGACGGTTAGAATCACAGGCATCGACATCCATACCGTCTCTACCAGTACAGTATCAGTCGAAGTCTGGACGAAATCTGGATCTCACGTTGGTTACGAAAACAGTCCAGATATGTGGCAGCAAATAGCATCTACCTCCGTGATGGGCCAGGGGCTTGGCAATCGAACACCCATCCCAAGGCAGTCGCTTCAGCCTTTTGAAATTAGACCTTCGCAACGCCAAGCCTTTTACGTCACTTTGACGACAAGAGATATCCGCTACAGCGATCACCTTGGTCTCGGACAGATAGGGGTGGCCAATTCTGACCTTGAGCTTTATGTTGGGACTGGACAGAGGTACCCCTTCGGAGAAATATACACGCCTCGACTATGGAATGGGGCCCTGACTTACGAAACCATCGATGATTCCGAAGCCCTTCCTACCATTACCCCTACCGGCATGCCCACAGATGTCTTTTGGTCAGCATTTCCTTCCATGCTACCTTCGATTGAACCAACGAAAACCCCAAGCGTGTCACCAACTGCAGCTCCAATAACAGCTGCCCCCACGAGTGGACCGAGTTCAGTACCTTCCAACAGCCCGAGTCATATCCCATCCATACCACCGACCACGGCGGCTCCAAGTAAGTACACTCCATCTACGGCTCCTTCTGGCAATCCTAGCCACTCACCAATCACGACAGCTTTCTCTTCATCTTTGACCACAACCCTCAGTGGCGGCACTGGACAAGCTGGCAATCAATTCGACGTCATCGCGGCAAAGGATTTAGTCATTTTTGACCTCAGTATTCACACCAGTTCGACTAAGCAGGTCACAATCGAAGTTTGGACAAAGAGAGGAACATTCCGAGACTCTCAAAAGAACGCAAAGGCTTGGAAACGGGTCGCCAGGACAACCACTCGAGGTCGGGGGGCACAACAACTGACCCCTCTGCCCATGGATGCTATGATTCCTGTCAAGGTAGAGGCTGACGAGAAAGTGGCCTTTTACGTAACACTTACAACGGCCGAAATGCGTTACACAAAGGGGAGGAAGGTCGGACAGATCTTTGCGTCAAATGACGACCTGTCAATTCTTGAAGGAGCCGGGAAGTCTTATCCGTTCAAGACTTCCTACGTACCGCGAGTTTGGAATGGGGCGATCAAGTACGTCCTGCAGCCAGACGGCCTAACGGGGTTGCTTCCTACTTCGTTTCCCACTCCATCTCCAAGCTTGGAGGAACTATGGACGACTATGGATGGAGGAAATGGCCAAGCTGGCAACATGTTCGATGTTGTGGCCATGAAAGATATCGTTATCGTAGGCATTGGCCACGTCCACACGTCGTCAGTCGAAACTGTAAATGTAGAGATATGGACCAAAGAAGGTCCTTTCAAGGGCTTTCAGAGGGACCGGACAGCTTGGTCACAAGTCGCGGCCGTTTCCGTAAGAGGTAAAGGAAGGGGCCAGCCAACAGTACTTCCCAAAGGCATCATGGATAGAATCGAGATCGGGGCCGGCGAGACAAGATCTTTTTACGTTACCCTAACGACGCCAGACATGAGATACACGAATGGCGACTATAATCTACCATCAAAAGCTGCGTCCAACGCTGATCTGCGGATTCACCGAGGTATCGGTAAGGCGTACCCCTTCAAGACAACCTACAAATCTAGGGTCTTCAATGGAAGTATAGTTTATTTCGTTCGGGACTGATGCGACCGACGAAGGGTCGCAGATGATTAGCAATACATGCCTAAAGGATAGATCAATGATGCCTATCACAATTTATTTGTACTAGGGAATCTAAATTATTTATCGTGTAGTTACCATCACACGATCACGGCCCCACATTGCGCTCAAGTCTTCGATTTTCTCTATCCTGCAAACAGAGGAAGGAGTCGAATTCATCGAGGACAAGAACCCGTGCTAGAAGAATAATGTTGGTCTTCCAACCCATGCCATCGGGAGTGAACCTCGGAACTCGATAATTGATGGGAGTAGCACCCGTCCTAAATTCGAATCGCCGAGAATCCTTCTCGGATGGCTTTCTTGTCCGTACACTCCTTAATGCAGGGCCTCGCCCCCCGGCATTTTCGTTGGAGGGTTCCTCCACATATTGCCTATGGAATGACAAAATCGCGAGAGGCGCGTTGGGCATCCCAAAGGATCGTGAGGCTTGACGGCCCTTTCCTTCCCGCCCCCCCCCATCCCCCAAGTATGCCCCTCTAATCCCATCGCGAGAGATTTCGTCCAGCATCCGATCGTAGGGACTGCCGGCCTTGCCCCTTCGGACCCACCATCGATTCAGGTGCCCCTCGAAGGTCGAACCGCACAGACAGCACCGGTCCGGGGCATGCTTGGACAGGGGGTACAGATAGTCGAGGACGGATCCCGGGCGGATCCGGACCATCTTCTTCCCGCCCCGCCCCTCGTAGACGCTCTGGCGGAGGAGGCGATGGCAGATGCTATACCTGAGCATGGAGGCCACATCCCAGAGGAAGAAGGAGCAGGCCCGGTTGGTGGCATCCGCCGACGAGCAGCCTCCGGTGGCCGGAGGAGGAGGCGACGACGAAGGCGAGAAGAAGTCGGGACGGCGGCGGGGCGATCCGACTGTGGGCGACGCCTGTGTTCTCATAGGGCACGCCGCTAGGAAGAGGAGGCTAGCGGCGAGGAGGGGGGGGGAAGGCGGGCGCCTCATCCTTCGTCTGCCGCTCAGCGTGGAAAGGTGTCAGGTGTCCGACAGATAACACAAAAAGGAAGTCGAAAAATTGATAATAAGTATTAGATCGTTACAATCCATGCACGACGGTACTCACGAGCTCA
>Ga0315315_10007268_pt1 | contig 10253 bp, 9 predicted proteins | sample M140m3416metaG_FD_203699 | JGI IMG/M metagenome (GOLD analysis project Ga0315315, IMG submission 203699) | Ammonia-oxidizing marine archaeal communities from Monterey Bay, California, United States - M1 40m 3416 | ecosystem: Environmental > Aquatic > Marine > Intertidal zone | place: USA... | reverse complement strand
AAATTCTACCCTTCATATATGTGTTAAAATTAATTCTACAAGTTCAACAAATGTAATTATTTGTCTAAATTCTCCTTATTTTCCTCACTTTTATCATCTTTTTTTTCTGTCTTTTTAGAAACACCAACTAAAGATGGTCTAAGCAATCTGTCTTTTATCATAAAGCCTTTTTGAACCTCTTGAACGATTGTTCCTGGTTCTTTTTGATCATCTTCTATCTCCATCATGGCCTGATGTAAATTTGGATCTAATTTTTTATTAAGACAATCAATTGGTTTAATATTATTTTTAGTAAAAATAGAGATCAAATCTTTATTTATTATATCAAAATGTTCTAAGGTTTTTTTTAAAGCTTCGGTGTCTTTAAGAGTTTCATCATTTTCTAAAATCAATTTTGATCTTGCAAGGTTGTCAATTAAATTTAAAGCCTCCTTTGCAAATGCAAATCCCCCATAATCAAAAGCATCATCTTTTTCTTTTTCAAATCTTCTTCTTTGATTTTCCATCTCAGCAAAAGTTCTTGCTAGTTTATCTTCTAATTCTTTTATTTTTTCTTCGGGAGATAATTCTATTTTTTCTTCTACGTTTTCATTTTTTTCTTGCTTGTCATCCAATTCTTTTGATGTTTCGCTCTCCCCATTTGAAGTTTCAGACGTGGAATTTTCTTTATTAAGGTTTTCCTCTTTTTCCATGAGGACATATATGGTAAGAAATCTCAGAATTGCTAGGTATTAATGAAAAAAATCTCAAAATTGCTTATAGGCACTAATAATAAAGGAAAATATAGGGAAATTAGAGATTTATTGCCAAAATATATTAAAACGTATTCAACATCTAAATTTAAACTAAAGAGCCCCAAAGAAGATGGACAGACATTTATAGAAAACTCAATCATAAAATCTAAACATTTCTCAAAAAAAACAAAAATGATATGTCTTGCTGATGACTCTGGCCTTGAAATAGACTTATTAGATAAAAATCCAGGAATTTATTCAGCTAGATGGGGTGGAAAAAAAAGTGATTTTAAAAAAGCAATAAAAAGAGTTTATAGAGAATTATCCAAAAAAGATAAAAATTGGAAAGAAAAAACAATTAGAGCTAGATTTGTATGTGCTTTATCAATTTGTTATTTAGATAAAAAAATTGCATCTGTTTTGGGAAAAATTGACGGATATATTTCAGCAAACCCAAAAGGAAAAAATGGTTTTGGTTATGATCCAATTTTTATTCCTAAAAATAAAAAAAAAACTTTTGGTGAGATGAGTTCTTTACAAAAATATAAAATAGATCACCGTTTTGTTGCATTTAGGAAAATTAAAAAATTTTTTTAATTTTTTTATCTTCAATTTTATAAAAGTTTAATCTGTGATTTATTTTATTATTTTTTATATCGAAAATACCTATCTTGCCTTTAAAAGAATTCTTTTTTTTAAAAAGTTTATTTAAATTAGAAAGATTGTTTTTAAAAGATAGATAATAGACCAGGCCCACAAGATCGTAACTTAGTAAAGCCAAATGTGAAGGATATTCATTAAACTCTTTAAAAAATTTATCTTTATAATTTTCAAAATTATTTTTGTTTATTGATGGATAATATAAAGGCTGAATATCTACTTCATTTAATAAACTTTGATCAAACCATTGATTCAAAGTAATAAAATACTTATTTTTAGGGGTAACATCTGTATACACAAGAGATGTAGATACACTTTTTAAACTTTCATCAAAATCAGCAATAACGACTGCATCAAAATTTAAACCTCCTAAAGTATATCTCTGTTCAAGCTTTTTAATTTTTTTTTCTTTATTTGCTTGATTTGATTTTTGTAATCTTAAAATTTCATCTTCTAAGTTTTGTTTTCTAATCCTGTAATTAGTAATTTCTTCAATTTGTTTTGTTAATTTTGTTGGTTCTGTATTGTAGTCATATTTTTTAAATATCTTGATTTTTGAGTCTTTAATTCCTTTTTTAACTTCAAATTCATAATCTTGTATTGGTGTTAAAAATATTGTTCTATTGATATTATTTGTCTCTAAAAATTTTTTAATAGTATTCAACTGGGAAGTTGAATTTATTCCTGCAGAAATTACGTTTTTTGGAAGATCAAGTGTTTTATTTGTTAAGGATAAAAAAGTTACATCATTGATTTCATCTAAATACGATATACTTTCGTGAAAGACAGGACCGATAACAACTTTTACACCCATTTGTTGTAACTCAAATGCTGATTTAAGAGCCTTGTTTGCTTTAGAAGCTGTATCCTTTGGAATAATTTCAATTGAGCTATTATTAATATCTTTTAAAGCTAATCTTACAGCTTTAATAATTGATTGGCCCAACTCATTATTAGAACCTGTTAATGGTACCATGAGACCAATTTTTATTGTTTCAGTAGCTTTAACAGAATATGAAAATAATAAATAAAAATTTATTATTACTAAAAAAATAATTTTAATAAATTTTATCATTTTGATGTTAGTATATTATTTTTTAAGCTAAATTATGATCATAAATTCACAATCTAAAATAAAAGATGAAGAAAATGGTCTTTATTTGGTATCAACACCAATAGGTAATTTAAAAGATATTACTTTTAGAGCCATAGAAACATTGAAGAAATCTTCTTATATTCTATGTGAAGATACGAGAGTCTCAAGAAATCTTTTAGAAAGATATGAAGTAAAAACACGCTTGATTTCAAATCATAAATTTAATGAATTAAAAAATTTAAAGAAGATTATTGGTCTTTTAAAGTCAGGAGAAACAATTTCATTAATTTCTGATGCTGGCACACCAAGTATTTCTGATCCTGGCGCAATATTAGTAAATGAATGTATAAAAAATAATATCAAAATTATTCCAATTCCAGGACCGTCGGCTGTCACAATTGCTGTTTCGATGAGTGGTTTTTCAGAAAAATTTATTTTTTGTGGATTTTTACCTGAAAAGAAAAAAGCAATAGAAAGTGTTCTTAACAAGATTTCAAAGTTTGATGAAACATGTGTTTTTTTTATATCCCCAAAAAAAATTAATAAGATAATTCCAGAATTAAAAAAAAACTTTAGTGGAAGAAAAATAGTGTTTTGTAGAGAAATATCAAAAATATATGAAGAATTTATAAGAACGAACATTGATGATTTAGTAAAATTTAATAGGGAGTTAAAAGGGGAACTAACAATAGTAATTTCAGAAAAAAAAGTTGAAAAAAAACACTCACGAGAATTAGATGAATCAGATATGAATATAATTCATAAAATGATTAATAAATTTACAATAAAAGAGATAACTGAAATTATAAGTAAAAATAAAAATATTCCAAAAAAAAAAATTTATAATTATTGTTTGAAACTTAAAAATGAAAATTAAATATATTCTATTTATTTTATTGGGTGTTATTTTGTCCAGTTGTGCTGGTGTTTCTTCAAAAGGTATTTTTGGCTCTGGAGTTAGTATTGCTTTTGATCCAAGAACTGTTGGTACTCAAATGGACGACTCTATCATGCAAAAAAATTTGGCTGCACGTATTCTTATAAAAGATAAAAAATATTTATTATCAGTAAAATCTAAAGTATTAGATGGAAGGATTTTTCTAACTGGAAAAGTTGATAGTCCTGAAGAAAAATTACTATTAACAAAATTAGCTTGGGAGACAAAAGGTGCTAGATCTGTTCGTAATGATATTAAGATAAAGGAAGAATTTAACTTTAAACGATCTGCGAAAGATATTTTAATAACGTCTCAACTTAGAACAGCTATGATATTAAATAAAAATATTAAGGCAACTAATTATCAAATAGATACTTATAAGAAAAAAATCTATGTTTATGGAATTGCATTAACTTCTGAAGAAAAAGATCTAGTAATCAGTGAGGCTAAAGAGATATTGGACGTAGAGGATGTTATTGCAAGCATTATTCTTGTTGAAGATCTAAGAATTCAAAGAGAGTAATTATTTTTTATAATCAATTACTTCTGCAGAATAAGCAGCTATAGATGCTAAATTAATTAGTTCTGATGTAGAAGATCTTAAAGGTGCAATTTCTATTGGTAAACCGATTCCGATTAGTAAAGGTCCAATTACCTTTGTGTCCCCAATAGTTTTCATTAATTTATATGATATGGCTGCACTGTGTTGACCTGGCATAATCAATATATTTGATTTACCAACAATTTTCGAAAAAGGATAAAGCTCCTCATATTCAGGATTTAAAGCAACATCTGGCTGCATATCTCCATCAAAATCAAAATCTACTTCTTTTTCTTTTAATATTTCAACAGCACTTCTGATATGTTTTGTTCTACTAGTGAGAGGCTGTCCAAAAGTAGAATGAGAAACAAAAGCTACTTTAGGATCAAAACCAAATAATCTTACTACTCTTGCTGTAGAGATTGCTATTTCAGCCATTTGTTCTGATGTGGGGTATTCATGAACGCTAGTATCACCTATGAAAATAGTTTTCCCCTTATGGACTATCATATTAAGTCCAAACATTATTTCCCCTTTTCTCACATCAACAACTTGTTTAATTTTATCTAAAGAAGCTCCAAATCGTCTAGTATTTCCAGTAACAGCTCCATCTGCATCACCACAGGCAACCATGCTTGTAGCCCAAACTACTCTATCATTTCTAATCATTCTGTCACAATCTCTCTCCAATAATCCTTGTTCTCTTTGTAATTTTTCAAATAAATGTTTTACGTATCTCTTTCTTTTTTTGTCATCTTTTGAATTAACAATTTCAATGTCAAAATTATCACTGTACCCAATTTTTTTTATTTGCTCTTTAATTTTACCTTCTTTACCAACTAAAATTGGAATCCCTAATTTCGAATTTTTGAATGCTATAGCGGCTTTTAAAGTATTTTCATCTTCACCATCAGCAAAAACAATTCTTTTCTGATTTTTTTTAATAAATGAATTTATACCCTGCATAATAGTAACTGTTGGGTCTAGTCTTTGTTTTAGTTGTTCTCTATAAAGTTCAAAATCGTCTATATTTTTTCTAGCCACTCCACTTTCTATGGCTGCTTTTGCTACAGCTGATGGTATTACACTAATTAATCTCGGATCAAATGTAGATGGTATAATGTAATCTTTTACATAATGTGGTCTTTCACCACCCATAGCTGCAACAACTTCATCAGGAACATCTTCTCTTGCAAGTTTGGCTATTGCATTAGCTGCAGCAACTTTCATTTCTTCATTTATTGTTTTGGATCTAACATCCAAAGCTCCTCTAAAGATATAGGGAAATCCAATCAAATTATTTACTTGATTAGGGTAATCTGATCTTCCAGTTGCAATAATTGCATCATCTCTAACCTCATTGATTTCTTCTGGAGTGATTTCTGGATCAGGGTTTGCGCAAGCAAATATAATTGGATTTTTTGCCATTGATTTAATCATCTCTTTTTTTAGAACACCTTTTGTAGATAATCCTAAAAAAACATCCGCATCCTTAAGAGAGTCTTTAAGAGTTCTATGGTTTGTCTTAACTTTATATCTAGATTTCCACTGATCAATTCCTTCTGTTCTTCCTTCGTAAATCACACCCTTTCTATCTAACATTATTATATTTTCAGATTTAACACCTGATTTCTTAAATAATTCAGTACAAGCTTGTGCTGAAGCTCCAGCACCATTAACTACAACTTTAATTTTTTTTATTGACTTACCACTAATATCTAACGCATTTAATAATGCAGCAGTTGTTATAATTGCTGTTCCATGTTGATCATCATGAAAAACTGGAATATCTAAAATTTCTTTTAATTTTTGTTCTATTACAAAACAATCTGGAGCTGCTATGTCTTCTAAATTTATTCCACCAAAGCTAGGTGCAAAATTTTTGATTGAGTTAATTATTTCATTGGTATCTTTGCAATCTATTTCTAAATCAATGGAGTCGATATCTGCAAATCTTTTAAAAAGTACGGCCTTTCCCTCCATCACAGGCTTTGATGCAAGAGCACCTAAATCACCCATTCCTAATATTGCAGTACCATTACTTATTACGGCAACTAAGTTTCCTTTACTTGTGTAATCATACGCTGCTTCTGGATTTTCACTTATTTCTTTTACTGGAGCAGCAACACCCGGAGAGTATGCCAAAGCAAGGTCCCGCTTAGTTGTCATATTTTTTGAGGAAATAATCTCAATCTTACCGGGTTTGTTATCTTTATGAAAATCTAAAGCTTCCTTGTCTGTATAATGATCAATTTTTGTTTTTTTCATTTTTGCTCAACTATCTTAAATTTAATTTTATTAGTAATGTATTTAAAAATTTTTATTATTTGTAATTTTTGATCTATATATTCTTATAATAAGTGTACAATTAGGGTAAAATTAAGACTAATATGATTTATGAACTTACTTAAGTCAACAGGTACATTCGGTTTTTATACCATCGTTAGTAGGTTGCTTGGTTATTTAAGGGATATTTTGATAGCAATTTTTCTTGGAACAGGAATGTTAGCTGATGCCTTCTTTGTAGCATTTAGAATTCCGAATACTTTTAGAAGATTATTTGCCGAAGGTACTTTTAATGCTGCATTTGTTCCAAGCTATTCTTCAGAAATAATTAAGGGCAAAAAACAATCAAATAAATTCGCGAACGATATTTTTAAACTCCTATTTTTGGGGTTATTATTTTTAATAATAATTGTGGAAATTTTCATGCCAATATTCGTTTCAATTATTGCTCCAGGATTTGTCGGTGATTTTGAAAAATTGGAGGTCGCAATAAATTTAACAAGGATAACTTTTCCTTTTTTGTTTTTTATTTGTTTAGCATCTTTTTTTTCAGCAATTCTTAATTCTCATAATAAATTTGCAGTTGCTGCTGCTGCTCCAATAATTTTAAATATTGTTTTAATAATAATATTACTTTTTTCTAAATCTTTGGGTGATCAACTTGTTTATTATTTGTCTTATGGTGTCTCCTTGGCCGGTTTTTTGCAACTTATATTTTTATATAAATATGTATCAAAGTACTACTCGCTTGAGTTCATTTTCAAACTAAAGGTAAGTAATAAAATAAAGTTTTTTTTTAAAAAACTTTTACCAAGTATTTTTTCATCTGGAGTTACTCAAATTAATATTTTAATTGGAACCATAATTGCATCTTTTCAAGCTAGTGCAGTCTCTTATTTATATTATGCAGACAGAATTTATCAAATTAACCTGGCAATAGCCGGCATTGCAATTGGAGTTGTTATACTTCCACAGCTGTCAAAACATATTCAATCAAGAAAAAAAGAAAAGATTTTACTTATTCAAAACAAAGCTCTTGAATTAAGTTTATTTTTAAGTTTACCAGCTACTATAGCTTTAATTATTGGATCAGAACAAATTATGTCTGCTTTATTTGGCTACGGATCTTTTAATCAAACCTCAGTTAGCAATTCGAGTTTGGCTTTATATTATTTTGCACTTGGTTTACCTGCTTTTGCTTTGATAAAAGTTTTTTCAAGTTTTTTCTTCGCTAATCATAATACCAAAACACCATTTTATATTTCATTAATTTCAGTAATTATAAATGTTTTTATTAGTCTTTACTATTTTAGTGAAATAGGATTCATCATAATTCCAATAGCGACAACTATTTCGTCATGGGTTAATTCAATATTGTTATTTATATTTTTAAAAAATTATAAATTATTTTATTTTAATCAAATTTTTTTTGTGAAGCTTATTAAAATAGTAATTGCGTCAGTTCTCATGGGTTTATTTTTTAATTTTTTGTTAAACTTTTTTCAAAACGAACTAGAATTTAATAATGTAATTAAATCTTTATATTTAATTCTAAGTGTTATATCAGGTTTATTGTTTTATTTATTTATTTGTTATTTGATCAAAGCTTTCAAAATGAGTGATATTAAATTAAAGTATTAATTTTATGAATAAAAAAATTTTTTCAGGTGTACAACCAACAGGAAATCTTCATTTAGGAAATTATCTAGGAGCAATTAAAAATTTTGTCGATCTAAATAATGATAATGATAATAAATGCATTTTTTGTGTTGTTGATTTACATGCAATCACTGTAAAGCAAGATCCAAAAGAACTAAAAAATAATATTAGAGAAACTGTAGCAACGTTTATTGCAAGCGGGATAGATCCAAAAAAAAGTATAATTTTTAATCAATCTAGAGTGCCAGCTCATGCGGAAGGAGCATGGATCTTAAGTTGTGTTGCGAGAATGGGATGGTTGAACAGAATGACTCAATTTAAAGAAAAAGCTGGAAAAGATAGAGAAAAAGCAAGTATTGGTCTTTACTCTTACCCTGTATTGATGGCAGCCGATATTTTATTGTACGATGCCACACATGTTCCAGTTGGAGATGATCAAAAACAACATTTAGAATTATGTAGAGATATTGCTCAAAAATTTAATAATGATTTTGAGATAGAAAATTTTCTTCAAGTTCCTGAACCACTTATTCAAAAAGAATTTTCAAGAATTATGAGTTTAAAAGATGGATCAAAAAAAATGAGTAAATCTGAACTATCTGATTTGAGTAGAATTAATCTGACAGACGATAGAGATCAAATAATAAATAAAATTAAAAAAGCAAAAACAGATCCTTTGCCAATGCCAGATGAAATAAAAGAACTTGATGAAAGATTGGAAGCAAAAAATTTGTTGGGAATATATTCAAGTCTTACTAATTCTTCATTACAAAACTCAGTTCAACTTTTTGCAGGTAAAAATTTTTCTGAATTTAAAGAAGTGTTAGCAGGAAAATTAGTTGATAAAATTGAACCTATTTCTAAAGAGATAAAAAAACTTTTAGATGATAAAAAATTTCTAGATAAAATTCTTCTAGATGGAGTTGAAAAAGCTGATTTAATTGCGTCAAAAAAGATTGAAAGAATTAAAGAAATAGTGGGTTTTTAGATAAAATTCATTATCAAGTTTTAATTTTTAAAATATTCACTATATATAATTTATGTTCGTTCAAACAGAAGTAACACCAAATCCAAATTCACTTAAGTTCCTACCTGGGAAAAAAGTATCTAATAGTGGTCCATACGAAATTACCAATAAAAATGATTCTCAAAATACTCTTGTAAGAAATTTATTATCCATCAATGGTGTTGAGGGAATTTTTTTAGGAGAGGATTTTATCTCTATAAATAAAAAAGAGATAACCGAATGGGATGATATAAAGCATATTGTAATTTCATTTATTAATGATTTTTATTCTGAAGGAAAAGAATTTGTCATAGATGAGAGCTTAGATGAAAAAAATTCAAATTTAGACGAACTAGAACAAAAAATAGTAAAAATTTTAGATCAAAAAATAAGACCTGCAGTAGCAAGGGATGGTGGTGATATAAAATTTAAAGAATTTAAAGATGGTGTTGTAAAAGTTCAATTGCAAGGTAGCTGCTCAGGATGTCCAAGTTCTACCATGACATTAAAACAAGGAGTTCAAAATCTTTTATGTCATTATTTGCCAGAAGTAAAAGAAGTTATAGCAATTTAGAAATATGAAAAATAAACAAGACTTAATAGAACAAAAAAATAAAAATACTTTATTAAGAATTCTTCTAAGTAGTTTTTTTACTATTTTTTTTTTCTATATCGTTCCAATATTTATAAACTTTGCTGATAAAAATTTTTACACCAAAGAATATAAGAATAATTCTAAAAAAATTTTAGCCTATACTCTTAATAAAAAAGATAAAAAAATAGAAGAAATTGAAACTTTAAATCAAGATGAAGTATTGTTTGATGTTTATAGTTTAAATAATAGTGATGCTGAGGCTGTTTACTTAAGTGCTGCTAGAATAAGTAAATTATTTAAAGAAACTGACTACAATCTTAATGATGTTAGAAAAAGAAAATTAGTTAAACCAGTTGCATTAACATTACTACCTAACGAATTAAAATTTATTGAGAATACAAAAAAAAGAAAAGAATTTTTTATACAAATTGTTTTGCCTTTGATTATAAAAGAAAACAACATAATCAAAAAAGATAGAAGAACACTTTTTGACATTATCAACAAAAGCAATAACACAGATTTAGAATTGAGCTGGCTTGAAAAAAAATACAAACAATATGGTATAAAATCTCAAGATTTATCAACATTAAAAATAAGAATGGATGAAATACCAGTATCTCTTGCAATTGCTCAAGCAGCAAAAGAAACCGGCTGGGGTACTTCTAGATTTGCACAAGAAGGTAATGCTTTATTTGGACAATGGACTTGGTCAGGAGATGGCTTAAAACCTAAAGAGGCA
>Ga0315315_10007267_pt1 | contig 10255 bp, 19 predicted proteins | sample M140m3416metaG_FD_203699 | JGI IMG/M metagenome (GOLD analysis project Ga0315315, IMG submission 203699) | Ammonia-oxidizing marine archaeal communities from Monterey Bay, California, United States - M1 40m 3416 | ecosystem: Environmental > Aquatic > Marine > Intertidal zone | place: USA... | reverse complement strand
AATATGTATTTTGAAGCTCGTAATGAGGGAACAGCTGGAGTTCTAGGTGTAACCAATGTAGTTTTAAATAGAGTAAAAAGTGAATTATATCCAAACACAATTTGTGGTGTTATAGAAGATGCTAAAATATCACAATGGTGGTTAAAAGAAAAAGGTTTAAAGAAACCCATTAAAAATATGTGTCAATTTAGTTGGTACTGTGATGGTAAATCAGATGAGATAAAAGATTACTACACATATAATCAACTGTTTACACTTGCAGAGGGTTTAGTTGCATCAAATTTCAAAACTTTGCTTGACATTACAGATGGAGCGTTGTATTATCACGCTGACTATGTTAAACCAAAATGGTCAAGAGATTTTGAAAAAACTGTTAAAATTGGTAGACATATTTTTTATAGAAGGAGATAATGTGAATATATTTTATACTAATGAAGACCCAAAGATTGCATCTTTGGAACATTGTGATAAACACGCTGTAAAAATGTGTGTAGAGTATGCACAACTATTATCTACTGCACATAGATTACTAGACGGAAAAGAATATGCTGGTAAATCTAAAACTGGTAGAAATGTAAAAAGATGGAAACACCCAACAGACTTTATGGAAGAAAACCTAATGTTGGCGTGTCATACTAAACACCCATCTGCAATATGGTGTAGAGAAACCAAAGGTAATTATTCTTGGTTATTACATTTACTAATGAATTTACTAAAAGAATATACATTTAGATATGGTAAGAAACACTCAGTAGAAAATAGATTACCATACTTAAATATTATACCAAAGAATATTAATCCAGATACTAGACTAACTGAGATGCCCCAATGTATGCCAGATTATTGCAAGATTCCTAATCAACCAATCGCAGCTTATAAGAACTACTATATAAAAGAGAAGACTAGATTTGCGACTTGGAAGAATAGGAGTATACCATTATGGTTTCAAGAAAAGGATATTGGGATATGATTAATGAACACATTGTAAAAGGTGACTTAGAATATTTAGAGAGTGAAGAAGTGAAAAAAAAGAGAGAAGAGTTAAAGAGAAACTGGTTAGGTAAAGATGAATTGTATCAGTTTGAGATTGCACAAATGCAAAAACAAATACACGATTTACAAATTAGAGTTAAGGAACTTATAGAAGAATTGGAGAGAAAAAATGGGTGAATTATTACTATTTTTTACTGGCTTCTTTTTTGGTATGTTTGTAATGCAAACAATAGATATGTTTACAATACTAAAAGAGTTTAAAGGTGAGATTAAAAATTATAAAAAAAAACTAAGGAGATAATATTATGACAAGTAAACTTGATAGACTTATGATGCTTCAAGATGAAGTACACATTGCAAAAAAGTTTGTAGAAGAACACGGCCCAGAAGATATGGGTTATGTAAATACTGCAATCAATTATATAGAAGAAAGAATTCTTGACTTGAGATTAGAGATTGATAAGAAGTTAGATTAAATGCCTAGATACGATTTTTACAATAAAAAAGAAAATAAATATTTTGACGAATTTATGTCTTACGAAGAGAAAGTTGAGTATTTAAAAGTCAATCCTAACATTGAACCTGCTGATTATTTAAATATGAATGTAGTTAGTGGAGTTACTAAAAGTGAAAAGGGTGATTCTGGTATGAGAGAGGTGTTTAGTAAGATTGCAGAAAAACACCCTACTAGCCCACTCGCAGATAGATATGGTAAAAAATCAATTAAGAAATTAAAAGCAAAAAGAGCATATGATAAACATAAAAAGCGTAGTCCTTAGTCTTATTATTTTACTATTTCCAATATCTGTTTGTTCAGATAGTTGGAAAGAATGGTTGAAAGATAATTTATATAAAGAACAGTTTTTAGAACGAACTGATGACATAATTATTGTATCACCTTATCGTGCAATAGATAGTGGAAATGTTCCTATTGTTATCACAACAAAGTCAAAAGACTTAATTAAATTTACTTTAATTATAGACGAGAATCCAACACCTTGTTGTGCAACATTTGAGTTTGTAGGTTTATTACCATATATTGAAACTAATATAAGAGTAAATGCATACACACACTTAACTGTTGTTGCAGAAGATATAGATGGTAATTTATTTTATAATAGAAAGTATATTAAGGCAGCTGGTGGTTGTTCTGCAACACCATTAGTTGATAGTAGTGTACCAAAAGATAGAGTAGATATTATTGATGATAAATTACATTTTGATAAAAAAAGAATTCAATTCAATCACCCAAACTATTCTGGACTACAATTTGATCAATTAACTAGAACAGAAATACCAGCAGATTATATTGACTCTGTTGTTGTTAAAACAAGTAAAGGTATATTCTCATATGAGGGAACAATCGGTATATCACAAAATCATTACTTTACTTTGTTTAGTGGAGATATAGAAAAAATAGTATATACTGATAATTTAGGAAATAATTACGAGGAAAGTTATGAGTAAAAAACAAGACATTAAATTAGATAATTTAGTTACTGTGAAACCAATTACAGATAATCAAAAGGTAGTCTTTAATGCCTGGAGAAAAGACAATAAGAATTTGTTTTTGTTTGGTGCAGCTGGTACTGGAAAAACTTTTATATCAATGTATCTTGCATTAGAGCAAGTGTTAGACCCAAAAACTAAGTACGAAAATGTTATCATTATTCGTTCAGTTGTTCCAACAAGAGATATGGGGTTTCTGCCTGGTGATGAAGAAGATAAGTCTGCATTGTACCAAGTACCATATCACAATATGGTTCAGTTTATGTTTGAACAATCAAGTGATAATGCATTTAGTATGTTATACGACAGATTAAAAAATCAAGGTAGTGTTACCTTCTTGACAACTTCATATCTTCGTGGTATAACATTAGATAACGCTGTCGTAATTGTTGACGAATCTCAGAACTGTAACTTTCACGAGTTAGATACGATTGTTACAAGAGTTGGTCAAGACAGTAAAATTATATTTTGTGGTGATTTCTTTCAATCAGATTTGACCAAGATGAGTGAAAAAGAAGGACTACAAGATTTTATGAGAATATTAGAACAAATGAAAGAATTTGAAACAGTAGAATTTACAATAGGTGATATTGTTCGTTCTGGTTTTGTTCGTAATTATTTAATAGAAAAAACAAAACTTGGTCTAGGAGAGTAATATATTATGCAAAGTACAAAACAAAGATGGGATTGGAGAATACAAGAAACATTAGTGAAAGAAGTATTAAGACTTGAACCAGAAAACGAATATATTAAAAAGTGGTGTGAGATGGGAAATCATCACGGTGCGAATATTCGTAAGGCTAGAGATTATTATTTAAAACACGGAAAATCACCAGAAGAAAATGGCGAACACCCAAAAGGAAGTTGTCAATAATGAAAAAATATTTGATGATTGCAAGTATTGTTGCATTACCTATTACTGTAAGTGCAGATGGTTATTATGCAAAATTTGGTTATGGTTTACAAGATGGATTGAATGGTGGTAAAAATGCATCAGAGTATGGACTTACTGTTGGTAAGAAACTAAATGATGTATTCTCTGCTGAAATAAAAACAAGATTAAAAGTAAAAGATAGTTCTACCAGTAATGACCAGAGAGCAGAATTTGCATTGATAAGTTCTAAAAAAGTTTATGGTAAACTTAGTATGTACATACGAGGTGGTGCTGGATATAAGTTCACTAGAGATAAAAGTCACGAATACTGGCACATAGAGCCTGGTCTAAAATATAAATTAAATGATGTCTGGAGTATTAAAGGTGGTGTAAGATTCAGAGATAGTTTTGATTCTATATACGAACAATCAGACATTACATATAAGGCAGGAATATCTTATAAACTTAATAAGAATAATAGTATAGGTATCGGAAGTAAATTTAAAAGAGGTGATAGTCAATACAATTCAATAGGTGTAAGTTACAAGGTAAATTTTTAAGGAGAAAATATGTCTGAAAAATTAAGTGAAAATTTTACAGTTGCAGAATATATTAAATCACAAACTGCAACACGACACGGAATAGATAATTCATTAAGTGAAGAACATTTACAAAATGCAAAAAAGTTATTTGCAAATGTTGTACAACCAATAAGAGAAAAGTTTGGTATAACACTCATTACATCTGGGTATAGAAGTCCAGATTTAAATGCAAAGATAGGTGGTTCTTCTAAATCACAACATTGTAAAGGTCAGGCGGTTGACCTTGAGTGTTTAAAAGAAAGTAATGCAGATGTGGCTATGTGGATAGAAAACAATCTAGATTTTGACCAGCTCATTTTAGAGTTCTATACACCAGGCGACCCTAGAAGTGGGTGGATTCATATATCTTATAATGAAGATGGAAAAAATAGAAAATCGGTATTGACAGCAAGTAAAATAAATGGTAAAGTAGTATACACAAATGGTCTTAATATATGATAGACAAAGAAGGTTATACTCAAAGAGAATGGGATAGAGTTGTAGGTTATGGAAAAGTACCAGATGAATATAAGAAAAAGAATGTTCCAACACAAAAATAATTTAGATATACCAGACATAAGTGCTAAGACTTCTGATGGCATAAGGTTATACGAAACACCAGAGGGTAAGTTTTATCCATCTATCACTACTGTTTTAAAAAACAGAGGTAAAGAAGGTTTATTTGAGTGGAGAAAAAGAGTTGGTGAAGATGTTGCAACTTATGTTTCAAGAAAATCTGCAACAAGAGGAACTCAAGTACATCATTATTGTGAAAAGTATTTAGACAATGGTTATGAGAACAAAGATTGGAATGAATATAAAAAAGGTAGATTTCTATCTTATTGTTTGTTCTCACAACTAAAACCATATTTAGATAAAAGAATTGGATTGATACATTGTCAAGAAAGAGCATTATGGCACGACTTTTATAAGATTGCTGGTAGGGTTGATTGTATTGCAGAGTGGAACGGAGAGTTGTCTGTAATTGATTTCAAAACAAGTACCAAAGAACGAGAAGATAATTGGAATGAGAACTATTATATACAAGCCTCTGCATATGCAGAGATGTATCAAGAAAGAACATCACAAGAGATAAACCAGATAGTTATATTAGTGGTTACAGAAGACGGTACAGTTCAAGAGTTTGTAAAAGATAAACATAAATATTTGCATCTACTTGACAAAGAGTTAAATCTATATTATAATACTGTAAAGACTGGTAAATGAAAAATTAACAGTTTGTTCATATAACTTACAGAAATGTAATTTATAGATATAAAGGATACTTGACGAAGATGACTTTGAGATAGACTGGACGAGGGGGCAGTACCCTCCACCTCCACCAAAAAGCCTCTAATGAGGGGGTGAAATAGGGTAGACAGATGTTAAAGGGTTATTGGAGAGTATGGGTTGACTTCCTTATAGGTCAAACACTATAAACGCAAACGATAACTTTGCATCTCAAGATTTCGCACTAGCTGCTTAATCTGATAGGGTTCGGTGAGTTCCTAGTAACAGAATACTCACCATTTAATAATGAGTGGTCTGCGGCCCAAGGCAACCAGCACTCCAATACTAGTTAGGAGAATAACTATGGCTTGGTCAAAACCAACTATTACTGAAATTTCAGTAGGTCTTGAAATTAATTCTTACGCTTGCGCTGAGAAGTAATTTCGCTAAATTGGGTGGGGTATAATACCCTTGAGGTTTGAACCCACCCTTTTTTATTAATTTTTATTAGATTGTGAATACATTATGACACCAAAAACATTTTCAATATACATAGAATCTCAAGTCAGAGAGAAAAACATATCACATATGGATGCAATATTAGAATATTGTACCAAGAACGAAGTAGAACCAGATAGTATAACTGGTCTAATCCAAAAACCACTTAAAGATAAAATAGAAGCAAACGCAAGAGATTTAAACTTTTTACCTAAAATGGGTAAACTACCAGTATGATTCATATTATGGACGCCTTTAATGCATTTAAAATTTATATGGGTTTGAAAGCACATTTCAACTCAGACTACGACTTTACAAAGTATGGTGGTAAAACTAGAGCTAGTAAATCTAGTTATCTACAAAGAAAAGACAAACACTTTTTTGGTAAAGTTGCAAGAAAGTATGGTGATGAAACTCAAGACTTTTTTGTTTCTAATTTTTTAAGAAATGAAAAAGGATACATTGGAGAGTTCAATGATAGGAACTTTACAGATTGGAAAAAAAGACATCAATCATTAAGATATATGTTTGAACAAGATATGAACTTGTTGTTAAATCAAGTTACAGATTTTAATAAATTATTTACTGTTGAAAACGGACAACACCCAATATTGTTTAGAAATTATTTATCACAAAGAATCAATATAGAAACAATGATTATATTAAACAAGTTAGTAAACTATCAAAAGGATTGGGATAAACAAATAAATGAAAACATTATCTGGCCTAATCATAGAAACAAATTAAATAATTACGATTCACTATTGACAATTAATGAAACAGAGTATAAAATGAAAGTTCTAAATTTAACAAAAAATAAAAAGTAATGCATACAATACCAATATACGATAAACAAGGTACAGAAGTAAACAGATTAGAAATAGACGATGATTTAAATCATTGTGGTGGAAGGGTCTGGAAAGGTAAAGAACACTATTACAAAGGTTTAGGTATTCCTTACTCTCATCATCAATTACTAGAAAAAGATATTACAGATGATTCTGAATTTGATATGATACAGAATACAAATATATTTTATCTAGGGTATCTTGTGTGTAGAAAAAATTGGAAGAATAAAGTAGGAATATTCCAAGAGAGATATCAACCATTTTTTCCAGATTTTATTGGTGCTTGTAGTGTTAAAGAAAAAACAATTACTGGTAACTCAAGAGGTTTTAAAAGGTCATCAGTTGATGTGATAGAAGTTATTAATTATGATGCAGTAAATAAACAGTATTATTTTAAAATGGATTATAAGTGTAAAAGAAAAAGTTATATTAAAGATGATGGTAAACCACAAAAATTACAAGATTTATTAGAATATATGTTAGAAAGTGATTGGAACTTTCTGTGGGATAAAGGTGCAATCAATGATATAACACCAGAGGGCCTGGTGTCAGATGTAGCTGACCTATTTGAGTCAGATGAATTGCACCATCAATTAGGAACTGTGTATTCAGTTTTATACAGTTTACACAATGTTAATGTACAAAAATATTTTGAGTTTCTTAAACATATGAAATTAGAACATAAGAATCAATCTTCTTTTATTACTAATTCCATATTGATTTTAGAGAATAATGGTATTGATACTTTACCATTAAAACCTTTTAATGAGGATATGAAAAACTTTAAACATACAGTTTTGAATTTCTTATTGCAAGGTAAAAATTGTGCATATTGTTCTTGTGATATGTTTATCCACGAGGGTGATTTGGTCAGAGATGATTATGTACGAAAAGTGTCAAAACAACTACAACACATACAATATTAATTTTAATTTGGAGTAAATATGAATATGGAACAAAAACAATCTAACGAATCTTTAGTAAGAGAAAGAGATTTTTATCGTTCTAAATTTGAAGGTATGGAAGATAAAATAAAACTTCTATCATCTGATTGTGCATATCTTAAAAAAGATAATGACAGTTTAAGAGATAGATTAAAAGAAGTAAACAAACAAGCTTTTATTAAAAATAAAAGAAACTTTAGGAGATAGGTGTGGAACAAAGATTTACATTTATTAAGACAAATGAAATTAAAGACGATTTTGACTCCGAAGAAAGAGTTGAAGTTGAAGTTGTAATAGAAGAAAATGATTTAGGACAACTAGAAGAAAAGTTTAATAATTTTCTTAAAGGTTGTGGTTATGAAGACATTACAGTATCAATAACAGAACCTAGTATAGAACAAGATGGTGATGTTCTTGGTGACTTAGATGATGAACTAGAAGATGTTGACGAAGTGGACAATATTCACGCTTTCAAAAAAACTAGTGATTATAATGATAAACCATCTGACACAGAGTAATGCAACAACTATCTTTATTGGATTTTATAGTGGATAATAGTAAACCTAAAAATGTATTTGTACTTGGTAATGGTGAGTCCAGAGATGGATATGACCTAAAACAATTTAGACAATGGGGAAAGATATATGGGTGTAATGCACTTTATAGAGATTTCCAACCAGATGGATTAATATCAACAGATTGGGCTATGATGCACGAGATATATTCATCTGGTTATTGTTCTAATAACAAATGTTATTTTAGACAATGGAAACTGTTACCAGAACAATTCTTTGAGATGTTACAATATACTGGATTAGAACAATCAAGTATGGAACAACTGAATGAACAACTCAAGAGTTTAGATTTAGATACAGTAGATAAATTTTTACATCAAAATGAAAAAGGTTCTAGAACACAATTAGTTTGTCACGGAATAGACCCAGAGAGATTTAAAGATGCGATATTAGAAATATTATCAAAGTTTAAAGGATTACCGAAAGGTGATGTAAGACAAAAACTAGGTAATGCTGGTTTATGGATTACTTGGGTAGATGATAATGATATGGCTGAAGATTTAGATACTTTCTTTGATGGTGAATTTATGGGTTGGAGTTCAGGCCCTACTGCTGTTAGAGTTGCAATAGAAGAAAATAAAGATATAGATAACATCTATATGTTAGGATTTGATATGCCAAGAGATGGTAAAGTAAATAATGTGTATAAAGACACAGATTGTTACATTACTTCTGATTGTAAATATGTAAGTCCTATGAACTGGATAGAACAACACGAAAATAATTTTAAGAAATATCCAGACAAAAAGTTTTACAGAGTTATAGATGATGGTTCTGAAATACCAGAATGGTCAGACTATAACAATGTGAAAACAATCACCTACGGAAATATGTGGGGTAGAGTGGTTGTATAAATAACATTATATTATGATTAAGTGAAATAAAATAACATATAAAACATATAATAACATACGGAGATATAATATGTCATTAGATACTTTAAAAAAGTCTAATTCTTTAGACAAGATACTGGCTGCAGTTGAATCAGAAAATGCACCAGTAGAAAAACAATCATATGTAGATGAGAGATTGTGGAAACCAGAACTAGATAAGTCTGGTAATGGTTATGCAGTTATTCGTTTTCTGCCTGCACCAGATGGTGAAGATATGCCTTGGGCAAAACTTTGGAATCACGCATTTCAAGGGCCAACTGGTAAGTGGTACATTGAAAACTCATTAACTACATTAACTCAAAAAGACCCAGTTTCAGAATACAATTCTCAACTGTGGAACTCTGGTGTTGAAAGTGATAAAGAAATCGCTAGAAAACAAAAGAGAAAACTACAATACTACTCAAACATATATGTAGTGTCTGACCCAAAGCATCCAGAAAATGAAGGTAAAGTTTTCTTATTCAGATATGGTAAGAAAATTTATGATAAATTGATGGAAGCTTTACAACCTCAGTTTGAAGATGAAACTCCAGTAAATCCATTTGATTTCTGGGAAGGTGCAAACTTTAAATTGAAAATCAGAAAGGTTGACGGATACTGGAACTACGACAAGTCAGAGTTTGATAGTCCATCAAAATTAAACGAAGATGATTCCGAATTAGATAAGATTTGGAAGACAGAATACTCTTTAAAAGAGTTTAATGCACCATCTAACTTTAAGACTTATGATGAACTCAAAAATCGTCTTGACGATGTTCTAAGTGGAACTCAATCAACAACAAGTTCTGCAGCTGATGTAGAACTTCCTAAGACAGAAGTTGATGGAGATGACAAGTCTTATGTAGACAATGTTGTCAAAACAACTTCTATTGAGAGTGATGATAGTTTAGATTACTTTCAGAAATTAGCTATAGAAGCCTAAACTTCCTTTGTTTCTCCTTATTGAAGGGGTGTTACACTTTTGTGTACACCCCTTTTTTATTATAAATAGTAATGAGAGTAGGAGAGGCAAATATGGTAGACCCAATTACAGCATTTGGAGCTGCAACAGCAGCCTTTAGTGCAATCAAAAAAGGATTTGAAATCGGCCGAGATGTGGAATCTATGTATGGAGACATCGGTAGGTGGATGACAAGTTGTGAAACTGTAACTAAAGAAGCAGCTAGAGCAAAAAAATCTGGTATGAGTGTTGAAGAAGAAGCACTTGAAGTCTTTGCACACAAAAAGAAAATCGCCGCAATGGAACAAGAACTCAGAACTTTCGTGAATATGAATCACGGCCCTGATGCGTGGAATGAAGTTTTAAGAAT
>Ga0315315_10007265_pt1 | contig 10259 bp, 5 predicted proteins | sample M140m3416metaG_FD_203699 | JGI IMG/M metagenome (GOLD analysis project Ga0315315, IMG submission 203699) | Ammonia-oxidizing marine archaeal communities from Monterey Bay, California, United States - M1 40m 3416 | ecosystem: Environmental > Aquatic > Marine > Intertidal zone | place: USA... | reverse complement strand
GGAGACGGTGATTGAGTGCCTTCATTCAGTAAATATCATGTGCTTAATGTGTGGAGATGGCGCGAACGATGTGGGCGCGCTCAAGGGAGCTGATGTCGGTGTTGCGTTGCTCTCTGGCTTCGGTGATGTCAATGTTGATAAGGGCGAAGATGCTAACAAGAAAAAGGAGACTGCTCTTACGCCTGGAGCGGATAAGGTCAGGTTACCACCCGAAAAACTGGAGGCAATGAAGAATCTACCATTGTGGGCAATCAGAGCTCAGCTCAAAGCGATTGGCGTCGACCCGAAGAAATATCCAGACCTTGTCGTAAGAGAGGACCTTATTAAACTTTATGAGGTCAAGGCTATCGAGGCTGCTATCAGGAAGAACCTAGTCACCGTTCAGGGCAAGAAAATGACGAAAGCGGAACTGCAGTTGAAGAAAAAGTCTGACATGGCAGAGAAGCAGAAAAAGATGGCCCTTCGAGTACAGGAGCTTGAATCGCAAGGAGTGCAATGGGCCCAATTCAAGGCTCTTAAAGAATTCATGAGCGAAGAGGCCGGACAGGCTAAAAAAAATAAGGCTCAAATGGCCAAGAATCGCAGTGTTGAGGGTTCGGCTGCAACAATTGCAGCCCAGCTGGAAGATTTGGAAATGGACGAAATGCCAATGGTCAAGCTTGGGGATGCAAGTATTGCTGCTCCCTTTACCAGTAAGATGCCAAGCATTAGGAGTTGCGTCGACATAATTAGGCAAGGCCGTTGCACCTTGGTCACAAGCATCCAAATGTACCAAATCCTTGCTCTTAATTGCCTCATCAGCGCATATTCGCTCTCTGTGCTGTACCTCGATGGAGTGAAGTATGGCGACAAACAAATGACTGCAATGGGGATACTAGGAAGTATTTCTTTCATGTCAGTCTCGCGATCGAAGCCGCTTGTCAAGCTCTCTCCCGTCAAGCCACTGACTTCCATTTTTCATCCGGCACTCTTTATCAGTCTTCTGGGCCAGTTCGCCGTTCATCTTGTAACCATGATATTGGCCGTTCGTCTCGCCAAGAGTCATATTGAACCGGACTACAAGGTTGACCTCGAAGGTGAATTCAAACCAGGAATTCTAAATAGCGTTGTCTTCCTTTGTTCCAATGTGCAAAGTGTAACAGTATTTGTGGTGAATCTTCAAGGTAGACCGTTTATGAACGGACTTACTGAGAATCGACCTCTCTTGTGGAGTCTTATCGCCTCGTTCATTCTCACATTCATGTTTGCCAGCGAGAGCGTACCGAGCCTTAACAAGTATTTTCAGCTAGTGCCCTTCCCCGATGACGGCTTCCGGGACTATATTATCAAAATACTGGCCACAGATGTCATCACTTGTCTCTGCTTTGATCGTCTTATGAAGCTAATGTTTTGCCCCAAGATTCTTTTCGCCAGTCTTGAGGGCACCACCATCAAAGACGTATTTTCCGTCGGCAAGACATTCGCTATCATTCTCTTTATCATGAATCTTTTCTTCGGAAGTAACGAGACGTGGGATGAAATGATAGAAGAGGAGGAACGTATCTTAGCTGCTGAGAACTCCACTGAGGGTATTGAAGGCAGTACCATCGGAGAGGCTGTCTTGGAGGCGTCAAAGACTTGCGTAGGAGAGATGTGTAAAGGCGCGAATGACGCCAAAGACAGCATGGGCGACGAGTTTTAAATTGCTAGAGAAATCGGACGACGCTGTGCTTCATTTTATCTCCATACCATGTGTGGGGCTACATCGCATGCTACCAATGTAAAGAAGATTATTGTGTTAATTCTTTGTACACGTAGTTAGTACGTCATCTCTGCAATTCACTTCCAAAGCGCCGCTCAACCGACATCACTGAGTCAATTTCATTGAGTTCGTCCATGAGCAATTGCAATTCGTCAACGCTCCTAACTTGAACCAGGAATTCAAGTTTGGCGTGCTCATTTGTCGTCAATGTGCCAGTTCTTACAATTTCCGATGAGCGTGAAACAGCCTCACTACAGTCGGCGAGTAGAAGTTTGCGGTCTGCAGCCACAACGACAATCTCTGCCAAATAATACGACGAGTCGCATTCATCAATAACTTCAGCCTCAGACCACTTCAGCTCAACTGTGACCTCGGGTTCGATCTGGTTCCCATTTTGTCGAGTAAATCGACTTTGCTCATCTCGATTCTTCGGTTCCATTTCGACTGGTGATGTCGAAGAGGCACGACTCGACATTATCGCCCTTTCAGCATGTGGACAGCCGCGCCTGTGAACAGTGGGGATAGCGCTAGCTTCTTCGTCCATTGATAGGGTTCCAATAATTTCATCGCCGTAGACAGGGAGACATACTTCGCACAAATGATCAGGATCGGCGATTTCAATACTGCTCATGCCCGTTACATTCTCATCAGTTTGCGGTGTTGCGAGATCGTCACCATTGGAAATGTTACCGTCACCATTTAGGCCGTCGCCGTTGATATCTTCGCCGTTGGTAGCAGCTCTTCCCGCAATTTCTGCAGCCTCCGCTGCCTGTCGGGCTTCATTGCGGGTCCGAAGAAGCGCCGAGGTGACGATTTCCTTAACATTTCCTACGTAAGACTCTTCCGCCTCGACAAATTTGGAGACAGGGACCTTATAGAGCTTGGAAATCACACCACGCAGAAAGCCACGACTATTGCTCTTTCCGATTGCAATGAGGAGCTGATCCAAATCGCTGTACCTCGTCTTGCCAGGCAAAATGGAACTCAAGGAGTCTAACTCTCGAACGGGGACCTCAAATTCCTCCCTAAGAAATGACGACGATTCTATCAAATCCTTGTGCATGCTTAGAAAATCAAGGAGGAGGATTTTCCCTGCCTCCCGAAGGCTCTCCTTTTGCTTGGCGCGGAAGTAAACCCGAAGCTTCGACCGAGTCGATCTTGACTTTGCGTAACGCATCCAGTCGGTCTCTGGCGTTCCCTTCCCCGTCAAGACCGATATGACGTCCCCGTTCTGCAGCTCGTAGGAGAAGGGCACCGGCTTGCCATTGATCTCCGCACCGTGCATCCCAATCCCAACCTCGGTGTGGATTTGGAATGCGGCATCAATCGCCGTTGCACCGCGGGCGAGATTAAGGATCTTGCCATTTCTCAGGAAGACGAAGACGCGTTTGCCAAGCAGCTCCCGCCGGACGCAGTCAACGAAATCCCGGGAGGAGACGACGTCATCCTGCCATTCCTTGATGCTAGACAGCCACGGGGTCTTGTAAAGGTTACCGTTCTGCATCTTCTGCCCGTCCTTGTAGGCCCAATGCGAAGCCATACCGTACTCGGCCACGTGGTGCATAGCGGCAGTGCGGATCTGAACCTCGATGTTCTGCCCGTTGAGCATGAGCGCCGTGTGAAGGGACTGGTAGCCGTTAGGCTTGGGGAACGATATGTAGTCCTTCACCCTGGTAGGTACGGGCTGGAAGCCCGGCAGGTGCTGTACAAGGCCCAGAACGTGGTAGCAAAGCCACACGCCACGGTCGGCCATATTCTCGGTGTTCTCCCTTTCCTCCCGGCCGTCCTCCTTGGGCGTAAGGATGACCCTGAGAGCGACTACATCGGCGATGTGGTCGAGATCGTGGTCGGCCTTGGTCTCCATCTTGTGCCAGAGGGAGTACAGCTCCTTGGTCCGGCCGTACACCTCGATGGATGCCGACTGCCCCGCAAGGGTCGGGTCGGCCTCGAGCGTCCCCTGCAGCATGCGCTTTGACTTGTCGAGTGTCTCTCGGAACTTGGTCTGGTGGCGGCGCAGCTCCCGGTTCAGCCTCCGGTACTCGGAGGGGTACAGGTACATGAACGCCGTGTCCTCTAGCTCGGACTTGAACTGCCATATGCCCATCCGGTGGGCGAGGGGGGCGAAGATTTCCAGCGTCTCGCGGCTGATCTTCTCCTGCTTCTCGGGCTTCATGTGCTGCAGGGTGCGCATGTTGTGGAGGCGGTCGGCTAGCTTCACGATGATGATTCGGTAGTCGTCCGTCATGGCGACGAACATCTGGCGGAGGTTCTCGGCCTGCTCGTCGGCGTAGTCGTTGAAGACCAGCTGGGGGAGCTTGGACACCTTGGTCTCCCCCTCAACGATGTTCCTTACTACGCTCCCGAACATAGCATCGACCTGGGAGAAGGTGAGGTCAGTGTCCTCCACGGTGTCGTGTAGGAGGCCCGCGATGACTGTCTCAGCGTCCATCTGCAGGCCGGCCAGCAGGAGCGCAACCTGTACGGGATGGATGACGAAGGGCTCCCCGGATTTGCGCCTCTGGTCGCGGTGGGCCCTGTAGGCCACAACCAGGGCCTGCTTGACGCGGTGCGACCCGTGCGATCCAAGGTGGGTAACGGTGGGCATGATCTCTTCCCAGTAAGTCTCGATCTGCTGGGTGTCAAACCTGGACAGGTCACCAAGGTCGGTGTAGAGGTCGGCCATGGCCTTGTCCTCACTCTCCTCTCTGGCCCTCTCCTCCCTCACCTTCCAGGCCTTGGCGGCGGCGCCGTTCGTGCCGTCCGCCATGAGATTGGTCCACTCCTGGAAGGACCGTTCCGTAACAAATCCCTCGTCGGCTGGAGATGCCTCGGCGCCGCCGTCTCCGTTGGGGGCGGGACCTCTGGCGTCGGTCGCGTTGCGAAATCCGGCCGGCGGGGCGATCTCGTTGGGGTCGTAGCCGCCGATACCGAACAGGGCGGAGCGGTCCCGCCCCCGGTCCCGGTAGGGCGGGAAGGCCCCGGGGAGGGCGGCTCCGTCTTCAAACCGACGCAGGCGCAGGCGGGAGCGCCCCCCGCCGGCGGAGGGAGCGAAGGCGTGGACCGCCGCACCTCCGCCCGCCGATACCGCAGCCGCAGCCGCAGCCGCAGCCAGGGCGGACGCCGCCCCGAGCGCGACGAGGGCGGACGCAGCGCTACCGCTGCCGGAGCCGTCGCTTGCCGGTCCCGGCCCCGGCCTCCCCGGCGCGGTGGGGTTCGCGGGGCCCATCGCCTGTCCTGATAGGGCTCTCAGATATGGGGGGATCCTATCAGCCATTCCATGGAGCGAGGAACGGGCGCGTCGATGTTTATGGTGACATGTGACAGGTGCCACCATGGATCTACTGCGCGCGGGGGGGAAGGAATTAGTACCTCAGAACTCAGAATTGCGTTGGAGTCAGTGTGAGTTGCGCGCACAAGTGGGATACGACGTAGTATGCAAACGTACTGTATGCATAATACGAGTCGCATATTACTCTAGCTAGAGTATCATTATATTTTATGATATCGTATGCATACGCATAGTAGCTAGTCCGTCGTATGCATACGAAGGAAATGTAAATACCTACCCCTGCAAGGTTTCAAGGACGACGTGCAGAACCTCAAGGTGCTTATCCCCAACCATAGTACGCTCGTATACTACTAGTAGAGTAAGATCTCGTATTCATACAGTATGCATACAATATACGAGAGCGAGCGTAATTACAATATTATGCATACATGATGTATGTAGTACTACTACGAGGTACTCTAGTAGTAGCTAGTATGGATAGTACGATCGTATATTACTAGAGTATTATGATGTAGTAACTATATATATATTATATAATATATATAGTAGCTATGGAGAGTATGCATACGACACGGGGGGGTAGTACGCGCTCGTAATACAGTACGAGAGTATCTACTACACCACGAGCGTAGTATGCAGCTACAGAATCTTGATATTCCATCTGATGCCCCCGAACCGTTTTCGGCTTATTAAAAAGCCTTTCCAGTCATTTTTTTCATGTTAGTTTAGTTGTGGTTCTGCCGCGCGGAACCATGGCAGGCAAGCGCGAATCCTACAACGAAATACCCCCTGCGACGCGCGGACCCGCGGGCGGCGCCGCCCCGCCGCAGCCGCGGCAGCCGGAGATGTCACCGGCCCGGACCGTCACCGTCGACGCCGCCGTCGACTCGCTGGGCACCGGGCGCTTCCAGCTCCGCATCCTCTTTGCCGCCGGCCTCTGCTTCGCGGCAGACTCCATGGAGATCATGCTGCTGTCCTTCCTTTCCACTATCCTGCGCGCGCAGTGGGACCTCACCGACGCGCAGACCGCGACGATCACCGGCGTCGTCTTCCTTGGGGCCCTGTCGGGGACGCTGGTCCTCGGGCCGCTGGGGGATCGGAGGGGGCGGAGACCCGTCTTCCTGGCCTGCGGGACGATCATCTCCGTCTTCGGGACCCTGACGGCGGTCGCCTGGGACTACCCCTCCCTCCTCGCCACGCGCTTCCTGGTGGGATTCGGTGTCGGGGGCCTCACGGTCCCGTTCGACATTCTGGCCGAGTTCGTTCCCACGGAGGTCAGGGGCAGGTATCTGCTCCTCATCGAGTTTTTCTGGACCGCGGGGTCGATGGCAGTCCCTGCCGTCGCCTGGCTCACAGTGGGGTCCGGCCACTCCTGGCAGATCTTCGTCATGGTGTGCGCCATCCCGTGCCTGGCCAGCCTGCTGCTGGGGGCATGGCTGGTTCCGGAGAGCCCCCGCTGGCTCCTCTCCAGGGGGCGTGGCGGGGACGCCCTCCTGGTTCTTCGGGCTGCGGCGGCTTCCAACGGCATTGACCCGGACGCCCTCTTCCCCCCCGGGACGGCGCTGATGGAGGTGGAGGTGGAGGCGGACGGGAGGTCCGGCCTCCAAGAGCTCCTCTCGGCCCGTTGGAGGCGAACCACCCTCCTGATCTGGGGAGCATGGCTGGGCTTCGCCTTCGGCTACTACGGCACCATCATTGCCGTCACGAGGGTGTTCGAGGTGGACGCCGAGGAGGGCGGCGGCGGGAACGGGAACGGGAACGGCGACGTCGATTTCGACTACGGGGCCATCTTCATCAGCAGCAGCGCCGAGATTGTAGGGACGGCCCTAGTCGTCTTCCTGGTGGACCGGGTGGGGCGCATACGGTCGCAGGTGGCGGCCTATATCATCGGCGGGATCTGCCTGTCGCTGCTCTGCTTCTTCGGCGAGAGCGAATTCGGGAGCCGCCCTTTCCTCCTCTCGATGGCATTCGGCGCACGCGTCTGCGAGATGATGGGGAGCTGCGTCACCTGGGTCACCACCGCAGAGGTCCTCCCGACGGAGATCCGAGCAACCGGCCACAGCGCGGCCAACGCCGTTGCCAGATTCGGGGGGTTCTTCTCGCCATACCTCGTCGGCGCTGGGGTGCCGCTCCCGGCGGTCGGTGGCATCATGCTCTTTATACATGCCGCCACAGCCCTTTGTGCGTCGAAGCTGCCGGAGACCAAGGGGAAGCGTCTCGGACATGGTGCGCCGACTGGGCCCGATGGAGGGCAGAGCGAGACGGAGCTTGCGGCAGCGCCAAGCGATCAGAGCGGTTTTCTTGCTTGATGAAAATTAGCCTTTTGTTGCACTTACTATATCAGCTATTCGGCAGTATCTATCGCTTCCAGGCGCCCGGAGACGGGTTGGAGCTCCGCCGTTGGATAGCGAACCTTATATCGCTTGTATGTAGCCAATCGCTCCGCGGCCTCGGTCGGCGAAACTCCGTCGCCCTTGCTGCTGTCGACCGCACCGGCCAAATTCGTCGGTATGCGATTCATGCCCTCGCAGCCACCTTTCTCTATGGACCAATACTTGTCCTCCTCTATTTTTCCTCCTCTTTCTTTTCCATCTCCCTCTGACCTAACTTCCCCGTCCCAACTTTCACGAGAGGCCATGATTCGGGGCCAGAAAGGATATGTAGAACATTGCAGCGGCCTTGCCTCGTAGACGCCACACATGTTGTCTTCTCCAAGGAAAACGCACGACCCGTCCTCTTCCTTTTGACGTAGAACGGTCCAACCAGTCTCTCCGGGCGGTATTCTCTCGGGATCAAGGGACATGAGGACGGTCACCTCCTCCTCGGCCACGTAGCGCTTCTTGAACTCGTCGACGGACAAGTCGAGGAGCGACGCGGCACTACGAGTTTCGTCGGGCGAGAGGAGGACGTCGCCCTTAGTCTTGCAGCAGTTGCCGCACCCCGTGCAATCGAAGGGCAGGTTCGAATCAGTTTCAGTGTACCACTCGGAATACTGCGCAGGAGAGCTGGATTGGGCCAGCCAGTTGGAGAGAAGGTCGGCGTCGTCGCTCTGTCCGGCCGAAGTGCGAAGGGCGGTGGCGGCGAGGTGGCGGCGAGCGTTACCGAGGCCGCGACGAGTCTGCGATGGAACGAAGCCTGCGCTCCCCTCCACGTTGGAGCTCGAGCACATCGCTGCGATTGCGATTGGGGCACGTCGTCTCATATTGACCTGGCAGTTGATCGATATCAAACTGCGGGACTCGTCGCGAAATGAGTTGTTATATTGACAGGGATGGTAATATAAAGCGTGGTGACATGTCAGCATGCGTCAGAGCGAAGAAAAAGAGAGCGGAATGTACGTAGACCACGCAATTTTTAGCAGTGTCAGTAGATGAAAGGTTCCTTCTACATCCTGCGGTCTGCCAGATCTACTCAATATATTACTGTCGCTTTCGCAGCCAGGGCGTCATGGTTTCCTCGTATTACCCCTCAAGCACCCATTCTAACACGAACGTTTCTCTTATGGCGCTCGTGGCCGTTCTGTTTACGTCCGCCCTTGTGGTGCAAAGTCTACAGCCGCACCAGCAGCAAAGTAGAAGGTCGGCTCTCGTTTCCGTGGGGTCTGCGGTTTTGTCCACAGTAACTGTGGCGAAGCCACGAAATGCCTTCGCCACCACCGAAGAAGCTGGAGCCAAAATGAAGTTTCAGAGGTATCCCAAACTTCGCTTCATCGCAGCGCTTGGGGACCCATCAGCTTCTTCTGGAGCTGGCGCGAAGGGCTGGGGCCTATGGAGGGACGACCCGGGTCCCCAGGGTGAATACCTCCGAGACTACGATCGTAAGCTATCCGCGACCGGCAAGGCGCCGGCGGGATGGACTCTGGACAGGGACAACGTTTGGATCGAAGAGCATGGTCTTGTCATGCCCAGCCCGGGCGATCTACCTCGCAAGAGTTACAATCTGAAGACAAAAGAGACGCTGGACTACAAGCGATATCTCGTCACAGGTGCCAGAGAGGTGACGACCGTTTTGACGGTACACGAGGATGGGCAGTGGGAGCTTGCAAAGGGGAGCCTTTACGATGTGACACATCTCCCTTGCCGTAGTGCAGTCTATACACCGACATGGGGAGGGGTGCCTGGTAGTTGCGTGCCGACGGCCAATGACCAAGCTTCGTTTCCTGTTCAGCCAGGCAAGCCTATGCCGAATCTTGCTGGACAGTGCTCCAAGCAGGACTACGCAGTTTTGTTCGTTCTAGGTGAAGAGGCGCTGTGATTTATCTAGCTGTCAAATAATAAAGCGTGTTGAATCTAAGTTGAAGCGACGAAAATAGGTAGTTGGCTTTTCTATGCGAGTTAAAACATCTGCTGCAATTGCCTCCAACTCAAGACCAAATTGATGCCACCGTTCGCAGTAACCAATCGATCTGTCAGCAGAATGTCATCCGTCACGATGATATTTCTTAGCGCTTGCCTTGGCCGAAGCTCGTATTCAACCAGGTTATAAACTCTGGCTCGCTGCAATTCCGTCGCTGTCTGAAGACTATTTTTTTGTAGACGAACTGTTAAACCTCCTAAAAAATGAGCTCCCTCACACGGACGACGCAGATTCAGCTTCTCAAACAATTTCTTGTTCGTCTTGGACCCACCTGCCTTGCGGCGAATGACGGCATAGCAGTCAAGCTGATCGTTTTCGGCATCATCAAGCTGCCCGAAACCCATATCGGTTAAATTCGAAAGTGTCTGGACAACATCCTCGACAGCTACGATGGGCCCAAAAGATGCGTTGCTCCTGCTAAGTGAATTACCAGCAATCTTTGACTGTCCCTCATCGTTGTTACAGCATCGGTCAACAATAACATCATCGACCTCAACGCCAACGTCGGTTCTCTCAATAAACATGCCCTTTGATATTTCGATCGATTTAGGAATTTTGGGCTCTTTCTTCTTTGATTGTTTCTTGCCGTTCTGGTATTTTGCGCCGTCAAACATTATGACAACCTTTCCAATCAGTGGCGCACAAAAAGATGACAAGACAGACTGTAAAATTGGAATCCAATCCACCTGGCGATATACCTCGCTGTTTCCCTGTGCCGCTGTTTTGGAAATTAGTTGCCAGGACGAATCATTGTTTTTTCGAATCGCGAGAGGTAAGTTGCAGCCGTCTAGGTACAGAGTCACCGGTGGCCAACGAGGTTGTGAAGAATCAAGCGCCGATAAAGAAACGACATTAGAGCACAATGGAAATCCA
>Ga0315315_10007264_pt1 | contig 10259 bp, 10 predicted proteins | sample M140m3416metaG_FD_203699 | JGI IMG/M metagenome (GOLD analysis project Ga0315315, IMG submission 203699) | Ammonia-oxidizing marine archaeal communities from Monterey Bay, California, United States - M1 40m 3416 | ecosystem: Environmental > Aquatic > Marine > Intertidal zone | place: USA... | reverse complement strand
GTAAACACGCATTAGTAGATTCTAATAACAATTCTTATCTTGACAGATATGATAAATTTATAAATGGACATTTTTTAACGAATTTATCTTATAACAAATTCATATCTAAGAATATTGAAATACAAATATTTATAAAAAACCTTTTAGGATATAGGGACGTTGATAACTTACAAAATATACCAGGAAGGATATATTCATTTAAGTTAAAGTTTAAAAAATAAGAGCAATTTTTTTAATTTTGTCATCTAAATTACAAAGCGTAATAAATATATTAAAATGAAAAATATTAAAATCTTACTATTAAGTCTGTTTGTCTTAGCATGTGGCCCTGAAGATCCTGTTCTTGAGCCAATTGAAGCGATGATTGTAACAAATTTATATTCTCCAACTACTTCTGAGCCTGGTCAACCTCCTTCCGGAGAATTTGTAAAATTCAGTTTTTTAAAACAAACCGTTGTTACCGGCGATGATTGGGATATTGCTTTTAGAGGTACAACTATTCTTGTTAATGGTGGGTTTTCTGGAGCACAAGACGAACCATCAAGAACAGGTTTAGGTGGGGGTTATGTTTCAGTAGGAAACTATGGTAGCATAAAGTCCGCTGATGTAAGTTTAATAGTACAAGACTCTGAAACTAATAAAGCAATTCCGAATGGGAGTGGGAACGGGTGGTATAATTATGATCAAGGCACTCATATTATTTCACCAATTGCAGGAAGAACCTTAATCTTCAAAACTCACAACAATAGATACGCTAAAATGGAAATTCAAAGTTATTATAAAAATTCACCAGAAAACCCCAATCCTTTTTCAGGAGAATCTCAATATTATACATTTAATTATACTTACCAGCCTAACGAGGGTGTGACTGATTTTGACTAGAGTTTTTTAAAATATATTTTTTATATACTTTAACAAGTATTGAAAGTAATATTGCTATCAAAATAAAAATTGCTGTAAAGTATAGCCAAGATATTTGTGTTTTTAATGTTGCAATAGAAATTATTGAAATTAAAAACAAAGTTGCACCTTCACTAAAAAACCTTAACTTTTCTACGCTAATTTTTAAACTTCCCTTCTTCATCTCATTTAAAAACTTTTGACATACTAAAACATATATTAATAGAAATAAAACTAAAATTAATTTTATTTTCATCCATAGAGAATTAAGTATTCCGAGGTTAAAATAAATCATAGAAAAACCAAAGGCAGAAACTAGTAAAACTGAAGGCCAAATTATTATATTCATAACTCTTTGAGCCATAATTATAAATTGAGATTGTAAGACTTTCCTTTCATTTTTAGTTCTTGATTCGGCTTCTTTATAATAAATAAAAATCCTTCCAATATAAAAAAGACCCGCAAACCAACAGACAACAAAAATTATATGAATAGATTTTAATATTAAATAGTTCATTTTCTCTTCTTTACCCAATTTGATATGACATTAGACCATTCGTCACTATCATTAAGACATGGAACATAATGAAAAGACTCACCACCAGACTCAATAAACTCTTCTTTTCCTTCCATGGCAATTTCTTCTAATGTTTCAAGGCAATCAGTTACAAATGCTGGTGTAATAACTACAAGATTTTTTTTACCTTCTTGCGGTAATCGTTCTAACTCGGAATCTGTATATGGTTTTAACCATGGTTGAAGCGGAAGTCTGGACTGGAAGGCGTTACTATATTTATCTCTTGGAATATTTAGCTTTTTAACAATCAACTCTGTTGTCTTAAACACCTGATGTCTATAACATTTAGCATGAGCTTCCGAAGCTACTGAACAACAATTAGAAGTTTTTAAACAATGACTCTTTGTTACATCTGAAATTTTAATATGACTTTCTGGGATTCCATGATATGAAAATAAAATGTGGTCATATTTTATTCCCTTTAAATTCTTAGAAAGATTATTACACATAACATCAATATATTGATTTTCATCGTAGAAAGGTGGTATTACTTTTTGTTTTAATTTTGGAAAACAATGTTTTACTTCATCTTTCACTTTTTCTACAACAGTCTCATAAGATGACATTGCATAATGAGGATATAATGGAAGAACAATAACTTCACTAACCCCTTTATCTACAAGGTTTTTTAATCCTTTCTTTATAGACATCGACCCATATCTCATAGCTAGTGAAACCGGTATATCTAATTTTTTTTTTACATTATTAAAAAGCTTTTGAGATAATACTATCAAAGGGGAACCTTCCTTCCACCATATTTTTTTATAAGCCTCTGCTGATTTTTTTGGTCTTGTATTTAAAATAATTCCCTTAACTAATAGCCATCTAAAAAAATAATTATATTCAATAACTCTACCATCCATAAGAAATTCATCAAGATATTTTTTTACATCTTTAACAGATGTGCTATCAGGCGAACCAAGATTAATCATCAACAATCCTTTCATAAATTATATTGTCTTAGAATAGGTACCAATTTTCTTTTTAATAAGAGGGTCAAAACACATAGATATATTTCTTGTTACCAACCTCCCTTTCTTATGAACTATAATTTTATTATCATTAATCTCTAAAAGATTATCATCTATAAAATCGTCAAATTTTGATTTCGAATAATCTAAAATCTGATACAGTTTATTAATAGAAATATCGAAATATTTACACACTTCTTTTAAATCAACAAAATAATTACACATTACAGAATTGATTACGTGTCTAATTATTTTTTCATCTTGATTTAAAGAGTATCCCCTAAGAACAGCAAGATTATTTTTTTCAATACTTTCAATATACTTTGAAGTGTTTTTAATATTTTGACTATATGCGGAATCAAGCTGAGAAATTGATGAGGCACCAAATCCATAAACTTGACCTGTAGTCTCTCTTGTACAGTATCCTTGAAAGTTTCTATGTAGCTTTTTTTCATTTAGTGCCACCGCAAACTCATCAGATGGTTTTGAATAATGGTCCATACCAACAGAGATATAGCCTGCATCTGTTAATTGGGTAAAAGAATTTTCATACATTTTAGCTTTACTTTCAGAGGAGGGGAAACCAATTTCTTCAAGGACCTTCTGTCTAGGAAGAACAGAGGGAACATGTGCATACGAAAAGGTAACTATTCTGTCTGTATCTAACTTAATAGCTCTTGAAACAGTTTTAATAAAACTTTCTTCTGTTTGTAATGGGAGACCGTAAACCAAATCAATATTAGTACCAGTAAACCCTTCATCTTTTATTTTCTTAATTATATCTTCGATAGGCCTTTTAGAAGATCTTCTATTTATAGCATCTAAAACATCTTTTCTAAAATCTTGAATACCTAAAGATATTCTATTAAAACCAAAACTCTTGAGTTTTTCAATATGACTAAATTCTAAATGAGCTGGGTTACATTCTATTGCCATCTCATAATTGGAGGAAAAATTAAATCTTGATTTTAGTTTAGAAGTTATTTTTTCAATGAATTTATATGATATAGCATTTGGTGTACCTCCCCCCCAATGAACCTGAGTTAACTTACGGTTAGAATCTATTCTATCAGCAACAAAATCAATTTCTTTTAAGACAGCATCTACATACCTTTCAAGAAATGGACGTGAAAATCCTGTTTCTGTAGTACACCCACAAAAATGACAAATCTGAGGACAAAAAGGAACGTGAATATACACTGAAACACTTTCGGGTTTTTCGTTATTGGAGATTTTAATACTCTTAATATAATCTTCATTCCCATAATTTTCTGTAAAAAAAGTTGCGGGGGGATATGATGTATATCGAGGTCCTGACTCGTTATATTTTTTAATTAACTTTTTATAATCTTCAATCATTATCTATTCCAATTAGTCTCTTTAACCCATTCTACTACATACTTAACTTTTTTATAGTCTATATCTGGTAAGAAACCGTGTCCTAAATTAAAAACCCAATCATAATTTTTTTCACCAAACGCAACTAAGCTATTTAAATACTTATTAATTTCTTCATTTGATGAGTAAAATAACCTGGGGTTCATATTCCCTTGTATCCCCACCTTCTTATCTACAATCTCCCTAGCATATTCAAGAGAGAGATTCCAGTCTATACTAACATAATCACATATATCTTTATTTATATACTTTAATCCATCATTAAAGTTTTTTGGAAAAAATATTGTAGGAATATTCTTATTTCTTGCAACATCTAATATTTTAATAGAAAATGGCAGAATTAATTCTTTATATAGAGAAGAGGGTATAATTCCACAATAAGTTTCAAATAATTGAAAGCAATCAATGCCAGAATCAATTTGACCTTTAACATATTCAACTGACGCTTCGGTTATTTGTTCTAGAATTTTTAGGCTCTCTTTCTTATTTGAATAGAAGAATTTAAGAGCATTATTAAAACTTTTATCTTTTTCGTTTCCCCTAAACATAAAAAGAAAAGTGGTTAAAGGTCCACCGCAAAATCCAATCAAAGGAATTGAAGAATTATCATTTTTAATCTGTTTAATATTAGAATAAACATGATCTAATTTTGATGGATCAAATAAAAAAGAATTGGATCTATTCTGATCAATTGGATTATAAAATTTAGGGCCATTATCAGTAAACTCTAAATTCATCCCCATAGATTCAGGAATAATTAAAATATCAGAAAACAATATAGCAGCATCTACTCCTAAATCATTAATAGGCATAAGTGTTACCTTTGATGCCAGATCCTTATTTTTCATAAGGCTATCAAAATTATGAGTAAGCTTAAGCTTTTGATAAGATGGTAATATTCTTCCTGCCTGACGCATAAACCAAACAGGAGGTCTTTTACTTTTTTTACCTGATAAAGTATCTAAAAAAATAGAATTACTCATTTTAAATTATTTAAAGATATTTTGTTGGATTGGATAATTTTATCAATATCATTATCGGTTAGAGAAGTTGAAAAAAAACAACACTCATATTGTGACGGTGGTAGATAAACCCCCATATCTAACATAGATTTAAAATAAATAGAATATTTATCTGTATCACAACTTAAAGCATCATCAAAATTAGAAACACTATCTTTATCTGTAAAAAATAATGTCATCATAGAGCCCACTCTATTAATTATAGCTTTAGTATTCGTCTCTTCAATATTTCTAAGAAAACCAGAATGAATTTTTGACGAAATATTTTCTAATATGTCAAAGGTTTCATTGTTTAATCTTTTTAAGACTGAAAGCCCTGCGTTCATAGCTAATGGGTTACCAGAAAGTGTACCAGCCTGATAGACAGGACCTTTTGGAGCAAGAAAATCCATAATTTTCTTACTACTACCATAAGCACCAACAGGTAACCCTCCACCTATAACTTTTCCTAATGTAGTAATATCCGGTTTAACATTATAAACCTCCTGAGCTCCTCCCTGAGCAACTCTAAAGCCTGTCATTACCTCATCAAAAATTAAGAGACAGCCGTATTCTGAAGATAATTCTCTTATATCTTTTAAAAATTCATGGTTTGGAGTAACAAGACCCATATTTCCTGCTATAGGTTCAACAATAATCGCAGCAACATTGTCTTTGTTTTCTTTAAGAATTTTTTCTACTGAGTTTTTATCATTATATGTTGCGATTAAAGTATCTCTAGCATTATTTTTTGTGACACCCGGACTGTCAGGAAGGCCTAAAGTTAAAGCTCCAGATCCTGCCTTAATTAAAAAGCTATCTCCATGGCCATGGTAATTACCTGCAAACTTTATAATTAATTCCTTATTTGTAAAACCTCTAGCTAACCTTATTGCGCTCATAGTAGCTTCTGTTCCAGAATTAACCATTCTAACGCTTTCTATTGACGGAACCATTTCAATAATTTTTTCAGCAATTTCAGTTTCAATTAAAGTAGGGGCACCATAAGTTGTCCCTCTCTCAGAACAAGAAATAATAGCAGATACCGTTTCTCTATCTGAATGACCAAAAATCAAAGGGCCCCATGAGGAAACACAATCAATATATTTATTTCCATCAATATCATGTAGCTTACTACCTTTTCCTCTTTCAAAAAAAACAGGATCACAACCAACGCTTTTGAAAGCCCTCACTGGAGAGTTAACTCCACCTGGAATAACCTTTTTAGATTCTTGAAACGCTTTTATACTTTTCTTATACATTTTTATTTAATTTATCAGCGATTTCAAGTGCATGATATGTAATAATGGCTGTTGCTCCAGCTCTTTTCATAGACATTAAAATTTCTAAGGTAATATCTAACCCATTTACCCATTTTCTCTCAGATGCTGCAGCTACCATAGAATATTCACCACTCACATTATATGCTATTATTGGGATATTAAATTTTGATTTTATCTTATTTATAATATCCAAATATGATAAAGCAGGTTTAATAATTATTGCATCAGCACCTTCTTCAATATCAGACTCAGCTTCACGTATAGCTTCAACAGAATTTTTAAAATTCATTTGATACGATTTTCTATCTCCTAGTTTGGGTGAATTATTTGCCGCATCTCTAAAGGGACCATAAAATGCAGATGCATATTTTATACTATATGAAAATATAGGGGTTTTTTCGTATCCATTTTTATCTAAGGATTGTCTAATATGTAACACCCTGCCATCCATCATATCCGATGGGGCTAATATATCTGCGCCGGCCTTAACTAATGATATTGCCTGTTTAGATAAACTTATTAGTGTTTTATCATTATGAACATCGTCATCAACCAAAGTGCCGCAGTGGCCATGAGTAGTATATTGACAATTACATAGGTCTACTATTAACAAAATCTCTGGATATTCTTTTTTTATAAATTTAATTGCATTTTGAACTATACCATTATTATCACAACTGACTAAGCCTTCTTCATCTTTACTTATTGGCACTCCAAAAAGTAAAACACTTTTTATACCTTTAGAAATTATGTTTTTAAATAGTTGTGGCAATTTATCTATCGAAAATTGATACTGAGCCGGCATAGAAGCTATTTCTCTTTTGATATTTGAACCTTCACAAACAAAAACAGGATAAATAAAATCTTCAACTCTTAAATGAACATCTTCAACCATTTCTCTAAGTGTTTTATTATACCTTAATCTTCTAAGTCGTGTGATTGGATAACTCATTATTAATCTTTAATTAAATAAGATATTATTGTATCTGAAATTCCCTCATAACTTTGCATTTTAGAGGTGACCATAGGTTCATAACCTCTTTCCTTAATAAAAGAGGAGGTAGAATTTCCTATACTAATTATAGAAGTTTTTTTCGCATCATATAATTGATCAAACGAAAGAAAGCCTGATGAGCTAGTAAAAACTGAGTATGTCTTTTCTTTATTTAATAATTCTTCTAATTCTCTATTCACAACATTTATGAGTTCTGTGTTATAAGCAACAAATTTCGTTAAATAACAAAACATTTTTAGATTTTCGAACAAGTAATTTTTTGCTAAGTTTCCTTGAATGAGCAAAACTCTTTTATTATTAAGAATATTAATTTTCTTTAACTCATCAAGCATCAAGTGGGAATAATTTCTTTTAGCTGTAAACACAGGTTTTATATTAAGTCTTTTTAAGGCCAATTCTGTTTTGGAACCTATACATATGACTTTTAAATTTGATAAGCTCTCTGATTTTATAAACTTGTTTTTAAAAAAATATTTAATACCGTTTTTAGAAGTAAAAATATAATACTCATAATCATCCAGAGAAAAATGATTTTTTATATTATTCATTGAAGTTTTAATCATTGGAAAATGATAAGTTTTGATACCTTTTTTGTGTAATGAGTTAAATCCATCTACTTCTCCTTCATTAGTTAAAATAACATTAAACCTCATATTTTATAATCTATTTTGAACGTGTATTGGCTAGAATTTCATCTCCACCATTATTCAATATGAAATAAGCAAGATCAACACCAATATCAGAATTATTATACTCTCTTTTAAGTTCTTTGGTTATACTTTTCATGCCATCTAAAGATAAAACCGAACCTTTTAGAGATATAGCGTTTTTATTAATTTCGGCATACGCTCCAATTGGAGATGTACATCCTCCCATTAAAGTTTTTAAAAATATTCTTTCCTGAGAGACACAGAGTCTAGTGTTTTGGTGATCTAATTTACTTACAAGTTCTTTTATTTCACCTGAATTTCTAGTTTCTACAGCAATTGCACCTTGAGCAGGGGCATTAAGCATTTCATCATCTTTAAAATAATTTGAAACCCTATTTAATATTTGAAGCCTTTGTAATCCAGCACTTGCGAGTACAATTCCATCACAGTACCCATTATCTAATTTTTTAATTCTAGTATCAATATTTCCTCTAATACTTATGACTTTTATTTTTGAGTTCATTTTCAAAATTTGAGCTCTTCTCCTGTTTGAAGAAGTTGCTACTACAGAGTAATTAGGTAATTTTTCAAAAGGAATATTATTTGATGATATAAAAGAATCCCGATGATCTCCTCTTTCTAGAATAGCAGCAAGACATAAATTATCTGTATCATTAACTGGTAAATCTTTTAGACTGTGAACTGCAATGTCAATTTTACGATTAACTAAATTTTCTTGAATTTCTTTTACAAAAAAACCTTTTTCAATTGAAGATTCTAAAGGTTCCCTTAAAAATCTATCTCCTTTTGTTACTATAGTTTTTAAAGAAAATGATAGCTTAGGAAATAGTTTTTTCAATTTATTAAGGACAAGGGTACTCTGAAATAAAGCAAGTTTACTACCTCTTGTCCCTAAAACTATTTCTTTATTCATCGTTAAAAATTTTTTTAATTACCTCAAGAGCACTTTTGTCTTTTCCGTTATTGCTTGCCAATCGAATTTTTTTGACTAAATGATTAGATAACTTATCATAAACCCTATTAAGTTGAATATTAAGATTTTCAGTGTCATTATTATCAGCTGGCAAGGCACCATTAGATTTAATTTTCATATTGTTTTGAATAAGAATTTTAATTTTATTTTTTATTGATAGAATTGAAGGCCTTAACTGTCTAGAACTGGCCCATTCATCAAACTCTTTTAAAAAACTATCTATAATTATTTGAGATTTTTCAATTTCCCCCTTTCTTCTGTTATAATTTTTGTTCACAATATCCTTTAGATCATCAATATTTATCAATTCTATATTTCCAATATCAATTATATCATTATCTATATTTCTAGGGACAGAAAGATCAACAAAAAGCACTTTTTTGTTTTTATTAAAATTTGAAATATTTTCAATTTCCCTCCTAGACATAATTGGCTGAGATGATGAAGTAGAAAACACAACAACATCAACACCAAATATCTTGTCGTTCATTTTATCAAATGGTATAGTTTTTAAATTATAAGTTTTAGCAAATCTTTTTGCTTTAGATTCAGTTCTATTAGTTATAGTAATTTCTTTTACTTTCTTCTTACAAAGATGCTTAACAAGTAGTTGAGAAGTTTCACCAGCACCTACACATAGAATAGAAGTCTCTTCTAAATAATATTTGTTTGAAATCATCTCAGCAGCTGCATAACTAACAGATATCGCTCCTTTAGCTATATCGGTATTGGACCTAACATATTTGCCTGTTTCAAAAGATTTCTGAAACATTCTACTTAAAATTGGGCCCAACATATTTTTATCTTTTGCAAAATAGAATGCTTCTTTTAATTGATCAACAATCTGAAACTCTCCAATAATCATAGATTCTAGTCCAGATATTAATCTGAATAGATGTTTTGAAACGTCATATGATCCATTCTTAGTATCAACATAAGGTGAAAGACCTTCTGAATAATGTTTAAATTTAACAAGACAAGTCATAATTAGGTGAAAAATTTTCTTTTCCTCTCCTAAATGATTTTCAAACTCATAATATATTTCTGTTCGATTACAGGTAGATAAAATAATCAGACCATCTACTGAACACTCAGACGATAATAGATTGAAGAAATTTTCCTTTTCTTTTTCTTGAAAATAAAACGCTTCCCTAACTTCAATGGGTGAAGTTTTAAAATTTATACTAATAAGACCTATCATCTTAAAATTTTCTCAAAAATAAATGTTATTACGCTATGGCGGTAATAAATAATTAAGAATTTTCAAATGGTAAAAAAAGAGTTATTATTTAGTTTAATATAAAGATCGATATAAAGACACCCAAAAAGGATCAGAAGTTATATATTAAAAATAAAATCTTTATTTGGAATTATTCTAAATAGATAATATACTTGCGGTATAATTTAAAAAAAATCTAAATAAGAATGAAAAATTTAAATAAATTATGGGTGTTATTTCTGGGTGTTATT
>Ga0315315_10007262_pt1 | contig 10260 bp, 11 predicted proteins | sample M140m3416metaG_FD_203699 | JGI IMG/M metagenome (GOLD analysis project Ga0315315, IMG submission 203699) | Ammonia-oxidizing marine archaeal communities from Monterey Bay, California, United States - M1 40m 3416 | ecosystem: Environmental > Aquatic > Marine > Intertidal zone | place: USA... | reverse complement strand
AGATCCACGCGCTCGTAAGCCACCATATCGGAAGCCTCGAGTAGATCTCGATCGATCGTGACCGAGCCTTCGTATTCGATATTAGCTTCGGTGACGGTCGCGCGATGAATCTTGGACTTGAGCATGTGACGCATCATGATGAGGTTCTCCTCTAGAAATCTATCAGAGGCCAGCGGCCCCGAGGCCGGGCTACGACAAAAGGGCCCGGCCCGAATGAAAAGTAATTTAGGTAGCGGCTTGTCCCAACACGCGGTTGTCGATCAATCGAACGTCGGCCCCAAGACCATCTGCGTCCGCCGTAAATTGAAGCGCTATGGCGAGGAGCGTCGGCCCCTCGACTTCGTCCCCGACGAGTTCGAGTTCGGATGGATCACGCAGCTCCGCATAGTCGATGGTCGCCTGGGTCGCTTCGCTGAGCTTCTTGCGGACGGCTTCCAAAATCGACGCCGTGGATCGCTCGCCAGAAGCAAGCATCCGCTCTGCGATCGCCAGACTCTCGAAAATTCGCAGCGCTTGCTCCCGAGCCACCGGGCCGAGATGTACGTTTCGACTAGAAAGTGCTAGGCCATCGGATTCGCGGACAGTGACGCCGCCTACGACTTCGACGTCAAAGCCTAGATCTCGAGTCATGCGGCGAATCACAGCGAGCTGCTGAAAATCCTTCTGCCCGAAGACCGCGACATGCGGCTTCGCGGCCAGGAATAGCTTGGACACAATCGTTGTTACGCCGCGAAAATGCCCCGGGCGGTTGCCACCGCAAAGCGGCTCCGAAAGACCGTCCACGTCGACCCAGGTCGAGGCGCCCTCTGGGTAGAGTTCTTCGACTTGAGGCGTCCAGACGACATCCACGCCCGCATGCCGGCAAGCGGCCAGGTCGTCTTCCATCAAGCGCGGATAACGCTCGAAATCCTTCGCATCATTAAACTGCGTCGGATTAACAAAGATCGACACGACGACAAGGTCCGCACTTAACCGCGCCTCCTCGACTAGCGAGAGATGCCCGGCATGAAGCGCACCCATGGTCGGCACCAATCCGATGCGACGCCCGCCTGCGCGCTCCGCATCGGACCACGCCTGCAGCGCTGCCCTCGTTTCGATGACCTGCATCACCTGTTCTCCTCGAATTTCTTCGTTCGAAAGGAACGCGTCTTCCACCCGCCCTAACAGCAAGCTGGAAAACGACGACCTAGCTATACGAATGATCCTCATCGGGGAACTTGCGATTCACGACTTCGTCGATGTACGTGCGCGCCGCCTTGGACGCCTGAGCGCCGAGGTTGCCGTACTGTTTCACGAAGGAAGGCGTCCAATCGTTGAGCCCAAGCAGGTCGTGCATCACCAAAACCTGGGCATCACAATGAACACCTGCACCGATACCGATCGTCGGAATCGAGAGCCGCTCCGTCACTTCGCGGCCGAGGTCTTCCGGAATGCCTTCAAGCACAACCGAGAAAGCACCCGCGGCTTCCACCGCCAGCGCATCTTCGATCACCTGATGACGACCGTCATCACCACGTCCCTGCACTCGGTAGCCACCCATCTGATTGACCGACTGCGGCGTGAGACCGACATGTGCCATCACGGGGATTTGCGCAGTCACGATTCGCTGGATCGTGTCCGCAACCGCGACGCCACCTTCGAGCTTCACAGCGTGAGCGCCGCCCTCCTTGATGAGCTGGATCGCGGAACGCACCGCATCTTCCGGCGAGACATGGAAGGAGCCAAAAGGCATGTCCGCAACGACCATCGCTCGGCGCACACCCCGCATGACCATGCGGGTGTGGTAGGTCACCTCGTCGAGGGTAACGGGAAGGGTCGTGTCATGACCTTGGACAACATTGCCCATGGAATCGCCAACGAGCAACACGTCCACGCCAGCTTCATCAAAGATGCGGGCGAAGGTGAAGTCGTAGGCCGTGAGCATGGTAAAGGGCTCGACCTTGCGCTTGCGCGCGGCTAGGGAACGAACAGTGACTCGGTGTTCTCGTGTGGCCGATGCTGTTGTGACGGTGGACATGGGGGTATGTCTCCTGTCTCGAGCTGTCAGTCTGCGATTTCGTGTCTGTCAGCTCTCCCGGATTCCGCCACGGACGGTGCGACCCATTAATGTTTCAAGTCGAACGATTTGATTCAGGTCCAAAAACAACAAACGCCTCTCGGAATCATCCGGAGGCGGTCGGGGCGGCTTGGCTTCGGAAACTTCGGCCTATCAGTTTCCTGACGACCTCCGCTTGTCCGTAACCCACAGTCGTTTCGAAAAGAGTCTCGTTTCTTGGGTCCTTGGTTTCTTCTCACCTAAGAGCGAAACCGAGGACTGCTGGAAACGAAGTTGCTATTCGTGGAGCGACTGTGCTGGCCTTCCCTTTTGCCACCCCCGTCTCAGTCCCAACTTCCGGGATCTAAGCGATATTCGGGTGATCAGAGGAACGCTATCTGTCTAGTTGGGCCTTCGTCATCGCGTCGCGTGAAGAAGGAACCAGGCGGTTTAAACGATAGAGCCCGCGACTTGCGGTGCCCCTCGAAGGCGTTGATTTTACATTCAACGTCTGAGAGGGTCAACGCGCTCCAAGAATCCTCGAAGGGCCGGCGCCACGAAATGGTCTTCCAAAAATTCTGAGCGAAATCGGGCGAGCGCTCCTCCGAGCACATCAGCCTGATGTTCCGGCGGGTCGGATGGAGATAAAACGATCCAAATCCGAGTACCTACACGGCAAGCTGCACTTTGTACTAGCGCATTTTCTTGAGCCGCTGCGGCCTGACTTTGCACGCGGACCTCGAGTTCGGCCGCCGATGCCAGCTCGAGCAAGCCCTCGAGCAGCTCTCTCGAATTCATTCCCTGATCAGACATCGGTCGCAATATCCCCCTCGGGATCAGATTCGGCATCATCCGCGGCGAACGCCCGGGCCAGCGCCAACCAAGCTTCCGGCTCCACTCTCTCGGGGCGGAGGCCAGGGTCGATGCCGACCTTCTGGAGGCGTTCGACAAGGGCCCCCTTCTGGTCCGCTTTCTCAAGCTCGGCCCAAGTTCGCTCCGCGATTCGGCCCAGCCCATTCGTAATTCGCTTGCGTCGCTGCGTGAAGGCCGCACGAGTCAGTCGCTCCACCGCCTCGAGCTCTCCCCCAACGAGCGGACTATTCGAGCGCGGCCAGACTCGGACGAAGCTCGAATCGACCTTCGGCTGTGGGAAGAACCGATGGGGTGACACCTTTGAAATGGTGTCGACCTCCGCACAGAGGCTATGCAGAACCGTCAGAGACGCGTACGCCTTCTCCCCCGGCTTAGCGACGAGCCGGTCGGCGACCTCGGCTTGAATCATCACGCTCCAATCCTCCAGGACATGGCGATAGTTCAGTAGCGTGCGCAAGAGCGGGGTCGCGACCGAATAGGGCAGATTCGCGATCACGCGCACCGGCTGCCCGGCCCCCTCGGTCCAGGCTTTCCAGTCGATCTCCCGCGCATCCGCGTGCACGAGTTCGACGTTCCCGGGAAGAAGCTCTTCTGCCTCAAGAGCACGCACGAGCCCAGAATCGATCTCGACACTTCGAACACGATCCGCCCGAGCGGCCAGCGCGCGGGTGAGCACGCCGAGCCCGGTACCGACTTCGATCACGAGGTCGCCCGCACTTGCCCCGGCGCAGCGTGCGAGATCCGCAGCGAGGTCCTCGTCGGTCAGAAAGTTTTGGCCTAGCTCACGAGATAGATGAAGACCATGGCGGCTAAGAAGTTCGCGCAGCTCTGCCGTCTTCATGACATCAGCTCGCGGTGATAAGGCCCGCTCAAGAAGCGGCCCCGACCGGCTGTCCCGTGCCGGACTCACGCTCCTCATCTTGCGAGCGCTCCTGGTCCTTTTCACGCCCCTTCTTTTGCTCACGCCAGGGCGACTCGCCGATCGGCACCCGGGAGAAGGCCTCAAGATCGAGACCGTCTCGAACGCCTCGCGAAAGCAATCGCGTTCCCGCCGCCGCGATCATTACAGCGTTGTCCGTGCAAAGATTCATCGGCGGAAAGACCGCCTCGAAGCCATCTCGCGCGCCCGCTGCATGCATCTCCTTCCGCAGCCGACCATTTGCGGCGACGCCACCGACCACCGCGATTCGCGAGGCCCCTTCGGCGCGCATCGCCCGACTCGCGCGGCCCACAAGGCTCTCCGCAACTGCCGCTTCAAAGGACGCTGCCATGTCCGCGCGCTCCGGCTCAGAAAGCGCCGCAAGCCCGCCCCGCTTCGCCAGCTCAACAGAAACGGCCGTCTTCAATCCGCTGTATGAGAAGTCGAAACCGGGACGCTTCGACATAGGGCGAGGAAAATTCACTGCAGCCGGGTCGCCCTGCTCCGCCAGCTTCGAAATCGCTGGCCCACCCGGATAAGGGAGCCCGAGCAACTTGGCGACTTTGTCGAAGGCCTCCCCCGCAGCATCGTCTCGGGTCTCGCCTAACAACGCAGGCAAGCCCTCGATGCCGACGCGGTAAAGAGCCGTATGGCCACCAGACACAACAAGTCCGACATAGGGAGGCGCAAGATCATCGCCCCCGACGTCTCCATCGCCCTTTCCTGCCACTTCCGCAGCAACAAGATGTCCAACCAGGTGATGGACGCCTACGAAGGGAAGATCGTTTGCGTAGGCGAGAGCCTTCGCGAAGGAGAGCCCCACGAGCAACGACCCGACGAGGCCCGGCCCAGCAGTGACGGCAAGCCCATCCAAATCGGAGAGCCCAAGGCCCGCTTCCGACAGTGCTGCGGAAACGACATCCGAAACGACCCGAACGTGATCCCGACTCGCAAGCTCCGGCACGACGCCACCGTAGGGCGAATGCACGCCCTCTTGCCCATGCACGGAGCTAGATATGATCTCACGACCGCCGCGAAGAACCGCCGCGGCCATCTCATCACAAGAACTCTCGATCCCTAGAACGAGTCCGCCGTCGGGAAACGCGTCTCCCTGCGAATGCAAATATTTCATCGGGCTTTAGTCCCGCCTGGTCGACCCACTCCGCCCCCTAACCTCCACAAACAGAGAAAAAGAAAGCAAAATACGATCGGCCGAAAACCACGCGAATCAGCGGGATCGCCAAGCGATCACGCGTTGCGGCGTTCGATTGCTTCCTGTTCGGCTTTACAGTCGATACAGAGTTCTGCGACGGGTCGCGCTTGGATACGCTTAAGCGTGATCTGTTCGCCACAGCTCTCACATTCGCCGTAGACACCATCTTCGATCTTCTTCAGTGCCTGTTCGATCTTGCCAATCAAACCGCGCTCGCGCTCGCGAAGACGTCCCTGGAAGGCCAGGTTCATCTCCGAAGAGGCTGCGTCGATCTCGTCCGGAAAATCGTCGGGGTCCAGGTGGATATCACCTGACAGTGTCTTCTGTGCGTTCCCCACCAGCTCGTCTCGCTGAGACTCCAGCAGCTTCTTGAACTTCGCCATATCACGCTTCTTCAACGCCTTGCTCCATCTCTCGTTTAGAAAATTCTGGGACGAGGCCCTCTTAAAGTGTCGTCACACGTCGCTCGAAATTTCAAGCGAAGATTGATTCTCAACCGGCCCCGAGTCGTTCGAGCTGTCGTGCAGCCTCAGCCGCACGCTCGGACTCGGGATAGTCCTTTCGGACCTTCTTGAAGACGGTCCGTGCCGCTTCGTGAAACTTTGGGCCCAGCTTTAACAGCGATTCGCCCTGCCGGAACAAGGCATCAGGCGCTTTAGGGCTCTCGGGATAGACGCTGACCACCGCATTGAACCGTACGACGGCTCGCTTGAACTCCTTATTCTTATAAGTGCAGTCCGCAAGCCAATAGGCCGCATCGTCCGCGTAGCCCGAGTTCGGCCAGCTCTGCAAGAAGCTCGTGAAGCGTTTCATGCAGACCGTATAATCGTCAGCTCGCCATGCACCAAGCGCATCCTGATAGCCCGATAATTCCTGATCCGGGGAAGAGGCTTCGGGCTCTGATCCGCCACCGCCCGCAGATACCCCGCCCGCACTCGCGGCCGCCGTCGCAGCTGATGCCGCGGCATCCCCTGCGGCGATCGCGTTTCGCGTTTGGCGAACCGCGACGAGCGCATCCGCAGCTTCCTTGCGAGCCAGCTCAAGTTCGCCCTGCAGGTCGCGCATTTCTTCGCGTAGCGAATCGACATCCGCCGACAGCTGAGCGATGCGAGCAAAGGGATCCGGTTTGCCGGCATCACGTTCGTGGCTCTCAGCGACGCGTTCCTGCAAGCGGAGAAAATCGCCCTGCGTCACGCATCCGGTGCTCGCCAGCAGACTAAGAATCGCTATGAATCCGATAGTGCTCTTCGCACTTCTCTTACTCATCACGAGCCGGAGCGTGCCACGAGTACGCGAGGCGCGCGAAGCTCCATGGGCGTTCGCTTGATTTTGGCTGAGACCCAAACTCGGTCCATCGCTCTCGAACGGCATCGACATCGGTTCCATCTCTTGATCTCCGCTACGTGTCCCCGGAAGAGAGGCCCACCCGTTTTGGAGGGCTTGGACTCTAGCAGGCAAATCGGAAAGCAAGTCCAGGGAATCGCGCGCTTCGCACAAACGCTAAAAGCGCGTCCTTATTTCGCTACTGGGACACCTGTTAGCGGGGCTGAGGCCCCCAGTCGGCCTGAATATTCTTCCCGGAGCGTGCCGTCAGCCGCTGGAGGTTCTCGCCATTCCAGTCCATCACGTAGATGTCGTAGCGGCCTCGGCGCGAGGAACTGAAGGCGATCTTTCGGCCGTCAGGAGACCAGGTAGGTGCCTCATCGGACCGGGCATGTTGGACGATCGGAAAATTGATCTGCCCCGAGGGATCGATCAGCCAAAGATCGAATTGCCCTCGGACTCGGGTCTCGTAGGCGATCCAGCGCCCATCCGGCGACCAAACAGGGGCTGAGTTGTACGAGCCCGTATACGTGAGTCGTCGAACATTTCCGCCGTCGCGATCCATGATGTAGAGCTGCGGCGCTCCAGAGCGGTCTGAGCAAAAAACGAGCTGCCGGCCATCAGGAGACCACGAGGGAGAAATATCGATGGCCGGATGGTTAGTGAGTCGGCGAGGTTCAGAGCCCTGACGCTTCACGCGAAAGATCTCTGCGGCACCCTCGACGCTCGACACCATTGCGAGTTCTTTCCCGGACGGATCGAAGCGGCCGCGGTATTTCGGTAGCCCCGGCATCAGCGAACGGAGAATCGGCCCCGGCGTAATTTCCGGATCACGTGACGTGATCGAGAAGGCCGGCTGACCGCCGTCGTAATTCGTATACAAAACGGCTCGTCCGTCGGGAGTCCATTCGGGAAACATCTTGAGCGTTCGGCTCCCGGTCGCGGGGCGCTGATCTCGGCCATCGGCGCTCATAACGTAGATCTCGCGATGTCCCGTGCGATCCGAGATAAAGGCGATCTCTGTAGAGGCCACTCCGCGGAGACCCGTGAGGGCCTCGACTGTTTCATCCGCGATCGTTCGCCCAAGCGTCGAGAGTTTATCCCGATCACCCGTCACTTTACCCGTCCGGAGATCCGCGCAGCGCGCCACATCAACAATTCGGAGATCAGCGCGAAGCAGCGAGCCTTCTCGTCGCACTTCGCCTAACACGACAGCATCTGCGCCGCTCTGCTTCCACGAGTCACAATCGATAGCACCGATCTGTTCAGAACCTAACGCCGGACTCTCTTCTGGCGCAAGATAAGCAGCGTGATCTAAGGGCAGCACTTCACTGGAGAACGTGAGGCCGCGCTCAATTTCGTCGCGCAGATCTTCGATCCGCTGATCGCCCACGGACTCCCCGACCATACGAAACCGCAGTACCGCCGCGCGAAAAGAACTCCCGCCGCCAGGAGCAACCTCGAGGGTAGGCAGGGGTGCACGCTCCGCATTAATATCCTTAGCGACAGCTGAACTCGCACCCAGAGCGAACAAACCAGCAAGCGCTACCGCGCACCATTTCGCGGACCTCGTCCCACTCAGAAATTGGCTAATCATCGTCCCCCCAGAGTCGAATAAATGTCTTGCAAGAAAGTCGCCTAACTACCGGCCCGACTAATGGCCGGGCCGACTAACGATCTTCCGAGTTCAAATTGAGCCTGCGTGGCCCCGCTTCCGGAGGCGCGCGAAACGGCGCCGCCAGCAGAATGGCCGAGACGGCGCGACGATCGAAATCAAAATCCCCCGATGTTCGAATCAGCTTAGGATTGCCCAAAATGTCGCCCGACAATGTGACGTTGATCTCTACTTGCGCGACCAGCCGCCGCCCTCGATACCGCGCAAGGTCGGGGAACCGGCGCGAAATCTGTTGTTGCACGGCTCGGTCCCAAGCGAGCTGCTCGGGCGAAACCTCGATGCCCTTTTGGGGCGCACCCACGGATTCGGCCTCGTTCGCTGCACCCTCGGCACGCTGCGACGCAGAATACTCCAATAGTTCCGACACTTCGTCCCCACCAAGCTCCGCCATCAGCGCGGCCATCGCCGCATCATCGTCCGCGAAGACCTCTTCCTTCTTCGGGCGCGGCGGGGGCGCGGGAGGGGTCGGCTTGGGCGTCGGTTCAATCTTCGCTTCTGCGACGATCTTCGACGGCTCCGGCTTCGCTTCGCGAATTCGGCCCGGAGTTTCTTCCGGAAGCACTTGGACGGGCGCTTCTGCGATCGGCGGAGCCGGAGCGGAGGCTGCAGGCGCTTCTGCGATCGGCGGAGCCGGAGCGGAGGGTGCAGGCAGAGGCGGTGCGGGCTCCGCAGCCGGCGGAGTTGCCGAGGGTGCCGAAGGGCTCCGCGTAACCCGCCGCGCGGGTGGCGCCGCCGCGACCAAGTCAACCGAAAGGTATTCGGGGGTGGGCGCGATCAGCGCCGGAGGCGACACCGCGAAAAGTCCTAGCAGCACTGCGTGCATCGCGAGCGACACGAACATCGCCGTCCGCAGCCGCCGCCGATGATCCTGCGAGTGCTCGTCAACCCAATCAGCGAAGTCCGCAGTCATCGCGAGCATCCGCCTAGGAACAAGCTGGGGCGTCGATGCCCGGCTGCTCCGCGTCGCGGCAAAAGCCGGTGCGGGCGAGCGGAATTCACCGCTCCTCCTCGGTGACGATGCCTAATCGAGTGGCTCCAGCCCGCCTTGCGGCGGCCATCCCCTGCACCACGACACCATAAGCCGCATCCTCGTCCGCTCGTAGAAAGACTTCTTTCGACCCACGCGACTCGAAGACGGCTTCGAGCTTCGCCTGCAATTCAGCCAGCGGAACGATCTTTCGCGCCAGCGAATATTCACCCTTTTTCGAGATGGTCAAAACCAGCGGTGCGTTAGGCATTCGAATCGGTTGAGTCGTCGTCTCTGGAAGATTGACGTCCATGCCCTGAAGCATGAGCGGCGCCGTCACCATAAAGATGATCAAGAGCACCAGCACCACATCCACGAAGGGCGTAACATTGATCTCAGCATTGCCGCGACGGCCGCGATTTCTTGAGAGCTGAACGCCCATAGCTGCCTAACCCCGCCCGGCCGGAAACTCGGTCGTGCTGACGGTCTGCTCCGGCGCAACGGAAGCTCCGCCAGAAGGAAACTGGACGACGCTCGAGACATCCTCTTCGAATTGCGACGAGAAACGTTCCAGCATGGCGAGCACCGCATCGATGCGTCCGCCGAAGGCGTTGTAGGCGATGGTCGCGGGAATCGCGGCGAGCAGCCCGACCGCGGTCGCGACGAGCGCCTCGGCGATACCCGGGCCGACCACCGCAAGAGATGCCTGTCCCGCTTCGCCGATGCTTTGGAAGGCGGCTATGATCCCTACAACGGTTCCAAATAGACCGATGAAGGGCGTCGCGCTACCGGTCGTCGCCAGAAAGGGCATGCCGCGTTCGAGCCGGCGCACCTGAGCGGTCGCACTCCAGGCGATTGTTCGCTCAAGCTGAGTCACCAGCCGATCTCTTGAGCGATCACCGCCATCACGTTCGCGTGCCTGTTGCAGCTCTGCACCAGTCCTCAAAAAGACGACGGCCAGCGGACTGCGGTCGAGATGCCGCGCGGCATCAAATGCCCCGCTGAATCCCTCTCGTCGATAGACCTCAAGAAAGGCCTCGCTATCCTGATCTGCGGCTCGAAGCTCCCACCACTTCACGACGATGATCGTCAGTGAGCTCAGTGAAAAGCCGAGCAACAGCAAAAGGACGAGCTTGACGATGAGACCTGCCTGAAGAATCAGGCTGATCAAGTCAAAGCTCACGGCGTTTCCTCCCTATTTATGAAACCGCTTAAGGCGATCGCCGAAATCTCTTTAGGCTTCTACCTAATTCCA
>Ga0315315_10007261_pt1 | contig 10260 bp, 5 predicted proteins | sample M140m3416metaG_FD_203699 | JGI IMG/M metagenome (GOLD analysis project Ga0315315, IMG submission 203699) | Ammonia-oxidizing marine archaeal communities from Monterey Bay, California, United States - M1 40m 3416 | ecosystem: Environmental > Aquatic > Marine > Intertidal zone | place: USA... | reverse complement strand
CATAGAAGATCTACCAGCTGAAACGAGCTCGTACACACTGATCTGATGCAGAATAAGAGTGTGAGTCAGGCCTCAGGACTCCCTCTCACTCAGGACTCACTCAGGACTCACTCAGAATATCAACAATCGAACAATCAGCCAACAACCGATAACCAATTGACACCTCATATGCACCGTCGGCACGCTGGTCCCCAGGCCTTACCATGGCGCCCCCGCCGGAGCACCACGAACGGCACATCGTAGGGGCCGCCGTCCACGGGGCGCTGCTGCGTCTGTGCGGGGGCGGCATCGTCCTGCCGCCGGTCCCGGCCGACCGCGGCGGCGGCGGGGTGCTCCACCTCCCGCCCGACTGGCACCGGACGCTGCGCGAGCTGGCCCGCAAGTCCGTGTCGTTTCCCAACGGGAGGCGGCGGAGGAGGCCGAGGCCGGGCGGATTCCCAGGGGAGGTCGAGGGCGGCGGGGGCAAGCCCCACGACATCGAGGTCCGCGCCGCGCTGTCCCTCTACAACCGGTTCGCAGGGCGCGGCGGCAGGCCGGACAGGAGGAGGCAGGCGGCTGAGGCCAAGGCTGAAACCGCGGAAAGCGGCTCCGCCCAAAGCCGCCTCCAGATGGTGTCCAACATGGGCCTCCACCGCCCTATCCGCTCTGCCACCGGGCTGGCCTCTCTTCTGGCCCAGGACATGGAGCGCAATGGGGCCGCCCCCGGTTCCAGCGGTACGGTGGCGGCGGACGCTGCCGACGACGGCCGTGCGGAGGCGGCGGCGGTTCCTCCCCTTTCCGTCCTTTGCAACGATGTTCGGTCCGATGCGTCGGGGATTATCTGCCTCATTACGAAATCCCGCATGGACGCGCTCCGCCAGTCCGGCAGGCTCCCCTGTCCGCTCTGCACCAAATGGTGCAGGGGAAGGAAGGGGCTGTGGTGGCACCGGCAGATGGAGCACGGGACCGAACACGGGATGGCGGCGAGGGAGGCCGCCGACGCCGCAAATTGCCTGGCCATCATTCCCTACGAACCGCACATGCTACCGCGGACGCCGGAGTGTCCGAGGCCTCCGGAGGCAGCGCGCGAGCATCGCGACCCTGGCCCAGCCAGCGATCCCTTCGAGCACGCCCGGAGGGGCGAGCTGGAAGATCTGATCCGAGCCATACGGGAGACGGGGTTCGATCCGGCGCGCGAGACGGACGGGCACGGCAGCACGTGCCTCCACTGGGCTGCGGGATCTGGCCATCTGCGCGTAGTGAAGCACCTCATTGAGAGCTGCTCATGTTGCCCCGATGCCGGGCAGCAGGGGAAACGGTCGTTCCGGGGACGGACGGCGCTACACTGGGCGGCAAGAAACGGCAAGCTGGGGGTCGTCCAGTACTTAGTGGAGAAGGGCGCCAGCGTCGATGCCAAGACGATCGACGGCACGACAGCCTTTTGCTGGGCCAGCTGGCAGGGGCACCTAGATGTCATGCAGTACCTTCATGCCCGCAGCAGCGACGTTCACGCGTCGAATTCCTTTGGTTGCAACGCCATTTTGTGGGCAGCCCAGGGGGTGGGTGGCCTGGATGTTATGCGATGGCTGCATTCCATCCGGTGCGACATTTTTCAAGTCAACGCCAATGGCCATTCGGTAGTGCACAAATCGGCCCAGAGGGGAAACCGCAAGGTCATTGAGTGGATGTGCTCGTCCCATAAACGGCGGTCGGTCAGTCTCATCGGTCCCGACCAGGAAGGATGCCGCCCTTCGGACCTGGCGAGAATGGAAGGACACTCCGAGCTGGCGGGCTGGTTGCGGACTTTGGAAACGACTCTACATGTTACACGTTAGCAAAAATCTCAAAGGTGAAAATGGAACAAAAGTCCTTGAGCTGATGAGCTCAGTTATTACATGTTGGAGCAGAAATGAAAACAACAAACGATACGTGGTGTACTCTACGCGCGCGTACTCGTACAGTATGCATACTACTACTAGAGTATGCATAGAGTATCCATACTAATTAGCTACTCTAGTATGCATACTAGACTAGAGTACGAGAGTATTATTATTAGTCTCTAGTATGGATAGTACACACGTACGAGTCATGTACAAGCAAGCAAGCATCATGTGTGTACGTACACTGTACCATAGTTATACCACGTACTGTACTTGTGTATGCATACTACTCGTAATAACTAGCTATTACGAGCTCGTATTATCCTTATGTCTCTGTACTACGAGGCTCGTAGTAGGTAGGAATTCGTAGGCAGAGAGTCGACGTCTAATCTTTCCGAACACTGCCACGATGGCTTCCTTTTCCCAGACGAGTGTGCAGTTCTTTGCTGGGGCTTTTTGAACAGCGAAACAGCAAACACCCCCAACATGTCATCCCGCCCCGGCCACGGATACCCCCACGCGGGGCACGTGGAAGGCGACGGCGACGACGAGGGCGGCGCGATGGGCGGCCTTGGCATCCACGACCCGCTGGCCCCGCCGCCGGAGGAGGAGTATCCGCCCCCGTATGCCCACCCACACGCACACGCGAACGCGCATCCTGCCTCCCCCCACGGCGGGGGCGGGGGCGGCGCCTCCTACGACCACGACGACCCGCACGAGCCCGTCGACGTCCACCGCCACGTTCATTCTGCGCAGGCTCACGACATTGACGCAGCTGCCGCGGCGGCTGCCGCCGCTGCGGCCGCCATCGACGGCGCATATATGATTGACCCCCACCCCCACCATCAATACCAGATCCACCACCACGCCCAGATGATCGACCACGACGGAAGCCACGGCCACGGCCATGGCCACGGCCACGGCGACGATCACTCTAATATGGACGACTCGGATACGGAGGAGGCGACCAAGCGGCGTAGACTGGAGGGGCACCATGAGCACCACCGGCAGCACCAGCACCTGCACCTGCACCACCATCAGGTGCAGCACCCGCACGATCCGCTGGTGGAGGTGATGGCCACCGCCCAGGACGGAGATGCGGTTCTCGACCGAGAAGGATCCGCCGCGGCCGTCCAGCCCCTGGCGGGGGCAGCGGCGGAGGCCGGGGTTCCCCCCAATCAGGCCGAGACCGCTGTCACCGTCGCTGGAGGGGGGGGCAAGCGCAAGCGAGCACCATACTTTCCACCTCCCAAGAAGCTCAACCAGGAGCAGTGGGACGTCATGTACCAGCGCCTGGTCCATTACCGGGAGCGGTTTGGGGACGCCCTGGTCCCCAAGCGGTACAGTGGAGACCCCAAGCTCGGGACATGGGTCGAGACGCAGAGGACACAGTACAAGATGATCCTCAAGAGATCGAGGGAGGAAGCCGAGGAACGGGGGCTAATCGACGCAGCAGAAGTCGGTAGGAATGGGCCCAATGCGGCCGGCGAAGCAGAAGGAGCCGTCGGGCAGTCAGAGGCTGAGACGGGTGACCGCGATGGCAATGGTGCTGGTGCCGTAGAGGCGCCCGGGAACAAGGCGCTCGTGCCCGGCGTGCACTACCCCCTTATCCCTTCAAAACGCCTCAACGCCGAGCGCCTCCGGAGGCTCGAGGAGATCGGATTCGTCTGGTCAGCCCGGCCGGGAAGGGCGGGGCGAATCAAGTCTGCACCTCCCCCGCCCTCCCTACCGGCCGACGCAGCCACAGCTGTCGCCGTCGTCGACCGACGGGGCACCAATGGCACAGCATCTGTCGCCGCAGCGGGTGCAGCCATAGTCGACGAAAGCGCTCGTCATCTTGCTCCTCATATCTTTCTGGATGCGCAAAAGTCTCGTTCTCTACCGCGCGCACCGCTGCTGAAGGAACATCAACCGCACCCGACGTCGGGTCGAAAGCGGCAGAATAAAGAGACCCAGTGGCAGGAGATGTATGACCAACTTGTGGCTTATCGGGAGCGACACGGGGACTGTCTCGTCCCCAAGAAACACCCAGACAACCCCAAGCTAGGGGCGTGGGTTGAGAGCCAGAGGAGGAACTACAACAAGGAGGTGCTTGCAGCGGAGGCAAACGATAATGCGTGCAATGAACCTGATGATGCCGCTACCACCGGCCCTGCGTCTAACTCTCACTCCGTCGATGTCACTCCCGTCGCCGACGTTTATGTCGAGCCCATGACAGCCGCCGAAGGCGCCGATAACGATCAGACGCTTCAGGATGTGCTCGCCGAGGTAGGGCTGGACGTTCCTGCAGGGGCAGACGACGATGTTTCCGCGGCAGCAACAGCAGCAGCAACAGCGGCGGCAGTAGGGGCGGCGACAACGGCGGCAGCGACCGCGACTGCCGATGGCAGGCGCTTCCAGCATCTTCCGAGTGAGGATCATTGGTCGAAGCTAGAGGCCATCGGGTTCACCTTCAAGGTTCGGGGGAAGAAAGGGGACGAGCAATGGGATGCAATGTTTCAACAGGTTGTGGAATACAAGGAGCGCACTGGTGATTGTCTCGTTCCGTCTAGGTATGCCCTAAATCCACAACTTGCCAAATGGGTCGAAGGCCAACGCTACGAGCACACACTTTTGCAACGGGCCAAGGAAGAGGAGGCCCAGGCAGCGAAAGGGTCAAGCAAACACATAAACGACGACGTGGTTCATGACGTGACTAAGGATGGCTCGTTAGCCATGGATAAGGAGGACATTAGGCCAGTGGCTACGGTTGATGACAAAAAGAAGAAACGCAAGATCTTTCTCAATGAGGAGAGAATCAGGCGCTTGGACGAAATCGGTTTTGTGTGGAGAGTCAAAAACAAAATGAAGCGATTCCATGACAGGCAATGGGATGAGATATACGCAGAGCTTGTGGAATACAAACAACAGCATGGCGATTGCCTTGTTCCAAAGCGCTACCCAGAAAGTCCTCGACTAGGACAATGGGTTTGCTCTCAAAGGTCCCAGTACAGGAAATTGCAGAGTACCAAGTCCAAGGAAGATACTAGTGCAGACAAAAGAGAAATGAACGTCGACGTACCACTAAACAAGGAGCGTTGCAAAAAGCTCGACGATATTGGCTTCGAATGGAATGGCCCGAGTAAGCAGCGGAAAGAGCCAAAGAAAAGAGCGCCTCGAAGCATCGGCAGCGGGAGCCAGCGAGATATTGTTTGGAATCAGGCCTTCGAGCGCTTATGCAATTTTAAGGAAAGTTTTGGTCACGCCAATGTTCCGGTACGCTACGAGGCTGACCCCAAACTAGGCGGTTGGGTGGACACGCAGAGAACCCAGTATAAGAAATATCAGGCAAAACTAACTGAGCTAATGTCTGAGGTTTGTGACGAAGTTGAAGCTCAGTCGAAGCTTAACTCTACTACTGGTCGTCTTGACCAAGAACGCATCGCCCGCCTCGAAAGCATTGGCTTCCAATGGAGGGTGCGTGATCAGTGGCATCGACAATACGAGGCGCTAGTTGACTTCAAGAACGAAAGAGGACATACACACGTTCCCGCTCGCTATAATGAAAATCGCAAGCTTGGATCATGGGTAACTTCTCAGCGACAGGCGTACAGGCATTTCCGCGAGGGAAGAAGTGACGATGGAAAGTTGAGTGGGCTGACACGAGAACGTATCGACATGCTCAATGCAATTGGCTTCTCTTGGGTGATGAGAACAATGAAGGACGGCACTGCTGGCGATCCGTGGAATGAGCGTATGGAAGAATTGAAAGCTTATAAGGCCGAACATGGCACTTGCAATGTACCTACGAGGTATCCACAGAATCCCGCATTGGGAGTATGGGTCGGAACCCAAAGGACAGCATACCGGTTTTACCAAAAGGCGAAAGAAGAGGGAACACCAATAGCCAGCGGCTATGCGGGCATGGATGACGAACGTGTTCAGAAACTTACGGAGCTTGGTTTTACTTGGTCCATCCGTCCCAATGCTCAAAACATTTGGCGGAAGCGTATTGCCGATCTTCAACAATTCAAAGTAACACATGGTCATGCGAACGTGCCGGCGACTTATAATGAGAATCCTCGCCTTGCCGCCTGGGCATCGCAAACAAGGGCACAGTACCGTCTCATCCGGCTAAATAAACCTTCGTATCTTGACACAGAAAAAATGCACGAGTTAGATCAAATGGGCTTTGTTTGGGATTTGCATTGCGGGGATGACAGGGAGCCTCTCAATCCTGCGCAGACGCACGACCCATCACTTATTAATATGAATCAAGAAAATCCTAGGCTGCAGGTTGCAGCAGCAGCACCAGGGATAGGAACCTCGACGGAGACAGAGGTTGCAAGGAGCTTCACTCACGAGCCTGAGGCCTTACCAGGGGTAGAGCCAATTCCTGTAAATACGACCGATCACCAACATGGCGTCAACATGGCCGCGTCAATGGCAGCTGCTGGTAATTTTGTTGCATCTGCTGGTGCCGAAGAGATTGCAGCCAATATTGCAGATATGGTGGATCGTGTAGTTTAAAAGTATGGAATAACATTAGCTATTTACAACAATATTTCCAAGCCGAAATCGAACGAGAAAGAAAGAGGTGGCAACTGCTAGTACACCAATGGACGCCAGTTTACCAAAGTCTTTTGGATCAGAGAAGACTAGACCAAGGCCAAAGTGCAGGCCCTCGAATAAAGATTGAAGTGATTGCTGTGTACCCGACACAATTCCCCTGCTCTCTTCTGTTACAGTGCTCTGGAAGAGTTGCGAGATAGAGAGATCAAATATCCAAAGCCCAGCTCTAGAAAGACAGATTCCGACAGCCAACGGAAGCAGGGAAAATTCGTCGTCCTCTAGAAAAAAGAGGCAAGAAAGCAGAAAGAAGAAATACATCGTCACGGAGACACGCGCAGTTGTCACAAGCATGACATTGCACGAAGTCACAAGCATATAATACAACCACCCCCCCGCCATTCCACAGACGGATGCAACACCTCTAAAGATGCCTAGAAGGTGCAATGGGACCCCTTTCCAAATTAAATATGACGACATCATTCCCCCCGCTGATATGGGATTGACGTACATTAGTGCCAGTGCTAGGCCTCCGGCGGCGATAGACTGAGAGAAGTAAGTCCGTAGCCCATTTCTCAAACCAGATTCACGACGACCCACAGCCGCGTCGTTCGACCCATTTTCAGCTTCTTCTCGACACTCGATCACGAGTGCCTGAATTCTGCTGCAAACGCTTCGCAGAGAAACCCATTCGACTGCACAGCTCGCGATATTCATCAGACAGAGAAGAACAAATGATGACCGCAATCCTATTGCAGCGATGCAAGCACCGGTTGCAGCCGGAGCCAAAGCCTTGCAGCCTAAATCAATTTGCCTCATGAAAGCATTCGTCTCTGTTAGAAACATGTTGTCGTTGCCGCTCATGACAACTACCCAATCCTTTTCTATTGCCATCGTCGTAGCTTGGTTGCAAACTTCTGTGGCGGCGCCAAACACGTGAATGGCGATGAGAAGCATCACCGTTGAGATGGTCGATTCACTGTCACTCATGATCAACAATGTGAGACAAAATGCGATGCATGTGACGGCGCACACATACTGCCCAAACAATAAATTTCGAATAGCGACAAGCCTGCCATTATGACGAGCCCCTTCATCAAGGAAGCTGCCAGCCCTGCATCCAAGAAAGAATACCGCCAGCGAAGTGAACAGACCGTAAGACGAGACAAGGAGCAGACTATCCTCAGGCATGACAGCCGTAGAGAGGAAGATGACTAGCACAAACTGAAAGGATTGGTCTATCGATCTGCCTGCGAGGTTTGACAGCAGCAGGAGCCGTTGTGCCACCACTAAGTCATGGCAGGTCGCGGATGATCCTTCTCCAAAGTTCAGGCTGCCGCCGTATTGGACTGATTCGCAATCCCTTTCGCTGCTGGCGCCCCCAGAGGATAATGCCGCGGATTTTCCATGGAGCGGACAACACTCGCGGGCTGATTCACAGTCGCAGTGGCCCTCGATGGCCTCCTTCTCTGTCATACGATCATTCGCCATGAGGTGTGGCCTTGGGAATTGATAAAACTTTTCATCTGTCGTCTTTCATCTCTGAACTTTCAACAACTTCTCCGACTCCCCTGTTCACACCCTGGGTTCGTTTGTACGAGCTCGTACCTAGCAAAAAAGACCTCCTATGCATATTATGCATAATATCTTTTAACTTCTACGAGCTTGTACCTGCTATCAATAACTGCTACATGCTTGGATAGAAGCACACACTCAAATAAATCAAAACCTGGCATGGCCTCAGTGAGTGCCCAAAATTTTCAAGAAGTCGATTTAAACCCATGTTCACTCTTCGCGGGATCTTGCTTACAATATTACCATTTACGGTGCATTTGCCATCTGCATGTGCCGTGCGTTTGCCTTTTCACTCTCTAAGGAAGCCTCTTTCTCACAGATTGGGTTCTCGTCTTGACGTCCATCTCTTGACACTGCGTGGCGGCGGCGATACCATGACTAATGAAATCATGTCCGGAGATATCTTTGGAGATACCCTTAAGAATGCTCTCTCAAACGGACCCCACGTACAAGGTGTTTTGGGCTTGTACGCGATTTCTTTCGGAATCGTCATTCTTTCAACGATGGTTAAGACCAGCTATGCCTTCACTGTTGGATACGGCTTATCTGTGGCCGCCACGTCCCTGGTACTTATGGCAGTTTTTGGCGTCCCATCCCTGCTCTCCAAAGGGTTGTCCCCCCCCGAACTGTTTGCCAATTGCACCATGATCTATGGATTCCGCCTCGCCGCTTATCTGCTATTCAGGAATTTTACTGTCCCTTCCAAGGCAAAGTCAATGGCAATGGCGTCGATAGATTCAACTCCAAGGCCCAAGCGGGTTGCTCTCGCACTGAATGTTGCTCTGCTGTATGCCTTCATGCTAACTCCTGTTCTTTATTCCCTTCGTAGCGGCAAGATTGGTGACGAGATACTAGCCAAGATCCAATGGTTGGGCGTTATCATCGCATATGTAGGCCTTGCGATCGAGACCGTGTCAGATGCACACAAATATGCCGTGAAGAACAGGAACAGCGCGGAGTACGGCGATAAAACGTTCGTGGGACCAACGAGCGGGTCCTTCCGGATTTGTCGCCACCCAGCATACTTCGGAGAAGTCCTCCATTGGTTTGGAATCTTCGTTGGAGGAATCGTTTCGTTCGGACCAACAAATCTTGTTTGCTCGACGCTGGGTATCTGTGGAATTTCCTCTGTGATGATCTCAGCGTCCAAACGGCTGGACCGACAGCAGCTTGAGGCCTATAGTGGCCAGCAAAAATATGATGACTACCGCTCCACAGTCAAGGGCTCCATTTTTCCGTCCATCTAAAAAGGTTTAAAAGTGCCTCTGTATACAATAACAAGTTAAGCAAATACAAAGTTAAAGTGTAAGTCTTCACTGGCGCGCCAGTGCCAGCTGCTGCAGCTCGACCATGGTCTCCTCCAGGTCGTCATCGTCGCTGTCATCCTCATCCTCAGCTGCATACAGCTGATCCATCAGCTTTGCAAGGGCAATGATAGAACCCGTCTGTTCCAGATAGAGAACAAAGTCAACATCGGGCCCCTGCTTCTTGGACCCATTCCCAGCCGGCGAAGAAAGCGGAAGTGTGTCGTCGTCATCATCACTCGCTGGGCCAGTACCACCAGTCTTGGCTGACAGCTCGTTGACAGGGGGCTTCTTAGCGCTGGGCTTGCCTGCGGACCCAGAGTCGTCGTTAGACGACCCGAAAGTGGACGACCTGGACCTGCCCACCGAATCGTCCTGTTGGGTCTTTCCCACCCCCTTCTTCTGCTGATTCTTCTTCACGGCTGCTGCCTTTTGCTCCTCCACCTGTTTCTGCTCCTCGGCTTCCTTGGCCTTCTTCTCCTTAGCCTTGGCCTTCTTCTTGGCCTTCTTGGATTTCTTGGCCTTCTTTGTCGCTTCGTTTTTGCCCTCTTCCTCGGCCCAGAGATCTTCCTGGTACGACAGGTGGTATACTTTGCAGTCACAGTTCGAGCAGACGTGGCACTTGCACTCGTTGCAGAAGAATGCGTCAGCGGGCCGGTGGCGGGAGAAGGACTCCTTGCAGAGGGCGCAGCTAACGAAATGCTGCTTCCATATCCTTCCCGCCCTCTTGGAGACGGCGGAGGAGTTATGTTTCTCCAGGGCCTTCTCTATGAGGGATGCTGAGACCAGGGGGCTATCGTCGTCGCAAGGAGTACATCCGCCTCGAGCCCGCTTAGCCATTTCCCTCGACTCCTCAACCTGGAGGACACGCTCCAAACCCTCGAGGGCCATCATCACCATGGAGGGCTCCCCGAGAAGGACACCCAGGACAGAGACGCACCCCTCCTCGACCAAGACTTCGATCTGCCGGTCGG
>Ga0315315_10007260_pt1 | contig 10260 bp, 8 predicted proteins | sample M140m3416metaG_FD_203699 | JGI IMG/M metagenome (GOLD analysis project Ga0315315, IMG submission 203699) | Ammonia-oxidizing marine archaeal communities from Monterey Bay, California, United States - M1 40m 3416 | ecosystem: Environmental > Aquatic > Marine > Intertidal zone | place: USA... | reverse complement strand
TCATAAAATTTTTAACAGAATGATTTTGGTTTGTTGTATTTCACTAAACCTGCAGCTTGCAAATGCAAAAGCTAAAAGGTTTCTTTGGAACATTTGTTGGGTCGTGTTGTTCTTCTGCGCCTTTGCGATGTCCACTACTGACGGTTTTGTTATGCTCTCGGTGTAAATATTATAAATGATTTTACGGTTTGAATAAGATGATTATGTTTGCCAGAGTGTCATCTTTGCAGTTGGATGCTGCTGCTGTGATGATAAATGATGTCACAGTGCAAAGTGCTAATTGAACAGACTAATTGTGGTTGTATGTACATGCGCTGGAATATTTGGATAATTTAGCTAATTTCAGTTCCTTTTAACACTTCAGGACTTTAGGAAGATTTTGAAAGCAGGGTATTTCAGTCTTGTTGTTTGTCATATAAGTAACGGGCATCAAAAGGATCATATATGATTGAGCTGTCAGACTTAGCAGAGCAGGTTTTGAAGGCGGCCAAGATCGCGGGAGCCGATGCTGCAGATACTTTTATCGCTCGCGGAACATCTGTGTCGATTGAGGTGCGTGATGGTGCGTTAGAACACGCTGAGCGATCTGAAGGCATTGATTTGGGATTGCGTGTTCTGATGGGCAAGCGACAGGCCTGTGTATCTATTTCCAATGACAGCCCCAGTAACATAGAAAAAATGGCAGAACGCGCCGTTGTAATGGCGTTAGAGGCACCCGAGGACTCAAGTTGTGGTCTTGCCGAAGTGGATCAGTTGGCAACCGATTGGGATGTAGATGCGCTTGAACTGTTCGATGGTGGTAACGCGCCTTCTGCCGAAGTATTACAACAGTGGGCCTTAGAGGCTGAAGCTGCAGCATTAGCCGTAGATGGTGTCGCGCAAGCGCAAAGTTCTGGTTCAGGGCTTAGTGATACATCGATTTTTTTGGCGGGAAGTAACGGGTTTCGAGGTGGGTATCAAAGGGGGTCTTACTCTACGTCTTGTGTAGCTATTTCGGGCGAAGGCTCGGCTATGGAAAGAGATTACTGTGGTGAAGCACGCAGTCATTTGATGGACTTGCCTGACGCTACTTACATTGGTCAGTTGGCAGGTGAGCGTGCCGTGGCCCGTATGGGTGCAACGCGTCCACCAACAGGAGCTTTCCCTGTGTTGTTTGATGAGCGCATTGCCGCAGGCTTGGTCGGACATTTGGTAAGTGCAATCAATGGGTCTGCCATAGTGCGTGGTGCAAGTTATTTGAAAGATGCACTGGGCGAACAGGTTCTGCCTAATGGCATGTCTTTGATCGAGAACCCACAACGCCCGCGTGCTGCGGGGAGCCGTCCGTTTGATGGTGAAGGTTTGCCTTCTGCTGACCGTATAATTGTGAAAGATGGTGTGTTGCAGAGCTGGACATTGGATCTGGCGACAGCGCGAAAACTGGGGATGGACAGCACGGGAAACGCTAGCCGAGGTGTGTCCAACCCACCGTCACCATCGACAGGGAATCTTGCGTTGACGCAGGGAGAACATAGCTATGAAGAGTTGATTTTGAAGATGGGGACGGGTTTAATTATCACGTCAATGATTGGATCCACAATCAATCCAAACACGGGTGATTATTCCCGAGGGGCCTCGGGATTATGGGTGGAAAACGGTGAGATTACGGGCCCAGTAAACCAGTGCACGGTAGCAGGTAATTTACGCGACATGCTTATGAGTATTACGCCAGCTAATGATGCACGCGGGCATTTAAGCCGCGTAGTCCCAAGTCTGTTGGTGGAAGGTTTGACTATTGCCGGAGCGTGATCTGAAGTTACTACTGAATGCAGCGCTAGAAGCGGGTGAAATCGCACTTAAGTACTTCCAGAATAATCCTAAAACATGGGAGAAGGATGATGACCAAGGCCCTGTTACGATTGCAGATTTAGAGATTAATAAAATGCTGGAAGCGCGATTACAGGCGGCACGGCCAGAATATGGTTGGTTGTCTGAGGAAAGCGAAGATTGCACTTCAAGGTTGGCCTGTGAGAGGGTCTTTATAGTTGATCCGATTGATGGAACGCGATCGTTTATTCAGGGCCATGAGACCTTTGCGCATTCTTTTGCTGTTGCGGAAAAAGGCGTCATAACGTCTGCAGTCATTCATATGCCTGCTAAGGATATGACTTTTACGGCAACAATTGGAGGTGGTGCAAAGTTAAATAGTGAGTTCATTGAACCAAGCCCTGTTACAGCGTTGGAAGGTGCAGAGGTTCTGGTTGCACAGTCCATGATGGATGCAAAATTTTGGCCAGGCGGTGTGCCGCCAATAACACAAAATTTTCGCTCGTCTTTGGCGTATCGCCTGTCTTTAGTGGCAAGTGGGCAGTTTGATGCTATGCTCACCTTTCGCCCTGCTTGGGAATGGGATGTGGCAGCGGGTGATCTCATTTGTACAGAAGCAGGGGCAACTGTTTTCGATGCTAGGGGTCGCGTGCCTATCTATAATTCGGCAGGTGCAAAAATCCCTGGTATGATCGCTTGCGCTCCAAGCTTGAGAACACCTCTTTTGAAGCACTTGGCGGTTTAGTCTAATCGTGGCATAAAACAGCTTCGCGGGGAGCTTTTCTATGCCGTCTAAGAATTCTGATGAAAAATTATTGCGGCGTTCAGGGCGGATTAAAGAGCCACTGGCGCGGCATGATCTTGCACCCCGTGTAGCGCGTGGTATTGAAGACGCGAGCCGTGCCCGTGAACGGCGTGGGAAGTCAGATTTAAGCCGGCCTAATGGTCCAATTATTTGGTTTCATGTTTTTGGGTTGCAGGGTGCTTTGAATCTTGTGGGGGTCATGCAGCAGATCAGTGAAGAGATTCCAGAAATCAATTTTTTGGTCACTTCACAGGATCAGATACAGGATTATGTTTTTGAACTTCGTATGCCTGTGAATGTGCTGCATCAATATGCACCATTTGATAAGTTTGAAGCAGTAGAACGCTTTCTAGATCATTGGTCTCCGGGCATGTGCGTTTGGACAGATGATACGCTTATGCCGGTTATGATTCATGCAATTTTTGAACGGGGTATGCCGTCTATTTTTGCTAATGTAGACAACGTCGATGCTGCCAATCCCCATTTCTCTTGGGTGCCGGACATCGGGAAACCTTTTTTGCGTAAATTCGATAAAATTTTAGTTATAGATTCAAAAGCTCAAACGCGGGTGAAACAGCTTGGTGCAGAGGCTACGGTTATGGGCGAGCTACGCGAAGAAGTACTTACATTGCCTCTTGATGAAACACGACGGTCGCGGGTGTCTAAGCAGTTGGATGGGCGTCCTGTTTGGTTAGCAGCTCGGATCAGGTCGGATGAGATTGACCAGATCTTAGATGCTCATAAAAAGGCATTGCGTCAAATACATCGGCTAATTTTGATCATCGTCCCAGCAGATCCAGAAGACACGGCTCGGATTTTTGATAATTGCAAAACCCTCGATCTCCATTTCGAAAGAAGTAATGATTTGGATGAGATACCGCCTAGAATGGATGTAATTGTCGCTCAGGGAGATAATGGATTAGGACTGTGGTATCAGATGGCTGTGGTGTGTTTCGTTGGCGCCTCTTTGAGATCGCATGGTGGGTATAGTCCACTAGAAGCCGCAAGCCTTGGGTCTGCCATTATTCATGGGCCGTATGTTGACAATTATGCCGATATTTACATGCGTTTGCGTGATGCGGGGGCAGCAATCGAGGTTGCTTCGGTCTCGTCTTTGGTAGAGGCAATAACGGAGTTGGTGACTCCAAATCGTGCGGCTGTGATGGCCCATGCGGGTTGGATGATCAGCTCTGAGGGTGCAGATGCCACCGATAAGCTAGTTGAGGCGATTTGGGATCACTATCCAATAGGTGTTGCTCCATGAAGGCACCCTTGTTTTGGTTCAATCCACCTGCACGACCAGGAATTTGGCCACGAGTGCTGCACCCGCTGTCTATTCTTTGGCGCGTTTTAAGTGATAGACGACGGAAGAATGGTAAAAACCTACGCGTTTCTGTCCCTGTCGTGTGTGTAGGTAATATCAACGTTGGTGGTACGGGTAAGACGCCTACCGTGATTAAGTTAATGTCTATATTTAATAAATTAGGTATCGTGGCGCATGTGATTTCTAAGGGCTACGGGGGGTCGACCAATGGGCCCTTGCGTGTTGACGAAGTAATTCATACTGCAAATGATGTGGGTGATGAGCCGTTGTTGCTCGCTGCCTTTGGCCAGTGCTGGGTTGCCAAGGATCGAGCGGCTGGCGCTAAGGCTGCGATTGAGGCAGGGGCTGAGGTGCTGATTCTCGATGATGGGATGCAAAACCCGGATTTGATCAAGGATTTTACCATCATGGTGGTTGATGCTGGTGTTGGGTTTGGTAACGAACGATTGTTACCGGCAGGACCTCTGCGGCAAAGTGTTGGTGACGGAGTCCTGGCTGCAGATATGGTATTGAGCATCGGGCAGCATTTCGCTCAACAGGAATTTGCTCGACGATTTAAGAGTACGCATGCTGTGCTTCAACTGACTGGTGTACTGGAACCATTGCAGACAGGGATGTTGTGGCATGATATTCGTGCCTTTGCTTTTGCCGGAATTGGTCGGCCAAAGAAGTTTTTTGAAACATTGCGTGGGACGGGTGCGAGTGTTGTGATGACCCGGTCGTTTGGAGACCATGAGATCCTGTCAGGGAAACATTTGCAACGCATGGAGTTTGAGGCGGCCAAGGTTGGGGCTCAGTTGGTTACAACCGAAAAGGATGCTGTGCGATTGCCTAATGGCTGGCAGCAAAAAGTTATTACCTTTCCCGTTAGGTTAGAAATTGATGATGAAGAGGCTTTGGTCGCGGCTATGTTGGAAGTGGTGCGTCCGGAAAAATAAATGGCTTTGGGATAGTCCTATGTTCATTGCTCGCGGTAGCCTTAGGCGAGGATAGTAGGAAATTAACAAGACGTCTTACTTTTCTAGATACATGAAAGTGGCTGTAGCAAGGGCAGCTGGTTTTAACGCATCTTTGGACTGGATTGTGAGTCGGCAGGTAGCGAGTTTGCGTCCGTTGCTTTCGATATTCACTGTGATGGTCGTGTCGCCCATGGGCAGTGGCCGTAGGTAATTGATTGCTAAATCTACCGTGGTACAATTACGGAAGCGACCGTTTGCACCAGCCAGGGCGATAACGGTTGCGGTGTCGGCAGCAGCGGCGATAGCTTGGCCACAGATGAAGCCTGCGCCTGGGCCACCGCGCAGGGCATGCGCATTGTTGGCGGGCAAGGTGAAGGTTGCTTGGGTTTTACTGAATACATTGGGTATGAGTTTTTGTTGTAGAACCCAGGGGGCGAAGGCTTCTGCTAAAAGAGCTTTGCCGTCTTCAATTGAAAAGCCTGTGTTAGGCATGGTTTCTCCCGTGGTTATCTTGTGACTTCTCGTTATAGTGAGAGCATGGCGCAAGGGACACTTCAGAGCAAGCAAGCGATTGCACGTTTGGTGGAATTAGACCGCCTACGTGTTTGGTCTGTTGTGATAACTATCTTTGGGGATTCTGTTGTGGATCGGGGCGGTGTTGTTGCGTCGTCTACGTTGGCTGCGGTGATTTCTGAGATGGGTATCAAGCCAGAAGCCTTTCGTGTGGCCATGTCGCGGTTGACAAAAGACGGTTGGGTGGAGCGGAGCAAGCAGGGACGTTCGAGTTTTTACCAGCTCTCGACAAAGGGTTCTGCTGTGTTTGGTCCCGCAAAAGAGCGCATTTATGCTAAAGAAGCTGGGTCTGCTGACTGTTGGAGATTGGTGGTTGTGCAGGGTGCAATAGAGAATGCGCCAGCCGATGCAGTTGTTTTAAGTGGGCGGGTATATCTGACGCAATCTAAAGAGGGCATAGTGGATGGATTGGTTATGTCAGGGATAGTTGATGTACTTCCGGACTGGGCCAAAATGCGCATAGGCCCCAAAAACATAAATGAAGGGTATCGCGAACTGCTTTCGGTCCTAAGCAAAGTGTCTACAGAGGGGGCAACTTCGCTAGAAGCGGCCGCTTTACGCTGTTTGATCGTACACCAATGGCGCCGTCTGGTTTTGCGGCATGGGGATTTGCCAAGGTCATTTTTTCCTTCAGATTGGCAAGGCGAAGCGTGTCGTGCTCTTGTGCAGAAATTGTTAGCTGAATTGGCCCCTGCTGCTAACACTTGGTTCACCAGTGAGATACCTTAAACTGTCGCAGTTTGGGGAATTTGCTTGTGCGTACGAGGCGTGACCCTAAATTGATGAACATTAAAATGCTAGGAGATGATTTATGAATTCGATGGTTGACCCGCATGGTTTGATGGAATTTTCAGTAGTCTTCACTGATCGTTCATTGAATCACATGAGTAAGGCGTTCCAGTCAGTGATGCTTGATATTAATGGGATGTTAAAGGAGGTGTATAACGCTGACGGCGTTGCTATTGTGCCTGGGGGCGGGACTTTTGGCATGGAGGCAGTTGCGCGTCAATTTGCGGATAGCAAGAAGGCTATGGTGCTGCGCAATGGATGGTTTTCCTACCGTTGGACACAAATTTTTGAAGCGAGCAGTATAGTTAAATCTGAAATAGTGATGAAAGCGAGACGTACCGCAAATTCGCACCAGTCGCCTTTTGCTCCTGCACCGATTGATGAGGTGCTTGCGAAAATTCACGAAAAACAACCTGAAGTAGTTTTCGCCCCGCACGTGGAGACGTCAAGCGGAATAATTTTACCTGACGATTATATTAAAGCGGTGACGGATGCCGTTCACACTTATGGTGGACTGTTCGTGCTCGATTGTATTGCTTCCGGCTGTGCTTGGGTTGATATGAAAGCAGTTGGCGTGGATGTGTTGATCTCTGCCCCGCAAAAGGGCTGGTCTGCATCGCCGTCTGCGGGTTTGGTAATGATGTCAAATCGTGCGCTATCCAAAATTGAGGAAACGCAATCGAGCAGTTTTGCGGTGGATTTAGGCAAGTGGTATTCAATCATGCAGGCCTATGAAAATGGTGGTCACGCTTATCATGCAACCATGCCAACAGATGCTTTACGTGCGTTTCGGGATACTATGCTTGAAACGAAAGAATACGGGTTTGAAAAAGTGCGCGATGAGCAGTTGGAACTAGGAGCAAGAGTTCGTGCAATGCTCTTGGAGAAGGGCATCGTGTCAGTGGCTGCGGACGGATATGGTGCACCAGGAGTAGTGGTGTCTTATACTGACGACCCCACCATTCAGAACGGCAGTAAGTTCGCGGCTGAAGGCATGCAGATTGCGGCGGGTGTGCCATTGATGTGTGATGAGCCAGAGGATTATAAGTCTTTCCGTTTAGGGCTTTTTGGTCTCGATAAGTTGCATGATGTTGATGGGGCAGTTACCAAATTGCAAAAGGCGCTAGACGCCGTTTTGTGAAAGGAAGAGCCAAATGACTGCTGTTAAGATTGAGATTGAAGATGAAATCGCAATTGTCACAGTGGAAAATCCACCAGTAAATGTACTAGGACATAAGGTTCGCATCGGATTGGCGGACGCGGTCTTATCAACGGATGCAAATGATGGGGTGAAGGCGGTTGTACTGATCGCGGCGGGGCGCACGTTTATGGCGGGTGCTGATATTTCTGAATTTGGCAAACTGCTGGCAGAGCCAAGCTTGCCTGAAGTTGTTTTAATGATTGAGGGGGCGCAGAAGCCTTGGGTCGCGGCGATCCATGGCATGGCCCTTGGTGGTGGTTTGGAAGTAGCGCTTGGTTGCCATTATCGTATTGTTGATGTGAATGCCAAGTTAGGTATGCCAGAAGTGAATCTGGGGTTAATCCCAGGGGCAGGGGGTACTGTGCGGTTACCGCGCGTGGTGCCTGTTGCTAGGGCGGTTGAGATGATCGCAACGGGTAAACCGATTAGTGCGAAGGATGCAAAGGCTTGTGGGTTGGCAGATGCCGTGTCCAGAGTGGATTTGCGCGGTGACGCTATCGCTTTCTCACGTGGTGTTTATCTAAAGGATTTGCCTCAGGCGCTAGTCGATCGTGCACCTGTAGAGACCCTAGATGCAGAGGCTTGGGGTATTTTTGTGGGCAAATTGGTTGAGAAAGCACGTGGACAGAATTCTGTCATTCGGGCGGTTGATGCAGTTGCTGATGCGGTACGCCTAGATGGATCAACGGCGCTGGATAATGAGCGGAGCATTTTTACTGAGTTGATGGATGACCCGCAATCAATGGCACTTCGACATGTATTTTTTGCAGAGAGGTCGGTGAGCAAAGTTGCGACACTTAGAGGAGTGAAGCCACGTGACTTACGCTATGTTGGTGTGATTGGTGGAGGAACCATGGGTTCTGGCATTTGTGTGGCTTTGTTGTTGGCTGGGCTTTCAGTGATGATGATTGAGCGGGATGCAGATGCGTTAGCTGCGGGTCAAGCGCGGGTATCAGATATGCTGAGCGCAAGTGTGAAGCGAGGGTTGATATCTGAGGATAAACGGGAAGCATTTCTGGGGATGTTCAGTGGTGATTTCGTTTATGATGTTCTTGAAAATGTTGATTTAGTGATCGAGGCTGTATTTGAGGATATGAACGTTAAAAAGCAAGTTTTTGTCGAACTAGATCGTGTGACAAAGCCGGAGGCTGTGTTGGCGACAAATACGTCGTATCTGGATGTAAATGAGATTGCCGCGGGTGTGAAAAACCCAAGCCGTGTAATTGGGCTGCACTTCTTTTCACCTGCGCATGTTATGAAATTGTTGGAAATTATACGCCCCGATGCATTGGCCGATGATGTTCTGGCTACAGGGTTTGCGCTGGGCAAGATGCTAGGCAAGATTTCTGTGCCTGCTGGTGTGTGTGATGGGTTTATTGGCAACCGTATTCTGACAGCATATCGTCGTGAGTGTGATTACATGGTCGAAGATGGTGCCACGCCGTGGGAGGTGGATGTGGCAATGAAAGCTTATGGTTTTCCGATGGGAATTTTTGCAATGCAGGATATGGCTGGACTTGATATTGGCTGGGCTGCGCGCAAGCGACGGGCGACAACGCGTGACCCAAATGAACGCTATGTACGGATTGCAGACCGGATTTGTGAATTGGGGCGGTTTGGTCAAAAGACGGGGAGTGGTTGGTTTCAGTATCCTGAAGGATCGCGGCGTGGGGAAACTGACCCTATTGTTGAGGCGATTATTTTGGAAGAAGCAGCTGCTAGCGGTGTAACGCGGCGTAGCTTTATGGCTGAAGAAATTATAGATCGTATATTAGGTGCGATGCTGTTTGAGGGTCAGGCTATTGTGGCTGAGGGCATCGCGCAAAGCTCTGAAGCGATTGATGTAGTTATGGTCAATGGATATGGATTTCCGCGCCATAAGGGTGGACCAATGTTTGCGGCGAAACAGCGATAACTTCTGGGGTGGTCAAAATCGTTGAAAATTGGATGACTTAGTACCTTCTAATTGAAGACCTTTCGCATTCTTTTTTTCCTGTGGTCGCTGCGAAGAACATTTAGCAAAGGTAACGAGGCCACAGGTATTTTTAAGCGCGCCTAGTTGTGTTTAGGGGAAACGAAGCCTACGAATTTGTAACCGGCTTTGCGCACACTTTTGCTAGTTTCCGAACTTCCAAAGGGAATTGGGCTGTGGATCCAAGCTGAAAGTGCAGTTATTATGTCAATAATAACCCAAGATTATTGCAGGCAAACGCGACAAATTTGAATTTTTTATTGAATTAAAGAACGCTGTCTGTGAAGAATTATAGTTTAAGGATTGCAAGTCGAAATATCTGTGTAACAATATTGGCGTTATAAGATATAACGTCACTAAAAGGGAGAACCAAATGATTAAGTCAATTAAAGGCGCTTCGGCGCTCGCGCTGGTTTTGGCCGGCGGAGCCGCCTACGCGGAAACGAACATCACCGTTTCTACATGGGCAGGACCAAACCACAGTATGAATGCAAAAGTATTCCCGCGCATCGCGGAAATACTTGAAAGCTGCGCTGGCGGTGACATGAAAGTTAAAATTGAGTATGGGCTGGCGCCACCCCCAGCACAGTACGACACGGTTCGTGATGGCGTTGCCGACATGACCTGGATTGTGCACGGCTATACACCAGGTAAATTTGTAACAACGAAACTTGCTGAGCTGCCAGGTATTCCGGGTAATGCTGAACAAATCTCGGTTGCGTATCAGATGACACACGAGAAGTATCTTGCTTCTGCTGGTGAAGCGAAGGGTGTTGAGGTGCTAACGAACTTTGTTCATGGACCTGGCCTTCTGAACACAGTTGACCCACT
>Ga0315315_10007257_pt1 | contig 10261 bp, 8 predicted proteins | sample M140m3416metaG_FD_203699 | JGI IMG/M metagenome (GOLD analysis project Ga0315315, IMG submission 203699) | Ammonia-oxidizing marine archaeal communities from Monterey Bay, California, United States - M1 40m 3416 | ecosystem: Environmental > Aquatic > Marine > Intertidal zone | place: USA... | reverse complement strand
CCTTTTTTTTTCCAACAATGATAAGTCTGACCATACATTTCTTTTTTACCGGTACATTTGACAGTAAAATTAGTGTTTATAATTCCATTTTCTAAGGCAGATAAAGCAACAATCGGTTTAATAGTTGATCCAGGTGAATAATTTCCTTGTAAAGTTTTATTAACTAATGGTTTCATAGGATCATTACGAATTATTTGCCAATCATCTTGGCTTATTCCAAAAACGAATAAATTTGGGTCAAAAGAAGGTGATGAATGCATTGCAATAACTGAACCTGTGTAAATATCCATAACACAAATTGATCCTGCCTTATCTTTAAGTAATTCGTTAGCTAATTGTTGAACTTTTGTGTCTATTGTTAATCTTAAAGTTTTACCTTTTTTTCCTTTTTGGAATTCTAACTGACTGATCCTTCTACCATAAGCATTAACTTCATATCTTTCAATATCATTAGTTCCTATCAATTTTTCCTCGAGAGATTTTTCCAAACCTACTTTTCCAACTTTAAGACCTGGAACAAAGTTCTTTTTTATTATTTCATTTTTTTCAATATCCATTTCATTAGCTTGACTTACATACCCAATAACATGAGTAAAATTATCATTAAAAGGATAGTTTCTTGAAATTGATATAACAGGTTTTACACCGTTCAAATCATATAAGTGATTATTTATTTTTGAAAATTTACTCCAATTCAAATTATCTGATACAATTAATGTTTCCCATGGTTTAATTTCATTCTTTTTTTTTAATATTTTTTGAAATTCTCTATCATTTAATTCTAACAAATCCTTTATTCTATAAATAACATACCTAAAATCTTCGACTTGTTCTGGAATAATATGAAGTTGGTAAGCTTCAAAATTTCCTGCTATTACATTTCCAAAATAATCAAGAAATTCTCCTCTAACAGGTGCTAGCTTCCATTCTCTTATCCTATTTTTATCAGAAAGCGTTAAATATTTTTTATTTTCTTTTACTTGTAAAAAAAATAATCTACTTACAATGCCAATCATAATACAAAACTTTAATGATCCAGTAATAAACATTCTTCTATTAATAGAATTAAGTTTTGTTACATTTTCACTTGAGGAACTAATCATTTAAACCCTTAAGATAAATCTTAAATATTGATACAAAAACTATGTAAAATAAAAATGTAAAAAACGTGTTTACTAAATAATCAAACAAAACAAGTTCAAAAGAAAAAAACAAAGTTAGGATTGAGTAATTAATTGAATTAATAAGACTTATAATAAATAAAAAATAAAACCAATCTTTTATTGGACTAGGTCTAATCGTAATATTTCTAAAATATGATGTAGCAATACAAATTAATATATAAGATAAACTACTAATGCCTAATGGAAGTCCCACAACAGTGTCATTAATTAACCCTGTAATAAAAACAAAAAAATAATCAAAATGCTTAAACTCCTTTAAAGTAAAGAAAAAAATTAAGATAAAAGGAAAATTAAATGAGAAATATTTTAAATTTAAATAATTAAAATTAAATTCATTTAATACAGAAATGATTAATAGCAATATTGGTAACCAAGAGTATAATCTAAAAAAAGGGCCCTTTGTCTTGAAACTAACCATTAATTTTTTCTTCCTTTATTTAATACACATTTTTTATAATCATCACTTCCAACAGTAAAACCTTTTGAATTAAAAAAAGATCTTCTACATTTGTGCCCATAATATAAATTCATTTTTAAAAACTCTACTTCTTTTGTGTCTAAATTAAATTGGTTTATTTCCTCTTTCTGCGAAAAGATTTTATTTTCTAAGTTTAAAATTTTACTATTAAGATTATTAATATCAGTTTTTAAAGACTCATTTTCTTCCTTGAATTTTAAATTTGAGACTTCAATTATTTTAATTTCATCTTCAAGAATTTTTAACTTTGTTTCTATTGGTTTTTTAACTACATCTTCATTTAGAGATGTTTCAGTTTCGATATCTTCATTAATATTTGTTCTAGTGATTACTTCTGCAAATACATATTTTAATTGAGAAAAATCACTAAAAAATTCTATATTGAACTTATCATTTGTCTCACTACTTTTATTTATTATTTTTCCAATTGGTATTCCACTTCTAAAAATTCCACCGGTTCCAGATGTATAAATAATGCTTTTCTCGTCAAATACTTTCTCAAAACCATCTTTAAAATATTTGATTTCACCAAACCTACCCCCTGAGCCTGTAATGATTGCTTGTACATTTTGAGGAGCAATACTTACAGGAACATTTGAATTTAAGTCAGATAACAGCAATACTCTTGCTGTTTTGTAATTAACTTCAATTACTCTTCCTACCAAGTAAGATTGATCAAAAATATTTGTTCCAATTTTTATATCATCCTTACTACCTTTATTAATAATTATACTTTTTAAAAATGGACTATCTTGATCTACTATAATTTTTGCTAATATTTTATCTGAAGTTGAAACATAATCGTTAATTAACTCTTTTAATTCTTTATTTTCAACTTGAATGATTTCATTTGAAATATTAGATGATCTTAGGATATTAAGCTCCTCTTTATTATTCTTATAATCAGTAAAAAAAGTTGAGTAATCCTTTATCTCAGTGAAAGTATTTTTTATAAAATTTTCAGGTATTGATACAACAAATGATGATCTATAAACTATTTCATTGATTGCTATTTTAACATACCTAATAGCTTTTAAATCAAAACTTGATAACAATATGATAAATATTGAAAAAAAAACTAACGTTAAAAGAGAAAACTTTTGTTGCGTACTTTTTTTTAAAAAAGCAGAACGAATTGCTATAATAAAATCATCTCTGCTTGAGGCCATCGCTACTAATATTCTGTCAACATAGTAGAAAATGTTTGTTCTTGATCTAAAGCTTTTCCTGTTCCAATAGCCACACAAGATAAAGGATCGTCAGCGATGTGTACAGGTAATCCTGTTTCTTTAGAAAAACGTTTATCAATATTTTTTAACAATGCTCCTCCACCTGTTAAAACTAAACCCATATCTACTAAGTCAGCTGACAGTTCTGGAGGTGTACTTTCTAAAGCATCTTTAATCCCATTAACCATTTGTCTTAAAATATCATTTAAACCTTCAGCAGTATCTTCTTCAGTTATGTTAACCTCTTTTGGCGTACCTGATCTTAAATCTCTTCCTTTAACTGCATAAGTATTGTTATTGCTTGGAATTGCAGTGCCTATCTCTTTTTTTATTTTTTCTGCGGTGCTGTCTCCAATCATTAAGTTATATTCTTTTCGCATATAATTAACCAATGCAGCATCCATGGCATCTCCAGCAACTCTTAAAGACTTTGAATAAACAAGGCCCCCTAAAGACATAACCGCAATTTCGCTAGTTCCACCACCAATATCAACAACCATTGAACCAGTAGCTTCAGAAATTGGTAATCCAGCACCAATTGCAGCTGCTATCGGTTCTTCAATTAATTGTACTCTTCTAGCTCCTGCAGCAAGAGCACTATCTTGAATAGCTTTTCTCTCAACAGGAGTTGAGCCTGTAGGAACACAAATTAAAATTCTTGGGTTTGCGAAAGATCTACCTTTATGAACTTTCTTAATAAAATGTTTGATCATCTCTTCAGTAACAATAAAATCCGCTATTACACCATCTCTTAAAGGTCTTATTGCGCTAATGTTGCCCGGGGTTCTTCCTAACATCGTCTTAGCTTCATCTCCAACTGCCAAAACTTGTTTTTTTCCTCCTTGGTCAACTATTGCAACGACTGAGGGTTCATTTAATACAACCCCTTGTCCTTTTACTACAACTAATGTGTTAGCAGTTCCTAAATCTATAGCCATATCTTGGCTCCAAACTTTTTTAATGTTATCAAATAAACCCATTTAAATTCCTCTTACTTTCTCTTTTTCTTGTACATTAGAAGGGGCAGTTTTTTCCCTTTTAATTATCATCTTATTTAATGCACTCAAATAAGCATTTGCAGATGCAACTAATGTATCAGTATCTGCTGCTTGTCCCACTGTTGTTTTGCCATTTTCCTCAATTCGAACACTTACTGTCGCTTGAGCATCTGTACCTTCAGTAACTGCATGAACTTGATACAATAAAAGTTTTACATCGTGGGGATATAAAAATTTTATACACTTGAAAATCGCATCAACTGGCCCATCACCAGTTTCAGAAGTTTTTTTAACTTCACCGTAAACATCGAGGGTCATTTCTGCTCTTTGAGGTTCTCCTGTTCCAGCAAAAACCTTAAGAGATTTTAAGTTTATAACATTCTTTTCAAGAACCATACTATCGTCTACTAATGCAGCAATATCATCATCATAAACATGTTTTTTTTTATCAGCTAAAACTTTAAACTTTCCAAATGCCGTCTGAATTACATCATCAGTAACATCTACGTACCCTAAATCAGATAGTTTTTCTTTAAATGCATGTCTACCAGAATGTTTTCCCATAACTAAAGATGTTTTTTTTACACCAACACTTTCTGGAGTCATAATTTCATATGTCTCCCTATTTTTAAGCATTCCATCTTGATGGATACCAGCTTCATGAGCAAAAGCATTCTTTCCTACAATAGCTTTATTAAATTGCACAGGGAATGTTGCATTTGATACAATTTTTGAAGCTTTACTTAATAATTCTGTTTTAATTCCTGTTTTGAAAGGCATTAAATCATTTCTTGTTCTAATTGCCATTACAATTTCTTCTAACGCAGCATTTCCTGCTCTTTCTCCAATTCCATTGATTGTACATTCTACTTGTCTTGCGCCAGCAGAAACTCCAGCAAGAGAATTGGCTACTGCTAACCCTAAATCGTTATGACAATGTACAGACAATATTGCTTTATCAATATTTGGGACCTTATTTTTTAAAGTTGTAATAATTTTTGTAAACTCTGATGGAGTTGTGTAACCAACAGTATCAGGAATGTTAACTGTTTTAGCTCCTGAAGAAATTGCAAGCTCAACTATTTTACACATAAAATCCATATCAGTTCTTGTTCCATCTTCACATGACCATTCAACATCATCAGTAAATTTTCTAGCATATGTAACACTTTCTTTTATTGCTTCTAAAACTTGTTCTGGAGTTTTATTTAACTTGTGCTTCATATGAAGTGGGCTAGTTGAAATAAATGTATGAATTCTAAATCTTGGAGCAGCTTTTAATGCCTCATGACAAGCATCAATGTCTTTTTTGCTTGCTCTAGACAAACCTGCAGGTATAGAATTTTTTAAAATTTTGCTTATAGCTTTAACTGACTCAAAGTCTCCAGGTGAAGCAATAGGAAAACCTGCTTCAATTATATCAATTCCTAATTCATCAAAAATTCTTGAAATTTGAATTTTTTCCTCAATACTCATGGACGCACCTGGTGATTGTTCACCATCACGCATTGTTGTGTCGAATATAAAAACTTTATCTTGATCAGTCATATCCATCAATTTTGGAAAGACTATAATACAATCTCCATTAGAAATTGCAAAATGTTTATAATTTTTTTTCTTATTATTTAACTTTTATCACTATCAACTAATTTTTTCTTACTAATCCAAGGCATCATTGCTCTTAAATTTGCTCCAACTTTTTCAACCGGATGTTCTGCTAGTTTTGCACGAGTTGCTAAAAAGTTTTTTTGACCATTTTTACATTCATCCATCCACTCTTTTGTAAACTTTCCTGACTGAATATCAGCTAAGACTTCTTTCATTCTTTTTTTTGTCTCTTCCTTATTAATGATTCTTGGTCCAGATTGATACTCGCCATACTCTGCGGTGTTTGAAATAGAATAATTCATATTAGCTATTCCACCTTCATAAATTAAATCAACAATTAATTTAACTTCATGTACAGTTTCAAAATATGCCATTTCAGGTTCATAACCAGCTTCAGTCAAAGTTTCATATCCGTTTTTAATTAACTCAACTAATCCACCACAAAGTACTGTTTGTTCACCAAACAAATCTGTTTCAACTTCATCTTTAAAAGTAGTTTCGATAATGCCTGATCTTCCACCTCCGACAGCAGATGCGTAAGACATTGCTAAATCTCTTGCTTTACCTGAGCCATTTTGATGTACAGCAAATAAACAAGGAACTCCCCCGCCTTTTTCATATTCACTTCTAACTAAATGACCGGGGCCTTTTGGTGCTACCATAAAAACATCTAAATCTTTTCTTGCTTTAATCAGGTCATAATGAACATTTAAACCATGAGCGAATGCAACACTCGTTCCTGGTCTAATTCTTTGATCAATATGATTTTTATAAATTTCAGCTTGTAATTCATCTGGAGTTAAAATCATTACTACATCTGCCCACTCAGCAGCATCAGACAAATTCATTACTTTTAAACCCTTTGACTCAGCTTTAGGGATACTTGAAGAACCTTCTCTTAAAGCAACTATAACTTCTTTTACGCCACTATCTTTCAGGTTTAATGCATGTGCATGTCCTTGGCTACCATATCCAAAAATTGCGATTTTTTTATCTTTAATTAAATTTACATCTGTGTCTTTTTCATAAAACATTTTCATTTTTTATTCTCCTAATTAAATTTATTTAAATGTCTCAGCACCTCTTGTCATTGCTATAGCTCCTGTTCTTGAGGTGCTTGTAAGACCTAAAGGTTTTAATTTTTTGCTCATTTTATCAATCTCTCTTCTTAAAGCTGTTATCTGAATTACGATAGATAGTTTTGTTTTATCTAAAATAACTGGATTAAAGCTTTTACAGGCTTTTATACATTTTTCTATCTTTTTTTTATTACCAACTACTTTCAGTAATGCCATTTCTTTAAAGATTACTTTTTTATCCTCTCTTTTAAAATCAGCTACTTTGTGAACTGGAACTAATTTTTTTAATTGTAACTTAATTTGATCAATAACTTGAGGTGTACCAATTGTAACAATGGTTATTCTTGAAATATTTTTTGTCTGATCAACTTCTGCTACTGCTAAAGATTCTATATTATATCCTCTTCCGGAAAACAAACCAACCACTCTAGCTAGCACTCCAGCTTCGTTATCTACCCACACTACAAATATATGAGTATCCAATTTACCTTTTTTTGTTGGAATACTGTATGCTGATTTAGGTTTTGTCATTAAACTAATGCTTTTCCCTTTCCTGTGATTTTATTTTCTTCTTTATCGTTTGGACCTAAAATCATTTGATTATGAGGTTTACCTGAAGGAATCATCGGAAAACAATTTTCATTAGGATCAACATGACAATCAAATATCACAGGTCCGTTATAATCAATCATCTCTTTTATTTTAAAGTCCAATTCATTAGGGCTTTCAGCTTTAATTCCCTTGCATCCATAAGCTTCTGCCAATTTTACAAAGTCAGGTAGTGCCTCTGAGTAACTTTCAGAATAATTTTTTTCATGAAGCAGTTCTTGCCATTGTCTAACCATGCCCATGTATTGATTATTAAGAATAAAAATTTTAATAGGTAAATTATATTGTACAGCAGTAGACATTTCTTGCATCGTCATTAAAATTGAAGCTTCACCAGCTATATCAACAACAAGTTTGTCTGGATGAGCAATTTGAACACCTACAGCAGCTGGGAGACCATAACCCATAGTTCCAAGACCACCTGACGTCATCCATCTATTAGGTTTATTAAATTTATAATGTTGTGCAGCCCACATTTGATGTTGTCCAACTTCAGTTGTGATAAAAGTATCTTGATTTTTTGTTAATTCATATAATCTTTGAACAGCATGTTGCGGTTTGATTGTTTTATCACTATTAATAAATCCCAAAGAATCTTTGGTTCTCCATTTTTGGATTTGTTCCCACCACTTTGAAACTTTTTGGTTATTGGAGTCTTTAAGGCCATTTTGTTTCTTGTTTATATTCTTTATAGTTGCTTTTAAAACTTCATTAACATCTCCAACTATTGCTAAATCAACTTTTATTATTTTATTGATTGAAGAAGGATCAATATCGATATGAACTTTTTTTGACTTAGGTGAAAATTCGTCTATCTTACCAGTTATTCTATCGTCAAATCTTGCTCCGATATTAATCAACAAATCACAATCATGCATTGCATTATTAGCTTCATAAGTTCCATGCATCCCCAACATTCCGATAAACTGATTGTCATCACCAGGAAATGCTCCCAATCCCTGTAAGGTTGATGTGATTGGAAAACCAATTAATCTTACAAATTCTCTTAAAGTTTTGCTTGCATCTGGACCAGAGTTGATAACTCCACCACCAGTATAAATTACAGGTTTTTTTGCTGATGCAATTAAACTAATTAATTCATCAATCTCATTTTGTTTAAACTTGTTATGAGCCTTACCATTAAACTTTTTTTCTTTTTTTGGTTTTGAATAATTTGATTTAGCAAATTGAATATCTTTAGGAATATCTACTAATACTGGTCCTGGTCTGCCTGTTGTTGCAACGTGAAAAGCTTCATGTAAAATTTTAGATAAATCTTTAATATCTTTAACTAACCAATTATGTTTTGTGCATGGTCTAGTTATTCCTGTCGTATCACATTCTTGAAATGCATCTGTTCCAATTAAATGAGTCGGTACTTGACCAGAGATACAAACTAATGGAACAGAGTCCATGTATGCATCTGTTAAAGCTGTAACAACATTTGTTGCCCCTGGACCAGAGGTAACTAAAACAACTCCTGGTTTTCCAGAAGATCTTGCATAACCTTCTGCTGCGTGTCCTGCGCCTTGCTCATGTCTAACTAAAATATGTTTTATTGAAGAATGATTTTTTAATTCATCGTATATTGGTAATACTGCCCCACCAGGATATCCAAAAATAAAATCAACATCTTGGTCTTCAAGACATTTAAATACTATTTCAGCTCCAGAATATAATTTAGACATTCAGCCAATCTAGCTGAAGTTGTGCTAATTGGTCAAGGCTAAGTAGGTAATATCTAAAATTTTTTTAAAAATTTATTTAAGCTGTTTGGGGTAATTTTGTTCCAATTAGACATGTTACTTCTTCCCCAAGTGCTTTGTCTTTTGGCATATTGCCGTGTCTTTATTGATATTTTATCAACAACTTCACTTATTTGAATTTTTTTATCCAAATATTCTCTAAGTTCATTGATGCCTATTGCTTTATAAGCGCTTTTACTCCTCTGAACATTAATTTTTTTTAATCTTTGAACTTCTTTAATTGCTCCTTTTTTGATCATTTCTTTCACTCTAATACTAATTCGATTTAACAGCTCCTTTCTTGGAAAATCGATATAAATTTTAAAAAATTCATCCTCTTCATAATGAGATTTTGTATTTTGAAACCATTCATATAAAGATTTTTTAGTAAATAATTTTACTTCATAGGCTCTGATAGATCTTTGAGTGTCCGAGGGATTAATGTAATCCTTAACCAAGGGATCAATCTTTTTTAACTTTATATAAAACTTTTTTGATCCGATTTTTTTATGTAAAGTTCTTATTTCATTTCTAAATTTAATAGGGATATTTGGAATATTAATTAAACCATCAATTAAAGCTTTAAAATATAAGCCTGTACCACCCACTAAAATAGGAATTTTTTTTCTTTTTTTTAAATCTATAATTTTCTTATTTACTAATTTAATCCATTCACCAGTTGAAAAATTTTTTTTAACACTAACAAAACCATATAAGTGATGTTTAATTTTCTTTTGATCACTATCAGTAGGTCTTGCTGTTAAAATCTTTAATTCTTTATAAACTTGCATGCTATCAGCATTGATAATTTCACCATTTATTTTTTTTGCTAATTTAATGGCAAATTGAGATTTACCTGATGCTGTTGGTCCATAAATCAAAATAATTTTGGATTTTAAATCCATAGATTAATTTAATTTGATACCAATATATCTTCTTTGATTTTGACTATTATAAATTACTAGTAAAATAGTTTGTTGATTGCTTTTTAAAACTTTAGATACAGCCTGATTTAAATCACTAACAGTTTTTATTTTCTTCTTTTGAGCTTCTAAAATAATACTATTAACTTCTATTGAATTTATAAGAGGACTATCATTCGCAATTTCAGTAATTACTAAACCGGAGGTTTGATTAGGTAAATTTCTTTCTTTAATATCTTCATCAGTAAGTTCTCTAACCGAAATTTTTAAACTTTCTATTTCTGACTCTTTTGCAGGTTGATTTTTTTCTGAAATTTTAAAATCCTCAGAAGTTTCTAATCTGCCAAGTGTAATGTTTTTTATGATTTCTTTTTTATTTCTCCAAATTTTTACTTTCACTTTTTTTCC
>Ga0315315_10007256_pt1 | contig 10261 bp, 8 predicted proteins | sample M140m3416metaG_FD_203699 | JGI IMG/M metagenome (GOLD analysis project Ga0315315, IMG submission 203699) | Ammonia-oxidizing marine archaeal communities from Monterey Bay, California, United States - M1 40m 3416 | ecosystem: Environmental > Aquatic > Marine > Intertidal zone | place: USA... | reverse complement strand
AATGGCGAAACCGGCTTCATCATGGAGCATGATCGGAACACTGGGGATCACTGCTACAACGTTGACCATCCTGAGGTGGTAGCACGCAGAGAGGACGTAGGATTAACCGGTGCCGTTATGCAGAGCATTCGTGATACGGCGATCTGCACAGATGGCTTGCCGGTAGACAGCACTTTTGGCCATGCGGGCGGCGCTGTTGTTCAACATGCTCCCTTTGCCTTGGCAGCTTACTGGACCGTCGCACAACAGCGGGGATTCGATCTGGCCAAGCTACCCGGCACCGGGCAGAGCGACTTTAACCTGACTTACCTGGGATGCGTCACCAAAGAACAGATCCCTACTCAGCCGGGCCTAAGGTTTAATGCCGATATCATCGAATTCTGTGACCGTTATCTACCTTACTGGGTACCTGTATCAATCGCCGGTTATAACGCCGCAGATACAGGACTGACTCCAGACCAAGAGTTGGGGGTCTTATTCGCCAATGCCGTTGAGTATCTGGACGAGATTCAGCGCAGAGGTAATATTGATTTGGCTAAAGCGGCCAAGGCTTGTGGTGGCGTTAGCTTCAGAGCTTCGATCGAGTTCATTGAAGAAGCCTGCAAAATGAGGGCAGCAAGGCTCATGTGGTCTGATCTCTTGCGCCAAAGGTACGACATCGTTGATCCTAAAATCGCTAATTTGCGCATTCACTGTGTGACAGCCGGCTCAAAAATGACCTACCAGCAACCGCTCAATAATATGGTCAGAGGCACCTTGATGGCATTGGGTGCGGTCTTTGGGGGTGTGCAATCGCTGGGCGTTTCGGGCTACGACGAAGCCCTCTCGATTCCTTCCGAGCATGCGCATCAGATGTCGGTCCGAATCCAGCAGATCTTGCAGGAAGAAACCGGTATATCCAACGTCACTGATCCTTTGGGTGGCTCTTACTATGTCGAGACACTCACCGCTCAACTGGCCGAAAAAGCTTGGGAGTTTTTTGAGGAAATCCAGACTCAAGGAGGCTATCTGGCTGCTTTGGATTCAGGCTGGCTCCATATGCGAGCCACCGAGAACCAATATAAAGAGTTCATGGACATGGAAAACGGCGACCAGAAGGTCATCGGGGTGAATTGTTTCCCGGACGACGAATCACCCTTTGAAGTTGATGGGTTTATGGGTACGGATGATGCCTTCGACGTGGCCACAGAACGCCTCAAGGATGTACTGAGAACACGCCATGAAAAGGCCGCCACCTCCGCCCTGAAACGACTGGAAACCGACTGTCGAAGCGATACCAACATCATGCCTGCGATGATGGAGGCGATGTCTGCTGAAGTGACCTTGGGCGAGATTGGCAACGTGTATAGAGAGGTATTTGGAAACTGGGATACCCCGATACAGACGTGATTTATGCTGGGAGAAGCTAGGGTGCAAAAACGGATACTAATGGCCAAGACAGGCCTCGATGGACACTGGCGCGGACCCACCATTGTCGCCAGGGCACTGCGTGACGCCGGTTTCGAGGTCATCATGATTGGCATGGCCAATACACAGGATATTGTCGCCGCTGCCGTTGATGAGGACGTTGACCTCGTAGGTCTCAATATCGGTGGCCACATTGATGTGGCCATCAGGGCCATAGAGAACGTGCAGACTACACGCCCCGGCCTACCCATATTCGCTGGCGGTACGATTCCACCCCACGCCGCTAGACAACTTGAAGCACTGGGTGTGGAGGTTTATCCACCCGGGTCACAATTGATCGATATTGTGGATGCCGCCGAGCGGCTGACCGGTATTAAATAATCGTCATGAGCGCACCGACGACGCAGACGTTACTCGCATCTGCTATCGCGGGGGATCGCGCTAGCCTTGCCCGGCTCATGAGCCAAATCGAACGAGATCCTCAGGTAGAAATACAATTGAGGACTGCTCTGGCAGGCGCAGAGGCTAAATCGGTTGTCATTGGCATTACCGGCCCACCCGGCGCCGGAAAATCCACGCTCATCAGCGCCCTCCTGTCCCACACCACAGCGTCTTATGATAAGACCGCGGTGCTAGCCGTGGACCCCTCATCGCCGTTTTCTGGTGGAGCTCTGTTAGGTGACCGCGTTCGTATGCAAAGCCACGGTTTGGGCGATCGAGTATTCATCCGCTCAATGGCATCGAAAGGAGAGAGTGGGGGCTTGGCTAGAGCGACCGCGACGGCCATTCAGTTGCTCGAAGCCTGCGGTTGGCCCCTGATCCTCTTAGAGACGCTGGGCATTGGCCAGGTCGAACTGGATGTGATGGACTTAGCGACAGTGGTGGCTGTCGTGTTAAACCCGGGTTGGGGAGATATTTTTCAAGCCAACAAGGCCGGTCTCACCGAAGCCGGTGACATTTTTGTCATTAACAAGGCCGACAAAGACGGCACTCAAAAAACTCGTGCAGACCTTCAGGATTCCCTCTCTTTACTGCAGTCTCCAGTACCGATCCAAATTTTCGACACCATCGCCGTAAAGCAAGAGGGTGTAGAGACGCTATGGCAAGGAATCCAAAGGTACTTAACAGAGGCCAAAGCAACTGGGGTAATTGAACAAAAGCGCCTCACCAGGCGACATCGCTTGCTGATGCGGATCTTGCAGCGCGATTTTGACACTCGGATCAGCGCTTATTGGTGCAGTGAACATGGTAACGCTCAGGTACTCAAGGCTCTAGCGGGAGAACTGTCCATCGAGGCTCTGAGAGACGATCTTTTTAACCAAATGACTGAACTGGACTAAACCAAGCTCACGATCGGAATTAGACAATGCTCACACAAACTGATGAAGCCCTGACTCTTTTTCAAAATAGTCTCGCCACGTTTCTGGACAAGACGGCGCCACCCGAAACTATTGAACGGTGGAATCAAAACAAGCAAGTAGATCGTGATGCGTGGCTAGCTGCTGGCGAGTTCGGGATGCTCGGCGTTCTGGTACCTGAGGAGTATGGCGGCTTGGGAGTGGATTTCCGATATGAGCGCGCGATCATGGAAGCCTTTGCCGAGCGCGGCCTTGAGGGCTGGGGTGTGCCCGTGCACAACATGATCTCAGCACCGTACCTCATTGAGCACGGAACGCCTGACCAAAAAGCCGAATGGTTACCCAAGGTCGTCTCCGGTAATGCCATTTTAGCCATTGCCATGACTGAACCTGGCGCAGGCTCTGACCTGCAAGGTATGCGAACCCGCGCAGTTCGAGATGGTGACGAGTGGGTGATCAACGGAAGTAAGGTATTTATCTCTAATGGGCAAATGGCAGATTTAGTATTGCTGTGCGCCAAAACAGAGATGGATGATGGCCCTGACAAGATCTCAATTTTCCTCGTGGAGGGTGACCGGGCAGGCTTCACGCGGGGTAAAAATCTCGACAAGGTGGGCCGCGATGCGCAAGACACTTCGGAACTTTTTTTTGACGACGTAAGACTCCCTCTTGGTAACGTACTTAGTGGTGTTCCCGGTAAAGGCTTTGCGCAATTGATGGCGTTATTGCCCCAAGAGCGTCTTGGTATAGCGGTAATGGGACTTGGCATGCTCGAACGCGCGCTGACCCTGACGGTGGAGTACACCAAAGAACGCCAAGCCTTTGGGCAATCATTACTGGATTTTCAAAATACCGCTTTCTCATTGGCCGACATAAAAACCGAAGTCACCATTGGCAAAGCCTTCCTCGATCACTGTACAAATTTATTGCTCCAAGGCGAGTTGGATGCTGCTACCGCCTCCATGGCGAAGCTGTGGATAACCGAACGCGAGGTAGACGGTATAAACCGTTGCGTGCAGTTCTTTGGAGGCTACGGCTGGATGAATGAGTACCCTATCGCGCAACTCTACAAAGACGCGCGCATCGATACCATCCATGGTGGCACCTCAGAGATTATGCGACTGTTGATCGCACGCTCACTTTGACCGCGACTAACCGAGTCAATAATCCCCAACGCTATATGGATTAAACACTGTGACTGACGTACTGCTGCAAGAACTCAAAGATGAAACGCTTTGGCTGACCATGAATCGTCCCGAAGCATTAAATGCAATGAACAAGCCTTTAATCACTGCTTTGAGAGAGACTTTTGAGGCCCTCAAAAATCGACAAGATGTGCGCGTTGTCGTGCTCAGAGCGACTGGCAGGGCCTTCTGTGCAGGGCTAGATTTACAGTCGGAAGGTTGGGGAGATGATGATTCGCCGCAGGCACTGCTGGCCATGCAGCGCAGCATCTCTGATATTTATAGAGCAATGCGGCGCTGTCCACAGCCCATTATTGCGCTGGTCCAAGGCGCAGCCTGTGGCGGTGGATTTAGTCTCGCGCTCGCCTCAGACATACGCATCGCCGCGACCACTGCAAAAATGAATGCCGCCTACATACGTGCTGGCTTAACTGCCTGCGATATGGGTTGCAGTTATCTGTTACCGCGGCTGGTGGGTTTGTCGATAGCCAGTGAACTCATGATGACCGGAAGGTTCATCACTGCTGAACGCGCATTGCAGGTTAACTTAGTCTCCGAGGTGGTCAATGAGGATGCGCTCGCCACCACAGCCGGGCAATACATTACCGACATGCTCTTAACTTCTCCGATGGGCTTACGCTTAACCAAAGATGGCTTGAACTTCGGTATCGACGCCCCGTCATTGGACGCCGCTATGGCACTTGAAGACCGACAGCAAGCGCTCGTTGCAGGCACTGCCGATGTCAGCGAGGCCATGGGCGCATTTCTTGAAAAAAGATCACCGCGCTGGAAAAACCAATAACACACATCAAGGCCGTGTAATGCCGCGCTCATGAGCGTAAGTGAACCAGCGGCGAAAGGATCGTCAATCCACTATTCAACAGACAGCCAGGTCGCCACTCATCTGGTATGGTCGTTCTGCTCCAACCCCTCGTTTTGCAGAGTAATCAAGATATGCAGAGTTCGGCAGAATTAGTCGACGTGCTCATTATTGGCGCAGGTTTGTCAGGTATTGGTGGCGCGTGCCAGTTACGGACTAAGTGCCCCAATCGGAGTTTCATGATCCTCGAGTCGCGACAAGCCAGCGGCGGTACATGGGATCTCTTCCGGTACCCTGGCGTCCGCTCTGACAGCGACATGTACACCATGAGCTATGGCTTCAAGCCTTGGCGCGATGCCGCCGCCATTGCCGATGGCGATAAAATTCTTCGTTACATCCGGGAAACCGCCGCGGAGTATGACGTCGAGCAGCACATTCGCTACCAGCATAAAGTCGTTTCGGCGCACTGGTCCTCACTCGAAAAACGCTGGCGGGTGACCGCTGAGCGCGGCGATACCGGTGAGCAAATCACTGTGAGCTGCAAGTTCATCTTTAGTTGCAGTGGCTATTATGACTATGAGTCGGGTTATACCCCGGATTTCGCGGGCGTCGATCAATTTCAGGGGCAACTGTTTCATGCCCAGCACTGGCCTGAAGCGCTCGATTACGCAGGCAAACGCGTTGTCGTGGTGGGTAGCGGTGCGACCGCGGTCACTCTGGTACCCACCATGTCTCATCACACGAGCCACCTTGTGATGCTGCAACGATCACCGACCTACATCGCCACCGTCCCGCAAGAAGATCCGACTGCCCGAGTGTTGCGAAAATTCCTGCCCATTAGCTGGGCCTTCCGCCTGACACGCTGGAAGAAAGTCCTTTTCCAAATTTATCTATATCGGCTCGCGCGGAAACGGCCAAGAGGCTTGCGCCGCTTTCTCCTTGATCAGGTTCGCCAAGAGCTGGGCCCTGACTACGATGTGGCAACGCACTTTACGCCTCGCTACAACCCCTGGGACCAGCGTCTGTGCGCGGTGCCCGACGGCGACATGTTTGCCGCTATTCGTGCGGGGCGCGCAGAAGTGGTAACCGATCATATCGACCATTTCACCGCCACGGGGTTGCAACTCAAGTCAGGCGCACACCTTGAAGCCGATATTGTGGTGCTGGCGACGGGACTCAACCTCAAGTTTGCGGGCGGAGTGGCTTATCAAATCGACGAGAAGCCTGTCGATTTTACCGAGCACTATATTTATCGCGGCATGATGTTCTCCGATATGCCCAACATGGCCTTCACGGTTGGCTATACCAACTCCTCCTGGACACTCAAAGTAGAGCTCACCGCAAACTACCTGTGTCGGCTGCTCAATCACATGCAAAAGCGGGGTCACGACTGCGTTGTGCCACGATTGAAAGGCAGCATACGAGAGGAGCCCTTCCTCGATTTTAATGCGGGATACGTGCTGCGCTCCCGGGACCGCTTCCCGAAACAGGGCAACCGGTTACCGTGGAAAAACTATCAGAATTACATCAAGGATTTTATGAGCTTGCGCCTTGGCAAACTGCGCGACAAGGAGCTGGAGTTTCGCTAGTGACCCTAATGGTCTCTGGCGAAATGGGCCTCTCGGGCGCAACCAAAGTAATCAGTGCCAGACCTCAAGGTTATTCCACCGGACTATGCGACGATCAAGTGTGGTGGTGAGTATCGGCGCGATATCGCATGCCTCCAGCAATGCGCTCACTTCATCCCTCTTCTCTTGTGAAAAATCAGCAAAGGCATCGTGCACGCGCTGAAGCAGATAAAACCGATGCGGCTGGGCAAGCGACGTGATCTGCTGGCTCCGCACGGCGAAGTCGGCGGTGCCCAAAGCTTCGGCCAAGCGCCCTACCGCTGCAGAACCTCCCGCGGGCTGATGCTTACCGAGCCAGCTATTGATAAGGTCTGCAGCGGCCAGCGTTTCGGGCACAAAATCTTCGGCGAGTATTTTTAGCACCTCTACCAGCGTCTCGGGCACCTCGTCGTCGGCCAGAAAGTCGCTGCCGGCATTGAAGAACTCTGGAGCATCCTGATCTTCGCGATTCATGCGCTCTACCCATCGGTACACGGCCGGAGCGCGCTGTTGCATGAGCCTCGCGGGATGCGGGTCGCGCCCTAAATGGGCATACATGGGCGCAAGCAATCCGAAATCACCGATGCAGGGGCGCCAACCCAGAAGATAAGGGTAGCTTTCGAAGTGAGCGTTAAGCGCGTCGAGGTACTCGAGGTACAACTCCTCCACTAGCTTTTGGCTCTGCTCGGTCACACCAAAGACCATGGCCGCATGCCGCATGCGATTCATCATGGCTTCCGTTTTTGCTCCGCGCTCCGGCACATCACGCTGTGAGTGCAAAAAGTGATAGCGCACGAACTCGAGATTGTCCTCGGGGAAGTTCCAGCGGTAGTGCATGGCCGGTCGCAGCAGACCATCGGTTCCGATCACATCAAACAGGGCGCTGATCACCTGCTGGCGGGCTCCCACTGGACGGCAAGCGCGCCCGTTTGCGGCCTCAAAGTGCTCAATGATGGCACCCCCATCGCGAATCACTTCGCCCTCTGCTGTTACCAAAGTGGGGATAGTCGGCAGTTTGCCTTTCGGGAGCACCTCAACCTTGAAGGTCTCGTGCCCTGTTGAGCGCTCCTCAAAGGGGATGCGATTTTTTATGAGGTAGCTGCGGGCGCGCCCCGAGTAGAGCGAGTGCGGCATGGCATAGAGGACGTGTGGCTTGTCCACGCTAAGGTTTTCGCCTCATACGGTAGGCCACCATAAACGGTAACAGGACTAGCACGGTGAGAAGCCCCACCACCACCGGGGTGCGCCACTGCTCATGAAGCGTGTTAATCAGCAGCTGCTTGATGTGACCATACCCCACTGGCATCTCAATCACCTTGTTGTCTTGCTTATATCGCTCATAGGCAGACAGCATTCGCTGCAGGCGGGCAGGGTCCGACGACGCCAGATCGTTGCTTTCGCCCGGGTCCTCTTTGATATTGAACAGGCGCCACTCGCCATCACCAAGGGGTGTGCGGTTCACCACTATTTTGTAATCGCCCTGAAACAGCGCGGCATTGCCAGCCAGCTCATAGCCCACCGCGTCGTCTGCGCCATAAACTTGCTCTGCGTTACCGGACAATACAGGCGACAGATCTCGCCCAATCATAGCTTCCACGGGTCGGCCGCCGAAGCGCCCATCAGGCGGCTGGACACCGGCGAAGGACAGTATCGTTGGCGTGATATCCGTGACAAAAGTAAAAGCGTCAGTCAGCACGCCTCGCTCAGGCAGGGACTCACCGGCCACAATCAGTGGCACCCGCATGCCACCCTCACCGGCATAAAACTTGTAGTAGGCCAGCGGGCTCACTGCTGCGCTGGCGAAACTGGGGCTGATGGTACTGAAACTCCCCTTAAGGCCGAGCGTTTCGTAATCGGTGTTGTAGCCCAGCGACCGGGCTTGTTGTTGGTTGATAAAGGCGTGAGGGTCGGCGGGCCCTGATGCCTCGGCGCCATTGTCCGAGGTAAAAATAAAGATAGTGTTGTCGAACTGACCCTGACTTTTCAGATAGGCAACCAACCGACCAATGTGGTGGTCCATCGCTTCGACCATACCCGCATAAACGGCCATCCGCTTGGCCTCATAGCGCTGCTGATCCGCATCAAGCGCCTGCCAGTCTCCGGTGGTCGGCATGCCGACCATCTCGACATCGGGCGGGATGACCCCCAGCGCTTCAGCACGATGCCGGCGCGCGTCACGGATCGCATCCCAACCTGCGTCATAGGTGCCCATGTAACGGTCAATAAAGGCCTGCGGGGCCTGTACCGGTATATGCACCGCCTGAAAAGGGAGGTAGGCAAAGAAGGGGCGCTGGTCCTCAACCTGGCTATCAATAAACTCAATGGTTTTATCCACTAGAAACCGGGAGGAGTAGAAATCCTCGGGCAGCTGATAAGGCTCGCCGTCTGCATACCAGTTGGCGTTGTCGTAGAGCGGGATGTAAGGCCGTTGCTCCCAGTTATCGGCACCCGAATCGGCAAGCGCTACGGTGCGCTCAAAGCCCCGGCGACTCGGCAATAGCTCTGACGTGCTACCCAGATGCCACTTGCCCGCCATATAGGTGTGATAACCGGCTCCCTCTAGAAGGGTCGCGACCGTCACCACGTTGTGCCCCAAGACACCGCGATAATGGGGATAGCGCTGTTGCTCGGGAGCCAGCATTTCAGGAATGTTGGGCACCCCGGCCAAGTGGGCGTCGACGCCCGTCAACAGCATCGCGCGGGCGGGCGCGCAATTGGCAGCGGTGTGATAGTTGGTAAAGCTGACGCCTGCCGCGGCCAGTACTGAAAGACTGGGGGTCTTGATCTCACTGCCATAGGGCGCAATATCGGAAAAGCCCAAGTCATCGGCCAAGATCAACACGATATTAGGCGGGCTTGTTATCGATTCGCTAGCAGACCCGGGGTGATCAGTGAGGGGGGTTTGAGTCGCTGCGCCGACCGTCACAGCCAGCAGCGCGATCCAAACCAGCGCCCAAATGGGTAACAGGCGTCTCAAGTGCTCAATCCTGAGCGGGCAATCGACGCGATGCCGCCAGCAAAATCAGCGCGACAATAATCTCTGGCGCGATAAGATTCGTGGCCAAAGCGGCATCATGCAGCAGCCATGCCAGAATCCGTCCCACCGCCGTCAGCGAGAGCAGGATAATAGGGGGGTAGTACCAAAGGGTTCTCTGGGTCGTGAGCCCCATCAAAATGCACACGCCCAAAGTCAGGAAAAAAGCCGACATATCGCCGACCTGAGAGCTGAGGCCAACGCCGCTGCCCAGCACCAGCCCGAATTCCGGCGCGACACCAGCGGGCGCCAGCAGCCAGCGGAGGCCCGTTACCAAAAACAGGATCCCGCATAGCAGCACCAGTAGCCTTATCGCTGTATTCATGCCCGCTAACCTCGATCTGCGATGACTTGCATCATGCGATGCGCTGTTTCCAGACCAGAGTTCTGATTTTGCCCGGTGACAAACCGCTGTTCGTCATCCACCACCACGTGCGTAGCAAAAATATCCCTAAAGGCGGTTTGACTCTCATAGAGCGCGCCCACCCTTCGCAATTCGGTCTCGGGGTGTAGGGGCGTCATTTCGATACCGAGCTCCTGGATTTGCTTATCGGTGACGCCTGTCATGCGACGCCCAGCGATCAATGTGTTGCCCTCTTTGTCCGTGGCATTAATGAGTCCCAGCACGCCGTGGCACACCCCGCCAATCACTGCAGTGCGCTCACCATAAAAGGCCTCAGACACTTTCTCGGCCATAGCAGGGGTCTGCGCCAGATCGTAGGCGGCGCCCCAACCCCCAGAAATGAAAACAATGTCGTACTGACCGATATCAACATCTGCAATCCCCATCGAGTTCTGCACCTTGGTCTGGGCAATCGGATCGTTCAGATAGCGTTTATCTTCTGGTGAGG
>Ga0315315_10007255_pt1 | contig 10262 bp, 11 predicted proteins | sample M140m3416metaG_FD_203699 | JGI IMG/M metagenome (GOLD analysis project Ga0315315, IMG submission 203699) | Ammonia-oxidizing marine archaeal communities from Monterey Bay, California, United States - M1 40m 3416 | ecosystem: Environmental > Aquatic > Marine > Intertidal zone | place: USA... | reverse complement strand
TGACACTTTCGGCCTACTACGATTGTAGTATATGTTACATACATATACAAAAAATAGGTTTTGTCAACCTATTATTACTGTCTAGCTGCTCCACTAACATCATATTCAAAGTTTCCAGAACGTATTGCATTAGCAATAGCTTCTTCATTTGCTGAATATTCTTGTGATGTCATTCTTGCAACATCAGACTCTTTTATGATATCTGAAGAACTAGCACTGTCTGAAGGGGTAGAACCACCTTTTGTCTTTACTGCTTTAGCAGCATCTGTAGACTTTGCTTTTTTCTTACCTGTAATACCCATATCTGCTTTATATAAATCAATAGCACGAGATGCAGCTTTAGCATCTGTTTCGTTATCATATAAAGCTTTTTGAATATACTCAGGTTGTTCTTCAGCCCAATCATGAAATTTAACATCATTTCTAATATCTTCAAAATCAGGATGTAATCTTAATAGTTCTGCTTCTGCTATCTGTTTTGCTGACTTTTGTTCTTTTACAGCAATAGATTCTAAGCGTTCTTCAATAGATGCATTCATTTCTTTTGATTTTTTAATAGCAATAGTTTCTATTATTCTTGCTACGTCTGGGTATTCAGCAGACCATGCTTCTAGTTCTTCATCTGTTTTAGGAAGCTTTATTTGTTTCTTAGTAGCTTCTGATAACTGTTTTTTAATTTTTTCAAGTTCTGCATCTTTTTCATCTGCAACTTTTTGAGCATGTCTTCTTAAATCACCATATCTTTTCTTAAATGATGCTTCTTCAGCATTAGCAGGTTCTTCTGTAGTTTCTTCAGTTGTTTCTTCTGTAGAACCTTCTCTTGTTTTTAATTCTTCTTCAGCAGCTAACTCTTGCATAGTTGGTTCTGCTCTTTTATACCTTACAGGCTTTTTCATAATTGTATCGCCTGTGTCTTCATCTTTTTTTACTTGTACTTCTTCTGACATTTATTTCTCCTTTATGGGGCTACTCAGTTGCCTATTGCTAGGGGTTAGTAGGTAGCCATTAAACAGTGCTTACATACCTAGTGAATTAAAATTAAAACTATTCTGTTGTTGCACTGGTGCTATCTTGTCATAGATAGGCATTAATGCTGCAAGTTCTTCTCCTGTAACTTGAGCAAATTCTTTCTTTTGAAATCCTTCTAAAAGATTTCTTTCTTGATCTGTTAGTACTGCTGTAGTGTTTGATCCTGCCATACCAGATTTGTATGTAGATAATGTATTTATTTTTTTTCTATACTCGCCAATTTTATCAAATGTTGCATACCCTTTTCCGCCTGCAGCTTTATCGGCTAATGCAAACATAGTAATAACATTTACATCATCATTAATTTGATCCATTAATTGTGTAACTGAATTTTCTCCTGTAAATCCTTTTCCTACTTGCCCTGGACCATGTAATAAATCATAATCAAGATCTTTTTTATGATATTTATACATGCCTAGTTCATCATAGCCTTCAACATAACCATATCTAAGACCTTCTCTGTTACCTACATCAATAAATAATTCACCACCAATATCTATGTCTAATGATTGTTCCATAGCTGAAACATAAGAACCTACTGTAGCTACTATATCTTTAGCACCATTAATATTTTCGTCACTTCTTTTTTTAGTCCAAAAACCACCTGATAAAATATCGTCTGGATTATATTCTGGGTTATCAAAGTTATATGCAGCTTCGCCTACTTTATTAGAAGGAGGACCACTAAACATTTGTACTAAGCCTGCAGCTAATGCTATATAACCTAATGCAGTTATTGCTGCTGACATTGTTGCTCCTGTTGCTGAGGCAGCTGCTGCTGATCCAAATACTCCTTGTTGTGCTAACACACCTGTTGAGTATCCTAATCCTGAAACATTACCAACACTAGGTCCATTTTCTATAATATCGTATAGTGATAATCCTGCACCTACTGCAGCTAAACCTGTTTTCCAATTCCATACACCACCCTCTCCTACTGTTACAGCATCAGCACCAGATGTTACAGCATCACTAGTTGTTAAACTTTCTTTTAAAGTTTCACCTGCACGAACAGCTTCATCCATTGAAGTATACTCAACTCCATTAAAAATATATTTTCCATCAACAATAGATATCTGAGATGTAATAGACTGACCAGCTGCTATATTTTTTGCTGTTTCTGTTAATGCTCCTGTTGCAGCTTGTGCTCCTTTTGTAACACTGTCATAACTTATTTTTAGTTTTCCATCTTTAAATAAAGTCCACCTTTCAGGATTAAATACCTGACCACTAAATATATTATTTTTAGCCCAAGTTAAAGCATTAGCTGTTATTTTTCCTTGATTAAATAATAGATCTAATGCACCTATGGTTAATCCTGCTTTTACGTAAGGAGTTAACTCATCTACTATTTTATCTCCTAAATCTTTTTTATCTCCTCCACCTGTTCCTTTATCTACGCCAAAACTAGGTAAGTTAGCACCTCCTGTATAATCACCACCTATAATATTTGTAGTTCTTGGACCTGTAGCTGTTATCTTTGTATTAGGATTAGTTACTCTATAATCTTTACCTTCTGGTGTTGTAAGTGTTCCTTTTGTTACAGGTTCTAAATCTTGTGAAAAATAATCATTTAAAGTTTTTTCTTGTTGACTGTATCCCCCATAAGTAGTTTCTTTTTGTACACGTTCTAGTGCAAAATAGTCTTCAGGTTTAAATGTTCCTGTAATTTTTTCAGTTCCTGGTGTAGCATTCTTATAGCTATACTCTTCAATCATACCTGTTTCTGAATTATACCTTCTACCAGAATTACCAAAACCTACTGCTTGAACATTCATAATCACATTATCTTCTAACCACTTATTTATTCCTTCTTCAGTGTAGTTATATTTGCCTGTACCTGTTTGTTCATCATACTTTATAGTAGACTCTCTACGTGCAGGAGTTGTGGGTACTCTAGGACCACCTGTTGTTATTTTAGGAGAACCACCCTCATTATATCTAGCTACAGTAGCACCTTTACTAGCCATTACTTCATCTGTTTGTTCTTTTACATCTTTAACTATAGGTGTACCATCTGAATCAACAGGTCTTATCTGTCCGTTGTCTTCTAGTTCATCTAAAGCGTTTAATGCTGTTTTACGCATGTTTTCATACTTAGATAAACCATGGTAACGAACTACATTAGCAGGGACTACTAGTTCACCTTCAGATATCATAGCAGGTATATCATCAGCTACTTCACTTTCTGTAGCACCTGGTGTATCATCAGCATTATCTGCTAGACCACCTTCTTTAAATCCTTCTAATTCTTCATCATATCCTTGCATAGCAGATGCTATTCTTCTTTCTAGATGAGGTTTACCTGGTTTAAAAAATTTATCAACTAATACTATTGTTGCTTCTTTTGGTGTAGTTTTTGGATCATTAAATACATCCATTATACTTTTAGCGTTACCTGGACCTATTGTACCACCTGTATTTATTTCATTTAAAAAGTAGGATACTTGAGAACTAATACTGTCTTCTAACTTTTGAGATTCTAAATATTTATCATAAAAAGGTTTTTGAAAATCAAATTGAAATAATCCGTAACCATTACCGCCTTCTTGTTTTTGTGTGTGGCTAAAAGTACCACCAGTCTCTATATCTATATTACCTACTATTGCTTTTATAGCAGGAACAGAAAGACCTGCCTCATCTAACTGATTTATAATTTGAGATCTTCTTTGTTGTCTAGTGCTTTGTTCTTTAATTTCTTCTTCAGTTACAGGTATTGCACCTTCGTTAGCCATAATAGGTTTTTCATATTTTTTTAATATTTTTTCAGGTTCTAGTAACATAGCTGTTTGAATATTAGTATTACTTGGCTGTGGTTTTTTTGCAACACCACTAACTTTTTTCTTAATATCTGCAGCTTTAGCTTTTTTATCAGATGTTTTTGGATCTAGTATAGATGGATTTTTTAAACCGTCACCTTCTGCTTCACCTGGTTTTTTATTTAGTAATGTTTCCATTTTTCCCCTCTTTAGCTTTTTGTATTACTTCATCCCTGAACGTAGCAAATCTTTGTAACTCATGTATGCTACCTTGTATTTGTATTATCTTGCTATGGTCTGTTTCTCTTATAAGATTTTTTACATGAGATTTAATTCTTTCTTCTGCGTAATCAAATAAAGCATCTATAGATTGTTTATTATTAGCTACTACTAATAATTTTCTAGCTACTTCTGGACTCACTGTATTTCTCCTTCACTAGGTGGCCTTCCTGAAAATCCTGGCATTCCTGGTTCAGGTGCTCCGCCAGGACCTATCTGACTATTGCCTGTACCTGCAGGACTAGTTGGTGGAACTGTTCCTCCTCCTTCTGGTGGAGGTGGTGCTCCTGCCCCTGGTGGTTGTTGTGGTGGTCCTTGCATCATTCCAGATGCTTGCATAACTTTAGCTTGTCTTAAAGCTTCTCTTTCATCATTTACAAACTTCTCAGCATCAAGATCAAATGAGTGTGCTATCTCTCTTAGTATTACTGGGAACTTTACAAAAGGTGCTAGTGCAGGATTAGAACCAATTTGCATAAGTTGTAATAGTCTTTGACTTCTTACTTCGTTACGCATAAGGCTTTCTGTACCTCTAGCTTTTATTTCTATATCGCCTTGTACATCAGGATCAAAATCAAATTGCTGATTAAAGGCATAGAAAGATTCACCTAGTGGTTGTAATAGGTAGTCATCTATATTTTTAACCACTGTTTTAATAGATATCTGAGCTGCACCCATTAACATAGATATCCCTGCCGCTGTTCTACCGGTTCCTTGTATTCCAGTCTGACCATGTGAGAAAGACGGAATGCCTGTAGATTCATCGGACAAGGCTCTTGCTTTATCAAACATCATCAAATTCTGAGAAGATACATTAGGATACTGTGTAGCAAATAGTGCTTGACCAGGTGCTCCACCTTGTCTCCTAAATATCTTACCAGGGTATACTTCTAGGTCTTGACCTGGTACGAGATTTGTTTCATCAATCTCAAATATCAGGTTACCCGATAGAACAGCATTATCAACAGCCATTCGCATAAAGCCGTTCATTAGCTGTTGTGTGTCTACCATGTTTTCTGCTAGTCCTACTCCAAAGAAAGAGTAAGGGTTTAACTCATAAGGAGCAGCAAAATAAGGAATACGGATAGGCATAAAAGGATTAAACGCCAACCGTAAAATTTTGTCGTTACAAACCCAAGCGTTGATTTGAACCAAATCCACGTCTGAGTATTCTCTAGGTATATCCAAGCCTGCGTCTTCTGCAACTGTTCTATCAATGTTGCCCCAAAACTCAAGGACTTCGTAGCGATCAACGCTAACATTTGTCGAATCGTAGTCATCTAAATCATCCTCCCACCATTGTCTGGTGTAATTAGTGCCCATTTCGATACATTCGTCTAGGGCATCTTCATCAAACAGAGGGCGATTCTTTAGTGCCCTCATATCAGCATGGTTTAATTTATGTCGCTGAATCACATATTCTACCTCATCCATATTATTAGCTGCAGGATCAGGATAGAAATCCCAACAAGAAACAAACTCTAATCTAGGAACTGTTTTGATTTCAGGTGTATATGTACCATTACCTTCTTCATCTTGTTCCCATCTAGGGTATTCTTTGTCTTGAGCAAATGGTCCTTTTAGTATTCCTGTACCAAATAAAGACATTTCAAATGCTGCTGATCTTAAATGTTTAGAAGCTGAAGATTCTTCTAATTGATCAAGTATCTTTTTTTCCATAGCACGAGCTGCTTCTTCTGCAGGATGATATGTAATAGATGTAGGAGTAACACCTGCACCTTCTTTTAATTCTAAGTCATCTGCTAATTCTTTTAATGCTCCTAACTCTAGTTCTTCTTCTTTAGAACCTGGTGGAAATAAACTACCTTGGTTAGGATCATCTTGTGGTTGAGTTGGATTTTTAGGATCAAAGTGTACAGATTCTTCTACACCATCTGGTAATCTTGTTGCATCAACTCCTAATGGAAATTTTTGTCCTGCAAACAGTACGTCAATAATTTGACCATACGCAGCAGTTACTTTTGTTTTTGTGACTTTTAAAAATACTTGGCTTTTTTCTGTTTCTGTAAATTGTGTTTCTGAACCATAGATACCTCTATAGTTTCTATAAGAGTCCATCCATCTTGATTCTTGTGAGTAACGAGAGTCACTTGAGTAATTATACTTATTTCTAACATAAGTAGATAATGTCATTTTCTCGTCATCATCTAACTTCATTTCTAATTCTGTTTCTGTAGTTTTTTCTTCAGCCATGTTTAATATCCAAATACCTGATCAGCAGGTTTCCAAGGTTTTTTCCAATCGGTGTTGGAAAAGTCATACAACCCTCTAGGAGTTGGTCTGGACATAATACCATAACGTAGTGCATCATATCCATGGTCGTAGTCTATTTTAGTATTCACATCTTCAGGATTATTTTTATCTAAAGGTATTTGTGGTAATTCTGATATAAGTTTAACACAGTTTGAAAAAAATTCAACCCCTGCTTCTCTTGTTTCTTCATCTACTCTTAATAATCTATGTAGCTCATTTTTACCTGCTACTCTACTTCCTTTACTTCTATCGGACTGTCTCCATCGACATCCTCTTAATATCATTGTTTCTGCAATAGAAGGACCTGTTTGTCCTCTGTTGTGCCAACAAGATGAGTCAAGAACACCATACCAAATCTTATCATCGTTCTCTCTTTCAATAGTTAGTATCAAGTCTGCTAACTCCTCTGCTGTTTTTTTCTGTACATAAAGTTCTCTATATACAATTAATTTATTATCTGGCCTTACTGCTACCCATAAACATGCTGACCAACTTGAATACCCATAGTCACATGTTCTAAATCTTTTCCATGAAGCAGGAACATTGTAAGGTTCTACTACATGTATATCTCTATTAAACTCTGTAAACGCAGCACCTTCTGCTATATCCCAAGAACCTTCTAGTAATTGTTGTCTTTGTACTTCAGGTAAAGATAACAAGTTTGCTTCATACTCTCCTGCCTCAGAAAGGTAAGGATTGTCTGTAAGTTTAGCAGGTATAAACCTTCTTTTAAATAAAGGCTTATCTGCTTTTTCATGTCCTTTAGGATAAGTTAGTACTTCTCCATTTTCTATATCTGTTGCCCAAAACGGTGAGTTATAAGCAGCAGGATCAATAAACATCTTCTTAACCCACATGTGCCCAGGACCACCTGGGTTTGTAGTGCCTCTCATATACGTAGGTAAATCATTATCTACAGTACGTAAACGAGAACGTAAATAGTTCCAAGCATATGGTGTACCATACTGAGTAAGCTCATCTACACCTATCCAAGTAAACGCTTGTCCTTGGTATCTTAGAACGTCTTTATCTTGTTCAAGATATGTCATCCATATTCTAGCACCAGAGGGAAATGTCCATAAAGACTTTCTTTCACTCCACTTAGCACCAGGAAATACTCTTGGATATAATTCCTGGCTCTTCTGCACTAGCTCTCTTAACTCATCATTTGTTCTTCTAAGTAGAAGAGCACTATGGTTAGGATGGTTGCAATATCGCAACACATCTGCTAGTAAAGCGTAGGATTTACCTCCACCTGCCGCACCACCATATAAAACTTCTTTTTCATTAGATGCTAAGAAGTCTGTCTGTGGACCACTGTTAGGTTGAAATACAATATCTCTTTCTTCTTCGATAACTTGTAGATCATCATCAGTCTCGACTATATTAGCTCTAACTGGTGGCTTCCTTTTGGCTCGAATAATTTTCTGCTTCTTTGATGAGGTCTTCTTGCGTCTCTGCCCTTGTCTTGGCTTTAACTCGTTCCCATCTAATAGTTGCTGCTTTTTTATTTCGTTCACTTTCATCCTTCTTTAGCATTTTAAATAGAGCAACATGTGATATAGATCTACCACTTTTTGCTGACAACCATTTAGCCACTTCACGTAGACTAGATGTTTTAGCATGCTGTTTAGCTATATCTAATAGTTCTTGTTGTTCTGGTATGCTTCTTAATAAGTCTTTTGAGTTTTCTACAAGTTCCCAACCAAACGGAACAGTAGAACCTAGTTTTCTTTTATATTCAATTTCCATCTACTTCTTCTTCTTCATTTTTAGAAGGCAGTATAAACAAACCAGATGGAGTGTTTACTTCTATCTTCTCTTGCTTTACTACGCCTGCTCTATCCAATACATCTTTTGCTGCAGTAAGTTTATCTCTATTACCTAACTCAGTAGGATCATCAATGATACCTGTTATTGCAACTGCTGCTTTAGGTGCATGCATGGATAAATATTCTTTTGAAGCTTGTAATATTTCTTCGTTAAGATTAGCTGTAACATCTCTCCAGGTAGTGTTAGGACTATAGCCTGCTATATCCATTGCTAATCTATGATCACCCATTGCTTCACCAAATAAAGCATCTATAAATTTTTTCTGTTTTTCTGTTAGTTCTTTTGACATTTAGAATCCTGTTGAATACTCTTCTACGAAAGCAGTAACTGTTATATCGTCAGCTGTACCTGCTGTTGCTGATAAAAGATCTCCTGTATCAAAGTAAATAGGAGAATCAGATATGACTAAAAAATCATTTGCAGCTACACTTTTAGCTCCTGTAAGTGCAAAGTGAGTAGTAGCTGATGCATCATAAAACTCTAACTTAACTGTAGCAGCAGAAGATGCATCTACATTTGCTATCATTATTGAAGTAATAACAGCACGAGATAAACTAGGAGTTGTATAAATAGTTGTCCTATTCGTAGTAGATAATGCTACTGACTGTGATTTAAATGTAGGTATAGCCATTTATTTTTTAATACCAAATAAACATTTCTTACCAGTAGGAGAGTCTACTTTCAAAGCTCCACCACCTTTTCTATAACCAACATGCATAGTTTGTCCTGTACTGGTAGCATGTGCTTTAGCTTTTCTCTTACCTTCGTCTGTATAAGAAAACTTTTTATCTCCAACCATTGGCATGGTGTTTCTCCTTTACTCAGTTTTTTCTTTAGTTTTAATAGTAATATCTAGGTCTTTACCTTTTGGTGCAGACGCTGTTAAAGATATTTGTGACGCAGCACAACCTATTAAACTTAAACTTAATACAAATACAATTATTAAATTTTTCATTTCTTTCTCCTTACAATTTTCTTTCCTGCTTTTTTATTACGAGGAAAGGATCTATTCTTACTTCTTGATACTACCCTAAGATTACTTTTTTTGTTATTCTTAGGATTACCATCTTTGTGATCTATATCTTTCTTATCACCTTTAGTTACTTTACCTTTACGTAAAGCAGCTCTTCTTACCTTGTTTCTAGATGCTCTTCTTTTTTTTTGATCATCTTTACCATGGTAATTTTTGTATTCCTTTTTATAGTTTCTAGCCATACTAGTCCTTATACAAATTATTAAAAGTTATATGTGGATCAGTATAACTTTCATGTTCTTCGCTACTATGAGTCCATTGACTAGGAGCAAAATCAGGAGCTCCTTCTCCAGTAACCCATAATGCAGGATTAGTAACTCTTACTCTATTGTTAGGTAACGCTACTATATTCCCTTTCCATTGACCTTCAGTCAAGTATAATACATGACTTTGTTTATGTTGGTCCGGACTATCAGCTATTTCATCTTCTGTATAATCTACAGTAAAGATATACTTAGCTAAATAAAATTCACCATCTATCTTGGCGTACCAGGGAGATGATGATGTTCTATCCATTACGACAACTGAGTGTTGTCTTGACATACAATCCCAAGGTTGACATAAATGATTTTCCATTCTGTCAGGCCATTCATCTAGTGGTATGTCAGCAACTAGACCTTGTATTGGCATTCGAGCCCACATAGCACCACCATGTACATTAGGCTCATCATCTTCAGCTTCGCAACCAGTAAATACAATCTGAAAAGATAATGATCTATCTGGTATACAATTTACTGCTATTACTAATCCATGTAGAAATTCACCATGATAATCCTGGTGATTAGCTGTAAACTCTTTTCTTACCCATACTTTAAAGTAGGGTACATTCGATATGAGATTTGGCATAGACTATTTTCTCCTAGTCTTTACCCCACCCCTTTTCATTCCTTTTGCTTTTTTAGCGACTCCGCCTTTGCTATATCCCTTAGCTTTTTTAGTAGCGACTCCACCTTTTTTGTAGCCTTTAGCTTTCTTCATAGCTGTTCCACCTTTTTTCATGTAGCCCATTTTATTTCTAACAGTTTTAGGTAATTTACTAAGACCTTTACCTTTAC
>Ga0315315_10007254_pt1 | contig 10263 bp, 8 predicted proteins | sample M140m3416metaG_FD_203699 | JGI IMG/M metagenome (GOLD analysis project Ga0315315, IMG submission 203699) | Ammonia-oxidizing marine archaeal communities from Monterey Bay, California, United States - M1 40m 3416 | ecosystem: Environmental > Aquatic > Marine > Intertidal zone | place: USA... | reverse complement strand
GACTTTTCTTATTATAGTATTTTTTGTATTCACTATTGGTGAATCGCCGACCTTCGTACCGCCCGAGCTTTGTATTTTTTAGGATGCGCGCGGTGGCAAAGATACCAAGTCCGTGTTGCGATTTTTTTACCTGAATGGGAAGGTTGGCAGGAAGTAAAATGCGCTGTTGAAACAAGTACAATTCCTGCACCCCGATTTTGTTTAATGGCTTCAAGTCTTTGCCTTTTGCAAGTTGTGGTGGCATCTTTGTTTTGCGTTGGAAAAAAAAAAAATAAAAAACTCAACATGACAAACACCATGTCCGACCAAGAAGAAAAGCGCCACTTGTCGTCCAGTGACAGCGATCGATCGTTTTCCTCTGTGTCAGAATCGTCGGTTGATGAGGAAAATCAGGACTCGTACGGCCCAGGAGGGTATTGCCCAATTCAAGTGGAACAATCCATCGGTGCCTACCAGGTGCAGAAAAAACTAGGCTACGGACAGTTTGCTACGGTGTGGCAAACCTCGTGTGAAAAGGCAATTAAAATTTGCCGAGCCGACGAGCAGTATGCAAATATGGTACAGAAGGAGGTAAACATTTTAAAAGAGATTCAAAAGTCCCCAACTTGCGTTCAGCTGCTTGATGACTTTGTACACGAGAGCGACAATGGCAAGCATAAAGTACTTGTTATGGAATTGTATGGGATGGACATGTATCGCCTAACGCAACTGCACAGGCACGCAGAAGTTCATATTCCACTGGAGGTTTCCAAAAGTATCATCCGTCAAGTATTAGAGGCCCTTCAATTTTTGGAGTCGAAGAATATCTTGCACACCGATATTAAGCCTGAAAACATTCTCGTCAAGCAGCATATAAAAGAGCCACTGACATTAAACGACCGTCAAATTACAATTGCGCTAGGAGACTTTGGAACAGCCATTAAAACGGACGAGAAAGCCCACGTCTACGGCACCACTTTCGAGTACAGGAGCCCGGAGCAAGTTTTTGAAATGACTAGGCTAACACACGATACGGACGTTTGGTCCGCTGCCTGCGTGATCTACGAGTTGTTTGCACTGGAAGTCCTGTTTGAGCCGAAGCGGCTCTGCCTGGAGTTTAATGAAGAGCGGTGGGCCAGCGACGCCTCCAGCATGGATTCGGAAGATTCGCGCGAGCTCAACACTTACGAGACCGACCTGAACCAACTGTACCTCTTCATTGAGATGTTTGGCGACTTCCCACGGCATGTGGCGAAGAAGCGCCGTCGTTGGTTTACAGCGCGCGGAAAGCTTCGGGGGTTGCAGGAAAGTATCGACACATTGACCCTGGAGGATCGCTTGGAGGACGACGTTTTGGAGCGGTGGGGCTTACCAGTGCAGGACATTGCCGATTTCCTCCGCCCAATGTTTCGGTTCAACCCAAATCGACGGGACAGTGCGCGAAAAATGTTGGCGCATTCATTCTTGGGTTAAAAAAAACGATGTATTTTTTTTCTTACCAAAAGCCAAAAATGATCACAATCTTTGACTTCAACCAGATTCTTGGCATTGACTTGCGCGAGGCGAAGGAGGACCTTAAAATGGTTGAGTTGGGGGTGGATTCCATGAAGCTGATGCTCCTCATCGGGTTTATCGAGGAGCACACCAGCCACAGCATTTCCGAGGACGAGATGTACACCATCACCGTCAAGCAAGTCAAGCAAATGCTAAAAAAGTAGCGCATTACTTTTTCAGGGCATACCGATTAAATGCCCGGCGGAGGGCAAGCAACCTCTTACCTCCTGCTTGCAATTCCGTCTCCTGGATATCCCGCTTCCACTGCCTCAGCGGATCGGTCCACCGCCATCGGCCAAAAGGTGCGTAACCCCCCACGTAGCGCTCTACCTTGGATTGAAAGTTGTTGTCGTGCTGTACAAAACCTTCGTCTAGCGCCACTTGGATAACGGTCTGCTTGTTCTCTGGGTAATTTCGCGATTCTATGCGGTCTAAAATCCATTGAAATTGTGCTTTGGTAACAAATGCTGGCTTGGGCAGTGCTTCTGGAACAAGCATTTGTTGCATGGGTTGGTTTGGTCTCCTACGCGGAACTCGAACCCTTTGCATCTGCTCATCAAAGGCTTCATCTTCCTCTTTAAATCGTTTGAAATCCTTGTCACTTTTTTCGGTGGTTAGTACCTCTTCGTACCCCTTGCGCTTGTACTGTCGCACGTGACTGTTGCAGACGCGGATCCAGTCGCCATGTGCAGTCTTCATGGTATTGAGGACGTTTTGCACATTTTGGCATCGCGTCCCGTTGCGAGTGCTGGCTTCGCATCGAAGTGGATTGTCGACCCACTTGGTTGAAAGTTGCATGCTTTGTTGTATACGTTTATATTTTTTTCAAAAAGTTGGTGCCAAAAGCAAAGCCATGTTTATCCTCAAACGCGATGGAAAAAAAGAAGCCGTTCAATTTGACAAAATATTGAATCGGCTCAAAACCCAGTCCGATGGCCTAACCGTCAAGTTTGAAGAGTTGGCCCAGAAAACGATCAGCCTCATGAAGAGTGGGATGAAATCCAGCGATATCGACCTATTGACGGCCCGGCTGGCGGCAGGGAAAGCGGTCTACCACCCCGACTACTTGGTCCTTGCAGCCCGAATCAACATGTCCAACCTCCACAAATCTACCACCGACGATTTCGCGCAGCTGATGCAAAATATGAGTACTTACACCCACCGTGAAGCAGCCGCTCCGCTGGTCGATCCCACCATTGCAGCCGCCATTGCAATCCACAAAGAGAAAATTCACCAAGCCATCGATTACCAGCGCGACTACCTCTTGACGTTTTTCTCGATTAAAACATTGGAGCGGTCTTACCTGTACAAGATGCGAGATGAAATCGTGGAGCGGCCGCAGCACATGTGGATGCGGGTGGCATGTGGCATCCACACGGATCCGGAGACCCACAACCTGGACGTCGACAAGGCCATCGAGACCTACCATGCAATGTCCCAGTTGTATTGCACGCATGCTACCCCCACCCTCTTCAACAGCGGGTCCCCGAGGCCTCAACTCAGCTCATGCTTTTTGCTGACGATGCAGGACGACAGTTTGGACGGGATCTTCTCCACCTTGAAACAGTGCGCCCACATCAGCAAGTACAGCGGTGGAATTGGGTTGAGTATCCACAACATTCGCGGGGCCGGTTCCTACATCAAAGGGACAGCAGGAAAAAGCACCGGAATTGTGCCCATGCTTAAAGTGTTCAACGACACGGCCCGCTACATAAACCAAGGCGGGCGGCGCAACGGGAGTTTTGCGATTTACATGGAGCCCTGGCACGTCGATATCATGGATTACTTGCAACTCAAGTTGCCCACGGGCGGCGAGAATGCCCGGGCGCGAGATCTGTTTTACGCACTTTGGGTGCCCGATTTATTCATGAAGCGCGTCAAAGCAGACGAGTCGTGGAGTTTGTTCTGCCCGGACGAAACGAAGGGGCTCCACGACGTGTACGGGGAGAAGTTTGAGGAGTTGTACGAGCGGTACGAGAAGGAGGGAAGAGCCAGGAAAACGATGCGAGCGCAGGAAATATGGTACCAAATACTAAAGAGTCAGATCGAGACGGGGACCCCTTACATGCTGTACAAAGATGCGTGCAACCGCAAATCCAACCAGCAAAACCTTGGGACCATACGCAGCAGCAATCTGTGCGCCGAGGTGGTGCTTTACACAAGCCCGGATGAGATCGCGGTTTGCAATTTGGCATCGGTTGCGCTTCCCAAGTTTGTGCGCGAGGGGAAAACCTTTGATTTTATAGGGCTGGAGGCCATCGTGCGAATTTTGGTAAGAAATTTGGACAAGGTGATCGACGTCAATTTTTACCCGGTGATGGAAGCCCAGAATTCCAACAAGAAGCACCGGCCGATTGGGATCGGTATCCAAGGCTTGGCCACCACATTTATAAAAATGCGGTACCCGTTCGAAAGCGAGAATGCAAAGTTTTTGAACAAAAGTATTTTTGAGACGATTTACTACTCCGCCATCGACGAGTCTGCCAATTTGGCGAAAGAAAAAGGTAGTTATTCGACGTTTGCAGGTAGCCCCGCGAGCAAGGGATTGCTGCAGTTCGATTTGTGGGAGGCGACTCCCTCGGAGCGGTACGATTGGGAAGCCTTGAAAGAAAAAGTAATGACTCATGGGCTGAGGAACTCGGTGGTGACCGCCCTGATGCCGACGGCATCGACCTCGCAAATTCTGGGAAACAGCGAAAGCTTTGACCCTCTCAGTTCGAACTTGTACACGCGGCGCACACTGGCGGGAGAGTTTACGCAGATCAACGAGTTCCTGGTGGACGATTTGATTTCGCTGGACATGTGGAACGACAAGATGCGGAATTTATTGATGAAGGGGAGAGGAAGCGTTCAGCATTTGCCGATTCCAGACGAGTTGAAGCAGCTCTACAAAACCGTGTGGGAGATTTCGCAAAAACAAGTGATTCAATTGGCTGCGGAACGCGGTGCGTTCGTGTGTCAATCGCAGTCGATGAATTTGTACTTCTCCGACCCCACGGCTTCGAAATTGTCCAGCGCACACATGTACGCATGGGGGAAGGGGCTAAAAACGGGCATGTACTATTTGCGCAGCCGACCAGCGGCTGACGCGATTCAATTCACAGTTGAGGAAGAAGACGAGTGCGTGAGCTGCGGCTCATAAAGAGAGTAAAAAACAAAGATAAGATCTATTTATTACTATTTTAATATCCACACAAAAATGCGGCTGCAACTAAACGGTGAACTTGTAAATGACAACATGCCAAATTAGCGGCTTCATATTTGATACGTATAAACAAAAAAGAAATAGGTAATTTAACGAGATTAATTTCGAAATCGATTATAAAAAAAGGCTTGGTAATGCAGGTTCTGAAGCACGTTCATCCAACTGCCTTCTGTATTGTCGTCTTCGTCCACGTGCACAATGCCATTTTTGCGCACGTATTTGTCCAGATAAAACAAAATTTTGACTTTGGCGCGCACATCCAACGCTTGTATTTTGCACAAGTTGGCTAACGGGATGTAAAAAGGATTGGAATTGGTTCGTCGATAATTTTCATACATGGCTTGGTAGGATTCTTCCTCGACAATCTTCCAGTTGGATTCCAAGTGCTCGATGTCTGTTGTGTGCTCCACCGTTTTCCTAATACCAGCACGAATGTCCGACACGATGTCAGACGTCTCTTCTCGTTTGCGTTTGCACTTCATGTTTTGGATGAGTGTTTTGTATTGTTTGGGGACTTTGTTGTGTCGTGGTGCCTTTCTGTCGCACGTGGTAATGATGTTGGTTAACCAGAACGGGTTACCATTAGGGTAATACTGAAAATGTAAGTTCAAAGGGCAGCCTCAAAAATCAAATAGGACTACAAAATGTTAATAAGTGTGGAAGGAAATATAGGAGCTGGGAAGACTACTTTCTGCAAATTGTTGGCGCAGCGTGGGTACAAAGTGTCACTGGAGCCGATTGCAAATTGGAACGTCACGGACGAGGTGGGCGAAGTGCACAACGTGTTACACGCCTTTTATCAAGCGCCGCAAAAGTATGCCTGCATGTTTCAAACGTTGGTACTGAGAAGTAGAGTGGAGCAATGCCGGCCTATCAATCACGGTTTTTTGGAACGCTGCGTGCACAGCGACAAGTTGTTTGGGTCCCTCCAACGACGCCTGGGCAACATGTCTGCCGTCGAGTATGCAACCTACCTGTTTCAATTTCGGCAGGCAGTGCGCGACACACCGACGGTAAACGGGCACATTTATATCAAAACGTCCGTGGAGACGTGCTTGGAGCGAATTTCGAGGCGCGCCAGGGAGGGTGAAAGTGGCATTTCCAAATCGTATTTGCAAGGGTTAGAGGAGGAGCACGAGGAGTGGTTGCAAGGGCAGGAGAACGTGTTGGTGATTGATGGGGAAGTGGATTTCAAGACCAACATGGATTTTCTGGTCTTGCAGGTGGAGGGGTACCGGCACTCGCTGGCAACATTTGACGTGTAGTAAAAAATATATAAATATTATTATTTTTTTTGTAACGCATAGATAAAGCATGAATGCCACGATTGTTCTGGCCGCCCTTGCTTCGGGGCTGTACGTTTGCAATGTCAAAAACCAGCAGCAAATAAACATCGACAATAACAAAGCCTTTCATCGCCAAGACCCTACCGAAATGATTCCGTTGATCATGGAGGATTCAAATTTTCATTTTACTCCAGCCATGTTTTGTCTTGCACTCCTACTCTCCACCAGCGACTATTTTAAGTCGGCGCCATTTTACCTTATTCTCTACTTGGCGTTTATTAATTTGGTGGCACGTATCCCTCCATTAAATTATTAAGGTATTTTGTATTTTTTTTGGTTAACCCAGCGACGAAAAACATTAATAATTATTGCACACCCCAACCATACATACATCGATTTACAATAATTTTTTACACAAAAGCACACAAACATACTATGCAAAAGATTGATTCACGTGATTTGAGGGAATCCTGCCTGAAAGGGCTGTTGATGGGTTCCCCCATGCCCAAAACCGCAAATGATTACGTCCACGAACTGGACGAAGAAGGGAACAACACCTTTGTCACCAAGATAAGTACCCTCACACCCTTACTCTACAACTGCATCAAGGAAGTACTCGACAATGCAAAGGACCATGCTGCATCGTACATTGAAATCACGGTCAACCGCCAAACCAATGTCGTGCGCGTAAAGAACGACGTAAACAAGCCGATAGCGATGGAAGATGCCCGGCGTGCCTTCTGCGACTTTTTGTCCAGCAGCAACTACGACGAGTCGAAGCCTGGGACCACTATTGGAAAAAATGGAGTGGGAATCAAAGGTACAAACTGCTGGTCCACAGAGTTTAAATTTATGGTGGCCAATGCGCTGTCCCATCGAAAACGAGAGCAAACATGTCGCAGCAACCTTACTATTATTGGCTCTCCGAAAGTGACGCGGTACACCAACAAAACCTCGTTTGTGGAAGTTGCTTTCGTGCTCGATTTTGCCCGGATGAAAGCCTTTGCGCCTTCCTCGTGGTCTGCCGTCCAGCGAGGATTCTTCGACATGGTGACCCGCCAGGTCTACGATTTGGCTGCCTGCTGCACGAACGTCAAGGTCAAGTACAACGATGGTAGGCACGTCCGGGGCAAGGGAAACGAGTTTGAAAACATTCGGCGAGGCTTGCTTCCGTACCTCCAGAAATTTAAGAAGCCGGTCTACGCATGCGCCAACAAGTCAAACGCCACCGTGTGCGTCATGGAAGCCGTGGAAGGGATAGTCAGCCCCAACTTTGTCAACAAGGCCTTGATGCGCGCTGGTGGCACCCACGTAAACGAGGTGCGAAAGCATTTTTTTGCAAGCCTGAGCATCCCAAAGGAGTTCAAGGACGTCAAAAACCTAAAGCAGAAGCTGACGCGAATGCTCTGGTTCGTGGTGTCCTGCGAGGTGGAGAACCCAATGTTCGATGCTCAGTCGAAGAACGAGTTGACCACGCCTCTGTCTTGGCCATCCATGTGGACCGCCGGATCCGTCAAGACATGCATGGAGACGTTGTGCATGTGGGACCTGGTTCGTGACTCCTATTTGCCAAAAAAAAAAGTAGCAACGCGCACCTCGACGTCGGTGGACGTTCCAAAGCTGCAAGATGCCAAGAAAGTCAACAAGGAGGAATGCACCATTATCCTGACCGAAGGAGACTCGGCAAAGAATTTGGCGGTTGCTGGGCTGAGCACTATTGGCCGCAATAGATACGGAGTATATCCATTGAAAGGCAAACCAAAGAACGAAAAACGGGGCGCTGGGAAGAAAAAGGTAAAGAAAGGCGAGGACATTTTAGACAACTTGTGCAAAATTATTGGCCTCAAGAAGGATCGTTCCTACCCCGGCGGAAAAAACTTGCGCTACCAGCACGTCCTAATCATGTGCGATGCCGATGCGAGCGGCTACCACATTGCGGGGCTGCTGATCAATTTCATCCACGGGAATTGGCCCGAGCTGCTGCAGGTGAAGGGATTCCTGAAGCTGATGCAAACCCCCTTGATTCGCGTCACCATGGGAAACCGAATGAAGGAGTTCCTGACCACCGAGGAATTCGAGGGGTGGAAGGCTACCAACCCGTCCGTCTCTTACCGGTGCAAGTATCTCAAGGGGTTGGGGAGCTCCAAGACTACCGATGCCAAAAGATGGTTTCGAGACTTTGACCGGTACGTAAAGGTGTTTCGCTTCGACGAGCATGCCATGAAAAACATCGAGCGTGCCTTTGGAAAGGACACGGCGGTGCGCAAGGATATTTTAATGGCCAACCCGGTAGATGGCTGGGGCCATGCCGACCCTTTCTCGTTGTCCGGGTTCATGGCGCACTACCTGGCAAACATCTATTGGAAGGACGAGTTGCGGACTAAGATCCCGCATGTGATGGACTTTTTGGTGGAGAGCCAAAGGAAGGCGTGGTGCTACATGCCGACCACCTCCAACCGTGTGGCCCAGCAGGCGGCAAAGGTAAGTGAGAGAGGCGGGTACCACCACGGGGAAGCCTCCATGATCAACACGATCAACAACGGGGCGCAAGTGTTCAAGAAGAACATCCACCCGTTTTATCCGGACGGACAATTTGGTAGCATCGACACTTATGGGGGAGCCGCTCAGCCTCGCTACACTGCGACCCGCAGGGAAAAAGGCATCGAGAAATGGTTTGTGGAATTTACCCAATTCCCGGAGAACTTGCCCCACACGGAGGTGGAGGGCGAGATCCATGAGCCGGATTACTTGGCGCCGATCTTGCCTGCCCTGGTCAACGGGTACGTCGGTGCCATTGGGGTAGGCTTCAGCTCCAGCATCCCTCGCTACAACCCGAAAGACATATACGATTTGCTCCATGGGTACTTGTCGTCGGGCAAACCATTTCAAGACCTGGCAAACGAGCCGGAGTTGACCCCGTGGTATCGTGGATGGCTGGGTCCTATTAAGAAAGATGAGGGAAAGTGGATGTCGTATGGTGAAGTGGCCATGCGGACAAGTCACACGGTGGTGGTGACGGCCATCCCTGTGGAGACGGCCATCCAATCGTGGATGCAGTTGTGGCGGAAAGATCCCTCCATCAAGAAGGTCTCGAACGAGTCCAAGTTTGTGACCTACGACCAGTTTGGTCCTCCGATCGACATGATGTCCCCAAAGATTCGGGTCGAGTTCCGGGAACCCGTCGAGGAAGAGGGCTTGCTGAAACGGTTGAAACTGCACAAACATTTAAAAACCTCCAACATGCATTTGTGGACTGTGGAAGGCAACTTTAAAAAGTACGGGTCTGTGCAAGAAATCCTTTACGATTATTGCGTGCACCGGGCCACGTTGTACGAGAGTCGCCGCCAGCTGTTGATAAGCAAAGTGGAGAAGGAGCGCCAGGCAACCTTGCGCAAGCAGCAGTGGATTCAAAAAGTGGTGGATGGAATTGTTCCTTTACCCTTTCCAGATGCTTTGGTGGTGGACGGCCTTGATCCTCCGTTCGATGACTTGCTTAAAATTCCATTAGGACAATGCCAAGTTGCTGCCATTCATAAAATGGAGGACATTGTGACAGATCTTGCAAATCAACTTTCATCGTTACAAGCAATTACTCCACGAGCAATGTGGAAGCAAGAGCTGGAAGCATGGCATGCGTTTTACTATGGGAGTGGCAAGCGAAAAACAGCATCGTCAAATTCCAAAAGTAATTCTAAAAAAAGTAAACATAATTAACTCTTTTTTTTTACCCTTAAAAAAAATATTTACTAATAATAAAAATAGTTTCCAGGATGCCTGCCAAAAAATCTCGCAAAGGATGCTTCAACAAAAAATCATGTGAAGACAGAGGTAACAAAGTACTTGTTTCCTGTCGTCAACCTTCTTACTCCAAAGACGCATATGCAGCTCGTGGTTGGACATTTCCTAAACCAGCAAAAATATGCCGCCGTGCCTTAAAAGGAAGAAAACGTAGTAAATCTCGTAGCAAATCGCGCAAGGCCAAGAAAAAGAGTCGGTCTCGCAAAGCCAAAAGTAAAAGCAGGTCTCGCAAAGCCAAAAGCAAATCAAGATCAAGAAAAAGCAAATCAAGATCAAGAAAAAGCAAATCAAGATCAAGAAAAAGCAAAAGCAGATCTCGCAAAGCCAAGAGTCGGTCAAGAAAAAGCAAATCAAGATCAAGAAAAAGCAAAAGCAGGTCTCGCAAAGCCAAGAGTCGGTCAAGAAAAAGCAAATCAAGATCAAGAAAAAGCAAAAGCAGGT
>Ga0315315_10007253_pt1 | contig 10263 bp, 9 predicted proteins | sample M140m3416metaG_FD_203699 | JGI IMG/M metagenome (GOLD analysis project Ga0315315, IMG submission 203699) | Ammonia-oxidizing marine archaeal communities from Monterey Bay, California, United States - M1 40m 3416 | ecosystem: Environmental > Aquatic > Marine > Intertidal zone | place: USA... | reverse complement strand
GACGAAAATGCAGACTATATCATTTTCACAGAATGTGACTTTACGTCATGTCAGGGATGTACAGATGAGACGGCGTGTAACTATGATGACGGGTCTACTTTGGATGATGGGTCATGTGAGTACGCGAATGAAGGATACGATTGTGATGGAGAATGTCTCAACGATACTGATGGTGATGGGATCTGTGATGGAGATGAAGTACTTGGTTGTACAGACCCATCTAATCCAGGATTTAACCCATGGGCTACTGAGGATGATGGAAGCTGTTTTATCGGTGGATGTATTATCCCTGTTGCATGTAACTACAATCCAAATGCAGATTACTTAGACCCTTCAATGTGTGACTTTACGAGTTGTGCTGATTGTTTTGATGCTACAGCCTGTAACTACAATCCGGATACAGTGATTGCAAACAATAACTTGTGTACCTACCCAGTAAGTCCGTTTGTAGATTGTAATGAAGAGTGTAACAACGATCTTGATGGTGACGGCATATGCGATGAATTAGAGATCTATGGATGTACAGACAGTAGTGCGACTAACTACAACGAAAGTGCTACAGAGGAAAACGGAACATGTGTATTTAGCGAGGTAGGCGGATGTACTTTGCCATTTGCTTGCAACTATGATCCGACTGCAGATTTCTATCTTCCTGGATCGTGTGACTTCAGCTGCTTAGGCGCTATGCCTTCTGGAGGAGGTTCTTGTTACGATCCGTTGGCTTGTAATTTTGGAACAGATGAAGCGTGTGTATACATTGATGAAAATGGTGACACTTGTGTCACTTTCGGATGTACTCTGACAGGAGCATGTAACTATGATGCAACTGCAGATTTTAACGATGGATCATGTGAGTTTATCAGTTGTGTCGGATGCATGAATCCAAACGCTTGCGACTTTGATGAGACAGCGACTATTAATGGTGCCTGCTATGACTATACTAGTTGTGTTGGATGTATGGATGTGACCGCTGATAATTATGATGCGACAGCCACTATTGACGGTTTTTGTGAATTCGGAGGGTGTACAATTTTCGGGGCATGTAACTACGATGGTAATGCAAATACAAATGATGGCAATTGTGACTTTACAAGCTGTATCGGATGCTTGAATGATGTCGCATGTAATTATGATCCTTCCGCCCAGTATGCTGGATCTTGTACATTCCCTGAACCTGGTCTTGATTGTAATGGGGATTGTTTAAGTGACGAAGATGACGATGGTATATGTAATGGAGATGAGGTGCCAGGATGTACAAATGAGGACGCATTAAACTTCGACCCACTTGCTTCCGATGATGATGGTTCTTGTGAATTGTCTGAGGGAGGATGTATGAACCTAACTGCTTGTAACTATTCGCCTTCTGCCAATGAAGATGACGGATCGTGTGAATTTGAAAGTTGTGCAGGATGTTTGGCTCCAGGAGCTTGTAATTATGTTGCAGGAGCGATTTATCCAGCCGAGTGTATTTGGCCGACACCAGGATACGATTGTAGCGGGGTATGTTTAAACGATGCGGATGGAGATACTGTATGTGATGCCGATGAGGTTTCAGGTTGTACGAATTCTGATGCGATTAACTATGATGCAAACGCGACAGAAGACGATGGATCATGTGTCTTGTCAATCAATGGATGTACTGACCCTTCAGCATGCAATTATGACGGATCTGCTAACAATGATGACGATTCTTGTGAATTTGAGAGTTGTGCAGGTTGTATAAGTCCTTCTGCATGTAACTATGATGCGACTGCAATCTATTCATCTGGAGAGTGTGAATGGCCTGAGGAAGGGTACAACTGTGAGGGTGAATGTATCAGTGGAAACTGTGCAGGATGTACGATTTCGTTTGCTTGCAACTACAACTCAGAAGCAACGACAGATGACGGATCTTGTGAATTCACCTCTTGTTTAGAATTCGGATGTACTGATTCATTGGCTTGTAACTACGATGCCAATGCTGATTTCGACGACGGGTCTTGTACCTATGCAAATGCGCCATATGATTGTAATGGAGAATGTGTGAATGATGCAGATGAAGATGGAACCTGTGATGAATATGAAATCAATGGATGTACAGATACGACAGCATGCAACTACAGTGATCAAGCGACAAATAATGATGGGTCTTGTACCTATGATTGTGCTGGTTGTACGATCCCAAGCGCGTGTAACTACGATGACACTGCGACACAAGATGATGGGTCGTGTGAATTCACATCATGTATTGTCGTAGGATGTACAGACGCGCTCGCATGCAACTACAATGTTGAAGCGATGTTCGACGATGGGACGTGTTATTTTGCTGAAGATGGATACGATTGTGACGGCAACTGTTTGGAAGATATAGACGGAGATGGCATTTGTGATGCTGATGAAGTTGAAGGATGTACAGATGTTTGTGCATGTAACTTTGTGCCTGATGCAACAGATGACGATTCAAGTTGCGTTTACGATGGATGCAGTGGCTGTACATACTCTACCGCTTTAAACTTCGATCCCAATGCGAGCTTGGAGGACGGAAGTTGCCTCTTTGAAGGCTGTATGGATGACGAGTTTGCTAACTACAATCCATTTGCAAACGAATCCGGAAATGCAATCTGTACTGACATTCCAGTGAATGCTGATTTCAACAATGACGGAAGCGTTCAGCTTCAAGATTTATTGGAATTCCTGATTGTATACGGAACGGACGCACCAGATTATGGAGGTACGATTTGGGCTCAAGAAGCCTGTGACGTAACACCATACGACGACAGCATTCTCCTTGAGGGTATGGGATTTGCTGAAGATGATCCTGAGGCGGTTTGTTATCCAAATGAAGGATGTACTTATCCTTTTGCTTTGAACTTCAACCCTGAAGCAACTTCAGATGCTGGGTTCTGTGTATTCCCAGGATGTACTGACTCTGAAGCTGTCAATTACAATTCAATTGCCAATATAGATAATGGTACATGTAAGTTCACTGCATGTCCAGATTTCAATGAAGACGGACTCGTTCAGCTGAATGATTTACTTGACTTCCTCATGGCTTGGGGCGTCATCTATGAATAAGACACTTCACTTAAAACAAACGGCATGGGTTGACCAAAACAAATGCTTAAAAGGGCTCCGCTATAAATATGCGGAGCCCTTTCTTTTTAAAGTACTTTTGCGGTATACTTGAGACGTAAATGGGGACCACCGAAATCATATTCATATTCGTTATTTATCTTTTGCTTTTTGGAGCGAAAGGGATTCCTTCACTTGCAAAATCCATGGGAGACGGGATAAGACACTTCAGGAGTGCAACAGATGATATCCAAAGAGAAATCTTGAAGGGCTCAAATGATCTCAAATCAGACTTTAAAAAGGCCACTGATTTAAGAAGCCAAACTAAAGTCAAGAGAACTGCTCCTGCTGACGTACAAAGTGCAAAGGAAAAAACGGAAGAAAAGAAAAGTGAAGCATGATTGAACTTTTGGGAGGGATTCTGATTAATCCTTATGTCTTGTTAATAGCGGGCCTTGTTATTCTCGCTTTGGGAGGAGAAACACTTGTAAGAAACGCAACTGGATTAGCACTAAAGTCCAACATCTCTCCATTAATTGTGGGGCTTACGATCGTCGCAATCGGCACATCATCTCCTGAACTTTTCGCGTCCTTACAAGCAGCATGGAATGATTCTTCAGGGATTGTTGTGGGAAATGTCGTGGGGTCGAATATCGCCAACCTTGGACTTGCTTTGGGACTCACAGCCTTGGTGAGACCGATGACAATAGATAAAGGGGGTGTGACATTGGATTGGTCGATCTTAATGGTGGTGACCGTTCTATTCGGGGTACTAGCGTTAGATGGCGTGTATTCTAGAGTAGATGGCGTCATATTTCTGGGAGTGATGGCGGTCATTATGTTTGGCCAAGTGGTTCGGAGTCGCAAAATGAAACTGGCGCAAGTCCCACTAAAAACACCTTCCGAGAATCTCATCGGTTTCGATCAATATGCGCGAAAGAGCTACCCTGTTTTGTTTCTTTGGATCACAACAGGGTGTGTTTTACTTTATTATGGTGCCGTGCTCTTTATTGATGGCGCATCGGATTTGGCCCGCAATTTCAATATTAGCGAACACGTTATAGGCCTCACGGTCGTCGCATTTGGCACAAGCATCCCCGAGATTTTCGCTTCAGTTACAGCAGCTCTGAAAGGCCAGTCTGAGCTGAGTATAGGCAATATTATCGGATCGAATATCATGAATATTTTATTCGTTTTAGGGGTGACGACCACTCTTTCTGAAATAGAGATTGACCCGAATATGATTACAGGAGATTTCTGGTGGATGTTAGGGACGACAGCGCTTCTCTACCCTATTCTGACAATCGGAAAAAAGGTAAGCAGAGTCCATGGTGCGATTTATCTCACGTGCTATATCGTGTATGTTTGGCTTGCTCTGACGTAATAAATTTGATGATTCAAATAAGAACATTAACTTCGCAAGTATGAGTGTACACAAAGACGCAAAACGTATAACGACCCAAGTGCTTCATGAGATGAAGCAAAATGGGGAGAGAATCGCGATGTTAACTGCATACGATTTCTCCATGTCGCGACTTGTAGATCAGGCTGGCATAGACATCATCCTTGTTGGTGACAGTGCATCTAATGTCATGGCTGGTCATGAGACAACACTTCCAATTACCCTCGACCAAATGATTTACCACGCCTCCTCGGTTGTTCGCGGGGCAAAGAGAGCTTTGGTCGTTGTGGATTTGCCGTTTGGAACGTACCAAGGGAATTCTAAGCAGGCATTGAATAGTGCGATTCGCATCATGAAAGAAAGTGGAGCGCATGCTGTAAAACTTGAAGGTGGACGTGAGGTTAGAGAGTCCATTGAGCGGATTTTATCTGCGGGCATACCTGTGATGGGGCATTTGGGGCTCACGCCACAATCCATTTACAAATTTGGCACTTATACCGTGCGGGCCAAACAAGAAGAGGAGGCGAAGCTTCTTAGGGAAGATGCAAAAATGCTGAACGATATCGGTTGCTTTTCCATTGTTTTCGAGAAGATCCCCGCTTCGCTTGCAGGAGAAGTCACAGCTTCTGTTGCATGTCCTACTATTGGAATTGGTGCTGGAGCGGATTGTGATGGACAAGTCTTGGTGCTGCATGATATGCTCGGAATCACCCAAGATTTTTCTCCAAGATTTCTGCGTCGATATTCAAATCTAGGTGATCAAATGCTTGACGCCATTGAAAATTATGTGAGCGACGTACGTTCTCGCGACTTCCCTTCGAAGGATGAGCAATACTAACAGAGACAAATCGCAAAATTCAAATGACGCGTCTCGCAAGTTTGCGCGTCAACCCAAGAAGCCCATCGTCATGAGTACGGCTTCTACTTTACAAGTGCTTTACGAGGACAATCACATTATTGCTATCAATAAGCGTTCAAGCGATATTATTCAGGGTGATGGAAAGGGAGATAAAAGCTTATGTGAAGTCGTCGCAGAATACGTCGCTAAGAAGTACAACAAACCAGGAAAAGCATTTATCGGGACGGTGCACCGTCTTGACCGACCAGTCAGTGGTGTGATTCTATATGCAAAGACTTCCAAAGCGTTGTCTCGTCTCACCATCATGTTTCGTCACCGAGAAATCCAAAAAACCTATTGGGCCGTCGTAAAACCGACAATCATCCCTGCAGAAGGTCACGTCGTTAATTTCCTTAAAAAAAATCCCAAGCTCAATAAAAGCTTTGCGCATTCTCGTCCTGGGGATGACCGCAAAGAAGCAGAATTGATGTATAAAGTTTTGGGAGAAAGTGACCATTTTACCTTTGTAGAAGTCATGCCAAAGTCGGGACGCCATCATCAAATTAGAGTGACCCTGGCCTCGTTAGGCTCACCAATTAAAGGGGATGTGAAGTATGGCGCAAAGAACACAAACGACAACGCCTCTGTTCACCTACACGCAAGACGAATCGATTTCATACACCCTGTAAAACACGAGGCGATTACCATTATCGCGCCTCCTCAGGAAGATACAATTTGGAATGAGTTTGTGAGACTTGATTTAAAGCTTAACAGGAAGTAACAAAAGTTACTTGGGATCGGAAAAAGAAGATGTAAATTTGTTCTTCGCAATTAAGATGTCAGCGAAAAAGAACAATCAACAAACGCAAAATAAATGAGTACTCCAGAAAACATTAACTGTCTGATTATCGGATCGGGGCCCGCAGGATTTACAGCTGCGATTTATGCTGCGAGAGCAGACATGAACCCCGTACTTTACCAAGGTGGGCAGCCAGGCGGCCAACTTATGGAAACGACTGAAGTAGATAACTTCCCAGGCTATGCTGAAGGAGTTAATGGTCCACAAATGATGATGGATCTAGAAGCACAGGCCAAACGATTTGACACGGATGTCAGATCCGGCTGGATTACCAAGGTTGATTTTTCTGGGGATGTCAAAAAGGTTTTTGTGGGTGATGGGGACGATGCGCACGAAATCCATGCAAATACAGTCATCATATCAACTGGAGCTTCAGCAAAATGGCTGGGACTGGAGAGCGAAATACGCCTCCGTGACATCGGTGGAGGCGTAAGCGCTTGCGCTGTATGTGATGGGTTTTTCTACCGTGGACAAGATGTGGTTATCGTGGGTGCTGGTGACTCTGCGTGTGAAGAAGCGTCATATCTCGCCAAGCTCTGTCGCAAAGTGACCATGCTCGTCCGTCGTGATGAAATGAGGGCATCTAAAGCGATGCAGAATCGTGTGAAATCAATTGAAAATATCGAGATTTTATACAACACTGAAACTGTTGAGGTTTTAGGCGCAGAAGGAGTTGAGGGTGTGAGATACCGCAACAACATCACAAACGAAGAAGCAGACATCGCTGTCACTGGATTCTTTGTGGCCATCGGACACACGCCAAACACTGCGGTGTTTAAAGATTGGATAGACCTGGACGAACAAGGATACATCATCCAATCTAAGCCAGGGTCTTCATACACAAACGTAGAAGGCGTATTTTGGAGTGGAGACTGTGCCGACAAGATCTATAGGCAAGCTGTAACGGCTGCCGGATCTGGCTGTATGGCCGCGCTTGATGCTGAACGTTATTTGGCTGCAAAAGGCATACATTAAATGTTGAGGGTTGCGCTCATTTTATTCGTAGAGTGCACATTATTCATTCATATGAGTGCCCAGAATCACACGCGAGACAATGGGGTCTGTGCGCTGTTCTCCAAGGAGGAATTGTTAGGTCAAATCACACCTTCCTCACATTCAGCATTCTCTCTTGTCCCTCAAAAATACACGTCAAAATCTGGAATATATTTGAGGACCGAAGCCTTACAAGCCTTTAAATCTTTACATCAAGCAGCAATAGATGAAGGTCTGGAAATCAAAATTTTAAGCGGAACAAGGTCGTTCACTTACCAACAATCAATTTGGGAACGGAAGTGGGCGAAACCCCGATACATGGGATGGGATGATTTTGACAAAGCCTTAGACATACTCACATACAGTTCTATGCCCGGAACCTCTCGCCATCATTGGGGTACGGATATAGATCTCAATGCCTTTGAGAATGCGTATTTCGAAAGCGGTGAAGGACTTGAGGTATATGAGTTTCTAAATCGATGCGCGGGCACGTTTGGCTTTCAGCAAGTTTACGGTTCTAAAGAAATACCCAATTCACCTCGTTCAGGATATGAAGAGGAAAAATGGCATTGGTCCTACACGCCCATTTCCATCCCCATGTTGAACGCCTATAACGCATTCATTTCAACAGAAGACATTCAAGGATTTCAAGGAGCCATTCAAGCTGATTCAGTGAAAATCATTCACGATTACGTGAACGGCATCAGAATCTTAGACCTCGAATAAAATCTACGTTCTCTGGTATCCATCATGATACACATGAAATTGGATATCTTCGCGACATGGATTCCAGAGAAAAAAACATACTTCTGATGCACTTTGTAATCCTGATTTTTGGGTTTACCGGGATTTTAGGAAAGCTGATCACCATTGAGGCGATCCCTTTGGTTTTCTGGAGAACCCTGATCGGAGGGGGAGCCATCTACGTTTGGCTTAAAGTGAGACGAAAAGTATCCAAAAAATCAACTTCAGATGTACTGAAAATGGGCGGCATAGGTCTTCTCGTTGCGATACACTGGATTACTTTTTTTGCCTCCATAAAAATCAGCAACGTCAGTGTTGCATTGACGATGCTTGCGACCAGCCCCATGTTTATCGGATTCCTAGAACCACTTATTTTTAAGCGAAAAATCGACTGGAGAGAATTGACTGTGGCAGGTGTGGTTCTCCTAGGTGTGGGCACAATATTTAGTTTCGACACAACCTATCATATGGGGATGATCCTTGGCATCATTTCAGCATTTTTCGCATCGCTTTTTGCAACGTTTAATGGCGTTCTAATCAAAACACACGATGCCAGCAACATCTCATTGGTAGAACTTCTTTCAGCGAGTGCCGCCATATTCCTTCTTTTGTTTTTTACCGGCGAAGTCAACGGAGATCTTTTTGTGCTATCTGGCCAAGATTGGTTTTGGATCACCATACTCGCACTTGTTGCCACCTCATTCGCGTTCATCGCATTTACATCTGTTATGAAAGTCCTGACGCCCTTCACCACTTCTGTCGCAATCAATTTAGAGCCCATTTACTCGATCATTTTGGCGGTCATCATCTTTGGAGACGAAGAAATTATGGGTCCTCGATTTTATATAGGTGCGTCAATTATTATCGGTGCCGTAATGCTAAATACGATATTAAAAAGGAAAATATAAAGTCAACACAAAGCAAGTGTATTAACTTGTCGCCATGGAAATAGTCATCGCAGAATTCAAGATTGAAAGACGAGTTAGGGCCATGGCTCATAAGTTATCCGAAGATCACAAAGCCTCTGGAAACCCATCCCCCCCTGTTTTAATATGTGTACTCAACGGCGCGTTTATGTTTTTCTCAGATCTTGTGAAAGACATGGGTATAGAGATTGAAGTGGATTTCATTCGGGCCCGTTCTTATACCGGAACGGACAATTCAGCGGGTGTCTCATTCACAAAAGAGTTAGAAATTGACCTCACTGGAAAGCGTGTCTATATCGTGGATGACATGGTGGATACAGGCAAAACCATGAATGCCGTCAAGGAGAGAGTCTTAAAAGGAGGTGCACCAAATGCAAAAGGGAAACCTGAAGATGTCAAGGTCGTGACGTTGGTCGATCGAAAATCTGGAACCTACCCCGTCGACTTCACATGCTTTCCCGACATGGGGGAAGAATGGTTTGTCGGGTACGGGTTCGATTTAGATGGCCTTTGCAGGAACTATCGCAATATTTACGACTCTAAGGCTTAGTACGTTGAATTGGGGCTGCTAAGGCACCGATAAATCACCAGTCTAAAGACCAGTAACGTTCGTCACTGCAGTCAATGTCAAATGTTTCTGTGCGGATGCCATTCTCAAATCCGCATAAACTGTTACCGAAAGCAGAATTTCCACAGTCCGCTTCTAGTGTGTAAACCCCCCTCCACATTTCAAAAGTCATCGTTTCTCCAGGAGAGATCACATATTCATCTCCATTGGGAAAATCAATTTCACAGTTACACCACAGACGAGGGTTTTCAAGAATAATTACACCCTTGACTTCACATCTATCACATGCGCTGAATGTAGCGATTGTGAATATGAGAACCAAACCACGAAAAAACATGTTGGAAATAAGTTTCATGTCTCAAAGTTAAATAATTCTTTACTAAATAGATACCTTCTTTTTTTAAAGTGACAATGATGTCTAGAATCCACATTCGTCTTATCTTGTAAATCTTAAAATTAGATGATGAAGTATTTCGTTGCGACTTTGGCTTGCTTGCTTTCTTTGAGCGTCTTCGGACAGACGTCGGCAAGTTGTGACTCTTTGGCACAAATCGCACTCGTCAACCCTGGGCCTTTCAGCTACAGCAGCATTAACGAATCAGACAACATCCGAAATGGACCTGATTATTTCGGTGCAAACATTTATTATCCAACAAATGCGAGTGGCCCATTAAGCAGCATCGTTTTGGCACCTGGCTTTATGAATTTTGAATCCACACTTCAAAATTGGGGCCCTTTTTTGGCGGCCCATGGCATTGTTACAATGACCATTGGCACGAATTACTTAACGGATAGCCCGACGCAAAGAAAAGCAGCTTTGTTAGATGCCATTGTCACTTTAAAAGAAGAACAAACCAGAGTTGGCTCTCCACTCTTCAATGC
>Ga0315315_10007252_pt1 | contig 10264 bp, 8 predicted proteins | sample M140m3416metaG_FD_203699 | JGI IMG/M metagenome (GOLD analysis project Ga0315315, IMG submission 203699) | Ammonia-oxidizing marine archaeal communities from Monterey Bay, California, United States - M1 40m 3416 | ecosystem: Environmental > Aquatic > Marine > Intertidal zone | place: USA... | reverse complement strand
TGATAGCCAAGACCTGTTCGGTTTGTTCTTTCATGCCGACGGAATTGTCATTTGCGGTGTTGCCGGAGATATAAACGACGCCGTTATGCTCTACAACTTTACTCATGATGGCGTTTTCGTCGTGTCTTGTAATACTCATTCTGGTTCTCCTTTTTTGATGATTTGGCGCACATTATCACAAGTTTTCGCAAGATGGCTTTGCAATATTCGGCCAAGTGCGTGTCCATCTCGTGCCTCCAAGGTTGCGAGAATGGCTTCATGTTCTTTGACGGCTTCTGCCCACCGGTCTTCGGACATATTCGCGATATAGCGCGCGTGGCGAATGCGGCTTGCGAGTGTTCGATACATTTGTTCGAGTGTGATATTGCCAGCGATACTGAGAATTTTTTCGTGGATTTGTTGGTTTAGACGGAAATATTCCATGCGTTCTCGACGCGAGAAATGCAGCACCATTTGGTAGTGCAACGCGCGAACTTCGGTGAAGTCGTCTTCTGTAGCATTGCTAGAGGCAAGCTCTCCCGAAAGGGCTTCCAACGCGCCCATGACTTGAAATAGCTCGTCCACTTCTTGCGGGGTCAGTGATTTTACGTGAGCCCCGCGGTTTGGAAGCAGTTCGAGAATGCCTTCCGAAGCGAGCGCTCTAACCGCCTCACGGAGCGGCGTGCGAGAAACGCCAAATCGTTCCGTTAGGGTCCGTTCAGGCAGCCGTTCACCAGGGGCAAGCGTGCCGTCGATCACCAAATCTCGAATTTGCCGAACGAGGTCTTCGTGACGTGAAGCCGTTTTGGGTACGTCGTTAGACATGGTTAGGCTAAGGCCGCTTCCAATACGCACGCCACATGGATGGCCGTACGGCCAGCACCATCCTTGATTTGATGGCGGCAGCTGGTCCCGTCTGCGACAATTAAGGTGGTCGCATCCGCATCACGCACAGCCGGCAACAGCGCCAACTCTCCCATCTTCATTGATATGTCGTAGGTTTCGGTTTGATATCCGAAGCTACCCGCCATGCCGCAGCAGCTGGAGGCGATTGTTTTGACTTCCAAGCCTGGAATGAGCCGGAGTGTTTTCTCGACGGCGCCAATCGCGGCAAAAGCTTTTTGATGGCAATGGCCATGCAGAAACGCCATTTTCTGGGGTAACGGATTGGGAGATAGCTTTAAGTTCCCAGCTTCTTCTTCTGCCGTAAGAAACTCTTCGAACAACAATGCATGCTCGGCTAATGCAGCAGATTCGCTACCGGGAATCAGCGCCAAATATTCGTCGCGGAGCGTTAGCAGACAAGAGGGCTCTAGGCCGACAATTGGGGTGCCGTTAGCGATATAAGGGTACAATGTGTCCAACATATCGCGCGCGCGGTCTTTAGCTTTTTCGACCATGCCAGCAGCTAAAAGTGTGCGTCCTTCATCGAGCGGCTGTCCCTTATTTCGGCCGGGCACATGCACTCGATATCCGGCCTTGGTGAGAACAGCCAGGGCGGCACGTAAATTTTCTGGTTCGAAATAGGCATTGAAGACATCCGCCAAAAGGACGACTTCGCGCCCACCTATGGGGCCGAACGGTCCTTCCCCGCAGCGAAACCAATCACGCCGCCATCGGGGTAGGTTTCGCTTGCCACTGAATCCGGTGATGAGTTGGGTGATGCCCGCCATGCCGGGCAACCAATTCCGTGCATTGAAAAGCCATGGAATTTTGGCGACGTAGTGCGCGTAGTCTGGCAAGTATGCAACCAACTTGTCGCGCAATGAGAACCCATGGCGCTTTTTGTAATGGTGTAGAAATTCGGTTTTCATACGCGCCATGTCGACACCGGTTGGGCATTCTCGCTTGCAGCCTTTACAGCCGACGCAAAGCGCCATGGTGTCAGCCATAGCATCACTGGTGATCGCGTTTGATCCAAGCTGACCTGAGAGGGCGAGCCGCAAAGTATTGGCGCGGCCACGGGTAAGGTCTTTTTCGTCGCCCGTGGCGCGGAAGGATGGACACATGACATTGGCGTCTGACTTCCGACACGCGCCGTTGTTGTTGCACATTTCGGTAGCGCTCGCAAAACTGCCCCAGTCGGACCAGTCCAGCACCGGTTCTAACGGCAGCTGCTGGTAGCCTGGTTTGAATCGAAACAGGGTTCGGTCGTCCATTCTTGGTGGGCGCACAATCTTGCCGGGATTTAAAGATTGGTTCGGATCGAAGATATCTTTCACTTCTTCGAAACTTTTAATCATCCGTTTGCCGAACATATCTTTGTGAAAGTCGGAGCGCACCAGTCCATCCCCGTGCTCCCCGGAGTGTGAGCCTTTGTATTCGCGGACCATTTCAAAGGCTTCCTCGGCAATGGCGCGCATTTTTGGCGCCCCTTCCGGGTCTTTTAGGTTGATTACTGGGCGAACATGTAGGCAGCCGACGGAGGCATGTGCGTACCATGTGCCTGTGGTGCCATGTTTCTCAAACACCTGTGTTAGTCGATCGGTATATTCCGCTAAATCTTCGAGCGGGACAGCGCAATCCTCGATAAAAGAAACTGGTTTTCCGTCGCCCTTCATAGACATCATAATGTTGAGACCGGACTTACGTACTTCCCAGAACTCCTTTTGATCGGCACTAGTTGTGGCCTGGACGACCGCATCAGGGAAGCCAAGATCGCCCATTAGCTGGTCTAAGCGATTTAGCTTCTCGCGCTGTTCGTCTTCGCTTTCACCGGCGAATTCAACCAGTAACAAACTATCTGGCATACCTTTTACAAATTTTTCAATGGTCGGGCGGAAGATCGGAATTCCTAGTGCCAAATCCATCATGGTTCGGTCGACTAGCTCAACGGCGCTTGGGTGGAGCTTTACAATGTGTTGGGTGGACTCCATGGCTTTATAGAAGGTGGGAAAATGACAAATGCCGAGGACTTTATGGGCCGGTTGCCGGTGCAGGCCAAGTTTGATTTTGGTAGAAAAGCCAAGAGTGCCTTCTGAACCCACCAAAAGATGAGATAGATTGGGTGTCGCGCCGCCTGGCCGGTTGGATGCTCTGGGGATTAGCGCGTCAATGTTATATCCGCCAACACGGCGCATGAGGCGAGGAAAGCGGGTGAGAATTTCATCTGCTTCGCGGTTTCCCAAATCTAATAGTTGTTTGGCGAGTGCCTTGAAAGAGACGGGAAGATCGTTGTTTTCGTAATCTGCCGGTAGTTCACCGAAATTGTGTGTTTCGCCATTTGCCATGATAGCTTCGACGGCGTGGACATTATCGCGCATGGTGCCGTAACGGATGGAGCGAGAGCCACAGCTATTGTTGCCGGTCATGCCGCCGATGGTGGCCCGGCTCGAGGTAGAGATATCCACCATGAACATCAGATTATACGGATCGAGTAAGTGGTTTAATTGATCCAGGGCGATACCAGGTTGAACGGTGATGTGCTGTTGGTCCGGATCGAAGTTCACTACTTGGTTGAGATGTTTGCTGACATCGATGATCAGCGCTTCGCCGATGGTTTGACCGCATTGTGATGTGCCGCCGCCGCGCGGCAAGATCGGTATGTTTTCGTCTCGTGCAATGTCTATTGCGGTGTAAATATCGGCTTCGGTTTTTGGCACCACAATTCCGATGGGTTCAATTTGATAATGAGACGCGTCGGTGCTGTAGCGACCGCGGCTGAACGGATCGAACAAAACGTCGCCTTCTATTTCACTGGAGAGCCGTCGCGCCAGCGCGCTGTCTCCCACTCGGGCGTGGTCGTCAGTGACAATTGGGTGGCGATGCGCCATAAGATCGATCCTTACAAGTTCGGCGATTTGGCCTTTAACTATAAATTGTATACAATATAGGAATTCTTTGTCAAAATATCGATAAAAAGCGCTTTTGTTGGGGATTCATGTGCAATTTTTGTATACAATATGGTAGGTAAGGCGATTTTTAGTGGGGATAACGTCATGAGTCATCGTAGCGGCCGACATTTTTTGCAAATTCCCGGGCCTTCGAATGTGCCCGATCGGATTTTACGCGCTATTGATAAAGCGACGATGGATCATCGTGGACCCGACTTTGGTGTAATGGCGCGCCAATTATTGGACGACCTCAAGCCGATTTTTAAAACTGAGAATGACGTGATCATTTTTCCGTCTTCGGGCACCGGCGCTTGGGAGGCGGCTTTGGTCAACACTCTATCGCTTGGTGACAAGGTGGTAATGTACGAATCCGGTCAGTTTGCTACTCTTTGGAAGGGGTTGGCAGAGCGGATTGGTCTTGAGCCGCAGTTTATCGAGAGTGATTGGCGGCACCCGGTCAACCCGGCCGAAGTGGAAGCGTTGCTGAAGGGCGATAAGGCGGACGAGATCAAAGCTGTCTGCATGGTTCATAATGAGACCTCGACGGGTATGGTCAATGACATTGCGGCTATCCGGAAAGCAATTGACGCGGCGGGTCATTCGGCGCTGCTGATGGTCGATACGATTTCCGGCCTTGGTTCCATTGATTACCGACATGATGAATGGGGTGTTGATGTCACTGTGGCGGGCTCCCAGAAGGGGTTGATGATGCCGCCGGGCTTGAGCTTCAACGCCGTTAGTGACAAGGCCAAAAAAGTCTCGGAATTTTCCTCAATGCCTAAATCCTATTGGTCTTGGGATGAAATGCTGAAGCTAAATGCAACCGGCTATTTTCCCTATACGCCTGCGACCAACCTTCTCTATGGTTTGAGCGAGGCGATTGCCATGTTGCAAGAGGAAGGTCTCGATAATGTCTTTGCCCGCCACGCGCGGTTTGCCGAGGCGACCCGTCGTGCGGTCCAGGCCTGGGGTTTGGAAATTGTGTGTAAGGACGAAGCGGCGCGTTCGGATGTGCTAACGGCGGCGTTTATGCCCGACGGTCATGATGCAGACGCTTATAGAAAGATTGTCTTGGAAAATTTCGATATGTCGCTCGGCAACGGGCTCGGCAAGGTCGCCGGCAAAGTATTCCGCATCGGTCATCTTGGTGATTTTAACGAGCTGATGTTGGCGGGCACACTTTGTGGGGTTGAAATGGGGCTAGGGTTGGCAGGTGTGCCGCACAACAAGAACGGTGTTGCCGCAGCACTCGATTATCTTGCCCATGGTGGCAACGCTGCGCCAGCATAGTTTTAATTATCATGACTGATAAAATTCGTATTGAACGAGGCGGCTTTATAGCCACCGTCACGCTCAACAATCCCCATAAGCTAAATGCTCTAGACCAAGAGATGTGGCACGGGTTGGGGGAGGCGTTGGAGCTTCTTTCATCTGACGATACAATCCGATGTGTTGTGTTGCGTGGTGCGGGCGGTAAGGCCTTTGCGGCAGGCGCCGACATATCGCGGTTTGCTGAAGAACGTTCGACCCCAGAATTGGCCAAGGAGTATCACCATACAATCGACCGTGCGATGAACGGTATTTATGAATGCAGACATCCGACAGTGGCCTTGATTGAGGGCGTGTGTGTCGGTGGCGGCATGGAGGTGGCGAGTTGCTGCGACATGCGGATTTGTGGCGAGAGCAGTCGTTTCGGTGTTCCCATTAAATGGCTCGGTATCACTATGCATTATGGAGAATTAGCGCGCGTGATGGAAGTGGTGGGGCCAGTGATAGCCCGTGAAATTTTGTTGGAGGGCGCAGTGTTCGGTGTGGCTCGGGCTAAAGAAGTGGGTTTCGTGAATCGGGTTGTTGCCGATGCGGACGTTGAAGCTGAAGCCTACGCGACCGCGGACCGCATTTCCCGCGGCGCCCCAGTTGCCGCCCGGCTAAATAAAAAATTCATTCGTCGGCTCATCCAACCCGAGCCCATTACCCAAGCGGAGCATGACGAAACCTATCTCAGCGTTGAGACAGAAGATTTTAAGACCGGAATTGAAGCCTTTCTTGCCAAGAAACGGCCGGACTTTAAAGGGCGGTAGACAGCAATTTACTCTCTAGCAGAGGCTTTCTGCGGCAATGGTTTGTCCTTTTTGATGAAAGCACGGACCGCATTTTCGACGTCTTCGGCACCAGGCAACATGCGGAAAGATCCGTCTGGGCGCCGGACCGCTATTAGGCCGGTCGCTTCGATCAATACGAATTGGTAGCCGTCGATTTCGTGGTTTTCCATACTTCAGTGCCCGCTAGAGAGTTGCAAGGGGTCATGATAGCATTTCATGGTCTTAGTTGCACGGAAATGGGGCTTATGTTTGATCTTATTATCGAAGGCGGTAAGGTGATAGACGGCACAGGTGCGCCGGGTGTTCGGGCCGACGTAGCGGTGCTGGGAACACGTATCGCGGAAATAGGTGACCTCTCATCGGAGAGTGCGTCGACACGTATTGATGCTTTCGGCAGGGTTGTGGCACCCGGTTTCATCGACTCACATTGCCATTCCGATTTGGCATTACTTGCTGACCCGACGGCGGAATGTAAGGCCGGTCAAGGCGTCACGACGGAAGTTATTGGCAATTGCGGCTGGTCTGTTTTCCCCATGGTGGAAAAGACGCGGAACACGATCCAAGACCATGCTAAGCCGATCTTTGCCCATCCCGAGGTAGATTGGCATTGGTCCGATTTGAATGGTTATTGGAAGGCTATTTCAAAAAATGGCGTTGGCGTGAATGTCGCAAGCCTCATAGGGCACGGCTTTGTCCGAAATGCAGTGCTTGGCTATGAAGACCGTCAAGCAAACGACACCGAACTCGACCAAATGCGTGCGTTCGTCCAAGACGCCATGGATCAAGGGGCGATTGGGCTCTCCACCGGGCTTTGCTATGCGCCAGGCTTGTTCGCAAACACCAGAGAAGTTGTTGCCCTGGCCGGGGTGGTCGGTGCGAATGACGGAATTTACGTCACCCATTTGCGCAATCAAGTGGATGGATTGGTTGAGTCCGTCAAAGAAGCGCTGGAAATCGGGGCAAGAGGCAAATTGCCGGTGTTGGTTTCCCATCACAAGTCTATTGGTAAGCGCAATTGGGGCAAAGTGAAGGATACGCTCAAATTGCTAGCTGAAGCGCGCGCGGGCGGCATCGACGCATTTTCCGACGTCTATCCTTATACCAAAGGTGCGTCGACTATGATGTCTATTTTGCCGCCTTGGGTGCTGGTGGGGAAGGTTGAGGACGTAATGAATCGGCTCTCCAGCGGTCAAGCACGGGCGCAAATTGCTAAAGACGTGGCAAATGGTATTGCGGGCTGGGAAAACCGAATTGAGGTGCTGGGATATGAAAATATCTTCATCGCTTATGTGCAAAGCGACGCCAATCGTGATTTGGAGGGCTTGTCCATTGCAGAGGCGGCCAAAAAACGTGGCCAACCTTGCCTTGAGTTTATTATGGATCTGCTTGTGGCGGAGAAAGGCGATATCGGACGGCTCGGTGCCAATACATGCGAAGAAGATCTAATCGATGTGATATCTTCGCCCTTTACGATGATTGGTAGCGATGGAATTGATGCTGGAACGAAGCCTCATCCTCGTTTGTATAGTACGTTTCCGAGAGTTTTGGCTAAATACGTACGCGAACAAAATGTGTTAACGCTGGAAGAAGGTGTGCGTCGGATGACTGGATTGACCGCAGAAACCCTAAAATTGCCGGATGTAGGATTTATCCGTGCTGGCTATAAAGCGGATATTACGATATTCGACCCGATAACGATTGAGGAAACCAATAGTTTTGTGGACCCACGTAAACATCCCGTAGGGATCGATTGGGTGCTGGTAGGCGGCGTTGTAGCGATGGCGGAAGGCACGTTGACCGGTAATTTGAATGGTCAGGTACTTCGGCGGCAGAAACATTAGCGCGGAAGCAAAAGAAACAGAGGATTAAATGCGATTATTGGCGTTTGAAAAGGACGGATCTCCGGCACTTGGACTGCGGCGCGGTGATGAGTTTATTGATTTGTCGGAGGCAGAGCCGGATTTGCCTTCTGATATGCCCAGCTTGCTCGGTGCATGGGAAGCCGTTAAGGATAGGCTTTCGACGCTGTTGGATAATCCACCGGCAAATGCGGTCCGCGCATTGGATGGCATTGTATACTGTCCGCCGGTTTGGAATGCGGGCAAGATCGTCTGTGTCGGATTGAATTATGAAGATCACGCGGCCGAAACCAAACTGGACAGGCCCGATTATCCAATTTTATTTCTTCGGGTAGCGTCGACCTTGGTTGGCCATGAGCAGCCGTTGATTGCACCAAAAGCCTCAAAACAGTTCGACTACGAGGCCGAAATGGTAGTCGTCATCGGCTCTAAGGGTCGAAGTATCCCTCGTGATAAAGCCTTGGATTTAGTCGCCGGTTATTCGGTCTTCAACGAAGGCTCCGTGCGCGATTTCCAATTCAAAAGTCAAACTTGGACTTCAGGTAAAAACTTTGATGCATCCGGTGGCTTTGGCCCGGAATTGGTAACAGCCGATGAAGTGCCGCTGGGCGGCGATGGACTTAAAATTCAAACGCGCATGAACGGCGAGACCCTGCAGGATGGCAATACTAACGATATGATGTTTGACGTGCCTGAGTTAATCCGCGTGATCACCGAGGTGATGACGTTGGAACCGGGTGATATAATTGTTTCCGGCACCCCGCCAGGCGTCGGCTTTGTACGAACACCGCCGATATTTATGGCACCCGGTGATACTTGTGAAGTCGAGGTTGAAGGGGTCGGTGTGCTTCGCAATCCGATCATTGCAGAGGCGTAATAGGGTTTCCTGAGAGACAAAAATATTGTTTGCTATTGAAGTTTTCTACGATGGGTCAAAGTACAAATATACTTTAAATGCAGTTATGTTTTCGCCTTTAGGTTTCGAGGTGTGGGCTGTATCCCCCACAAGCGGTGGATAATAAATACATAAATAGGTTAACAAAAAATTAGTTAAGCGCTGCTGTGGCCTCTTTCCACGTCTGTTTTCAATAGTTATTCCTGAATATCGGGTCGTGGCGAGATAGAGTACCGTAATAGGTAGTAGGGCTCGCTAATCCGTGAGCAATTTTCCTATACTAATTCGAGGCTTCGCCTCACAGCCGAGGGCCTGGTAAAATGATACGACGGCTACATTGTCGGCTCGGATTTGCAGGTTTATTCTGAGATGGCAGTGATGGACTAACTCTTTTTCGATACGCCGTACCAAAATGGCGCCAATACCCTTTTGTCGATGAGTGACAGTGCGAGCAAATCAACCGTTAGCCAAAACCCGTCGTATATTGGCCACGGTTACGTCGTCCGTCATGACATTTGCTTCGTCGGTTGCCCATGCGACATGAGGTGTGATGAGAAAATTCGGTACATCAACAAAAGCCGCTCCGCTGGTCGCATCTATTGGCTCTTTTTCGAAGACATCTATGGCGGCGCCGCCGAGTTTCCCGGATTTAAGGCTGTCGATAACCGCAGCTTCATCTAGGACCCCGCCTCGCGACGCATTTATGAGAATTGTACCTGTACGCATTTTGGAGATCGCGGCCGCATCAATAATGTGATAAGTTTCGTCGGTAAGGGGTACATGACAACTTATTACATCTGATTTCTCAAACACTTCGTCTACGGATGCTTTAACTGTTTTTCCCCACGCGGGGTGGTCTTCAGCGACGTAGGGATCGTTCCCGAGGACGGTCATCCCCAAGCTTTGTACGCGTACGGCCACTTCACGCGAAATTGCACCGAACCCGATTAAACCAAAGGTACGGTTTTTGGCTTCCAAACCCATAACATCATTTCGTGGCCAATCACCGGTAATGACGCGTTGATTGACGTCGAAGATGCCGCGTTTCAGTAGGATCATCATAGCGGTGAGCGTATATTCAGCGACCGCGACGGTATTCGCACCCAGTGCAGGGCAAACTTCGACGTTTCTGGCCTTGCACGCTTCTAAATCGAATTGATCGAGCCCAACGCCTAACCGACCAATTACTTTTAAATTTGGCGCGGCATCCAAGAGGTTGGCTGTAATTCTGGTGCGATTTCGGACGATTAACCCCTTGCAATCACCTAATAAAGCAGGAATATCCTCTTGCCGGTCTGCTAAGCCACGGTCGTAGTGTACCTCATAATCTTGGCTCAAATTGTCGATTGTGGAATCCATGACGAATTCCGTAATGACTATTTCTGACATCTGGATTACTCACTTATCTTCTTGATTATATTATACATTTTAGATTTTAATTCAATTCCAATACCCGGTGCGTCCGGTGGTGCGGTGTAGCCATCTTCGATGACTGCATCGTCGGCAAAACCACCAAAGGGTTGAAACACGAGTGGATAAGATTCCGTGCCCCCAAGCTGTAAACCAGCGGCCATATGAAGGCCCAATTGATGGCCG
>Ga0315315_10007251_pt1 | contig 10264 bp, 5 predicted proteins | sample M140m3416metaG_FD_203699 | JGI IMG/M metagenome (GOLD analysis project Ga0315315, IMG submission 203699) | Ammonia-oxidizing marine archaeal communities from Monterey Bay, California, United States - M1 40m 3416 | ecosystem: Environmental > Aquatic > Marine > Intertidal zone | place: USA... | reverse complement strand
CAATAACGAAAAAAACCGCCTCAGCTGATCGCCAAGGCGGCGACCAAAATGTCTGCTGCTTCTATATCCGGACGAAAAATCTTGCTCTTGGTTCGACTTCTTCAACAGCCTCAGCCAGACGGCGCAATAATTTCATCCAGGTATCCAGCAAAATTTAGCAATCTTGCGAATCCATCGCATCCCTATCGAATCGGTTTGAAATCGAGGCGCCTCAAGTTACTCTTTTTTATTCATACGCAAATCACGGTTTAGGGACGCAGATATGGCGCTGGCGCCGGTAACACTCGACGACAAATACACTTTGGACTCAGGTCGCGTTTTTCTCACGGGAACGCAGGCATTGGTGCGTCTTCCCATGATGCAGCGGCGTCGGGATGAAGCGGCAGGCCTAAACACCGGATGTTATATCTCCGGCTACCGCGGCTCACCGCTGGGATTGGTCGACCAGCAACTTTGGCAGGCTCGCAGCTTTCTGGATAAACATCATATTAAATTCCAGCCTGGCGTGAACGAGGACCTGGCGGCGACCGCCATACTGGGGACCCAGCAACTCGATATGTCGCCGGGTGCTCGCTATGACGGCATCTTCTCCATGTGGTACGCCAAAGGTCCCGGCGTCGATCGATCTGGTGACATCCTGCGTCACGGCAATCTATTCGGCTCGCATCCGAAGGGCGGCGTCCTGTTGCTCGCGGGTGACGACCACACCTGTAAATCCTCGACCACGGCGCATCAGACCGAATATGCGTTTATGGATGCGATGATCCCTGTGCTCAATCCGGCGGGTGTGCAGGAATTCCTCGACCTCGGCCTATATGGCTGGGCGATGTCACGGTATTCCGGGTGCTGGTCGGCTTTCAAGTTAATCGCCGAGACGGTGGATAGCTCAGCCTCCGTGTATGTCGACCCGCACCGGGTCGACATTAAACTTCCAGAAGACTTTGAGATGCCGGAAGGTGGTCTCAGCATTCGCTATCCAGACACGCCGCTGGAAATGGAAGAACGCCTCCACCGATATAAAATCCACGCTGTGTTGGCCTTTGCCCGCGCGAATAAGCTCGACAAAGCGATCATCGATGGACCTAACCGACGATTCGGCATCGTAACCTGCGGCAAATCGTATTTGGATGTGCGCCAAGCATTGGAAGAGCTTGGCATCAACGAGGATTACGCCCGCGCGATCGGCCTCTCAATCTATAAAGTCGGCATGACATGGCCGTTGGAACGTGAGGGTATTCGCCAATTCTGCGAAGGATTGGAAGAAGTCCTCGTGGTCGAGGAAAAACGCCCAGTCATCGAGAACCAGCTGAAGGAACAGCTTTATAATTGGCGCGCCGACCAACGGCCGCGCGTAATCGGCAAATACGACGAAAGTGGCGAATGGATTCTGCCGTCCATCGGCGAGTTGACGCCGTCCCAAATTGCCCGGGTTATTGCGAAACGCCTTGGACAATTCCATTCCAGCAGCCAAATCGACGACCGGATTAAATTTCTCGAGTCCCGCGAACACGCACTGCAAAGTAACTCGCAAAGCCTCCAACGCACGCCGTATTTCTGTTCGGGCTGCCCGCATAACTCCTCCACCAAGGTACCCGATGGTAGTCGGGCGCTTTCTGGAATCGGCTGCCATTTCATGGCGCAATGGATGGAGCGGAACACGGAAACCTTCACGCATATGGGGGCTGAAGGCGTACCTTGGCTCGGCATTTCGCCATTCACCGACGAGGAGCACGTCTTTGCCAATATCGGTGACGGGACGTATTATCACTCGGGCATGATGGCGATTCGACAGGCGATCGCCGCCAACGTCAATATGACCTATAAAATACTGTTCAATGACGCCGTTGCCATGACCGGCGGACAGCCACACGACGGACCGCTTACGGTGCCGCGAATCACCCAACAGGTGATGGCGGAGGGTGCGTCGCGTGTTGTCGTGGTAACCGACGAGCCCGACAAATATCCGCGCGATGCAGGCTTTGCCTCCGGAACCAAGGTTTTCCATCGGGACGACCTGATACTCGCGCAGAAAGAATTGCGCGAAGAGAGTGGTGTGACCGTTCTTGTCTACGATCAAACCTGCGCAGCCGAAAAGCGCCGACGCCGTCGGAGGGGAACATTCCCGGATCCGCTCAAGCGCGTCATGATCAACGACTTGGTCTGCGAAGGTTGCGGCGATTGCTCCGTCAAATCGAATTGTCTGTCCGTTGTGCCGAAAGAAACCGAGTTCGGTCGCAAACGGACCATCGATCAATCAAGCTGCAATAAAGATTATTCCTGTGTGAACGGGTTCTGCCCGAGCTTCGTGACCGTGCACGGCACCGATCTTAAGAAACCACGTACGTCCGGCGGAGAAGTCGTAGTCCCGGACATCTTTGAGGCTCTACCCGAACCGACGCTTCCCAGCACGGCAGATCCATACGGTATGATGGTGACGGGCATCGGGGGCACCGGCGTCGTTACCATTGGCGCCCTTGTCGCCATGGCAGCGCATATCGAAGGCAAGGGATGTTCGGTCCTGGACATGGTCGGTCTCGCCCAAAAGGGCGGCGCGGTTATTACCCATATTCGTATCGCCGATAATCCCGATGACTTGCATGCGGTCCGCATCGCGGTTGGCGGCGCGGACATGATGCTTGGCTGCGATATTGTCACCGCCGCCAGTTTCGACGCGTTATCGAAAATCGCCCCGGGAAGCACGCGCGCAGTCGTCAACAGCCACGAGACTATCACCGGCGATTTCACACGTGACCCGGATCTGGCATTCCCCGGTGAAGAGCTTCACCAAAGCATCGCCAAGGTCGTGGGCGCGGAGAGAACGGATTTCCTCGAGGGTACCAAATTAGCGACCGCGCTTCTTGGAAACTCGATCGCCAGCAACATGTTTATGCTCGGCTATGCTTGGCAAAAAGGGCTAGTGCCCGTGTCGCAAGACTCGATCTATCAAGCCATCGAATTGAACGCGGTAGCCATCGATTCGAACAAACAGGCATTCACTTGGGGACGCCGGGCCGCGCATGATTTGGATCTTGTCCGTAAGATGGCGATGGCAGGCGCAGAACCGGAAGCACCTGTAGCCGCCGCTTCAGAAGGATCACTGGTCAGCCTTGTCGAACGGCGGGTCCGGTTCTTGACTGAATATCAAAACGAGCAACTAGCCCGGCGCTACAAGGATTTCGTCGTAAAAGTACAAACGTCCGAAGCCCATCGAATCCAAGGTGCGGAAGCGCTGACGTCGGCAGTCGCGCGGTATTACTTCAAACTCCTCGCCTATAAAGATGAGTACGAAGTCGCCCGGCTCCACACGGAAACAGACTTCTTGTCCGAAATCGGCGAAAAATTCGAGGCCGGCTATAAGCTGAAATATCATTTGGCCCCGCCGCTTCTCGCCCGCCGGGACCCGGATACAGGCGAAGCGCGGAAAATCGAATTCGGCGAGTGGATATTGCCGGCTTTACGGACCCTCGCGAAATTGAAATTCCTGCGGGGAACACCTCTCGACGTATTCGGATATACCCAAGAACGAAAGCGCGAGCGGGGGCTCATTACGGATTTCGAAGCGGTAATTGAAGGGCTGCTCCGTGACCTCACACCGGAGAATCATGGAACCGCTGTCGAGATCGCCGCCTTACCGGAGCAAATACGCGGTTACGGCCACGTAAAGGAGCGGAGCATCGCGGAAGCGAAGTCCCGCGAGAGTGAGCTCCTTGAGGAATTTCGGAATCCATCTGTCGGCACAACCGCCGCAGCTGAATAACGGGCGCCCTATATCGCTTTCACGATTTCGAGGAAGGCTTCTTCCGGGAACGCCTTCATAGTTTTCGTTCGGGTATTTCCCTGAGCACCCAATCTCAGCGCAAAGGTCGCCGCAGTCGCGTCGTCGGGAAAATCCGCGATCGTCATGAGGTCGTAATCACCCATTGTCAGATAAACCTTATCAATCTTGCCGCCGAGTTCCTCTGCTTCGCGGCGGGCAACAGCCAGTCTCTCCGGCGACTTTTTAATGTCGCACAACCCCGACTCGGTATAGTTCACTAGGCTAATATATATTGGCATTCGATCCTCCCCATCTGATACGAGAGTTTTGTTCTGCGTTGATCCGAATTGTAGACCACTTTCGCAGCGGATTTAGCATTTAGCCGATTTATTTTGAATTAAGCCGGATTTTGCACGTATACATTGACCGTGAATGAGCGAACTTAGGTTGTCTTATCGGCCCGAAACTTAATATGATTGAATGGACATGTTAAAAGTTCACGTCAGCATAGGCACAAACTTTGGGGTTGCCTCCATCTTGCATCCTCGATCTTTGTAAGATTATCTTCTTAGCCCCGACAATGGCGGTTGCCGGTCTTCGACGCGTCTAGGCTTCTAACCGTCACCGCCTCTGGGTGGGAAACATTTGGACCACAAAGGACTTAATAAAGTGGAAAAGGGACTTTACGGGTTTATTTGGAGCTATAGTAAAGGATATCAGCTCGTCATCTTGTGTGTGACGATAGCGACTTTCCCACTTCTATACTACGCACTGGAATTGCCGAAAATCATAGTTAACGATGCTCTCGGCTCAAAGCCTGACGCCATTCCATTCCCGCGTACATATCTCGGCATTGAATTCGAACAAACCGAATATTTACTGACGCTTTGTGGTATTTTTCTACTATTGCTTATCGTTAACGGCGGCATAATGATGGCCTTATTTATCTTTAAGGGCATTACATCGGAACGTTTGCTGCGAAGGCTGCGTTTTATACTATTTGAACGTGTCCATCGCTTCCCGCTCAAACAGTTCCAGAACACATCTCAAGGTGCAGTAACCTCGATGATTACCGCCGAGGTTGAACCCTTCAGTCAATTCTTTGCAGATGCCGTAGAGTTACCGCTCTTCCAAGGTGGGACCATGTTGACGGTCTTAGTATTTGTCTTCGTCCAAGACCCTATCATGGGGCTGGCAAGTATCTCCATCATTCCACTTCAAGCCTTTATTATTCCAAAACTGCAGAAAAAAGTTAATCTCCTGGCGAAGGAACGGGTCGTACGAATTCGCGGGGTTGCCGGTCGTATAAGCGAAGCTGTATCCGGCATTAACGAAATTCATACCCATGATACATCGGCATTTTCACTGGCTGACTTTACTCATCACTTGTCCGGCGTTTTCAAGGTCCGGATGAAGATTTATCAGAACAAAGCGTTCTTAAAGTTTTTGAATAACTTTCTGCTAAAATTGACACCACTTCTATTCTATTCAGTCGGTGGACTACTTATCCTTGATGGCAAACTTGATTTGGGACAGTTGGTCGCAGTCCTCGGTGCTTATAGCCAACTTATGTCGCCTTGGAAGGAATTACTAAAATACTACCAGCGCATGATGGACGCGAAAATAAAATTTGAGCAAGTCGCGGAGCAATTCAACCCGGCCGACATGATCCCAGAAAATCGTCTACTGACGGAACGACCAGAAACCATTCCGGCACTTAATGGCGAAGTTTCACTTAGCAATGTTACCCTTATGGATGAAGACGGCGTTAAAACACTGGATTCTATTTCCTTTAATGCAGTGCCTGGAAGCAGAATAGCTCTAATAGCGGGTGGCAGCGGGCGGGACGATCTCGCAAATCTTCTCACAGGGTTAATACAACCGAGCCGAGGACGCATCTCCATTGGACCGCATGCTCTTCCTTCCCTACATGAGTCTGTTGCGGGTCGACGGATCGGCTATGCGGGACCGGATTCATACATTTTTGAGGGTACAATTGGATACAACACTTTTTACGGACTTAAACATCAACCCGTCGACATTCCGGAAGAAGATGCGCAACGTGCAATCGATTTAAAGGACGCATTAGCAGCGGGTAATTCTCCCCACGATATTGAAGCAAATTGGATCGACTACATGGATACCGGGGTGAATAATCACCAAGAACTATTAACTTGGTGGCATCAGACATTGGACGCGGTTGAACTCCAGAGTTTTATGTATGGCCGCGCCATGAATATGACGATCGACCCAAAAGACAAACCTGACCTAGCTAATGATATCGTTATCGCCAGAGGGAGGGTGCTAGATCGTATGCGCTCAGACTCAGCTCTTGCTGACCTCATCCATCCCTTCGATTTCGAAGAGTACAATGTTAGCGCCACAGTTGGTGCGAACTTGATATTCGGCGAAGCTACGAACAGTGATTTCGCCTTAGATAACCTGGGTCAGAATGCATTCGTACATTCGATTTTGGATGACTGTAATCTCACCAAAAAATTTCAGGACATTGGCCTTCAGGTTGCCGCGACCCTAATCGATATGTTTGACGGAATGTCTCCGGACGAACCAATTTTTGAACAATACAGTTTTGTTGATGATGATTCACTTCAAGATTTAAAGCGAATTGTCGCGACTGCAAAACGTGAAGGTGCAGAAACATTGGTTGCTGAAGACAATGCTCAGCTGATTTCTCTTACCTTTCATCTAATCGTCGAGCGCCACCGTCTCGGACATATTAATGAGGATGTGCAGGCAAGTATCCTTGAAGCCCGGCGTAAATTTCGTGTGCAATTGCCTGAAGAAAATAAAAACTCAATTTCTTTCTTTGATCCAAAGGAATTCAATTCAAAGCTTCCGCTCCGATCCAACTTGATCATGGGCAGAATTAATGCGGGACGCCCTCAGGCAGAAGAGAAAGTAGATCAAATTCTGCGCGAGGTACTAAATGAAATGAACCTAACCGCAGAAATAGTGCTCGCAGCAGCTGATTTTACAGTTGGTATTGGCGGACGCCGCATCCCATTAGCAGCGCGCCAATGCATTGCCTTGCTTAGAAGTATCATTAAGAGACCTGATATATTAGTCATCAACGAAGCACTCAGTGCCCAAGATCGCGAAGCACGAGACCGTATCCGCCAAAATATTTTCGAACTTCTACCCAACACGACAATTATTTGGATCGATAGTGAGATGCCTGAGGAGAATGCCTTTGACCAAATATTAGTAATACGGAATGGCCGGATTGAGGAGCAGATATCGGATCAAGTAACGACCGAAGTGGCAACGGTGATATCATCCGAACAAGAAATTGAAGATAGTAGTACTATCCTTAATGCAGAGACTTCCGCATTGGCTCAAGTCCCACTCTTCTCTGAGATGGATGCGTCTAAGTTAAAGCTGCTGGCTTTCGCAAGTGAACGTTTAACCTACACAAAAGGCGAAGACTTATTCCGCCAAGGTGATCCTGGCACTGCCGCATACATAATCCTTGAAGGAGCGGTCGATATTGTGATTGGCGAGGGAGAGGAAGAGGTGGTCGTCAATAACTTAAAACAGAACGAATTAGTTGGTGATATGGCTTTATTGAGCACGAAACCGCGCTCCGCAACAGTTAGGGCGGAGACCAATGTCACTGTCTTGGAATTGAAAAAGGAATTATTTCTTGAGCTGCTGGAAGGCAGCCCTCATTTCTCCGCGCATATAGCTAGGGTCATGAGCGATCGTCTTTACAACATGACAGCACAGTTCCAAAACGCGGCATAAGATAAGCCCATCCAGCGCAATCACAAATCCACGTCGGATGATCAGTTCAGCCAGATTTAAACAGGTTGGCTTTGAGTTCAAGCACTCGATTGGCCAAACGGTAAGGCGGACATGCGTAGATCATTGATTTTTTTTGCTGCGGCAGGGCCCCATTTTTCATGCTGAAAAAGGATCAATTCTATAAAGATCTCTTGGATGGGCTTTCACTTTTCTACGAAAGCCGCTTCATCACGGACATCCGAAACACGGCCTTAAAGTTTCCTGTCTCTAAACTCGGAAATGCCCTCAATCGGCGGCAAACCGCGTCGAAGCTCTGGCTCTTGAACACTCTGTTCGATTGTCACGGCGCAGCATTGGGAAGAGTCCACGTCCTGGGTGGTTGGTACGGTGTTCTCGCGGCTCTTTTCATTCACGATTCACGCTTCGAAATTGAACGGATCACGAGTTTCGATCTTGATCCCACTTGCGCACCCATTGCCAACAGCCTCAATTCGGCCAATGTCGAACGCGGACTGTTTAAGCCAATCACCGCTGACATCCTCGACCTGCAATACGTGTCGAACAGCGTCCGAATTGACACCTTGTCGCTGACGCTGAAGTTACCCGACATTCTCATCAATACCAGCTGTGAGCATTTGGATAATTTCGACGATTGGTACGCTTCATTGCCAAACGACACTCTACTGGTTCTGCAGTCGAACGACTATTTCTCTGAAGCCGAGCACGTTAACAGCGTCCCCGACCTTGCGGCCTTCAAGCGCCAAGCAAGGCTCTCAACCACATTGTTCGAGGGCGCGCTGAAATTCGATAAATACACACGGTTCATGTTGATCGGGCGCAAATAGGCGCCATCAATCACGGCTCTCCAATGCTTGGCGCAGAATTGCGACGGTATTTGTCGCCCCTTCCATATCCAGCACAAATTCAATTGATGGCGTCCTGATCGCAGCCCGATCGATGGCATCGGCCAGACACTGTGGCGTCAGGCGGGACGATGCAATCATTTCAGCACGCCCCACTTCCGCTAATTTTTGAGCACGGCGAGGCTGTTCATCTTCACCATCCGCATCAAAGGGCACCAGAACCGCCGGCGTGTTAGTCGATAAAATATCCGCCACCGTATTGTAGCCCGCCTGTGAGACGGATACGGCGGCACCCGACAATAGAGTGCGGAAATCGCTCCGGTATCGCTCCACAGTAACGCCATCCGACGCCTTCTCGAACAGCGCGCTGAAATTGACCTCCGCCATATTCGGTCCGATGAGCAGTCGCCAGTGCAAATCCGCTAAGCGGCTCAGAGGCCGCGCTGCGATGGCCACCTTGAAGAGCTCAACACCCACGGCACCGCCTCCGGCCGAAATTAACACCTCCGCCTCGCCAATGGGCGGTCGAATCCCGGCGCGTTCAGCGACAATCCCTGTATATCGAAGTTTTGGCGCAAAGGAGCCTGCTTCCAGAAAAGTTTCCTCTAACCGTGCGAAGGAAGCGTCACCGTGCACCAGAACTAAATCGTAGTAGTCCGCAATGAGTGCGCGGGTTTCTTCCGCCCTTCCCGGTTTTCGACTGGATTTAAGAATGTCCCGCACGGAGCAGACGATTAGGGGTCGTGGGGCGGCACTCTTCGCGCTTTCTAATATCGGTATTAGCTCGAATCGCATTTGCCGACGCCCGAATGGAAAAGCTTCCGTGATCAAGATGTCGGGTGAGCGTTCCGCGATTGCATCGAGGAGAAAATCCCGGCGATTGTCTTTCCACACCGCGTCGACCGGCACATCGTTAACGTCGACCAGATCGTGGAAACCATCGGCACCGATATGAAGCGGCGGTAGGGCCAATAGCTTTGCGCCACCGATTTCCATACCACCGACTGGGCGCCCGCCCATCGCCAGTGTCACATCAAATCCATCCATCGACAGAGCTCGGCACAAAATCGCCGCTCGGCGCAAATGTCCAATACCCAAAAGATGCTGCACATAAAAGAAAACGCGAGAGTTGCTTGAGGTCACGGCGCTTGATTACTCCTCTCCCCTGCTCAAGCGCTCTCCCGGAGGGAGGCAGTGCGCTCCTTGGTTAGCCCCAATTTACTGGCAATCCGCTCAGCTCCCACTTCATGAGAGAACTCGTCACGGACTCGGCTGAAACCTGCTTGACCTAAACGATGACGAAGTGGCGGATCAGTAATCAATGCCTCCAACGCCCCGGCCAGAGCGGTTTCGTCTTCTTGCGGGACAAGCAAGCCTGTCTCACCATCCAGGATAAATTCGGGGATGGCCGAGACTCGGGTCGACACACACGGCAGGCCCTGGCTTTGGGCTTCCAGTAAGACGTTCGGCAGTCCGTCGCGGTCACCATTTTCTGCGATGCGGCTCGCCAGAACAAAAATATCGGCTTCTCGACACGCGGATAGCACGGCCGTCTGCGCCTGTGCTCCATGCCAAACGACCTTGTCGTCGATACCCAATTTCTTCGCTTGTTCCTGCAACGCGCTCAGGACCAGACCGCCACCGATATGCTCGAACCGCCAATGAAGTTCCTTCGGCAAGCGGCTCAGGGCCCGTAGCAATACGTCGTAGCCTTTCTTCGGCACCGCACGGCCAACAGACAGGATCGTCAGTGGATCGGCGGCGTTGCTGCCGTCCTTACGGGTCGCAGGGCGTTCTAGCTCCGCGAAGCGGTCGAAATCAAGTCCGTGATAAACTAACTCAACCCGATCCTTATCGGGCGCCAGGGCCGCCAATTGGG